>Ga0070741_10000081_pt1 | contig 348416 bp, 321 predicted proteins | sample Coa_R1_4_FD_66440 | JGI IMG/M metagenome (GOLD analysis project Ga0070741, IMG submission 66440) | Surface soil microbial communities from Centralia Pennsylvania, which are recovering from an underground coalmine fire - Coalmine... | ecosystem: Environmental > Terrestrial > Soil >...
GGCTCTGGGGTACCTGCCGCCGGAGGAATTCGAGATGGCGACCCAATCAACAACAAACACTGCCGGTCGCCCCTCCCTCAATTCTCGGTGAAAACTCTCCAGTCGGAGGGGCGCAGTCCACAGGCAATTTTTTATTCGTGCACGGGGCTTGGAAAAGCGCAGCGCTCACTCAATAGAGCGAGCGAAGCAATCGAGCAGAACCGTTCATTACGATTGATCACGTGGAAAATCCCCCTGCGCCGAGAGGCCAACGCCGCAAAGCCCCATAGTGCCGCTCGGAGTGGAACGGGGGTGCGGTGTCTTAACCCTTTAAGGCGTCTAGATCGCTGCCGAAAGCGAGCGGTCGAAGAGCGCGCAACCGAATGTCCAGCTTCCCGGTGTTTAGATTCACCCGGGGCAAGGAGAGAAAAACATCGCAACAAGAAACAGCAAAGTCAGAGTGGCGATCATCGGCGTCGGCAACTGCGCCTCGTCCCTGGTGCAGGGCGTGGAATTTTACAAAAACGCGCTCGGCGCTCTGTCCGTCAAACCCGGGCTAGCTCAAATCTTACTTTTGAATCACAAGCTCACCAGTCACCGTCGTCTCTGAGATGGATAGCGCTTCGCTCCAACGCATCCTCCCAATATTACGGCGCTGTTTATCGACTATCTGTCGCTATCGCATTTCCTCTCACCGCTGATTTTCAAAGCGCTGCTTATTTTGCTAAGACTCAAACTATCTGAGGCTCGGCTTTTCGGTCGGAGAGTTCAGCACTTCGTTTTCGGAGGTCTTATGAAATCGCGCGCTGCGGTTGCCTGGGCGGCAACCAAACCGTTGGTCATCGAGGAAGTCGAGGTCGCCGGACCGAAAGCAGGCGAAGTGCTGCTGAAAATTTCGGCGACGGGCGTCTGCCACACCGACGCGTACACGCTCTCGGGCAAAGACCCGGAAGGACTTTTCCCGGCGATCATGGGGCACGAGGGCGGCGCGACGGTCATGGAAGTCGGCGCCGGGGTCAAGTCGGTCCAAGCCGGCGATCACGTGATTCCGCTTTATATTCCCGAGTGCGGCGAGTGCAAATTCTGCAAGTCGGGACGAACCAATCTCTGCGGCGCGATCCGGCTCACCCAGGGCAAAGGCGTGATGCCGGACGGCACCTCGCGCTTTTCGCTCGGCGGCAAGCCGATTCTCCATTACATGGGCACGTCGACCTTTTCCGAATACACCGTGCTGCCGGAAATCGCCGTGGCGAAAATCAATCCCGCCGCGCCGCTGGACAAAGTCTGCCTGCTCGGCTGCGGCATCACCACGGGCATCGGCGCGGTGCTGAACACGGCCAAAGTCCGGCCGGGCTCCATCGCCGCGGTCTTCGGCCTCGGCGGCATCGGCCTCAGCGTGATTCAGGGATTGGTCATGGCCCAGGCGGAGCGGATCATCGCCGTGGACACCAATCAGGCCAAGTTCGAGATGGCGAAAAATCTCGGCGCGACGGATTTCATCGCGCCGCAAGCCGACCGGCCGGTGCAGGAAGTGATCGTGGAAATGACCGACGGCGGGGTGGATTATTCGTTCGAATGCATCGGCAACGTGAAGACCATGCGCGCGGCGCTCGAATGCTGCCACAAGGGCTGGGGCGAATCGACCATCATCGGCGTGGCCGCGGCGGGCGAGGAAATCAGCACCCGGCCGTTTCAGCTCGTCACCGGCCGGGTCTGGCGCGGCACCGCCTTCGGCGGCGTCAAGGGCCGCTCGCAGCTGCCGGGCTACGTGGAGCGATACCTCGCCGGCGAGATCCAGGTGGAGCCCATGATCACCCACACCCTGCCGCTCGAGCGCATCAACGAAGCTTTCGATCTGATGCACGAGGGCAAGAGCATCCGCTCGGTCATTAAATTTTAGCCCGCCGCGGCATTTTCCCGCCGGCCCGGAGCGTTCCCGGCAAGCCGTCCGCCAACCGCGAAAATTCACTATGGTTTTCGCTGTTTTTTTGCCGGCCAACGGCTTGCAGTTTAGAAAATTTCTTTCTATAAGGAGCGCTGGTGCAGCTCACCCAGTGCGTTTATATTCCGCGCCACAGAACGAGAGAAAGGATCAGCGATGAACAAAAAGATCAAGTTTCGCGTCAACGGCAAGCGCGTGGAGCTGGAGGTTCCGACCAATCGCCTGCTGATTGATTGCCTGCGTTACGATCTCGGCTTGACCGGCACCAAAGAAGGCTGCAGCGTCGGCGTGTGCGGCGCCTGCACGGTGTTGATGGACGGCGACATGATCAGCGCCTGCCTGACTCTTGCAGTGATGGTGGACGGGCGCGACATCACGACCGTGGAAGGTCTGGCGAAAAACGGCGAGCTCAATCCGGTGCAAAAAAGCTTCATTCAATACGGCGGCTTCCAGTGCGGCATCTGCACGCCGGGCCAGGTGGTGGCGGCCACCGCGCTGATCAAAGAAAAACCCAAGCCCACCGAGGACGAGATCAAGGATTGGATGATGGGCAATCTCTGCCGCTGCACCGGCTATTACAAGATCATCGAATCGATCCAGAAGGCGCATCAGTTCGCCAAATAACAAGGACACGCCCATGACACCTTTCGAATATCGCACTCCGAAAAATCTCAAAGAAGTCCACGCGACCTTGAAGGAGTTCGGCTCCGACGCCAAGTTGATCGCGGGCGGCACGGCGCTGGTGATCATGATGAAACAGCGGCTGGTGCGGCCGAGCTGTCTGGTGAGCCTCGGCTCCGTGCGCGGCCTCAACGGCATCGAGCTCAAGGACGGCGGCCTGAGCATCGGCGGGCTCGCCACCCATCGTTCGGTGGAAAGCTCGCCGCTGGTGCGCCGGCGCTTGCCGATGCTCGCGGAGACCTATCATCACGTGGCGACCCTGCGCATCCGCAACATGGCGACCGTCGGCGGCGGCCTGGCCCACGCCGATCCCAACCAGGATCCGCCGCCGAGCCTGATCGCCCTCGGCGCGACGGTGAAAGCCGCGTCGGCCAACGGCAGCCGCACCATCGCGCTCGATGAATTTTTCAAGGATTACTACGAAACCGTGCTCAATCCCGACGAGATCATCACCGAAGTGATGGTGCCGAAGATGGCGCCGAACACCGGCGCGGCTTATATTAAATTTCTGCCGCGCACCGCCGACGATTACGCCACCGTGTCCGCCGCCGCGGTGCTGACCCTCGATAAGTCGCTGAAGACCATCGCCGACGTGCGTATCGCGCTCGGCAGCGTCGGCGTGACGCCGATCCGCGCCACCGCGGCTGAAGCGGTTCTGCGCGGCCAGCCGCTCAAGGCCGAGGCCTTCGCCGAAGCCGGCGAGAAAGCCAAGGAAGCCGTCGATCCGGTCAGTGATTTCCGCGGCTCGGCGGGTTATAAAAAAGACATGGCGGCCGTGTTTGTCCGGCGCGCGCTCGAGAAGGCGCTCGCCGACGTGCGCCAGCAGGCGCGCGCCAAGGCCGCGCCGGCAAAAAAGAAGCCGGCGGCGAAAAAGAAACCTCCGAAGAAAGGCAAAAGAAAGTGAAATTCAGTCAAACCGCCGAGATCCCGGTGGCGCGCGAGCCGCTCTGGGATTTTTTGATGGACGTGCCCAAAGTCGCCAAGTCGCTGCCCGGCGTCGAGTCGGTCAGCAAGATCGACGATACGACCTACGAGGGCGCGCTGACCGTGCGCGTCGGACCGATCAAATTAAATCTGCAGGGCAAAATCATTCTCGAAGAGCAGAACAAAAACGACTGGCGCGCGGCGCTGCGCGCCGAAGCGAAGGATCGCATGGCCGCCGGCGCGGTCAGCGGCAAGACCAGCATGACGCTCAAACAGCTCGGCGCCAATCAGACCCAGCTCGCCGTGGAAACCGACGTGAATATTCTCGGCAAGATCGGCGAGTTCGGCCAGCCGATCATCCGCAAAAAAGCCGACGCCATGCTCAAGGAATTCGTCGAGAATATCAAAAAGCAGCTAACTGGAAAGTAGCGGAGGCGACGGCTCGTCGGTGCTGTCGCCGCCGTCGTCGAGCAGCAAATCTCGGTCCGTGAATCGGCCGAGGACGCGATTGTAGCAGTCCTCGGCCAATTTTTTTCGCCCCGCCGAATTGTCCGCGTAACGAAAGCACTCGATCTTGGGCTGGATCGTCACCAGCACCTCGATGCCGCGCAGCCCGAGAAATTTCCAGAAGTGAGTGACGAAGTCCATGTCGCCGTACCAGTAAACCGAGTCGCGATTGGCGGCGCTGACCGGCTGATCGTCGATGGTCTTATAGGTCACGGTCACCGGCAGGATGATCGAGCGGCTGCGCAGCGGCGCGGCCAGCGGCACGGTTTGAAACGGCAGCATTTTTTCGCCGTTGGTCGAAGTGCCTTCGGGAAATAAAAGGATGTTGGCCTCTTGCCTGAGCTTGCCGGTCATCTCGCGGATCAGGTTGCCCACCTCATTTTTTTTCTGGCGATTGATGAAGATCGTCCCGCAGAGCACGTTCCACTGCCCCACCACCGGCCATTTCTTCACCTCGCGCTTGGAAACGAAGATGATCGGAAAGATGCTGCCGAGCACGATGCCGTCCACGTAGCTCACGTGGTTGGCGATGATCACGTAGCCGCCGCGCTCCAGCTGGCCCTCGTCGCCGGCGATGGTCACTTTGATGTTGAGGATCAGGCGCAGCAGCAGGGTGTAATTGCGGTTCAGCCGGCTGATGATCTTCCAGCGGTTGGGCAGGCCGAGAATCGAAATCCATAAATGCACGATCCCCACCAGGGCGAAAAACACCGCCCAGAGCGAAAGGAACGCGGCTAATTTAAGCAGGCGCATCGCTCACCTTGAACTCCCCCAGGCCGAGCCGTTTGAGATACTCGCCCTTGAGGCTGGCAAAATCGAGAAGTAAAAAAAAATCGGCGGTGCCGAATTCGCTGTCGAGCGCCGGCGGGCCGCACACAAGCGCGCCGATGCGCAGATAGCCTTTGATGAGACTCGGCAGTTTTTGGAACACCGCCTGCTCGTCGGCGATCGGCGCGTCGCCCGCGACGCCGTGGAATGCGCACTTGGCCACCGGCGCCACGCGAAAGGCGTCCGGCGCGTAATATTTGCTCTTCAACAGCGAAAACATCGCGCTCACCTCGGCCGGGTCGGTGGTGTAAAGACTGCCGCAGCCGAACAGGTAGCGCACGTTGTGCTTGCGAATCTGCTCGGTGATCGCCTCCCACATGAGCGGGATCAGCGCCCGGTCGCGAAAATCCTTGCGCGCGCAGGAGCGGCCAAGCTCCATCAATTCGCCGTCGAGCTTTTTGATCCGGCTGAGATCGAACTCCTTCTCGGAGTAAAAACCGATATGCCGGCGCGCCTGCGCGCCGCGCAATAATCGATAGGTGCCCACCACCTCGCCGCCGTGCAGCTCGCGGACGATCAAGTGCTCGCAAAAGGGATCGAACTCGTCCACGTCCAGGCCGCGCTCGTAGGACGAAGCCAAACCCTTGTGCAGCTCCAGGTTGAAAACGTTGAAGCGCAGCCGCTGCGCCTGCTCGATCTCGCTCGGCTCGGTGGCGATTTTGACTTCGAAATCCCCCATTCAGGCGAAGGTACCATATGGTTCGGGCTTTGGGAACTCGCGCCCGCCCCAGCGGGTCAACGATGGCGCCACTCGGGCGCGCGCTTTTCGAGAAATGCGCGCACGCCTTCTTCGATGTCTTCGGTCCCAAGGAGCTCGCGGCAGTAGATTTCCTCCGAGCGCTGGAGCGCCTGATCGAACCCTGCGAGCGAGCGCTCGCGCAGCCCCTTCAGAGTCAGCCGCAGGACAGCGCCGCTCTTGCTCGTCAGCTCGCCTAGCAGATCGCTCAAAGCAGCCTCGAAGCGCTCGGCCGCGGCCACGCGATTGATCAGGCCGAAAGCCTCGGCCTCGCGGGCCGAGAAGCGCCGGCCGGTGAGAATCATCTCGGCGGCGCGATGGTAGCCGATGAGCGACGCGAAGCGCGCCAGCGCCACCGGCGGATAGCAGCCGACGCGGATCTCGGGGGTGGCGAACGCGCTGTCCTCGGCGGCGAGGATCAAGTCGCAGGAGCTGGCGATCTCGCAGCCGCCGCCGAGGCAGAGCCCGCGCACCGCGGCGACGGTGGCCTGCGGCAGCGCCAGCATTTTGCGAATCACGCCGTGAACCGCGGCGAGCATCTCGGGGACTTTTTCCCGGCTGTGGTCGCGAATATCGACGCCGGCGGAAAACGCCCGCGCGCCGGCGCCCTGAAACACCACCACGTCGGCTTCGCCATCGCCGGCGCAGGCGCTGAGCGCCCGATCCATTTCGCGGAGCAGCGCGAGATCGAAAATATTCAGCGGCGGGCGCTCCCAGGTGATCGCGATCGATCGGCCGCTTTTTACCGATGTGACGCCCATGCTTCCTCCCCCGGCTTTCAACACTGTTTTTTTCTTAGAACATGGCGCGGCCGCTTACAAGAATCGCCGTTTCGCGGCGCGATGGAAAATTTGACAAAGAATCGGCCAGCGCCTAAACTTTCACCGACCGACTTCCTAAAGGAGAAATGTATGAAAAACCCGCGGTGGTTCGCTCTGGGGCTGTTATTCGCTTTGGCACTTGCCGTAACGAACGCGCAGGCCGCGTCGGACGACTACGACGACAGCCAGTCCCATCCGCTGCGCATCGCCGCCTATCTGCTCCATCCGGTGGGCTGGCTGGCGGAGTGGACGATCTTTCGGCCGTTTCACTTCCTGGTGAGTGCAGCCGAGCCGCAGGAAGCCTTTTTCGGCCACAATCCGCACCCGCCGATCCTGGCCGAGCCCCAGCCGGTGCAGGACTACGGCGTGCCTAAAAAAGTCCCGCTGAAGCCGGCCGCGCCCGCCGCGCCGCAAGCCGCCGCGCCCGCCGCGCCGGAAACCGTGAAAGTCATCCAGGTGCCGGTGGAAAAACTGGTCGTCAAGGAAGTGCCGAAGATCGTCGAGGTCGAGAAAGTGGTCTTTCCCGCCGTCGCTTTTCGATTCGACTCCGCCGAGCTGTCCGATCTCGGCAAGGGCCAGGTTTATCTCGCGGCCCAGCGGCTCAAGGAAAAAACCGATTTGACCGTCGTGATCGAAGGCCACACCGACGCCGCCGGCAGCGAAGAATATAACCAGAAGCTCGGCCAGCGCCGCGCGCAGACGGTAATGAACGAGCTGGCCGCGTTGGGCATCGAGCCCAACCGCATGTCGGCCGCGAGCGTGGGCGAAGCCAAACCGCTGGTCGATCAGAACACCCAGTGGGCGCACGCGGTCAACCGCCGGGTCGAATTCCAGGTGCAGGGAGCGCGCTGAAAGTAAATTTTGCACCGCGGGATCAAAAGCCCGGCGTCTCTTCACGCCGGGCTTTTTTTTTGTCCGCGAACTGGCACAATGGCTGAATCCCGCCGAGCCGGTTGATTTCATGGCCTACAATCCGCGCGACCGTTTCTACAAAAAAGCCAAGCAGGAAGGCTACCGTTCGCGCGCCGCCTACAAGCTGCTCGAGTTGCAGCAGCGCTACCGCCTGCTCAAACCCGGCGACGCCGTGGTCGATCTCGGCGCCGCCCCCGGCGGCTGGCTTCAGGTCGCGGCGCAAATCGTCGGGCCCCAGGGCCGCATCGTCGGGATCGACTTGCAGCCGATGCAGAGCTTTCGCGAGAGCAATATCATTTTGCTCCAGGGCGACATGACCGAAGTCGCCGCCCTGGAAAAACTTCGCGAGCTCCTGAGCCGGCCGGCGGACTGCGTGCTCTCCGATCTTGCGCCCAGGCTGAGCGGCATTCGCGACGCCGACGCGGCGCGCTGTCTGGAATTGAACCGGGCCGCGCTCGCCGCAGCGGCGCGCCTCTTGCGGCCGCGCGGGGCGCTTCTGCTCAAGAGCTTTGTCAGCGACGACTTGCAGAGCTTCACGGCGGAGCTGAAAAAATATTTTGCGGCGGTCGATCGCACCAGGCCGGAAGCGACGCGCCAGGGTTCGTCGGAGTTTTATTTTTACGCCAAAGGCTTCGCCGGTAGCGCGCGTTGAGTTTTATGCCGGAATTGCGCCGCGATCCGATCACCGGCCGCTCGGTCATCGTCGCCTCGGGGCGGGCCAAGCGGCCGCGGCCACAGCACGACAACTCCGATCAAAATCGAAAAGATGCCGAGCCTTGCCCGTTTTGCCCCGGCAACGAAGCGCTGACGCCGCCGGAAGTCTGGTCGCTACGAGAACCCGGCACGCGCGCCGATCGGCCGGGCTGGAGCGTGCGCGCGGTGCCGAACAAATATCCCGCGCTGGAACCGCGCGGCGCCGCGGCGGCGCGGCAAGAGGGAATTTACCGCTCGCAAGACGGCCTCGGCGCCCACGAGGTGATCATCGAAAGCCCCGAGCATCGGACCGACGTCGGCGCCTTCGACGCCGCGCGCTGGGGCGAGGTGATCCGCGCCTACCGCGCGCGCCTCGCCGCCCTCGCCGGCGATCCGCGCTGGCGCTACGTGCTGCTTTACAAGAATCAAGGCGAGCGCGCCGGCGCGACCCTCGAGCACGCGCATGCCCAGGCGATCGCCATGGCCGAGGCGCCGGCGGCAATCCTGGAGGAGCTGAGCCGCGCCAAAACCTCTCGCGATTCGGCAGGCCGATGTGTTTACTGCGCCATGATCGAAGACGAGCTCGCGGGCGGCGCGCGCCTGGTTACGGCGTCCGCGAATTTCGTTGCGCTCTGCCCGTTCGCACCGCGCTTCGAGTATGAAACCTGGATTCTGCCGCGCCATCACAGCGCGGCGTTCGAGCAAATCACGGACGAAGAGGGCTCGGAGCTGGCCGGTTTTCTACAAAATTTTTTCCTGCGCCTGCACCGCGTCCTTGGCCGCCCGCCGCTCAATTACGTGATTCTCACCCAACCGCCGCGGCAAGCCGCCGGCGGTTATTTCCACTGGCGCATGGAAATCCTGCCGCAGCTCAACCGCGCCGCGGGTTTCGAATGGGGCTCCGGCCTGTGGATGAATTCGCTGGCGCCCGAGGAAGCGGCGCGCTCACTGCGCGATGCGCTCTAGCGCTTCGGCCGAGCGCTCCTCGCGCGCCTGGCGCTGCTGGTAAAGCAGCAGCGAGGCCGCCGCCGCGCAGCAAGCTCCGGAAATCGCGATCGCGTTGGGCGTGCCGACGAAGTGGGCGAGGCTGCCGATGAAAAGCGTGCCGAAGGACCACAGCCCCTTGTCCATGAAAAACAGGCTCAGCATGCGGCCCAACAACTCGGGCGGGGTTTCGGTTTGAATGACGGTATTGGCAACCGCGCGGATCGCGATGTTGCTCGCGCCGACGAGAATCAGGAACAGCATTGACAGCGGCAGATAGCGCGAAAAGGAAAACAGCACCAGCGCAAGCGCGAAAGCGTAAACGCTCATCGCGACGAAGTGCGTGCGCCGGCGCAGCCGCGCCAGCGAGGCGATGCCGATCCCGGAAATCACCGCGCCGATACCGGGCGCGGCGAGCAGCAAACCGAAGGTCGATGGGCCGGCGTGCAGCACGTCGGTGGCAAAGACCGGGAGAAACCGCGAGTACGGCGTGCCGACCAGCGCGACGCCGTAGGTCAGGAACAGGATCGAGCACAAGCGCCGCTGGCTGCGCAGAAAGCGATAGCCTTCGGTGACCTCGCGCCAGAACGGCGCTTCTTCCCGGGATTTGGCGCGCAGCGCGGGAATTTCCATCACGACGAGCGTGACGATGATCGTGAGAAAACTCACCGCGTTCACGAACAGGCAGCCGGCCACGCCGATGGCGCCGATCAGCACGCCGCCGATCGACGGGCCGATGATCTTCGCCAGGTTGGCCATCGAGGAATTGAGCGCGATGGCGTTCATCAGATCATCGCGCGGGACCAGATTGTTGATCAGCGAATGGCGCGCGGTCTGATTGATCGTGTTCACCGTGCCGAGAAACAGCACCAGCGCGATCACGTGCCAGAACCGGATCAGGTCGAAATAAACCAGCGCCCAGAAGCTGAACGCCTGCGCCATGGCGAGAACCTGGGTGGAGAGCAAAAGCCGCCGGCGCGGTATCCGATCGACGATGGCGCCGCCCACCGCGCCGAGGAGCAGGCGCGGCAGCGCCTGCGCGAAGCCCACCACTCCAAGCAGAAACGGCGAGCCGGTAAGCGTCCAGACGAGCCAGCTCTGCGCCATCGCCTGGACGAAGTCGCCGATCTGCGACAGGCTGGTGCCAAAAAAAAGCAGGCGAAAATTTCGGTGGCGAAGCGAGTGCAGCGTGTGCGACAGATGAATCGACCCTCGCGCCACGAGGGCCATTATTCGACCGTCACGCTTTTGGCGAGGTTGCGCGGCTGATCTACGTCGGTGCCGCGGTGCACGGCGATGTGATAGGCCAGGAGCTGCAGCGGGATCGTCATCACAATGGGCGTAAGATAGTGCGAAGCTTTGGGCAAGGTCAAGACCCGATGGCCGGGGAGCTCGTGCGCGGTCTTGTCGTCGTCGGTCAAGACCACGACTTGACCGCCGCGCGATTCGACTTCTTTGAGATTGCTCACGGTTTTTTGAAAGTAGCGGTCGCGCGGCGCGATCACGACCACGGGCATTTTCTCGTCGATCAGCGCGATCGGCCCGTGCTTCATCTCGCCCGCCGGATAGCCTTCCGCGTGAATGTAGGAAATCTCCTTGAGCTTGAGCGCGCCTTCGAGCGCGATCGGATAGTTGATGCCGCGGCCGAGGTAGAGAAAATCGCGGTTGTGCATGAGATCGCGCGCCAGCTCTTTGACCTTGCCTTCGATCTCCAGCGCTTTTTCCACCCAGCTCGGCAGCGACATGAGCTCGCGCAGCAGCTTGCGCGCATCCGCCGGTTTGAGCTTGCCGTTCAACCGGCCGAGCGCCACCGCCAGCAGATAGAGCGCGGTCAACTGCGTGGTGAAGGCTTTGGTGCTGGCGACGCTGATCTCCGGGCCGGCATGGGTGTAAAGCACGCCGTCGGATTTGCGCGGGATCGAGGAGTCGATCACGTTGCAGATGGAAAGAATCCTGGCCTTCTTGGCGCGCGCGATCTCGGTGGCGGCCAGAGTATCGGCGGTCTCGCCGGACTGGCTGACCATCAGCAGCACCGATTTCGGATCCATCAGCGGCGAGCGGTAGCGAAACTCCGAGCCGTAATCGACTTCAGCGGGTATGCCGGCGATCTCCTCGAGCATGAACTTGCCGACCAGGCAGGCGTGCCAGGCGGTGCCGCAGGCGACCAGATGAAAGCGTTTGATCTGCCTGACCGCGCTCGCGGTGAGTTTGATGTCCTCCAGCGCCACCTGGCCGTCTTTGAGGGAAATCCGGCCGCGGAAGGTGTCCGCCAGGGCGCGCGGCTGATCGTGAATTTCCTTGAGCATGAAATGGGCGAAGCCGCCCTTCTGCGCCGCCACCGCGTCCCAGGTGATTTCTTTCACCGGACGGTTGATCGTCCTGCCTTTGCCGTCGTAGAGCCGGTAGGAGCCCAACGTGACTTCGCCGATCTCGCCGTCTTCGAGAAACGTCACCTTGCGCGTGTAATCGAGCAGCGCGGGAATATCGGAGGCGATGAAGGTTTCGCCATCGCCCCAGCCGATCACGATGGGCGTGGAATTTTTCGCGACGATCAGGCGGCTGGGATCGCGCCGGTTGAGAAACAACAGCGCGTAGGAGCCGTGGATTTCCTTCAAGGTGCGGCGCACCGCGTCGAGAAAATCGATGCCGCGCGCGATTTTCTCCGCCACCAGATGAGCGACGATCTCGGTGTCGGTCTCGGAGCTGAAGCGGGTGCCGCGCCTGGCCAGCTGTTCTTTGAGCTCGAGATAATTTTCGATGATGCCGTTGTGCACCACCACCACGTCGCCGGCGCTGTGCGGATGGGCGTTGGTTTCCGAGGGCCGGCCGTGGGTGGCCCAGCGCGTGTGGCCGATGCCCACCGCTCCGGCCATGGGCGCGCGCCGCAGCATCGATTCCAGGTTGCTCAGTTTGCCCTCGCAGCGCCGGATCGAAATCTGGCCGTCGCTCAGCACCGCAATGCCGGCCGAATCATAACCGCGGTATTCGAGCTTGCGCAGGCTTTCCAGGATCAGCGGCGCCGCTTCGCGCTTGCCGATATAGCCGACGATGCCGCACATTACCGGTTGCTTCCTTTCATCTTGGCGCGCTTCTGCGCGGTCCAGCCCGGGCGCACTTTTTCCTCGCGCTGGTTGAACACCAGCGCGCCGGCGGGCACGTCGTGACGCACCGTGCTCGCGGTGGCCACGTACACGTCGTCGCCCAGGGCGATCGGCGCCACCAGGGTGGTGTCGCTGCCGACCTGTACCCGGCTGCCGATGCTTGTCTTGTATTTGTGAAATCCGTCGTAGTTGCACGTGATCGTGCCCGCGCCGATGTTGCTGTCGCTGCCGATGGTCACGTCGCCGAGGTAAGTCAGATGATTGGCCTTGGTGCCGGCGCCGATCCTGGCTTCTTTGGTCTCGACGAAGTTGCCGATGTGCACCTCGGGCCCGAGGCTGGTTCCGGGGCGCAGATGCGCGAACGGTCCGATGATCGCGCCGCGCTCGATCCGGCACTGGCCGAGAACCACCGAGAAGCGCAAATGCACCTCATCGCCGATCTCCGCGTCGTTGACAAAGGCGCTGCCGTCGATCCGGCAGCGCTCGCCGATCACGGTTTTGCCGCAGAGCTGCGTGTTGGGGCCGATCACCGTGTCGCGGCCGATGCTCACGCCCTCGTCGATGTAAGTCGTGTCCGGGTCTTTGAGCGTGACCCCGGCCGCCATCCATTTTTTGTTGATGCTCTCGCGCAAATGCTTTTCCATGAACGCCAGCTCCTCCCGGCTGTTGATGCCCTTGACCTCGCGGCCGTCGGCCACGGGCACGGTTTCGATTTTCCTGCCCTGGCTCAAACCGATGGCGACAATATCGGGCAGATAATATTCGCCCTGGCGATTGTCGTTTTTGACGCTTCTCAAAGCCGCAAACAGAAACGGCGCCGCCGCGACGTAAACGCCGGCGTTGATTTCGCGGATGGCGCGCTGCGCCGCGCTCGCGTCTTTTTCCTCGACGATGGCAGCGATCGCTCCCCGGGCATCGCGCACGATGCGGCCGTAGCCGGCGGGCGCATCGAGCTCAGCGGTCAGCAAGGTCGCCGCCGCGCCCTGCTCGCGATGGCGCTGCACCAGGGCGCGCAGCGTTGCCGCGCGAATCAGCGGCACATCGCCGCTCAGGATCACGATATCGCCGGCGAAGTTTTCGAACGCCTCCGCAGCGCACAAAACAGCATGGCCCGTGCCAAGCTGTTTTTCTTGAATCACCCAGCGCGCCGCGGCGCCGGCGCCGGCCGCGCGCACCGCCTCGGCGCCGTGTCCGACGACGACCGCCACGCGCTCCGGCTCCAGCCTGCGCGCGGTTTCTAAGACGTGAAGAAATAGAGCTTTTCCACCCAGCGGATGGAGCACTTTGGGAAGCGCGGACTTCATCCGCGTGCCTTGCCCGGCGGCTAGCAGGATAATTCCGAGGTGTTCCATTGCGCTTTCATCGAGCCAGGAAAATAAGATTATAATGTAACCGCACCGGCAATCAACGAGAGATTCTCACGCGCGGCGGAAGAAATTTCCCGACGCTCTGCAAGACGCGCTCCGGCAATGACTCGGAGCCGGCGCGCAGACCGCGAGGATTTTGCACAAAAGTGTTTAAACTTTTGCGCAGGTAAGATATTCTGCGCAGGACCGGAGCTCTTATGCAGGAGAAAGATCCAAGCCCGGCGCGGCAATCCGAGGCGGAGGAGCAGGACAACTGGTGGGATTACTGCCCCATCTGCAACGCCCGGCTGCTCAATCAAAAATGCAAGTACGTCTGCTCCAATCCCAGCTGCAATTTTTTCATGAGCTGCAGCGAGTTCGATCTTTGACCGCCATCGAGCAGTGATCCGCGAAGAGCCCTAGCATGTCGAAAAGCGCCGGCATCGTGATCATCGGTAACGAGGTGTTGTCGGGCAAAACCCGGGACACGAACTCCTATTTTTTTTGCACCGAGCTGCGCCAGCTGGGCGTCGACGTGCAAAAAATCTCGACCATCCCCGACGAGATCGAGCTGATCGGCCGGGAAGTCGCGGAATTTTCCAAACGCTTCGATTATGTTTTCACCAGCGGCGGGGTTGGACCTACGCATGACGACGTGACCATCGAAGGCATCGCCCGCGGTTTCGGCTTGAAGGTGGTGCGCCATCCCGCCATCGAGCAGCGCATGCGCCAGCGTTTCGGCGCCGAGCTGAACGAGGCGCGATTGCGCATGGCCAACGTGCCGCAAGGCGCCACCCTGCTGCCCACCGAAGCCAAGTTCGCCGCGGTGGTAAAAATTCACAACGTCTACATCTTTCCCGGCATTCCCAAGATTCTCGAGGAGCGCTTTCACGAGATCAAGGAAGCGTTTCGCGAGCAGCCGTTTTTTCTCAAGAACGTCTTCGTGCGCTACGGCGAAGGCGTGATCGCCGCGATGCTGAACGATCTGCTGGTGAAATTTCCCGAGCTCATGCTCGGCTCCTATCCCGTCCTCGATCTGCCCGAGTACCGGGTCAAGGTCACCCTCGAATCGAAAGACGCGCACTACCTGGAGCGCGCCCTTCAAGCCTTCCTCGCGTCGCTCCCCAAGGACGCCGTCCACCGCATCGAATAAAGATTGCAGGGCCGACGCCACCCGGGGAGTTTTCGAAGCGCGTCCACACGGATTGTACGGCTTTTTACTTTTTAATTTTGCCTTTTTACTTTCCTTTAAACTCTTCCCCGCTCTGCGTCCCGATCCAGACCTCGCCGCCTTCGAAAACTTCTTTTTTCCAGATCGGCACGGTTTTTTTGATCTCCTCAATGGCAAAGCGGCTGGCGGCGAAGGCCGCGTCGCGGTGGGCGGACGAAACCACGATGATCACGCTCGCCTCGCCGATCTGCACCGGCCCCAGCCGATGCACGATGGCCATTTTGCAGATCGGCCACTTTTGCTTGGCTTCCGCGCCGATGCGCGCCAGCTCTTTTTCCGCCATCTCCGGGTAGGCTTCGTAGTCGAGCGCGATCACCCGGCGCCCTTCGTTGTGGTTGCGCGTCGTGCCGATGAACGGAACGACGGCGCCGGCCTCGGGGTCGGTCACGTATTCGACCAGCGCGTTTAGATCGATCGGCTCGCGGCTGACGCGGAACATGATCCTGGCCTCCGTGCAATTTGGAATCTGGACGTGCTATTCGAGCATTCGCGGGGCTAGCCGCCGCTCACCGGCGGAATGAAAACCACCTCGTCGTGATCGCTCAAGCGATGATCGGCGCCGACGTAGTTTTGATTGACCGCGTAGAGCAGGCGAATGCCGGGCACGTCGAGTTTCGCGTAATCCTTCTGCAGCTCGCGCCAGAGATCGCCGACCGTGCTGCCGTCGGGCAGGTCCTTGGAAACCTCCGCAGCGCCGGCGCGCTCGCGCAGGATGGCGAAAAACTTCACCCGGACTTTCATTCGCCTCGGACCTGCGAGACCATGTGCCGGATCTCGCGCAGGATGAGCTTTTCCATCGCCAACATCACCGCCGCCCGCGATCCCGGCAGCGAGATCAGGATTTTGCCGCGCGCGCTGCCGGCCGCGGCCCGGCTCATGATCGCCGCGGAGCCGATGTCCTGGTAGCTCAAATAGCGGAAGATCTCGCCGAAGCCGTCGAGCTTCTTTTCGAGAAAGCGGCTCACCACTTCATAGGTTCCGTCGCGCGGCGCGATGCCGGTGCCGCCGTTGACCAGCACCACGTCCACGTCGTCTCGGCCCAGCGCTTCATGGAGCAGAGCTTCGATCTCGGCCGGCTCGTCTTTGACGATCCGATAGCCGACGGTTCGATGCTGGTTGTCGTCGAGAAAATTCTTGATCGTCTGACCGCTGGTATCGGTCGACTCGTCGCGGGTATCGCTGACGGTGACCACAAAAAAATTGAGGCTCTTTTTGCCTCTTTCCCGATGCTCATGAACCGCCATGAGTTTTCCTTCCGCTCTAAGCGACTATAACAACCGCCCGGGGCCATTTCAAAAAGGCGCGGCGCGCTCAGCCGCCGTCGCCGACCACCACAAACGGCGCCCAGAACATCGGGTGGGCGTAGCTGAACGACGCACCGCGCGCCGGCCTGGCGCTCTGCTTCATGACCGCGAGCGACGCCTGGCGCAAGGCTTCGGCGCGGCTCGACTTGCCCTCGGCGGTCTGGCGCTTGAACAGCTCGGTGGTCAAAAGTCTCGCCGAGACGGTTTCCACCGGCCAGTGCGAAACCAGCAACGCCTTCGCCCCCGCAAAGAAAAATGCCCGCCCCAGTCCGGAAACCGCCTCGGAGGCCTGGCCGTCCGGCGACGCCGTGTTGCACGCCGAAAGCACCACCCAGTCCGCGCGCATCTTGAGCCCGAGGATTTCCGCCAGCGTCAGCAGCCCGTCTTCCTTTTCGCCGGTCAGAGCGGGATTGCTGAGCGCCAGCGTCGGCTGGGTCAAATCCGGCAGCTCTTTTGCGACCAGGCCATGAGTCGCGAACATGACCACGCGATACTGCGTGAGGTCGGTCGATTTTACCGTTTGCTCGCTGGCACGCCGACCGAGATAAAGATCGCGGCTTTCGTCGGCGCGCAGAATTTTCGCGATGTCGCGCACCTCCTCGGCGGTATCCGGCAGCGGCTCCAAAAGCTCCAGGCCGCTCGACGGCTTGCCCGGCGCCGGCGCTGCTTTGGCGTTGCGCCGCGCGAGTCCGCGCGCGGCCAGCGCCGGGGCGGGCTTCGCCGCCGAGCCGAATACCGGATCGCCGAAGCCGATGAAATTTTTCGCGGCGCGCTGGGTCTCGCCGCGCCGCAGACTCGCCAGCGCCGCCAGCGACGGCAGGTAGGAAATCGCCGCGTCTTTGATCAGCCACGGCGCCGCGGCGTGATCGGCAAACGGCAGGGCCGATTTAACCGGTTTATAGGGCGCGGTCACCAGCACCGAGAACGGCAGCTCGGCAAGCGCGCCGTGCGGCACGACGATCAGCTCGCGGGCGCTTTTCCAACCCGCTTCCACCGGCGCCAGCAGCTTGCGGTAAATTTCATGGGAGGTGTCGAAGTCGTAGGTCGGCACCTGGCCGACGTCGGCTTCGCTCGGATCGAGCGCTTTGCGCAGCTTCGCCACCGCTTCGGCGACTTTGGCAGCCGGCAGCTCGGCGATGTGAAACGCCGGCTCGCCCGCGGCCGGCACGGCCCAGACCAGGGTCTGCTTCTGCGTGGAGTAGATCGCGATCAGCGCTTCCTGCGGTTTTAACAGCTTCCGGGTCTCGGCAAGAGTCAGCGGCTTGGGATCGAGCAGCTCGGAATAGTCCGGCAGCTTTCGCTTCAGCTCGGCCTGTGCCTTTTCGTTTTCCTCGCGCAGGCGCGCCAGGTCGGCGCGGGTTTTCTCGATCGCTTTCTCGCGATTCGGATCGGGCTTTTCAGATTTGACGCTCTGCAGCGCCGTCAGCGCCTCGGAAGTCGCTTTGACCTGGTAATCGAGATCCTGCGCGCGGCGAATGACGGCGGCCAGCTCCGGGTCGTTGACGCTGGCGCGGATAATCGCCGCCGAGAGCGCTTTCTGCACCCGGCTGCCGCGCGCCAGGTCGGCCATGCGGAACCCCTCGGCGACCGGCTCGACGCCGTCCACCCGCTTGCCCGCCGCGTGCAGCTCCGCCAGGAGCGCGACGTAACCGTCAAGCAACCAGTTGAGCTCCGCGGCGGTCAGATAGCCGGCTTCGCCCGACTTGCCGTCGCTTTTGCTGAGCTCGATTATTTTCGGAATCGCTCGCGACAGCGTTGCGACGGCGCTCTCCACCTGGCCGGCGGCGCCGACGCCGAGGGCGTGGAAAGCCCGGCCTTCCCAGAGATACAACGATTGCTCGTCGTAGCGCTGCTCGTGAAACTTCAGGCTCGTTCCGAGCACTTTCAACGCTTCGTCCAGTCGGCCGAGCCGCAGCAGCGCGTAGCCCCATTCGCTCGTGACGCTGCCGATCTCCCGTTCCTGATCGGCGTTGGCGCTGAGACTTTCGCGCCGGGCGCGAAAGATTTCATCCGCCTTGAGCCAATTCCCCTGGGCCATTTGATTCAAAGCCAGAAGAGCCCGGGAATTGGCAACCTGCACCGCGGCGTCGCCGGCCGTCACCTTTTGCAACTCGGCGATCGTTTGCTGAAGCAAATCCTCCGCTTCTTTGATCGAGCCCTGCTCCAGATAAACCCGCGCGATGGCGCGGCTCATGCGCGTTTCGAACAGCACTCGCTGGTGGACTTCCGCGTATTTTTTGGCCGCCTCCGGAACGTCGTTGACGTAGGCGCCGGCTTCGCGCAGATGGCCCAGGCGCGCGGCCTGCTCGACGAACCGGCTGAGACACTGCGGCAAATAGTAGTAGCCGCCGGGGGCAGGATTGGCATTCTTGGCGAGGTAGGTGCGTATCGCCGTCACGCACAGGCGATAATGGCCCTCGGCCTCGGCGACGTAACCGAAGGCGAGATTGAAATTGCCGCGGCTCTCGCTCAACGCGGCCTGCCAGAGATCGCCGAAGCGGCTCCATTCGAGATTGCCGCGCCGCGCCGCCGAAAACACTGCCTCGGCTCGGGTGAGATAGTCCTTGGCGCTCTGGCGGTCGCGCAGACCCGCCGAAATCGAGCTCAAATAATTGAACTGAAAAAATCGCCGCACCGCCGTGCCGGCCACCGCGACCGCGGCTTCGCGCGCCGCTTTCGCCTGCACCAGATTGCCGCGGTCCACATTGAGCTGCGCGTGGCGGTCGTGCAGCTCGTAGGCGGCGGGATCTTTTTCGCCGACGGCCTGGAGACCCGCGAGAACTTCTTTCAGCTCGCGATCAAAATCGCCGAGCGTCGCCGCCGCGCGGCCGCGCTCGAGATAAATTTTCGCGAGCGCCGCCTTGGAATTTTCCTTGGGATCGGGGGGCGGCGCGTCAAGAATTTTTCGCAGTTCCTCGGGCGCGACCGCGTCGGCTGCGCTGGCGGCCAAAGCCGGGCGCGCAATCCAGGCGATCGGGATCAAAACCAAAAGGGCGAGCGCCCGTTTCACGTTCATGGCAGAACTCCTCGCGTCCCGCCGCTGCGGCGGCTCCAACGGCGGAAAACCTGCGGCACGTTAGCCGATAACGCCGGCGCCGGCAACTGGCGGCTTTCCTTCCGCCCGGGTTTTGATTACCTTGGCGCCAATCAACGAGACGGCAGCCGGCTCCGCGAAGCCGCGCCGCGCAATCCAACATGCTCGCAACGCTGCGCCGAAGAAAAAGACGTTTCTACAAATCATTGTGGTTGGGCGGCGCCGTCGCTTTGCTGCTCTCGGTTATTTCCTCTCTCGGCTATCTCGACGGAATCGAGGCCAGGGCGCTCGACTTTCTGCTGGCGCTCCGCGGGCGCGAGCGCTCGCCGGAAATCGTTTTGATCAAGATCGACGATCAGGCCTTCGAAAAATTGGGCGAGAAGCAGCCGCTGCCGCGGGCCTATCTGGCGCGTCTGATCGAAATCGCGGCGCGCGCCGGCGCCAGAATCATCGGCGTGGATATCGAGCTCAAAGTGGCCACCGACCCGGCGGCAGACGAGCGCCTCTTGCGCGTCATTCACGACGTGGAAGCGGCCGGGCAAAGCCGGATCGTTCTGACCTACGCCATTCGGCCGGACCGGGAAGACGAAGCGGGCGCGATCTACCGCCGCGCGCCTTTCTACGCGCCGGCGCTGGACACGGCGGCCGCAGGCTTCGCCAATGCGTCGGTGGATGCGGACGGCTTGGTGCGCAAAATTCCGCTGGCGGCGCGCGCCGGGAGCGGCGGTTTTTTGCCGGCCTTCGCGCTCGCGGTGCTCGCCCGCGAAGCCGGCTACGATTCGCAGACTCTCGACGCCGCGCTCCATCGCGGCGGAGAAATCGAGCTGAGCCTGGCCGAATGGAGCCGCCTCGATGGACAATTATTGCGCGCGCGAACGCCGCTGCGCTTGCGACCGGACGAGAGCTGGAAAATCAATTTTGCCGGCGCCCAGGGCAGCTTCGTCGCGCTGCCGAGCGAGCCGCTCGCCCTGCTCGCCCAAGCCGGCGCGCCCGTGGCCGAGGACAATCCGCTCCGCGGCAAGATCGTCCTGATCGGCGCCACGTTCCAGGACAGCCGCGATTTCCTGCCGACGCCCTACGGGCTCATGAGCGGCCTGGAGATTCACGCCAATATCCTGCACACGCTCTTGAGCCGCTCGCAGATCGCCCCGGCGCAGCGCGTCCTGGCGCTTTCCATCCTGCTCGTGTTTACCTTCGCGACCAGCGTGTTGATCACCCTGCTGAGCCCGCTCCGGGCGGCGGTTCTCTCGCTCGCGGCCATTCCGATTTTGCTCCTGCCCCTGAGCTACGCCGCCTTCGCCTATCTCGGCTTGTGGATCGACTTCGTCACGCCGCTGTTGGCGATCGGCTGGGGCGCGCTCGCGGCGCAATATTTCGAAGCCCGCCACGTGCGCAAATCCCTCGGCCAGCACGTGGGCTGGGAAGTTGCCCGGCAGATCGTCGAGCAGAACGAAGAGCTGGCCGGCAGCAAGCGCGAGGTCACGGTGTTTTTCACCGACGTGCGCAACTTCACCACGCTCTGCGAAGGCCTGCCGCCGGACGAAGTGGTGGCGCACATGAGCGAGCTTTTCGCCATGATGGGCAAAGTCATCGAGCCCCACGGCGGCGTGATTCTCGATTTCATCGGCGACGCGGTGCTGGCGGTTTTCGGCGCGCCGAACGATCACCCGGAGCACGCGCGCGCCGCCGTGGAAAGCGCCGTGGAGGTGCTCGCCGGGCTTGACGCGATCAACGCTCGATGGGAAAAAAAGGGCATCGCGCCCCTGCGCATCGGGGTCGGCATTCATACCGGCGAAGTCGTCGCCGGCATCGTCGGCACCGGCGCCCGGAAAAAATTCGACATCACCGGCGACACGGTGAATACCGGCGCGCGGGTCGAAGGGCTGAACAAGGAATTCGGAACGGAGATTCTGCTGACTCAGGAAACCGTTGCAAAACTCGACGGCGCATTCGCTTTGCGCGACTGCGGCGCAGTTTCGGTCAAGGGCCGCGAAAAACCGGTGCGCGTCTTCGCGGTTCTCCGCCCGGAAAAAATCGGCGCCCAGAGAGAGGTGGCGGCATGATCGCAAAAACGCTGCTCGGGATTTGCATGTTCGCCTCGATGAGCGGGGGCGCGCTGTATGCCGCGCCGTCCGAAGACGTCGTCGCGGTGATCACCGAGATCAAGCTCAACCAGGGCGACATTCAGATCACGCATCCCGGCAAAACGCCCGAGCGCGCGGCGGTGCTGCAATCGCTCTACGCAGGCTCCAGAGTCCAGGTTTCCAGGGGCGCCGCCGCGACCGTGGTTTTTACCGACGGCAGCCGCGCCGTGACCATAGATGAAAAAAATTCGCCGTTTGAAATCAAACCGGCGGCCAGGACGGCCGGCCGTCTGAAAGAGGCGGCCGGCACGCTGGTCGGAAAAAAATCCCCGTCCAACTTCGTCGCCCTCGCCGTGCGCGGCAAGAGCCGCGGCCCGACCCTGCTCGCGCCGCGCGAGACCAAGTTATTGACCGCGGCGCCGCGTTTTCAATGGATCGGCATGGAAGGGCAGCCGAGCGCGGTCAGAGTTTCCGGCGCCGCGGGCGTGATCTGGAGCGCCGAAAACGTCGTCGAGACGCAGATCGTTTATCCCGCCTCGGCGCCGGCCCTCCAGCCCGGCGCCGCCTATTCGTGGAGCGCGGAGCGCCGCGGCGTCACGGCGGAGAACGCTTCCTTTGCGCTTCTCGGCGCCGCGGACGCGCGCGCCGTCAAAGAGCGCCTGGCCGAGATCGACGCCGCCGACGGCGTCTCCAGAACCACGCGCGCGGTTCTGAAAGGAAGTTTTCTGCTCTCGAGGGAGCTTTATTACGACGCGCGGGAAACCCTGCTCGAAGCCGCCAAGAACGATCCCCAGGAACCGACCCTGTATTTTCTGCTCGGCGAAGTCTACGACAAGACCGGCCTCAAAAACCTCGCCCAGGAAGCCTACAGCGAAGCCGAGCTGCTGACCGAGCGCAAGCCCTAGCAGGCCGTTGAAAAAACTCTGGAGTCCTGGCTCAGAACGAGCGGGACAAGAATTGAAATCGTTGCGAAACTCCGTTCATGCCGAGCCGGTCCAAGCATTCTTCAAAATTTTTCAGCAGCCTGTAAGCGAATTCTGAGACAGGAACGCCGCGCGCCGCGCTGCATCTGCGCGTTTGCCGAACGCCGGTTGCGGCGGCCCACGCCGTCGCATAGGATAAATGCGATTGTTTTATGGCGAAGGACGCATTCTCCCTCTACATTCATATTCCCTACTGCGTCAGCAAGTGTCCCTACTGCGACTTCAACTCGCACGTGGTCGCGGCGATTCCCGAGCAGAGCTACGCCGACGCGCTCTTGCGCGAGCTGGAACACTACGGCAACGCCGGCGACTGGCGCGGGCGCACGGCGCAAAGCATTTTTTTCGGCGGCGGCACGCCCTCGACCTTCCAGCCGCAGACGATCGGCAAGCTGCTCGCCTGGGCGGCGGCGACCTTTCCCATCGACGCCGGCTGCGAGATCACGCTGGAGGCCAACCCCGGAACGGTCGATAGCGATAAATTTTTCGGCTACCGCGACGCCGGCGTCAATCGCATCAGCGTCGGCGTGCAATCCTTTCAGCCCAAGCTGCTGGAATTTCTCGGGCGCATCCATTCCGCCGACGAAGCCAGGCGCGCGCTCGAAACCGTGAAGCGCGCCCAATTCGAAAATTTCAGCCTCGATTTGATCTACGCCAATCCGGGTCAGACCCTCGCCGATCTCGAAACCGATCTCGAAATCGCCCTGGAAATTCAGCCGCCGCATCTCTCGGCGTACAACTTGACCTTCGAAGAAGGCACGCCGTTTCATCGCGAGCACCGCGCCGGGAAAATGACCTCCCTCGGCGAAGACGAAGAAATCGCCATGGCCGAGCTGATCGAGCGCAAGCTGAAACGCGCGGGCCTGCAGCGCTATGAAATCTCCAATTATGCGCGTCCGGACTGCCACTCGCGCCACAACGTGAATTACTGGCGCGGCGGCGATTACCTCGGCCTCGGCGCCGGCGCGCACAGCTATCTGCGCAATGCCGACGGCGTGACCGGCCGGCGCTGGAGCAACGAAAAAAATCCCGCGCGCTACATGGCCCGGGTCGATCGCACCGCTCCTGGGGTGGTGGAGCACGAGGAGATCGGGCGCGCCAGAGCGATCGGCGAATTTCTTTTTCTCGGATTGCGTCTCACCGAAGGCATTGGGACGAATGCCTTTTACAGGAGATTCGGCAAATTTCCCTGGGAGATCTACCCGCGCATCAAAGACTGGATCGAGGGCGATCTGCTCGCGGTCAAGCAGGGCCATCTCAGGCTGACGAAAAAAGGCTTGCTGGTCGCCAACTCGATTTTCGTCGAGTTCATGTAACGGAGGACTTCATGGCTTCGATCTCAACGTCCGATCTCGCCCGCCTTCGCATCGACCACATCGGCAGCCTGGTGCGCCCGGCGCAATTGCGAGAGCTCTTCGCCCGCTACGACCGCGGGGAGGCGACCCGGGAAGATCTCGCGCGCGCCCAGGACGAGGCGATCCGCGACGTCATCCAAGCGCAGGAAAACCACGGCCTGCCGGTGGTCACCGACGGCGAGTTTCGCCGCCACAGTTTTCAGGAAAGTTTTTCCGAATGCGTCACCGGTTTCGACGTGCCGAAAAATATTTCGCTCTATTACGAAAAACGCGATCTGAACGAGAATCCGCTCGAGCGCGCCGAGCAGAATTTCGACGAAGCCGGCCCGGCGATCATCACAAGACGGGGAGCAGCCGAACGCCTAAAGCTCGTCCGCAATTTGCCGCTGGAAGAATTCCGCTACGCCCAAAGCGTCGCTAGAGTTCCGGCCAAAGTCACCGTGCTCGGTCCCGACCGCATCGCGCAGCGGTTCAAATGGGAAGCGTCGCTCAGCGTTTACCGTGGCCTCGACGATTTTGTCGAGCACGTGGTCGAGATCGAGCGGCGGATCATCGCCGATCTCGTCAGGGCCGGCTGCAAGTACATTCAAATCGACGCGCCGGGATACACCGCGTACGTCGATAAAGTTTCGCTCGACCGCATGCGCTCGCGCGGCGAAGACCCCGCGCGCAACTTTCAACGCTCCATCGCTGCCGACAACGCGTTGGTCGAAGGCTTTCCCGGCGTGACTTTCGGAATTCACATCTGCCGCGGCAACGCCCGGACGATCGACCCGAAAACCGGCAAGCTCGTGCCCCAGTGGCACCGCGAAGGCAGCTACGACGCCATCGCCGAAAAGCTTTTCAACTCCCTCAAACACCAGCGCCTGCTGCTCGAATACGACAGCGAGCGCGCCGGCGGCTTTGAGCCGCTGCGCCTTGTCCCAAAAGACAAGATCGTCGTCCTGGGTCTGGTATCGACGAAAAATTCAGATATGGAAACCGTCGACGATTTGAAACGGCGCATCGATCAGGCGAGCAAGTTCCTGCCGCTCGAACAATTGGCGCTCAGCCCCCAGTGCGGCTTCGGCGGTATCGACTCGAAAGTACTGAGCGAGGACGAGATGTGGAAAAAGCTGGATACGATCGCCGAGACGGCGAATCTGGTTTGGAATTGACGTTTAGAGCGAACCGTTCAGCTATTTCGTTCCACCGCGCTCAGCCATTCCTCGTGCACGTCCACCCAGATCGAATCCTGATCGTGGCAGGTCGATACTTCGCTGAGATCGAAGCGAACCGTGTAGAGCGGGTTATGGGTGCCGCGGTGATCGCGGATGTTTTCGAGAATGCCGTGCACCGAGCCGATGACGCCGCGTTTGCCGCGGATGTAGCGCGGCGTGCGCGGGTTGCCGGCGGGATTTTCGACGGCGACCATCACGGCGTCGCCGATTTTGTATTGACTGCCCGCGGCGCTCATAACCGGCCTCAATCCGGCCGCACCCGCGGCATTTCCGGCTCGACGTGCGCCGCTTCTCGCGCGCGCTGCTCGCTCGGTTCGAGCGCGTAGCCGGCGCCGATCAGGCTATCCACCGTGACGAGCCTGGCCAGCTCGGCTTCCGACATTCCTGCCGTTCCCGCCGGGCGCTCGGGCAAAACAAAATAGCGCACGTCCGAGGTGCTGTCCCAGACGCGCAGTTCTTTGCCTGGCGGAATGTCGAGCGCGAACATCTCCTTCACACACTGCCGTGGATTCTGCACGATCGAAGTGCGATAGCTCTCGTGCTTGTACCACCACGGCGTGTCGCCGAGAATGTCGTAGGGGTAGCACGAGCACAGCGTGCAGACGATCACGTTGTGGACTCGGTCGGTGTTCTCGACCACGACCAGTTTGCCGACTTTGCCCTGGTGCACGCCCATCTCGCGCAGCGCTTCGCGCCCGGTGGCGAGCAGCGCCTGCTTGAACTCGGGGTCGCTCCACGCCTTGGCGACGATCACGCCGCCGGCCCAGGGGCGCTCCTCGTGCAGCTTGCGCCAGCGCTCCTGCAGATCGGCGCGCGTCGCCCAGCCGCGTTGAATCAACGCCTGCACGAACACTTCGAGCAGCTCCTGATAATCGGTCAAATCCTGCTCCAGATTCACCATGCGCTCTTCCAGAGTGCCGTGGTGTTCCTTCTTTTTGATTTTGAAAAAATCGTCGTAGTCGCCGCGCTCCTTGCGGTTGTCCTCGGTGACCATGTCCATGCCTTCGACGGCGCGCGCCGAAACCAGGGCGATGCCTTTCACGTACTCGTCGAGCCATTCTTCGAGATAGCGCACGCGCGCCTCGATATTTTTGCCCTGCGCCCTGGCGCGCGGGAAGAAATGGTCTTTCTTCCTCAGCCGGGCGCGAACTTTCAGCAAATCGTAAAACGTCACCACACCGCGGCGCAGCAGATAAATCACCCGCGGCTCGAAGCGCTTGGCGCGGTAGTATTCCAGATCCTCCTCGACGGCTTTGATGTGAGCTTCATAATCGTGCATGTGCCCTTCGAAGGGCTTGTGGCCGTGCTTTCCCGACATGAAATTCCTCCCGGACTCAGTGCGTGTCGAAAATTTCCTGGAATTCTTTCAGCTTGGCCTGGGTCGCTTCGGTCTCCGCCGCCGTCGGCCGGGCCGGATTGACAGCCGGCGGCAAACAACCGAACTTCATCAGACATGCCATCAACAGCAAGCGCGCCTTGGTCGCGGTGAGATTGCTGCCGCCGATCGCCAGCGAATCCCGTTTCGGATCGACAAAACCGCCGGCGTTGCCGCGGCCGACTTTCACCACCGGCATGCCGCTGAACGTGGCGCGCTTGAGCGCCGCATCGACCGAATTGCTCATGGCGCCGAAGGGCGCCGAGCCTTCGGCGATAAATCCCGCGAGCGGCGCGGCCCGCAAATTTTTCTCGATGCGCGCGAGCAGATCGACTTCGCTCGCCGCGTCGCCGGAAGTGTCCTCCGGCAGATAACGCGCATGCTTGACGATCGTCACCCTGGGAATTGCGCCGGGCAACAGGCTTCCGTCGCTGTCTTTGACGGCGACGAGAATCGTTCCGATCTTTGAACCTTCAAGGCGCGCGCCTTGAACCTCGCTCGGCAACCGGCTGAGGCTGACCAGCGAGTTGTGCGTGTGCCGTTTCACCGGCTTGAAAGAAAACTGCGGCAAGCCGGGATGGCCGATGCGGCCGATGATGCCGCCGTGACCGCCGGTGGCGACGTAGCCACCCGGGCGCGCGTCGGCTTTCTGCACGTCGCGCGCGGTGAAGATCTGTTCGTCGAGGATCGCCACCGCGCCGACGCAGTCGCGGCCGGCTTCATCGGCCCAGATACGCGAGGTGATGTAGCTCACCGAATCGACGATATTGCGGTCGCCGTCGTTGGCGAGCGCGCCGTGCGGGCGCTGCGAGGAATTGCCGCAGATCGGCACGGCGGTGTCGATCAGCAAATTGAGCCAGTAAATCGTTTCCTCGACGAACGGGCTGCCTTCGAGCCAGATCGCGCCGAGATATTCTCCGCTCGCGAGCGCGCGCTGAACGGTGTTGGTCACCCGCGCCAGCGCCGCCAGCGGCGGTTCTTGGCGCAAATAGCCCGGACGGTAGGGAAAGAAATCGACGCCGCGGCTTTCGGCAGCGATGTCGCCTGCGCCGACATCGGTGCGCTCTTCGGCGCGCCGGCCGGTGGTGTAGCCGCCCGACGGCAGCGCGCGATAGAAATCGAATTCGGCTTTCGCGCTCAACAGGCAACCGACGCCTTCGTCGGAGATTCCCAGCCGATCGATTTCTTCGAAGAGTCTCGAGGCGTCGGGAAAAAACGGCACGCGCACCCATTCCGACGGCGCATTTTTCTCCACGCCGTCCATTTCCCACGCTTGCCCGCTCGCCTGGCGCGCCATGTACGGCAGCGGATAGAGCCCATCCTCGGGCCGAAGCGTGATCTCGTACACCGGTTTGTCGGCTGCGCTGATCCGCTCTTTGTGAAAAACGCCGGCGGCGTCGAGATAACCGTCCGGCGGCGCGTAGAGATGGGCGCAGTCGCGCTCCAGCGGATGGGCGCTGAACTGCTCGACGTAAACCGTCACGGGCGCGGCCAGGCGCTGGGCGCGCAGCGCGTCGAAGCGCATGGGCGAGCCGTCCGCATTGGCGCGCGGCGCCAGGCCGTACTTTTCCCGCGCCTTGTTGCTGGTCACCAGCGGCTCGGTGTTCTGAATCGTCGCCGTCGGTCCGGAAAAAACCGCGATGCGCGGTCTGGCATCGTCCATTGTGCCTGCCACGAGTGTCTCCGTTCAGCTCAAGGGATGGCGCGCGACAAATCCCCTGTTGCCCTTTGGCGAAGGGGGAAACAGAGGGAATTTTTGTGCTACCGAATCATTGCGAATTGCGAATCAGCCGGCGAGATCCTATTCCAATGGATACGGCAGTTGCCTGGGCCCGTAGCCCTGCCAGTATCGATTCGTCGCCGGATCGTAGCGGCCCTGGAGAAAGCCGCCGGCTTTTTCCGCGCGCACGATGATCGCCACCGTGCGCTCGTCGCCGCTTTCCTCCGCGTGAATTTCGTAAGGCGGCACGAGATCGATTTTGCCGGCGCCGACTTTCACGTTCACGGTCTTGCGCACTTCGGCGTACTCGGGTTTCGAGCGGTCGTCCGTGCGCTCGTAGCGCTCGATGGTTTCCGTGCCGTCGAGCACGCCGTAAAGCGTCCAGTTGTGCGCGTGATCGTGAATCTGGGTGCGGGTGTGCGGCGCTTTGATCAGGCCGTTGATGACGAATTTGTAGTCGGGGTCTTCGTAGAACAGCAGGTTCTCCGCGCGCTCGCCGCCCTGGGAGCAATCCGGCCAATGCTTTGATTGCTCTTTGACGGACGGATCGGCGAGCAAAGTTTGCAGCAACGGCGTCATCTTCTGCCAGCGGATCGCGGGATCTTTTTCCGCGGCAAAAAGCTGCCGCGCCGAAGCGATGAATTTTTGCACGGCGGTTTGCGACATAAATCCTCCGGAAATTGCTGCGGGATTTTCAAGCTACTATTAGTCCCTTCGCGGCGCGTCGGTCAAGCCGATCGCAAAAAACAAAAAGGCCTCGAAAGCGGTGCCCGCTCTCGAAGCCCTGGGTTGGGAATCCCGAAAATTCGCGCCGCGAAATCAGCGACCGGCCGAGGACCGATCGCCATCATTCTGCGTCCTTTGCGTTCTTTGCGGTTAAGCCTTCTCTTGCGCGCTCAGGTGCCGTGCGACCAGGAGGAAAGATACTGCTGCTGCTCTTGGCTCAGGCTGTCGATGCGAATACCCATGGAGCCGAGCTTGAGCTTGGCGACCCAGTTCTCCACATCGCTCGGCACGTCGTAAACCTTGGCCGTGAGCTGCTTCTGGTTTTTAACCGCCCATTCGGAAGCGAGGGCCTGGGTTGCAAAGCTCATGTCCATGACCGACGCGGGATGGCCTTCGGCCGCGGCGAGGTTCACCAGCCGGCCCTCGCCGAGCAGAAAAATCTTCTTGCCGCCGGGAAAAACGTAAGCGTCGACGGAATGGCGCACGTTCTTTTCGACTTTGCTGGAGAGCTTTTTGAGCGCCTTGAGATCGATCTCGATGTCGAAGTGCCCCGAGTTGCAGATCACCGCGCCGTCTTTCATTGCCTTCAAATGCTCTTCGGCGATCACGTGCATGTCGCCGGTAAGCGTGATGAAAAGATCGCCGGCCCGCGCCGCGTCTTTCATCGGCATCACTTCGAAGCCGTCCATGGCGGCTTCCAGCGCGCGCACCGGGTCGACTTCGGTGACGATCACCTTGGCGCCCATGCCGCGCGCCCGCGCCGCCACGCCCTTGCCGCACCAGCCGTAGCCGGCGACCACGATTTTTTTGCCGGCGATCAGCATGTCGGTGGCGCGGATCACGCCGTCGATGGTCGACTGCCCGGTGCCGTAGCGGTTGTCGAACAGATGTTTCGTTGCCGCGTCGTTGACCGCGATCACGGGAATCTTGAGCGCGCCGTCTCTCTCGAGCGCGCGCAGGCGAATCACGCCGGTGGTGGTCTCTTCCATGCTCGCCACCAGGCTCGGAGCGAGATCGGAATAATCGGTGTGCAGCAGCGAAACCAGATCGGCGCCGTCGTCCATGGTGATCACCGGCTTGTGATCGAGGGCCGCGCGCAGATGGCGGTAGTAGCTTTTATTGTCCTCGCCTTTGATCGCGAAGACCGGAATCCGGTCGTGTTTCACCAGCGACGCCGCCACGTCGTCCTGGGTCGAGAGCGGATTGGAGGCGCAGAGCAAAACATCCGCGCCGCCGGCCTTGAGCGCCTGGACCAGATTGGCGGTTTCGGCGGTGACGTGCAGGCAGGCGGAAAACCGCATGCCGCGGAGCGGTTTTTCTTTTTGAAATCTCTCCTTCACCCGGCGCAGCACCGGCATGTCTTGCCCGGCCCAGAGAATGCGCTTGCGCCCGCCGTCCGCCAGACGCAGATCTTTGACGTCGTATTTCTTTCCCGCCATCGTGACCGCTTCCTCCAGCTATGGGATGATTAGACCCGGCCCGCCGCTTTCTTGAGGTCGGCAGCCCGATCGGTTTTTTCCCAGGTGAACAAACCGTCTTCCGGCGCGCGGCCGAAGTGGCCGTAGGCGGCCGTCGGGCGATAGATGGGGCGTTTGAGGTCGAGAGTCTGGATGATGCCCTTGGGACTCAGGTCGAAATGATCCTGCACGATCCTGGCGATTTTTCCCTCGGGAATAACGCCGGTGCCGAAGGTATCGACCAGCACCGACACCGGCTGCGCCACGCCGATCACGTAGGCGAGCTGCACTTCGCAGCGCTGCGCCAGCTCGGCGGCGACGATGTTCTTGGCGACGTAGCGCGCCATGTAGGCGGCGCTGCGATCGACCTTGGACGGGTCCTTGCCGGAAAACGCGCCGCCGCCGTGGCGCCCCATGCCGCCGTAAGTATCGACGATAATTTTCCGCCCGGTGAGGCCGCAATCGCCCTGCGGCCCGCCGACGACGAACCGCCCGGTCGGGTTGACGTGATAGACCGTGTCCTTGTCGAGATACTCGGCCGGAATGACGGCTTTGATCACGCCTTCGATGATCGTCTCTCTGAGCTTGCTGTATTCGACTTCGGGACTGTGCTGGGTGGAGATGACCACGTTTTTCACTTTGACCGGCTTGCCGTCGCGGTATTCCACCGTCACCTGCGATTTGCTGTCGGGGCGAAGAAAATAGGCTTCGCCGCCCTTGCGCACTTTGGCGAGATAATGCACCAGGCTGTGCGCCATCTGGATCGGGAAGGGCATCAGCTCCGGCGTCTCGTCGCAGGCGTAGCCGAACATCATGCCCTGGTCGCCCGCTCCCTGCTCTTTGTGCAGGCCCTCGCCTTCGGTCACACCCTGCGAAATATCCGGCGACTGCTGCTCGATGGCGGTCAGGATCGCGCAGGTATTGCCGTCGAAGCCCATGGCGGAATCGGTGTAGCCGATTTCGCGCACGACTTCGCGCACGATGTCGACGTAGCTGACTTTGGCGGCGCTGGTGATCTCGCCCGCGACCACGACCATGCCGGTCTTGGCGAGGCTCTCGCAGGCCACCCGGCTTTGCGGATCGCCGGCCAGATGGGCGTCCAGAATCGCGTCGGATACCTGATCGCAGAGCTTGTCGGGGTGTCCTTCGGAAACCGATTCCGACGTGAACAGAAAATCTTTGCCTGCCATGAAACCTCCGTCGCGCGCTGCCACTTTAATCCGTTCTGTATAACGAATACGCTCCGGCGATTCAACCTTACTCGTTTTCGTTGAAGCGGTTCTCGATGAGCTTTTCGATCGCCTTGACCGCGCGCTCGGCGTCCTCGCCGACCGCTTCGACTTGAATCTTGCTTCCCTGAGTGGCGGCGAGCGTGAGCACGCCCATGATGCTGCGGCCGTCGGTGGTCTGGCCGTCCTTGGAAAAATTCACCTGGCAGGAAAATTTGTTCACCGTCTGCACGAGCAGCGCGGCGGCGCGCGCGTGCACGCCGAGCTTGTTGCGTATTTCGATTTTCTTGACCACCCGGCTCATGGCTACTTGTCGATGTCGCGGTGCTTCACATGGATGCGCAGAGCGCCGAAGCGCCGCTTCAATTCCTCGACCAGCACCACCGAGCGGTGGCGCCCGCCGGTGCAGCCGAGCGCGAGCGTGAGGCTGCTTTTGCCCTCGCGCTCGTAGAGCGGCAGGGTGAATTCCAACAGCGCGTAGAGCCGCTCGAGAAACGAGCGGGTTTCGGGGTTGCCGAGCACGTAGTCTCGGACTTCGGCTTGAAGGCCGGTCTTGTCGCGCAGCTCGTTGACGAAGTACGGATTGGGCAGGAAGCGCACGTCGAGAATCATGTCGGTGTCGTGGGGAATGCCGTACTTGTAGCCGAAGGAGGTGAAAAACAGCGCCATGCGGCGCGCCTGGGGCGCTTCGCAGAACTGCTGCTGCATTTCGCGCTTGAGCTGGTGCACGTTGAAGTCGCTGGTGTCCATCACCCGGTCGGCAAGCGCGCGGATCGGCTCCAGCGCCTTGCGCTCGCGGGCGATGCCGTCCTGGATCGAGTCCTCGCCCGCGAGCGGGTGCGGCCGGCGGGTCTCGCTGAAGCGGCGCAGCAGCACGTCGTCGGCGGCGTCGAAGAACAGCACCTGGACGAAATGCCCGGCGGCGCGCGTGTCGGCGAGCACCTGCGGCAGGGCGCCGAGAAATTGACCGGCGCGCAGATCGACGCCGAGCGCGATCCGCCGCACTTCTTCCTGATAGCCGCTGCAGAGCTCGATGAATTTCGGGATCAGCGGCGCGGGGAGATTGTCGACGCAAAAATAGCCGCAGTCCTCCAGCGCGCGGATGGCGAAGCTTTTTCCCGAACCGGAAAGACCCGTGATGATGATGATATCGAGGCGGTCGGCCATCGGCGAATCAAAACTTGTCGTCCTCTTCGGAAATGATCGCGTAAAGCTCCCGGCTCGACTGGCCCGCCATCAAGCGGCGGCGGAAGCTTTCGTCCTTGAGCAGCCGCGAGATCCGCGCCAGCGCCTTCAGGTGGTCGGCCGCGGCATTTTCCGGCGCGATCAGGACGAAAAACAAATGCGTCGGCGCGCCGTCGAGGGACGAGAAATCCACGCCTTCGGGACTGCGCGCGAAAACCCCGAGCACGCGCTCGACGCCCGGCAGCTTGCCGTGAGGAATCGCCACGCCCTCGCCGATGGCGGTGGTGCTGATCTTTTCCCGCTCGAGCAGCACCTCGAGCACGGCGTCCTTCTTGAGCGGCGGATGATGCGCGGCCAGCCACCCCGCCATCTCTTCCAGGGCGGCGGTTTTTTCCCGGCTGGCCAGCGCCGGAATGATGGTTTCGACGTTGAGAAAATCGGTGATCTTCACTCGTTTAGCCTTTTCGCTGAAGCTTGGCTTTTTCCTTCTGTTTTTTGATCTGGCGCTCGATCTTGTCGATGGCCAGATCGATCGCCGCATAGAGATCCTGGTGCTGCTCCTTGCCCACGATCGTCGCGCCGTGCGCGTGCAGCTCGACCTCGGCCACCTGGCATTCCCTGGCGTCCACGGCCAGAGTCACGCGCGCGTCCAGGGGATGAGCAAAATATTTGCCCACGCGGTGCACTTTCTGCTCGGCGTACTGTTTCAGGGCCTCGGTGGGCTGGGTATGGCGAAACGTGACGGAAACCTTGACCTCGCTCATGGCGCGGCGCGCTCTCCTGGACCGATTACTTGCGCACGAACGGCTGCCGGCGCTTGGAGGAAGGAAGGATGCCCATGGCCTCGCGGTATTTGGCCACCGTGCGCCGGGCGATTTCGATCGAGTCGGTGGACAGCACCGCGGCGATATGCTGGTCGCTGAACGGCTTGCGCAGATCTTCGCTGGCGATGATGCTGCGGATCTTTTCCTTGACGCTTTCGCTGGCGACGTCCTCGCCGTTGCCGCCGCGCAGGCCGCTTTGAAAAAAGAATTTCAGCTCAAACAGCCCCTGCGGCGTGTGCACGTATTTGTTCGCGGTCGCGCGGCTCACGGTGGACTCGTGCATGTTGATGTCTTCGGCCACGTCGCGCAGCACCATCGGCTTGAGAGCGCTCACGCCGCGCTCGAGAAATTCCTGCTGAAACTTGAAAATGCTCTGGGTGACGCGAAACAGCGTCTGCTGGCGCTGCTGGATGCTCTTGATCAGCCAGTGCGCGGCGCGCACTTTTTCCTGGAGATACTGGCGCGCCTGCTCTTCGGCCGCGCCTTCCTGGCCGGCAAGCCGGCGATAGAGCGAGTTGACCCGCAGGCGCGGCACGCCGTCGTCGTTGAGAAAAATCACGTACTCGTCGCCGACCTTCTCGACGAACACGTCGGGCAGCACCGTGCGCACTTCGTCCTGCTCGAAGCCGCGCGAGGGTTTGGGCTCGAGAGTGGCGATCAGGTGCGCGGCCTCGGCGATCTCGTCGATGCCGACGCCGAGATCCTTGGCCAGTTTTTCGTAGCGCTTCGATTCGAGGAAGCTCAGGTAATGAGCGACGATCTTGGCCGCCAGGCTGTCGCTCAGTTGCAGGTTCTCGAGCTGGATCAGCAGGCACTCGCGCAGATTTTGCGCCGCCACGCCGACGGGATCGAAGAAGTGAATGCGCCGCAGCACCGCCTCGACCTCTTCGGGGGCGGCTTCCATGGCGTGACAGACTTCTTCGCGGCTCAAAACCAGGTAGCCGTTCTCATCCAGGTTCTGGATCACGTACTGGCCGATGTTCGATTCGCGCTCGCTGATCTTCGAAAGCCGGAGCTGCCAGATCAAGTGATCTTCCAGCGTGGTTTTTTTGGTCAGGCTGTTTTCCCAGGAGGGCGGCGAGTCGCCGTCTTCCGAAGTCGCTTCGGCGGTGAGCGAGCCGTGGATCGAGTTGGAGTGCGTGTCGAGGTACTCCTGCCAGTCGAGGGTGCCGATTTTGTCCACGGCGGAAAGCTCGCGGTTGAGCACGACCTCGGCGGGATCTTCGGCGGCGGCGACCGGCGTTTCCGGGCGCGGCTGCTCGCTCCCCGCTTCGGTCTCTTCGTTCGGCCCTTCTTCGAGGGCCGGGTTTTCCTGCAGCTCCTTGGTCACCATTTCTTCCAGCTCGACCCGCGAAAGCTGCAGCAGCTTGATCGCCTGCTGGAGCTGCGGCGTCATGACCAGCTGCTGGGTGAGCTTTTGAACCTGTCGTATCTCCAGAGCCATGGCTAAAACTTGAAACCTTCTCCCAGGTAAAATTTGCGGGCTTTGGGGCTGGCGGCAATGGTTTCCGGCGTGCCCTCTTCGAGAATCGTGCCTTCGTTCACGATGTAGGCCCGGTCGCAGATTCCCAACGTCTCGCGCACGTTGTGGTCGGTGATGAGAATACCGATGCCGCTGCTGATCAGGCGGCGGATGATTTTTTGAATTTCCGCCACCGCGATCGGGTCGATGCCGGTGAACGGCTCGTCGAGCAGCAGGAAAAACGGCGACAGCACCAGCGCGCGGGCGATTTCCACCCGGCGCCGCTCGCCGCCCGAGAGCGTGATCGCCTTGTGGGTGGCGAGGTGATCGATGCCGAGCATCTTCATCAGCGACGCGGCGCGCTCGTCCTGCTCCGCGCCGCTCAGCTCGAGGGTCTGGAGGATCGCGCGCAAATTATCCTCCACCGAGAGCTGGCGGAAGATCGACGACTCCTGCGGCAGATAGCTGATGCCGGCGCGCGCCCGCTGGTAAATCGGCGCCCCGGTCAGATCGTCCTCGTTCATCAGCACGCGCCCCTCATCGGGCTGCACCAGGCCCACCATCATGTGAAATGTGGTCGTCTTGCCGGCGCCGTTGGGACCGAGCAATCCGACGACTTCCCCGCCCTTCACTTCCAGATGAACCCCGTTGACGACCCGCCGTCCGCTGTAGGATTTCGACACCGAGACGGCTTTGAGAATGCTCATTTCTGCTTGGCATCCTCTTGCTCCCGATTCTTCAGCTCCTCCGGAAAGATTGTCGCCCGCACCGGAATTTTTTCGTCGCGCTCGACCGTCGCCTTGTCCTGCTCGGTAAAATAGACAATCTTGGCGCCGGTCACCTGGCTGTTGCCCTGGCGCATCATCGGACTGCCGGTCAACGTCACGGTCTTGGCCGCATCGTCGAACACCGCCTTTTCGCCGGTGGCGATGCGGTCGCCCTGGGTCGCGTTCACTTTACCCTCGGCGATGATCTGCTTCATTTTTTTGGTTTCGGGATCGATGTAGCCCGTGAGAGTCTCGCTGCGCATCGTCATGTCACCCTGGATGGTCACCACCCGGCCCTTGTAGGTGATGGTATTTTTGGTCTGATCGACTTCCATCCAGTCCGCGGTGATGTAGATCGGGTCCTTTTTGTTCAATTCGAAAGCCGACGAGCCCTTTTTGCTCGCCTCTTTGGCCGGCTTGCTCTCATCTTTGGCGGCCGCCGCGACGGCGTCGCACACGCTCCCCATCATGAGCGCGAAAAGAGCCAGCCGAAGCAAAATCATCGCCATGTGCATTATCCCCCGATCTGCGGCTTTGGGCTAGTGGTATTCTTTTTTTTCAGCTTTTCCGGCTCGATTTTGGTTTTCACCGCGCGCAGCAGGCGCATTTTTTTCGCTTCCATATCGACTTCCATCCGGGAACCCTCCAGCTCGAGGCCTTCGCCCACGATCGTCGTGTGGGTCGGCAGCACGATCTGATCCTGCGCGGGAAGATAATTCGCCTCCTCGGACTTGAGCACATAACCCTGAAAAGTCACCTCCACCGCGCCGCGCAGATCCATCCGCTCGAGCTCCTTTTCGTTCAGGTACACGCGCGCGGTGTCGCCCTTGGTCTCAGCCACCTCGCCCTTTTTGTCGTAATAGTAAAAGCGCGGCTTCTTGATCACCGCTTCCTTCTGCTCCTTGAAATAGTTCGCCTCTTCGCCGAACAGCTCCCAGACTTTGCGCCCGTTCTCGATTTTGGCGCGGTGAAAATCCTTCATATGCAGAGCGGACTCCGGCAGATAATCGAGCGCCTTGACCGGATTGGATTTGATTTCTTTCTGCATGCGCCGGACGATCCCGGTCACTTTGAACCCGACGGCGGCGAGCGAAAGGAAAATGGCAAAAAGTAAAATCGAGCGCCTGAGTTTTCGCATCCGATAGCCCCGTCCAGAGGCAAAGCTACCACTCTTGCGGAGCGCTGTAAAGAAATCGGCACGGAAATTGCTCCGAGCACCCGATCACAAAATTCACTTTGTCAAGTCGATCTGTTTGCCCTGCGCTTTCAGTAAAAGATCGGCCACTTCCCGGACCGCGCCCGCCCCGCCCGCCGCCCGGGTCACCCAGTGAACGCGAGGGCGGAGAGCGGGCCAGGCGTCGGCGACACAAACCGCGAGTCCGGCGCGCCGCAGGATCGGCCAATCGACCAGATCGTCGCCGACGTAGGCGATCGCTTCGTCGCGCAGGCCGCGCGCCCGCTTGATTTCGCTGTAGGCCTGAAGCTTGTCGCGCACGCGCTGGCGCACCAGCCGCACGCCGAGCTCTTTCGCCCGGCGGCGCACCGCGGCCGAAGCGCGCGCGCTGATGAAGCCGACTTCGATGCCGGCGCGCAGCAGCAGCGCCACGCCCTGGCCGTCGCGCACGTGAAATTGTTTGCTCTCCACGCCGCGGTCGTCGAGAATGATCCGCCCGTCGGTCAACACCCCGTCGACGTCGAGAAGCAGCAGGCGAATCTTCTTCGCCCTGCCGCGCACCGTGACAGCCCTCGCCTTCACAGACCGATCAGATCCCGGCTTTGAGGATATCGTGCAGATGCAGGATGCCGATGGGTTGGGCGCTGCCCGATTGAAGAACGAACAGCGAAGTGATCGGGCGCGGCTGATTGCCTTCCATCTGCGCCAGCGCCTCGGCGGCCAGAACGTGCTTTTCGATCGTGCGCGGTTTGCGCGTCATGATTTCGCCGGCCTTTTTTTGAAAGATGCCGTCGCCGTGAGTTTGCAGGCCGCGGCGCAGATCGCCGTCGGTGATAATGCCGATCAAATCGCCCTGGCCGTCGGTGACGCCGGTCACGCCCAGGCGCTTGGAAGTGATCTCGAAGAGCGCCTCTTTCATCGGCGTGTCGTCGCCGACCAGCGGCAGCTCCTCGCCTCGATGCATCAGGTCCTCGACCCGCAAGAGCAGTTTGCGGCCGAGGATGCCGCCCGGATGCCTGAGCGCGAAATCTTCCTCTTTGAAGCCTTTCTCCTCGAGCAGCACCACCGCCAGCGCATCGCCCATGGCCAGCGCCGCGGTCGTGCTCGCCGTCGGCGCCAGGCCGAGCGGACAGGCTTCTTCTTTCACCGCCACGTTCAGCGCCACGTCGGCAGCCTTGGCCAGAGTGGACTCGCTGTTGCCGGTGATGGCGATCAGGCCGAGCCCGTGCAGCTTGAAATGCGGCAGCAGCTTGAGAATTTCCTCGGTCTCGCCGCTATTGGAAACGGCCACGATCGCATCGCCCTTCATCACCATGCCGAGGTCGCCGTGCATGCCGTCGCCGGAATGGAGAAAAAACGCCGGCGTGCCGGTGCTCGCCAATGTCGCGGCGATCTTGCGGCCGATCAGCCCCGATTTGCCCATGCCGGTGACCACCACTTTGCCGCGGCACTCGCGCAGCATTTTTACCGCGCGGACGAAATTGTCGTCGAGCCGATCGACGATCGAGAGAATGCCCTGGGCTTCGATGCGCAGCACGGCGGCCGCGCGCTGGAGCACGCCGCGGTCTTTCATGGCCGGCTATCTTCCTTGACCAGCCGATCGAGCTGTTTGACCACCCGGAGCAGGCTTTCGAAATTCTCCAGCGCCAGCGAATTGGGGCCGTCGCTGAGCGCGCGCTCGGGATCTTCGTGGACTTCCATGAAGAGCGCGTCGATGCCCGCCGCCGCGCCGGCGCGCGCCAGCGCCGGAATATATTTGCGCTCGCCGCCGGAGGCGCCGCCGAGGCCGCCGGGCAATTGCAGGCTGTGGGTCGCATCGAAGACGACGGGATAACCCAGCTCGCGCATCACCACCAGCGCGCGCATGTCGGAAACCAGATTGTTGTAGCCGAAGGACGCGCCGCGCTCGGTGAGAAGAATCCGCTCGTTGCCGGTGGAGCGGATTTTTTCGACGATGTTGCGCATGTCCCAGGGCGCGAGGAACTGGCCTTTTTTGACGTTGACCACGCGCCCGGACTTTGCCACGGCGAGAACAAAATCGGTCTGGCGGCAGAGAAACGCCGGGATCTGCAGCACGTCGGCGACTTCTTTGGCCGCGGCGATCTGATCGATCTCGTGCACGTCGGTGAGGATCGGCACGCCGGTCTCGGCTTTGACCGCGGCGAGAATCTCCAGGCCTTTTTCGAGGCCGGGGCCGCGAAAGGAATCGAGCGACGAGCGGTTGGCCTTGTCGTAGGATGATTTGAAGATGTAACCGACGCCGGCGCGCTCGGCCCTCTGTTTGAGCGCCGCCGCGTGGCGCAAGGCCGACTCCCGGCTTTCGATCACGCACGGCCCGGCGATCACCGCGAGCGGCAGGCCGCCGCCGATTTGCAATTCTCCCACGTTGACGATTTTGGGCATCATGCCGATGAATTTCAGGTGCGCACGATTTTCATCCGCGGCAGCTCCGGCACCGCCCGGCGATTTTCCAGCGCCGCGTCGATGAAGCCGCGGAACAGCGGATGGCTCGACATGGGCCGCGACTTGAACTCGGGGTGAAACTGGCAGCCGAGAAACCACGGGTGTCCCCTGAGCTCGATGATTTCGACCAGGCTCGAGTCCGGCGAAAGACCGCTCAAAACCATGCCCTTGGCGGTGAACTCGCCGCGATAGCTGTTGTTGAATTCGTAGCGATGGCGGTGGCGCTCGGAAATGTTTTCCTGCCCGTATAACCTGGCCGCCAGGGTCTCGTTCTGCAGCATGCAGGGATAGCTTCCCAGGCGCATGGTTCCGCCTTTGCTGTCGATCGCTTTCTGCTCCGCCATCAAGTGAATCACCGGATGGGGCGTTTGTAAATCGAACTCGCTGGAATTGGCGCCCTGCAGGCCGCAGACATTGCGCGCGAACTCCACCGCCGCCATCTGCATGCCGAGGCAGATGCCGAAAAACGGGATGCGGTTCTCGCGCGCGTAGCGGATCGCCGCGATCTTGCCCTCGCTGCCGCGGTCGCCGAAACCGCCGGGAATAAGAATACCGTCGGCCTGTTTGAGCAGCGGCTCGGCGCCTTCCTGCTCGATCTTTTCCGCTTCGAGGCAGTCGAGCTCGACCCGCACTTCGTTGGCGATGCCGCCGTGCACCAGCGCCTCGAGCAGACTTTTGTAGGATTCCTTGAGGCTCATGTACTTGCCGACGACGGCCACGCGCACCGAGTCCTTGGGGTTTTTCAGCACCTCGACCACCCGGTGCCAATTTTCCAGATGCGGCGCGCCGGTCCAGATGTTGAGCTTTTCGACGATGCGCTCGTCGAGACCTTCTTCATGGAAAACCAGCGGCACTTCGTAAATCCACTCGACGTCCTTGGCGGTGATCACCGCGTTCTCGGCGACGTTGCAGAAATGGGCGATCTTGTTCTTGAGCTTATGATCGAGCAGCCGGTCGGTGCGGCAGAGCAAAATATCGGGCTGAATGCCCAGGCCGGTCAGCTCCTTGACGCTGTGCTGGGTCGGTTTGGTTTTCAATTCGCCGCCGCCGGTGATGTACGGCACCAGCGTCAAATGAACGTAGAGCACGTTCTCCCGTCCCCAGTCCCAGGCGATCTGGCGCACCGCTTCGAGAAACGGCAGACCTTCGATGTCGCCCACCGTACCGCCGACTTCGCCGATGCAGATATCGTAGCCTTCCGCCGCAGCGAGAATGCGCCGCTTGATCTCGTCGGTGATGTGCGGGATCACCTGCACCGTGCCGCCGAGATAATCGCCGCGGCGCTCCTTGGCGATCACGGTCTCGTAAACCTGCCCGGTCGTGCAGTTGTTCTTTCGCCCCATCGGCGTCGAGACGTACCGCTCGTAGTGGCCGAGATCGAGATCGGTCTCCGCGCCGTCGTCGGTGACGAACACCTCGCCGTGCTGAAACGGGCTCATGGTGCCGGGATCGACGTTGATGTAGGGATCCATCTTGAGCATCGTCACTTTGAGGCCGCGGCTTTCGAGCAGCGCGCCGATGGACGCCGCCGCCAGGCCTTTGCCGAGGGACGAAACCACGCCGCCGGTCACGAAGATAAATTTGGTTTTTACCGTCGCCATAAATTCCTTTCAGCCGATCGGGTTTTCAGATAGCGCTCCGCGGCGCGCAGGTCCGCGGCGGTATCGACTTCGATGGACGGCTCCTCGACCTGGGCCACGTAGATCGGATAACCGTTTTGCAGCGCGCGCAGCTGCTCGAGACTCTCGCTCTGTTCCAGCGCGCTGGGCCGCAGCCGCGCAAAGCGCAGCAGAAAATCGCGGCGAAAAACATACAAGCCAAGATGGCGGTAGCCCCACAGGCGTTTTGCCGCCGCGCCGCTTCGCCCCGGGCGCATTGCACCAGCGCGCAGGTAGGGAATCGGCGCGCGCGAAAAATAGAGCGCGAAGCCGGCGCGATCGCTCACGACCTTGACCACGTTGGGATTGCGCCACTCGTCGAAATCGTAGATCGGCGTGCACGCCGTGCCCATGGGAATCGTCCCGTCGCGCCGCAGCGGACGCAGCGCGCGGACGATGGTTCGCGCCTGCACGAACGGCAGATCGCCCTGAACGTTGACCAGCCAGTCGGCCTTGATCTTGCGCGCCACTTCCGCCAGCCGGTCGGTGCCGCTGCGGTGGCGCGCGGAGGTCATCATCGCCTCGCCGCCGAAATTTTTCACCGCCGCTTCGATGCGCCGATCGTCGGTGGCGACCAGCACGCGGTCGAGCCCGGGCGCGCGGCAGACGCTTTCGTAGACATGCTGGATCATCGGCTTGCCGCCGATGGCGGCGAGCGGCTTTCCCGGCAACCGGGTCGATCCGTAGCGCGCCGGGATGACAGCCACCACGCTCATCGGCGCTGGATGCTGGAAGCGCGGCGGCGGCGCGGCGGTTGGAACTCGAAGCGCCGCCCAAAAATAAAAAACCGCAACGGCTTTTCAAAAAAGCGCATCACGGGATTTCAATATACGTGGGGCCGGATTTTGTGTCAACGAGATTTTGCCGCGCCGGGGAAAACCGCCCGGCGCAAACGAGCGCGCGAAAGCCGAGCGCAAAAAAATCGCCGCGCCCGGCCGCCTCGCGGGTCAGGACGGCCGCAGCGACCAGTCGGTCAGGTCGTCGGACGGCGCCTCCTCGGGCGCGATCACGACGCAGTTGCGCCCCAGTTCCTTGGCCTGATAAAGCGCCCGGTCCGCAGCGTGCAGCAGTCCCTGGTCGGTGCGGCCGTGCACCGGAAAGTAGGCGATGCCGATCGAGACGGTGACGTGATCGATCGCTTGCCCGTCCTGGTGCACGACGATGCGGCCGAGATCGTCCTTGAGCTGAACCAGGCGCTGGTGCGCGCTCTCCAGGGCGATCTCCGGCAGAATGATGACGAATTCCTCGCCGCCGTAGCGGCACACGATGTCGCTGCCGCGAAATTTCGATTTCAACAGATTGCTCCACTCGCGCAGCACCGCGTCGCCGGCGGAATGGCCGAAACGGTCGTTGAGATTTTTGAAATGGTCGAGGTCGAGCATCGCCACCACCAGCGTTTTGCCCGAGCGCTCGGCCCGGCTCAGTTCGCGGTTGAGCGAATCTTCCATGTAGCGGCGGTTGAACAGGCCGGTCTGCGGATCGCGGATGCTCTGGTTTCGCAGCGTCTCGCGCAGGCGCAGGTTGGCAAGAATCAGCGAGAGCTGCTCGGTGGCCGCCTTGGCCGAGCCGCTAACCACGTGGCGGGCGATTTCGTTCTGCGGATCGTAGCGCAGGTGGAGCAACGCCATGATCTCGCCGTGCGCGAGCAGCGGCAGGCAGAGCGACCCCTGCATCGGGCCGCTGCCCTCGGCGAAGTGCTTGCAGATCAACCCGCCTGCGTCCGATTCGATGCCGTGCGGCTTGTTGCGCCTGAGCGCCCAGCAGTCCTCGGGGTCGACGGTGGTTTCGAAATCGCACGCGGGATCGCCCCAGCGGCCCACCGATTCGAGAAAGTTACGCGACGGGTTCATCATGTAAAGCACGCCGCTGGTGTGCTGCAGCAAGAGCGGCAGGCGCCGGCTGATGATCTCGTAGGCTTCCTGCAGGCTGCGGCACGACTCCAGCAGCTCGACCATTTCGCTCACCAGCCGCATCTCCTGGTTGCGCCGCTCGAGCTCGAGCACCGAGCGCTGCAGCTCGTCGTGCGCCTGCTGGAGCTCGCTTTCCACCAGGCGGCGGTGGGAATTTTCCGTCTGCAGCTCCTGGGTGCGCTCGGCCACGCGCTGCTCCAGGGTCGCGTTCAACGCCTGGATCTGCTCGGTGCGCTGCTTCACCCGGCGCTCGAGGGTGATGTTGAGCGCGCGAATTTCCTCCTCGACCATCTTGCGCTCGGTGATATCGACCACCGAGGCCAGCACCTGGGTGCCGTTGGGCGAGCTGATCGGGTTCAGGCCGATCTCCACGGGAAACTCGCTGCCGTCCTTGCGCAGGCCGAAGAATTCCTGGCCGCGGCCGAGGGTGCGCGCCTTGGGATCGGCGAAAAATTCCTCGCGGAACTGCTTTTCAAAATCGTGGAACCGGCGCGGGATCAGGATATTGATCGAGCGCCCGAGCAGATCCTCGCGCCGGTAGCCAAAGAGCTGCTCGATCTGCGTGTTGACGAGCGTGATCACGCCCCCGGGATCGACCATCATCATGCCGTTGGGCGCCGACTCGACCACCCGGCGCATCTGCTCCTCGGCCGCCTTCTGCTCGCTGATATCGATATACATGGCGCGCGTGCCGACCACCTTGCCGTCGTCGTTGGCGATCGGATAGCCGCGCACCAGCGCCGGAATCACACGGCCGTCGCTGGCCAACAGCTCCCTGTTGCCGGAGATGATTTTCCCGGCCATCACGTCGCGATAGCCGTGCGCGCCGAGCAAACGCTGGCGCGACTCGGGGGAGTGGAACTCGGCGAGCGAATGGCCGATCACCCGGTCGCGCTCGTACCTGAGGCTGGCGAGAAACAGCTCGTTGCAGTCGGTGACGATCGGGCTGCCCTGCTCGTCGCGGGTGATGACATACATCGCCGGGGCGGAGTTGAACAGCTCGCGGTAGTGCCGCTCGGCCTGCTGCATCTGGATCAGCGCGCGGTCGCGCATTCTGAGATAGATCAGCAGCGCGGCCGTGATCAGGCCGCCGATCAGCATGATGCCGAGCACCTGCCAGGCCCGCTCCCATTGCGGAAACGCCGTCCCCGGGCGCACGACGAAAAGCAGCTGGCGGCCGCCGATCTCGGTCTGCGACGCCTGATTGAGGGAGGTCTGCAGGCGGGCGAGCTTTTGCGCGCTCGCCAGCGCCAGTGAGTCGCTGGCCGGTACCGTCCAGGGCACCGACGCGGCGAGGAACATCGGCTCGTCTTCGTCGGTCACGTCGAACAGATAGACTTCGCGCTCTCCCGGCGCGCGGCCGACGAGCGAGCTTTCGAGCACGGCCGCCACCGGAATCTCGGTGCGAATGTAGCCGAGCAGATGCTCGCGCCGCGCCGCCACGGAAGCGCTTTCCATCTGGTTTTGATAGACCGGGTTATAAAGAAAAAACTGCGGCGCCTGGTTTTTCTTGGGCGGCCAGGGCTCGGCGAGCACGGCGGTCAGGCGGCCGCTGTCGCGGATCGAATTCAGCGCCGCCAGGACGTTGGGCACCGAGCCCAGATCGAAACCGCGCTCGGCTTGCGCCCGGGCGTCGGGCTCGGCGTAGAGCAGCGGATAGTACTCGGGGCGATTTTCTGCCGTCAGGCGCTGGCCCAGGGCGGTCCACTCGAAGATCGCATAACCGGACAGGCCGTCGCGCCGCGCCTGCTCTTCGAAGACCTTGCGCTCGCTCATCCTGACGCGGGGAATCCACTGCAAAACCAGGTGGGTCTTTTCGTCCTCGCCGATGCGCACGACGAATTTGCGGAAATCGTCCTGGCGCACGTTTTCCGCGGCGACGAGCAGCCCCTCCACCGCCTGCATCTGCATGGCCGCGCGCTCGATATTGCGTTCGAACTGGCGCGCCACCTCCTGAGTTTCCTGGCGCAGCCGTTCCATCGTGGCGACGGTCTTGTTCTGCCAGACGATGTAGGAGACCACCAGCGACAGACCGAGCCACACCGTGGTCAGCGGAAAGACGATCGGCTCGAAGGCGCCGCGCCGCCGCCAGGTGAGGGCGATCACCATCAGCAGCGGCGCAAGCGTCAAGACACCGGCGTAGCCGCTAAGCCACCAGGTCGACCAGAGCCGCAGCGCGTCCTGCCATTCGATAAAGCCGGTGTACTTGAGACCGGCCGCCGCCAGCGACGGCGAGACGATCGACGCCAGGGCCGTGAGCGCGATGAACAAAACGATATCGCGGCTGGTGCTCGGCGCCGGCCGCTCGCTCTGATGCGGCAGCGAGAGATTGGGCACGTAAAGCCGGATCAGCAGCGTCGCGGCGAGCATCTCCAGGGCGCAGCCGCTCGCCAGCGCCGCCGCGCCCGCCGGCGCCGCCGGCCCCTGGAGCAACGATTGGTACAAAACGAAGGCGCCCAGCCATACGCCGATGGCGGCGCGATAGCCGAGGATCAATCCGGCCGCCAGCGCGATCGCCGGCGGCGACCAGAGCGAGGTGCCGCCGCCTTCGGGAATCGCGATGTGCGGCGTCAACTGGCCGCTCAGAAAATACACGCCCGCCACGGCCAAGATTTCCGCAACCCGGCGCAGCAGCAGGCTAGAAAAAATGCTTTTCATTCGTGTCGAAAATCGGTGCTTTTGGCGCGCGCTTTAAGCGCGCGTCCATCGCTGACGCGTTTTGATCGAAGCCGAACACCTGCGGTGCCGGACGGGGGGCCGGGCGGAGTCGCGCAAGCTATCGGGGCAGCAATTTTGATGGCATGCCTCAAAGACAAAGAATTCCAAGTCGCGGCTAACGGTTCGATTATCCGCCACCCGTCGAACTTGTCAAGGAAACGAACGCTATCCCGCGCGGTATCGCACCGGGAGTTACGGCGTCGAAGCTCCCCCGATTGCACCGCCGCATCGCGCCGTTGCAAGGCGGGCGCGCAAACTCCAAGAAAAAATTTGCCCTTCGCGGCGCGGACTTAAACAACCGGCAGCGGGATTTGCCACGGAACCCGGCGCCGCCGGGAGTCTCCGGATACCCCGCGCACCGGCTTGCGGACGATCGGCGCGCTAAGCAAGTGCTTCGCTAAAACCCGCGAAACCGCGATCCCCATCGGCTGCGCGTCTGCATGGGGGCTGTTTCGGGTCTTGACGGCTCACGGTCCAGACATGTTAGGAGATAATTCACGCGTCGCGTATCACGCCCAATGAAAACCACGGCAAGAATCCCGCGCCAGGAGCCCCAAAACCCGGCATGAGCACGCCGACAAAAATTGCCGCCGGCTTCGCCACCGTCGGCCAGGGCGCAGGGCCGATGATGGTCACCTGGAAGGCCGGGCTTTTTCTCAAGCACGGCCTGGCCGTCGAGCGGCCGCGCCTGATGGGCGGCGCCAAGGGCGTGGTGCGCGGGCTCATGGCGGGGGAAATTCAATTCGGCAACCTGGCCGCGCCGGCGCCGCTTCGCGCGAATCTCAAAGGCGAAGCCGACATTGTTTTTCTTACCGGCGGCATCAATCAGCAATTCGTCGTCGGCCGCCCGGGTTTGAATCGCCGCGAGGAGCTGGCCGGCAAAAAAATCGGCACCGTCGCCGACGGCGGCATCGGCGACATGCTGGTGAAATTTATCATCGCGAGATTGGCCGGCGCGGGAATTTCCGGGCTGCGCGAAGAACCGATCGCCCACGGCGCCGCGGCGGAGCTCGACGCGCTGCTCGGCGGCCAGGTCGACGCGGTGGTGGGAACGCCGCCCGAATGCATCGAGGCGATCCGGCGCGGCTGCAAGTACCTGATCGATTTTTCCGAGTACGGCCTCAATTATGCCCTCGGCGGCATCGCCGCGCGCCGCGCTTACGTGGAGAAAAATCCCGGCCTCACCCGGGCCTTTGTCAAAGCCTACGTCGAAGGCATGCAGCGCTACCGCAGCGACCGTGAATTCACCATCGACGTGCAGGCCGATTACAGCGGCATCGCCGACCGCACGATCGCGGCGGAAACCTACGATCTCACCCGGCCCGGCATGCCGCGCGCGCCTTATCCGGTGGTCGCCGCGCTGCAAACTCTGCTCGATTTTATGGCGGGCGAGCTGCCCGAAGCGCGCGGCGCGGACGCGCGCGCTTTTGTCGACGACCGTTTCATTCGCGAGCTCGAAGACGACGGCTTCATTGCCGCTCTGGAAAAGGCCTAAAAAAGGCGCCCCGCGCATGACCGGACTGCTGCGCTTCTCGATCGTCATTTTGTTGGTTGCGGCGACTGCGCGCGCGCAGAGCTACGCCGCGGGGGAAAATATTCTCGACGCCGCGCGGCGCGAAAGCGAAGTGGTTTACTACGCCTCGATGAATCTCGCCGAGGCCAACGCCCTGATCGGCGCCTTCGAGAAGCGCTACCCGTTCATCAAGGTCAAGCTCAACCGCATCGGCAGCGAAAAACTTCTGACCCGGGTTTTGACCGAAGCGCGGGCAAAGAAATTCTTCGCGGACGTGATTCAAACCGTCGAATTCAGCATGCACATTTTTTCGCGCCAGGGCGCGCTGGCGCGCCATCTGCCGCAGGGAAACGCGCTTTACCCCAAGGAATTCAAAGAAGAAGGTTTCTGGACCACGGTCTATTACAATGCCTACGTGACCGGCTACAACAACCGGCTCGTCGCGCCCGCCGCGCTGCCGAAAGACTACGACGGCCTGCTCGATCCCCGGTGGAAGGGCAAGCTGATGATGGAGGGCACCAAGGCCGACTGGTTCGCCGGCATGCTGCAGATTCTCGGCCGCGAACGCGGCTTGGATTACATGCGCGCGCTGGCGAGGCTACAGCCGAGCGCCCGCGAAGGCCATGAGCTGCTGGCGCAGCTTGTCGCCGCCGGCGAAGGATGGATGGACGTGAATATTCCCGCCGCATCGGTGGAGCGCATGAAAGAGCGCGGCGCGCCCATCGACTGGGTCGCGCTCGGCGCCGCGCCGGCGATCATGGTCGGCATCGGCCTGGCGGCGCAGGCGCCGCATCCCAATGGGGCGAAGCTTTTCCTGGACTTCGTGCTGTCGCGCGACGGCCAGAAGCTGATGCAAACCCCGGGGCGGCTGGTCGCGCGCGGCGATCTCGCCAACGAGCAGGCGGCGATGCTGCAAGGACTGAAAATCGTGCCGGTCAACCCGGCGCTGGCGGAAAAACTCGACGAGTACGCCAGGCAGCTGCACAGCATTTTTTCCGGCTAACGATCTCTTTGCTATAGGTCCTATTCGTCCCATAAATCCTATTCCCCGCCCAGGAGGCTCCCATGCGCTTCATGTTTTTGAACCACTCGTACAAACGCCACTCGGCCGAGCTCGAGGCTCACATCGTCGAACTGCTCAGAAGCTACGCCTCGCCCGACACCACTTTCGAGCTCGCCTACCCGGAGGATCTCGGCGGCGGCGAGGTGTTGAGCCTGCTCGAAGAGCGCAAAGCGCTCTCCGGGCTGCATCACATTCTCGAAACCCCGGCGCTGGTGAAAAAAGCCATCGAGGCCGAGCAACGCGGTTTCGACGCGGTGATCCAGAGCAACACGTTCGATCCCGGCGTGGAGGCGAGCCGCCTGGCGGTGCGCATCCCGGTGATCGGCCTTTTGCGCGCGTCGCTGCATTTCACGGCGAGCATCTGCGACCGCTTCGGTTTGATCGTGCCCCTGGAAACCCACATGCCGCACACCCTGCGCCTGGTGCAGACCTACGGCATGGCGCCGTTTGTCTGCGGCATCCGCACCGTGGGCCTTTACGACACCGGCGATCTGTCCGGCTACCACGACGCCGTGATCGAGCGCACCCTCGCGGTGGGCAAGGAGCTGGTGCAGCAGGGCGCCGAAGCGATCATCCCGCTCGGCGGAAAAATTTATCCCTACGTGGTCACGCCGGAAGAATTGGAGCCGCACCTGGGCGTGCCGGTGATCAACACCAAGGCGGTGGGCGTGAGCTACGCCGAGCTGATGGCGCGCAACAAGATCAAGCACAGCCTCAAAGCCTATCCGTGCCCCGCGGGGCTCAAACCCGAGGCGGTGTCGCAGCGCAGGCAATGAGCGGCCACGCTCGTTGCAAAGCAAAAAAAAACCGGAAATGGTAGACAACGAAATCGAGCGAGCGAAAGGCGATCGCGGCAATGATTATCGATGGCGACGGTCATTTTTTTGAGACCGAAGAAATTTTCGATAAGTATATGGAACCGGGGCTGCGCAATTACCGTCCCCGGCTTTTGGGCGACGAGCAGGGCCATAATTTCTGGGTGATCGACGGCCAGACCTCTTACAAACGGCCGACAATCAAGGGCGCCGGCGCGCCCGGCACCGCGGCGCCTCCGGGCAAAGCGCTGCAATCGGCGCGGCGCGCCTCGCCGGGCAGCCAGACGTTGACCAATCTCAAGGAGCGTCTCGAGGACCTCGACAAGGAAGCGATCGACGTGCAGTTCATCTATCCGAGCTTTCTGCTGCACGCCAACTCCTGGCCCGACGGCATTCTCGCCAACGGCGTCTGCCGGGCCTACAACACCTGGCTCAACGAAGCGTGCAACCGCGCGCCCGATCGTCTCAAAGCGGTCGGCGTGGTGTCGCTGCTCGACCCGCCGGGCGCGGCCAAAGAGATCGCGCGGCTGAGCGACATGGGCGTGAAGGCGGTCATGATCAACGGCACCGCCGGCGCGCGCCGCCTCGATCATCCCGAGCACGAGGTCTTTTTCGCCGAAGCCGACCGGGTGAAGATGCCGATCGCCGTGCATTTCAGCCTGCAGTTTCCCTGCGTCGACACGCTTTTCGAGCATCACTTTCCCAACCGCGTGCTCGCCGGCATCTTCCCGATCATGGCCGGCTTGACCAGCGTGCTTTGCTCCGGCCTGCTCGATCGCTACAAAAATCTCAAGTTCGCCTTCCTCGAAGGCGGCATCAGCTGGGTGCCGGCGCACGTGGAGCGCATGGACGATCACTTCGAGAATCCGCGCTACGGCGCCCGGGATCTGATCAGCCACCCGCCGAGCGACTATCTCAAAACCGGCCGGATCTTTTTCGGCTGCGAGGGCAACGAGCCGCCGCTGGGCAAAATCGTCGAGGAAGTGGGCGAAGACCTCTTCATGTTTTCCTCCGACTACCCGCACGCCGACCGCACCGAAGGCACAGCGCGGGTGCTGCGCGACCGCGCTGACATCGCGCGGCCGGTGCGGACCAAGCTGCTGGCCGACAACGCGCGGCGCTTTTATGGCATTTAGTCCGAGCCGCGCATGCGCAAAGGCCTGTCGCGCCCTGCCCCACTGTGGCCGATTGGCATGCGCCAGATCGGGGCGCCGGCGATTTTTTTCGCTCTGTCTGAATTAAAACTGCGGGTTTGACGTCTAAGCTGAGAAAGGAGGTGATACGATGAAGACGATCAAAGTATTCGTTGTCGCGTTGACCATCCTCGGATTCAGCACGCTCGGCTTTGCCCAGGCGACGCCTGCGACGCCCGCCAAGCCGGCCACGCCGGCGTCGGCGGAAAAGAAGAGCGAAAAAGCGATGGAGAAGTCGTCGGAGAAGTCGTCGGACGACACCAAAGCGAAGGCCAAAGCCAAAGGCAAGACCAAGAAGACCAAGAAGACGGCCGAAAAATCCGAAAAGGCGGACGAGAAAAAGAGCGACTCAAAGAGCGACTCGATGAAGACCAAGTAATCTTCGACGAGCCATCGCGCAACAAAGGGGCGATCGAATTCCTTCGATTGCCCCTTTGTGCGTTTTGGCGACGGCGAAAAACGCGCCGCGTGATCGTCGCAGGAAACCTTGCTTGATTTAGCCTATTCGCTCGATTAGACTTTTTTCATCTCGGCAACAGTTGACCGGGCCGACAAGGAGGAGCGGAGATGGACCTGCCGAAATGCCAGAAATGCAACAACGGTTTGCTGATTCCTCTCTCGGACTACGGTCAAGACGGCGCGTCGGTCATGTATAAAGCCTGGGCCTGCACCAACCCGGACTGCGGCTTTTCGATCCGCATCGACAAAGGCGAAGTCAGCTACGGGAAACGCATCGAGCCCAAGCATTGAACCGCGCTGCTGGCACCTCCATCACAGCGGGATTCCATTGACTCACGCCGGCAGACTGCGATTGAAGCTCTGAATCGCCTTGCCGAAAAGCTCGCAGCCCTTTCGCAGCGCGGCCAGACATTTCTGCTGCGTCTCGCCGTCCTTCGCGTAGCGCGTGAGGATTTCCGGCGCGATCCACTCGTGGCCCGCTTCGTCCGCCAGCAAGGTGTCGCGATAGATCGCCGCGGTCGCGGGATCGACCGGCGTGACCCGCTCGATGAACGACTTGGAAGTGCGCGGAAAAAATTCTTCGTGGCCGAACTGCACGCTGGCGATGAGCTCGCAGAGCGATCCCAGCGACGCATGAAAATCCCACAGCGCTTTGAGCTCCGGCAGCGGCTGGTTCCACAGCGCGTCGGGATCGCCGTCGAGCTCGCCGATGCGGCGGCGCAAAATCGCGGCGTGCTTCAGCTCGTTGACCACGTACTCGGACATCGGCTGCTGCAATTCCATGTCGGGAATCTTCGCCACCCAGGGCGCGGTGACTTCGGCGGCCTTGCGCTCCATCACGACGCCGAACTGAAGCCGGCGCAAAACCACCGCCGGGCTGAGCGGCTTTTCCGCGCCGTAACTCTTGCGCTCGGCATTCATCTGTTCCCAAAAAGCTTCGCGAGTCGCGATCAACTGCCGTAAGAACTCCTCCGGTTTGAGGGCGTCCATGATTTCCTCCCGCGCGGCGCTGCGATTGACACGGAAATTATTTTAGGTATTAACAATACAGGAAAATCACATCGCGTCAAAGTCGCGCAGCGCCTCCGCATCCACCCGAACCGATGAAATCGTCCAGCGCATCCGCCGACGCCAAAGCGTTCGTCGATCAGTTGTATCAGGACGTCTACGTCCACTGGGACCGGCGCATCAATCACGGCGCGTTCATGACCCAGCTGCGCGCCGGCACCTTGCCGCTGCCGTGTCTGCGGCGGTTTTTCAAGGACTGGGGGCTTTTCTCCATCGAAGTGGTCGCGCTGAACGCGGTGTCGTATTACGTGCACCTGCCGTTTTTCGTCGACAACTACGATCTTTTGCCGGCCTTCTCCGACAAGATCGCCGAAGAACTGATCGCGCCCAAACCGCCCGGGCATATTTTGATTCTGCTCGAAACCGCCAGGGCCCTCGGCCTCTCGAAGGAAGAATTGTTCGAGCAGCCCGCCTCCGCCGCCGGCCGCGCGATCAGCGACTACTGCCGGCGGGTTTTTCAGGACGGCTCGCTGATCGAGCTCTGGGGCGCCCACGCCTACGAAGAAACCCTGGGCCACTGGGCCAAGCAGTGGGGCGAAGCGCTGGTCAATCACTACGGCATGAGCAAGCGCAGCGCGATTTATTTTACCGCCCACGCCGAAGCCGATCTGGTCGAGCACGAAGACCGCATGGGCCACGGCCCGCTCAACCGCATGATCCTGCAGCGCATCGTCGAGCAGGGCAAGACCGCCAGGAAGCTCGGCTATGATCCGAAATACTGCGCCTACACGATGGTCGATCTGCACGCGCTCATGGAACAGCACGCGCTGGAAAATCCCTATCCCTCCTGATCGCCACCGCTCGGTTCGAACCCCGCGCCGGCGCGCTCACCGCCGCAGCGCCGCCGCGATCTTCAGTCTTGTCATGTTGATTTTTGGCGCCGCGCCCGCGCCGGGCGCTCCCGGACCCGGCGCCTGGCAAAAGCGCGCTCCGGTGCCGACCGCGCGCACCGAAGTCGCCGCCGCCGCGCTCGATGGAAAAATTTACGTCATCGGCGGTTATCAAAAAGGCGCCGGACGGGTCGAAGAGTACGATCCGGCAAAAAACTCCTGGCGCCCGCGCGCCGCTCTCCCCGCGGCGCTGCATCACGCCGGCGCCGCCGCGGTGAACGGAAAACTCTACGTCGTCGGCGGCTTCATTTCCGGCAAAGGCGCCGTCGACACCGTGTACGAATACGATCCCGCCGCCGATCGCTGGAAATCAAAAGCGCCGCTGCCCACCGCGCGCGGCGCCCTCGCCGTCGGCGCGATCGCGGGCAAAATCTTTGCCGTCGGCGGTCTCGGCGCCGGCGACAAAGACACCAGCGCCAACGAAGCATACGATCCCGCCCAGGATCGCTGGATAAAACGAGCGCCGCTGCCGGCGCCGCGCGATCACCTCGCCGTTGCCGCGCTCGATGGCAAACTCTACGCCGTCGGCGGCCGGGTCAACGGCCGCCACGATCGCAATCTCGCCGACGCCGAGCAATACGATCCGGCCACCGATCGCTGGAAAAAACTGCCACCGCTCCCGACCGCGCGCAGCGGCAGCGCCGCCGCCGCCCTCGACGGAAAAATTTTCATCTTCGGCGGCGAAACCGCGCGCGCCACCTTCGACACCGTGGAATCCTACGACCCGGGAAAAAACCGCTGGCAGCGCTGGGCGCCCATGCCCACCCCGCGCCACGGCCTCGGCGCCGCCGCGCTCGGCCGCTCTATTTACACCCTCGCCGGCGGCCCCAGGCCCGACGCGACCTTTTCGTCAGCGAACGAAGTGTTCACGCCGCAGTGATCGCGCTTGCTTGCGTCTTTTGCGCGGCGTGCGCTATAAAAATTGCAGTTTCACAGGTCATCCGCCAGACGCCGGACCCTGCCCAAGCATTTCGCCATGCCATGGGACTGCGAGAAATGGCTGACAGTTATCTCTAATCTGCGCGTTGATCGTAAAGGGAGCATCGCGCCGCACAAACCGTTGCTGCTTTTGGTTCTTGCGGAGCTGGCCGAACAGGGCAAGCTCAAAAATAAAATTCTTCCGCTCACGGGAGAACTCGTCTTTCGCTTTCTCGCTTACTGGACGGTAGTGGCCGAACGTCGCACGCAGCGACCGAACATCCATCTTCCATTTTATCATATGCGCAGCGACGGCTGTTGGACGCCGCTCGATGAAAACGGCCGACCGACGCTTGAACGTCGTCGTGCAGTCGCAGCCGAGATGGATGAGACGTTTCTAGCCTGCGTCAATGATCCGGATTTCCGATTGCAGATGCGTCGGATGCTGATCGCAAAGTATTTTGTCGACTTTGCCGAGCGTACAGCCTTGTACCAGCTGGTGGGATTGGCGGTTCCGCCTGACGCCGTCATTAAGGAAGACGCTCGACTTTATGAAGCGGCACGAGAACGCGGACGCGAGGCTCGGTTTCGCCTCACGGTTATCCCCGCGTATAACTACACCTGCGCGCTTACTCGCTACCGTCTCGTGACTATCGAAAGCGGAAGTATCGTGGAAGCAGCGCATATTCATCAATTCGCCAATAGCCGCAACAATCATCCCCGAAACGGCATCGCACTTTGCAAGAATGCACACTGGATGTTCGACGAAGGGCTTTGGTCTTTGGACGATAATTACCGCGTGTTGGTTGATCCGAAGCGCTTTGACGAGTCGGGACTAGACGCGTTACTCTTGGCACCCAAAGCAATGACTCAGATCCTGCTTCCTGTGGACCGCCATTACTGGCCTGACAAAGCCCATCTCGCCTGGCATCGTAAACACCACGGTTTCGAAGGGACGTAGCATTCAGTCTCGATACCGGATTGGGCTCGCCACGAACTGTTTTCGCCGGTTGATAAGCAAGTCGCCGCTTGTATTGTGTAGGCGCAACTCTCTTCGATCATTGACCTCCGGCGAAAAACTCCATGATCCTTCGCGGCAGCCAGTCGAGGCGGCCGGGGAATTTGCCGGTGACGAAGCCGACGTGGCCGCCGGCGCGGGGGAATTCCAGGGCGACCGCATCGGATGTCTCGCTCGGGTCGGGCAGCGCGCTTTGCGGCAGGAACGGATCGTTGCGCGCGTTGAGCACCAGCGTCGGCACCCGAATCCGCGCGAGCCACGGCTTGCTGCTGCTCTGGGTCCAGTAATCCTGGGCGTCCCTGAAGCCGTGGATCGGCGCGGTGAAGAGATCGTCGAACTGGCGAAAGGTGGCGGCGGCGCGGATCGCGCGGGCGTCGATGGCGAGATCGTGGTCGATGATCTTGGCCAGCGCGCGCGGCCGAAGCGAGCGCAGAAAGTAGCGCGTGTAGAGCAGTCTTTTGAGGCCGCGATCGAGCGCGCCGGCCGCGGCCGCGAGATCGAGCGGCGTCGAGACCGCGGCGGCGCGCGCGATCACCGCGCCCGCGGCTTCGCCTTCCTCGCCGAGCCACTTGAGCAGCATGTTGCCGCCGAGCGAGATGCCGACGGCGTGGATTTCACCGCGCGGCTGCTCGCGCTTCAAGCGCCGCAGCACCCAGTCGATCTCGCGCGAGTCGCCGGAATGATAGGAGCGCGCGAAGCGATTGGCCTCGCCGCTGCAGCCGCGAAAGTGCGGCACCACGCCGCGCCAGCCGCGCGCCGCGGCACATTTCATGAGGCTCAGCGCGTAGTGGCTCCGCGAGTAGCCTTCGAGGCCGTGGAATAGAACCATCAGCCGATCGCCGACCGCCGACGGCGCGTCGAGCCAGTCGAGATCGATGAAATCGCCGTCGGGCGTCTCCCAGCGCTCGCGCCGATAGCAAACCGAGTAATGGCGCGCCAGCGAGCGCGCATAGATGGTTTGCAGATGCCCGCCCGGCAGCCACCACGGCGCGCGGTAAGTCGATTCACATGCCGAACGGTTGGAAGTTTCACGCGGATTGGCATCCATCGCCTTGAACGATTGGAACGGCTTGAACGATTGGAACGCTATTTTGTCTTCGAGGGCTCCGGCGGCACAAATCCGTGGCGCAGAGTGTTCTCGGAAACCGTGCGCGGCTCGAGGAATTGCAAGAGATAATCCGGACCGCCCGCCTTGGAGCCGATGCCGGATAATTTCAAGCCGCCGAAGGGCTGGCGCTCGACCACCGCGCCGGTGATGCCGCGGTTGATGTAAAGGTTGCCGACGCGAAATTCCTCGCGCGCTTTTTCGATATGCGCGGGCGAGCGCGAGAAGACCCCGCCGGTCAGAGCAAAGGCCGAGTCGTTGGCGAGCGCGAGCGCGTGGTCGAAATCGCGCGCGCGCAGCACCGCCAGCACGGGGCCGAAAATTTCCTCCTGGGCGATGCGGCTTGCCGGATCGACTTCGCTGAAAATCGCCGGGCCGACGAAAAATCCCTGGACCGGCGCATCCATCTCCAGAACGCATCTCGCGGTCTTCTTGCCCAAGCGAATGAACTCCAGAATCCGCGCCTTCGCGGCGCCGTCGATCACCGGGCCGAGGGTGTGCGCGGGATTCTCCGGCGCGCCGATTTGCAGGCTGCGCGCCGCGCCCGCCAGGCGCTCGAGCATCCGGTCGTGCACTTCGTCGAGGAGAATCACGCGCGACGCCGCCGAGCATTTTTGCCCCTGATAGCCGAAAGCGGAGTCGATGATGTGCGCCACCGCTTCGTCGAGATCGGCGTCGCCGTCGACGATCACGGCGTTTTTTCCGCCCATCTCGCAGACCACGCGCTTGACGTGGGTCTGGCCGGGCCGCTGGGTGTGCGCTTCGCGCAGGATTTCCAGGCCGACCTCGCGCGAGCCGGTAAAAGCGATCAGCTGCACTCGCGGCGAGCGGACAAGATGCGCGCCCAGCTCGCCGCCGCCCTGGAGAAGCCGGCAGGCATCGCGCGGGAATCCGGCCTCGCGCAGGATCGCGAACAAATGTTCCGCCATCATCGGCGCCTGCTCGGCCGGTTTCACCAGCGCGCAGTTGCCGGCGGCCAGCGCCGCCGCGGTCATGCCGGTGAGAATCGCCAGGGGGAAATTCCACGGCGCGATGATCGCCGCGATCCCGCGCGGCTCGTAGACACAGACATTGGTCTCGCCGGGCAAAGACTGGGTCGCGCGCGGCGCGCTCAAGCGCATCATCTCGCGCGCGTAGTACTCGAGGTAATCGATCGCTTCGACGACGTCCGCGTCGGCCTCGCGCCAGCCCTTGCCGACCTCGAAGACTTCCCACGCCGCAAGCTCCCAACGCCGCTCGCGCAGGAGCGCGCCGGCTTTGACGAGAAGCTGCGCGCGCTCCAGCGCCGGCGTGGCGCGCCACTGGGGAAAAAAGCGCGTCGCGCGCTCGATCGCCTGCTCGGCCTCGTCGGTTCTTGCGAGCGGCACCCGGCCGATCACTTCCAGAGTGGCGGGATTCAGCGACTCGAGCCACGGGCCGCCGCCCCGCCTTTTCGAATTTTTGAACTGCGCGCGAACTTTTTCCAGCGCGCCGGCAAAGCGCCGGCGGTTTTCCCGCTGTGAAAAGTCGATCGGCGCCTCGTTGCGAAACGGCTGGGCAAGGTCGCCGGGCTCGGCAGCAAAATCCGCGCCGTCGTGCGCGCGCGCCGGCGCCGCGGCCGGCGCTTTGATCAGCGCGGCGATGTCTTTGCGGTCGGCGTAGGTCTGGCGCAAAAACGAAGTGTTCGAAGTGTTTTCCATCAGCCGGCGGATCAGGTAGGACATCCCGGGCAAAAGCTCGCCGACCGGCAGATACACCCGCACCCGCTGGCCGTTTTCGATGATCGCCCGGCGCACCGGCTCGGCCATGCCGTAGAGCATTTGAATTTCGTAAGCATTCGCCGGCACGCCGAGAGCGCGCGCCGCGGCGATGGCGTGGGCGAGGCTGCGCAGGTTGTGGCTGCCGAAGGCGGCATCGACGATAGCGTGATTTTCCAGCAGCAGCCGGCTGATCCGCTCGTAGCTCGCGTCGGTCTCGCTCTTTTCCAGAAAAACCGGGATCGGCCAGCCCTTCTGTTTCGCCCAGGCGATCTCGCTGTCCCAGTAAGCGCCTTTAACCAGGCGCACGCCGATGCGCCGCTCGCGACGGCGCGCCCAATCGATCAGAGCGCGCGCATCGCTCTCGGTTTCCTTGAGATACGCCTGCAGCGCGATCGCCGCCCGCGGCGCGCCGTGAAACTCTCTTTCTTCGAGCACGCCGCGAAAAATTTCCAGGGTGAGGTCCTTGAAGGCGAACTGTTCCATATCGACGGTGAGCGCCGCGCCGAGCTTGGCCGCCTCGCGCAACAGCCCGCGCAGCCGATCGCGCACCACGATCTCCGTGCCCGGATCGAGCGGATCGAAACGCGCGCACAGCGACGAAAGCTTGACCGATAGATTGACCCGCGGCAGCGGCCCGTCCGGCGCCGCGTCGATCTGCGCCAGCGCCGGCCAGGCGGCGCTGGCCTGCGCGAGCCGGCGCAGCAGCTCGAGATAACGCGCCTGCATCGCCGCCGCTTCCGCTTCGCTCACCGTCGCTTCGCCGACCACGTCGAGCGTGAACGCCGCCGGCTCGCGGCGCAGCGCGGCTAGAACTTTGATCAGGGAATCGCCGCTTTCCTCGGCGATGAAGCGGCGCGCGAGTTTGACGACGTTGCGCCGCACCACCGGCGCCACCAGGGTGCCGGCGTGGAGCGCCTGGGCGAGAAAGGCGAGCCCGCCCAGGGCGTGATCCACGCGCGCGAAATACTCTTCGAGGTGGCGGCCGATCTCGGCCGAGGTGCCCAGGCTCGGCAAGACATCGACGAAGCGAAACAGCGCCGCGCGCAGCGACTCGTCTTCGAGCGACCAGTCGATCATTCGGCCGAGCAGATCTTTGGCCTCGAACAGCGAGGGCTTGTGCGCGGCGGCTTTCTGATAAAGCGCGCGCGCCAGCCGCTGCACTTCCGGCTCGATGGCTTCGACGGCGGGATTTTTGCCGGGCATAGAAAAACCGGATGCCAGTTGTTTGTAATCTTCCCGGTCATCATAATACGATCGCCGGCGGGAAAAAAACGCGCGGGTTTTTTGCACCGCGGACTTTTCCGATCGAATCGGCGAATTTCAGGCGGCGATTTCATGGCGAGCGCGGACAAATCCACGGCCGAAACTCTCAGCGGCGCCGAAGCCGCCGTCGAGATGCTCTGCGCCCACGGCGTGAAATTCCTCTTCGGGCTCTGCGGCGACACCAGTTTGCCGTTTTACGACGCGCTGGCGCGCCTCGCCCACGGCCTGCATCACATTCTCGCCCGCGACGAGCGCTCGGCGGCCTACATGGCCGACGGCTACGCGCGCGTCTGCGGCAAAGTCGGCGTGTGCGAGGGGCCGAGCGGCGGCGGCGTCACCTACATTTTGCCCGGGCTCGCCGAAGCCAACGAATCCTCCGTGCCGCTGCTCTGCATCAACAGCGACATCTCGGTGGCGGCGCGCGGCCGCTACACGTTGACCGAGCTGGATCAGAGCGCGCTCATGCGGCCGGTGACAAAATGGAACCTGCGGCTCGACCGCGCCGAGGATTTGCCCGCCGCGTTTCGCGCCGCGTTTCAGCAGATCACCACGGGCCGGCCCGGCGCGGCGCACATCGCCCTGCCCTTCGACGTGCAGAACGGCCGGGTCCAGCGCGCGGGAGTCTGGGGCGATCCGCGCTTCGGCGCTTCTCCCGCGGAACGCACGGAGCCCGACGGCGCGAGCGTCGAGCGCGCCGCGCGCCTGCTGCGCCAAGCGGCGCGCCCGGTTTTTATCTGCGGCGGCGGAGTTTTGATCTCGGGCGCGGAGGCCGAGCTCGGCGAGCTCGCCGGGCGCCTTTGCGCGCCGGTGGCGACCACGATCAGCGGCAAAGGCGCGCTCCCCGAAGATGATCCGCTCGCGGTCGGCGTGGTCGGCTCCAACGGCGGCACGCCCGAGACCCGCGCCATCGTCGATCAGGCCGATGTGATTTTCTTCATCGGCTGCCGCGCCGGCTCGGTCACCACCGAGCGCTGGCGCCACCCCGCGCCGGGAAAAAATAAAATCGTTCACCTCGACGTCGATCCCGCGGTTGCCGGCGTGAATTATCCGGCGGACGCTGCGCTCGTCGGCGACGCCAGGGTTGGCCTGGCGCTCTTGAATCGCGCCCTGGCCGACATCGCCCGCCCGCGCGACGTCGCGAGGATTGAGGCGGCGAAGGAGCAAAAATTCGCGAAGTTCCAGGCGCTCGCGGAATCCAGCGATCGGCCAATCAAACCCGAGCGCGTGGTCGCCGAGCTGGGGCGCGCGCTGGACGCGGACGCGATCATCGTGCTCGACGCCGGCACGCCCTGTCCGTATTTCTCGGCCTACTATCCGGCGCGCCGCGCGGGTCGAAGAATTTTTTCCAATCGCGCCCACGGCGCGCTCGGCTACTCGCTGCCCGCGGCGATCGGCGCGCACTGCGCGCGGCCCGACGTCAAGTGCGTCTCGGTCATGGGCGACGGCAGCTTCGGTTTTTCCTGCGGCGAGCTCGAAACCGCCGTGCGCTATCGGCTGCCGATCACTTTTATTGTCCTTTCCAACGCCAGCTACGGCTGGATCAAAGCGGGACAAAAATCCGCCTACGGCCGGCGCTACTTCTCGGTGGACTTCGCCCCCACCGACCACGCGGCGGTCGCCGCCGCTTTCGGCATGAAAAGCTGGCGCGTCGCCGAGCCGGGCCGCCTTGGCAAAGCGCTCAAAGAAGCGCTCAGCGCCGCCGAACCGACTCTGGTCGATATCGTCTGCCAGCCTCTCGAAGAAGCGCAAGCACCGGTGTCGGAGTGGATTGCGTGAAAGGATGAGAAGTGCGCGCCGTCTTTACTCACCACGGAAGACACGGAGAGCACGGAGGGAAGAGGCCCGGCTCCCGATTTTCGCGGCCGGAGGGAAAATGTTCTGCCCGAACCTCCGACCATCCGCATCGTGCGGTTTAATTTTTCAAACGCACTTTGGTGCCGAGATTCGCGCAATCCTCGTCGGTCTTGAGGCCCGCGGCGCGGATGCCGTGGGCGGCGAGCTCTTCGTCACGCTCCTGGGTATCGCCGGTGACGCCGACGGCGCCGAGCAGCTCGCCTTTTTCATCGCGGATCAGCATGCCGCCGCCTTCGGGAAAGATCTGATCGTTGGACGCGCGGATCAAATACTGCATGAACAGCGGCCGCTCTTCGGTGCGCATGCGCACCAGGGACGACGAGCGGCCGAGCGCCAGCGCGGCGTAGGCTTTGCCGTAGGCCATCTCGAAGCGCATCATCGCGGAGTCGTCTTCTTTCTGAAACGCCTTTACCTTGGCGCCGGGCTCGACCACGATCACGCTCATCGGCCGGCACTTGAGCTCGCGCCCGCGCGCAAAGATCGCTTCGATAATCCGGTTGGCTTGACTCAGAGTGATCATGCTTGCCCCCCCAAGAACCAAGATATCTCCCGCCAGGGCGCAAAGACGCCAAGTTTTCGGAAAGCTACTTTCTGTCTTTGCGCCTTTGCGTCTTTGCGGGAGAAAATTCCGTTAGCGAAACAGCGCCGCCGCCAGCTCCGAGCGGTACTTGTCGGTCAGCGGATCGTCCGAGCCCAGCACTTCGAAAATCTGCACCATCGCTTTGCGCGCGCCGTCGTCCTGAAACTGGCGATCGCTCTTGACGATGGCGAGAAACGCCGCGAGCGCTTCTTCATATTGCTCGGCGCCGGCGAGCGCCTGGGCGAGCTCGAAGCGTGCCGCGAGATTGCCGGGCTCGGCTTTGACTTTTTCCCGAAGCGCGGCGAGATTTTCCGCCGCGCCGCTTTGCAGCTCCAGGCGCGCCAGCAAGCGATCGGCGTCCTTGCGCTCGTCGGCGACGATCGGCACACGCTCGAGATATTCCCGGGCCTTGTCGTTGTCGCCTGCGCCCATGGCCAGCCGCCCCAGGCCGAGAAGCGCCTTGGCGTGATGGGCATCGCCGGCAAGAATTTCCTCGTACTTCGCTTGGGCCTCGCCGGTTTGGCCCGCTTCCTCGAGCGCCAGCGCCTGATCCGCTTCCTTGTCCGCCGCTGTGGGCAGAAATTTGGCGAGAAACTCGCGCACCATCGGCTCGGGCAGCGCGCCGGTGAATTCCGACAGCAGGTCGCCGTCTTTGAACAGCTTGACCGCGGGAATGCCCTGGATGCCGAAGGCGCCGGCGAGGCCGGGGTTTTCATCCACGTTGACCTTGGCGACGATAAACTCGCCGGCGTATTCTTGCGCAAGCTTCTCGAGCACCGGTCCCAAAACCTTGCACGGGCCGCACCATTCCGCCCAGAAATCGACGATCACCGGAACCCGGGTCGAGCGCTCGAGCACTTCCGCTTCGAAATTTTCTTCGTTGACGTCAACGGTCCACTGATTCATCTCGCCTCTGCTCTTCTACCTTGAACGTTTTGAACGGCTTGAACGACTTGAACAAGTCTATTTTGCAATGATCGCCTTGGCGAAATTGCGCACATGGGCGGCCACCGGCCGCATGGCATAGACGACCGTCTCCCAGATCTCGTCTTCACTGGCACCGAGCTCGCGGGCGCGGCCGAGATGGAGCCTGGCGCCATGCTCGTGCTGGATCGCCAGGTTCACCGCAAACAAAATCAGCTGCGCGGCCTTGGGGTCGAGCGATCCCTCTTTATATTTGACGTTGAAAAATTCCTTGTCGGTCGCCATCGCATCACCTCCATCGTCGGGATCATAAATTCATTCCGGAGACGCAGAGTACGCAGAGAAATACGAAAGGATCAATAACGAGACGCTCCGAGCTCCGTGCGCTCTGTGCCTCCGCGGTCAAATTTGTTCTAGCTTCGCCGTCCCGCCGATCGATTATCTCTTTGGGTAGGACGATGGATCAAACGATGCGCCGTTGAGCGCATAAACGCTTTTTACCTTGGTCGGGCGGCGAATCGTTTGAATCACGTAGCAGCCCGCCTCCGCGCTGCGCACCACCCGGGCGATTTTCTCCGGCGCTTCGGCGGAGCTGATCTCGCAGCGGGTCTCCACGCCCACGCCCTCCGCGCGCACGCTCTCGCGCAGCACCGACCCTTCGCTTTTGAAACGCGCGGTGACGAAGACCTTTGCCTTGTCGATGTGGGTTTTGAGCATTTCCCCGTACCGGGAAATCTGCGTCAGCAGTCAAAAGCCCACCGCCAGAGCGAAATAGGCGAGCGGCGGCGGCGCCGTGTTCTCGCCGCCGATGTGGCCGCCCTCATCGCAATAAACCGTAAAGCCGCGCGCGCGGCCTTCCTTGCGCATGCGCTCGAGCGTTTCGGCGTCGGCCTCGACGACGATCTCGCGCTTGCTCTGCTCTTCCGCCATATCGTGGTCTCGCCGCATCATCAATATATTCGCAATCGCCGGTGCTTTCCAGCCGCATGCGATCAGGGCCGCTCGACGCCCGAATATTCTTCCGAGTAGAGATCGAGCAACGCGCGGAGCAGCGCGAAGATCACCGGGCCGAGCACGATGCCCACCGCGCCGAACAGCACGATGCCGCCGAGAATGCCGAAAAAAAGAAACAGCACCGGCAGCCCGAGGCGGTTGCCGATCAGGAGCGGCTTGAGAATATTGTCCACCGTGCCGACAAACCCCAGACACCAGATGAGCAACACCACGCCGCGCACGGTCGCGCCCTGAAGGAACAAATAGATCGACGCCGGCACCGACACGATCGCCGAGCCGCCCACCGGCAGCAACGAGACGAACGCCGTGACCACGCCCCAGAGCACCGCGAACGGCACGCCGAGGATCCAGTAGGCAAAACCGGCGAGCAGCCCCTGCGCCATCGCCACCACCAGCGAGCCGTGCACCACCGCCAGCACGGCATCGACGATATTTTTAAACAGCCGCTGCTGGTGCTCGCGGTCCATGGGCAAAAGCCGCTGGATGCGCCCCACCAGCTCGGCGCCGTCGCGCAGAAAAAAGAACAGGGTGAAAAGCGCCACGACAAAATTGAGCGTGAAAAGCAGCACGTTCTGGGCGATGCCCTTCACCTGCGCGACGATGAACGCGGAAGAAGATTGCGCGCCCTGGATCAGGAGATTCTTCCAATCGATCTTGAAATCCACCAGGCGAAAGGTCAGCCGGTCCCACCAGCGGATCAGCTCCTGCACCCAGGGCTGCGCCAGCCACTGCTGCTTGCCCTCCTCGTCGAGAAGCGCGCGCACCGACCCGAGCAGCGACACCGCCTCGTCGGCGAGAAAGCGCGCCAGCTCGACGCCCGGCGCGATCACGATCGCGGTGATGACGGCGATCACGGCGATCGCCGCCAGGGTCGCGCGCCCGCGCATCATGCGCAGCAGCCAGGCATAAACCGGGTAGACCAGGATCGCGAGAATCACCGCCCAGGTGATCGCGGTCAGAAACGGCGTGAGAATCAGAAACGCGCCGTAAAGAATCAGCAGCAGGAGCGCGAAAAAAAATGCGGTCACGAGCCAGGCTTGATTCACGAATCCCCCTTTGGGATGCGGCCACTCTACGTAGAAGGTCGGGAGCTGGCAACCTTGCGACCCCTGACCGGCAGATTCGATTCGCTACACTGCTGTATCAAAACGGCGCGGCGCGCCCGGCGGCACACGCGTGCGACAGCGCGCGCAAGCCGCCGCGCTTGCAGAAATTCGCGAGCTTATCGGCGGCGGCGATTGCGCCGCAGACTGGCACAGGGCTTGCCACGAGAAATCTCATCGCCCATCCAACCCATGATCTGCTTGCAATCCGCCGCGCGCTCTCTTACTTGTGCTGTTGAGCTTGCGGTCTCTTTGTGGCTAACGCCCCTTTTCATCATGGCCCCCGCTAGACCATCCGGCAATTGCGAAGGAAGGTCATGGATTCCCGCGGCCACGAAAAAATTTGTCCGGCTCGGCCTTTCGCTTTTGCTGCTTTTGATTTCCTGTGACCTTGCCGCGGCGCAAATCAGGCCGCGCCAGATCGGCGTGCTCTCGCCGTTCGTCAACCGCGATAATCTATTCTTCGAAACGCTGCGCAGCGAGCTCGCCCGGCTGGGTTATGGCGAGGGCAAAAACTTCGCCTACGTTTACCGCAACTCGGAGAGTTTCGACGGTCTTTCCAGCCACGCCGCCGACATGGCCCGGCGGCGGGTCGATGTCATCGTTACCGAAGGCGCGCTCGGCGCGCGCGCGGCGCGCAACTCCACCGACTCGATTCCCATCGTGATCGCAAACATCGGCGATGCGGTCAATCAGGGCTTCGCGGCAACCCTGGCGCGGCCGGGCGGAAACGTCACCGGCATGTCGGCGCTCAACGCCGAGCTCAGCGCCAAGCGTCTTGAAATCCTCAAGGAAACCCTTCCCTCGCTCGCGCGCGTTGCGGTTATGCGCGAAGCGGTCGGCGACTCGGCTCCGCTGAACGCGATCGAGGCCGCTGCTCCGGCCCTGGCCCTTAAACTGCTCATCCTTCAAGTGCGCGATAGCGAGGAAATCCCCAGCGCGTTTTCGGCGATGACGGCCTCGCGCGCGGGCGCTCTCGAGCTGCTGCCGGGATCGATGTTCGTCAGCCGCATGCGCCGGATCGCCGCGCTCACTTCCCACGCGAAGCTCGCCGGCATCTTTCCCGACGCCCGCTTCGTGCAGAACGGCGGGCTCATGAGCTACGGACCCAACGTGGTCGAGCTCTACAAAAGATCGGCGATCTTCGTCGACAAGATTTTGAGGGGAGCCAGGGCTGCCGAGCTGCCGGTGGAGCAGCCCAAGGCTTTCCAGCTTGCGATCAATCTCCAGACGGCCAAAGCCCTCGGCATTTCACTGCCCGGGAGCATCATGATGCGCGCCGATCGCGTCATCCAGAAAGACGGCGCCCATTAATAAGCTCGCATCCGCCGCGCTTCCAGCTCAGGGAAGAAAGATAATTTCCGGCGTGCCTTCGGCGCTGAGGTTGGCCTGCAACAGGATCAGCGGAGCATCTCCCGCATTTTGCCACGAGTGGACGAAGTCGCCGGGCTCGTATTGAATCGCGCCGCGGGCGCGCGGCTCCGAGCGATCCGTCATCTTGAGCAACCCCGAACCGGACAGCACGTAGTAAAGCGCTGCGCCGGAGCGATGATGCATCGGCGGAGCAGGCAGTCGGGGCGGCGCGATCACCCGCGTCATGGTGAATTCGTGGGGGCCGGCTTTGAGACCTCTGATCGGCTCCGGGGTTTGATACAATTCCGTCACCACCGCCGGCTTTCCATTGGGCGGTTTCGCCAAAGCGCCGTCGGCAACCAATAGAAATTCGAAAAACGTCGCGGCCCGGCCGGCGCCGGCCTTCAGCATCGCCTTCTTTCCCGCCGGGATAAATCCTCCGTCGCCATCCTGCAGGGTTTTGGCTTCGCCGTCGATCTCGATCGTCACCGCGCCCGCCGTCGGGTAAACCATCGCGTGGCCGCCGAGAAACGCCGTGGACTGACCGGCGGCGAGAGTAACCTGCAGCAGTTTGAAATACAGCGGCGCGTCGACCACGCTGCCGAGCTTGCCGTTGGCGATGAGAATGCGCACGGGCTTCTGGGGCGCGCTGCTCTGCGCTTGAGCGGATGCCACAGAAACCAGAGTCGAGACGATCAGTCCCGGGAGCAGCTTCATCGTTGAGTCCTTTCGTCGAAAAGATCGACCCGCTGTGCGCTTCTCGCAAACGGGTTTGACGCCGCTATCTAGCTCACGCAGGAAAAGTCGTCAATCGAAATCAGGGCTCGCGCTTCAATCCCGGTCAGATTCACCCGTCCGAGTGAGCCGCCGGGAGACTCGTTTGGCAACAGACGCCGTTCCATTCTCGATCTTGAGAGCGCGCGACCCGATCTTCCCCCGTGCAAAATTCCCGAGCCCGGCTTGTCGCCGGTCGATCGCTCATCGACAGCCGCCCAGCCGGCTATTTGAATTCCGCCTCCCGCTTGGGAGATAGTGCTTCTAGCGCAGGCAGCCCTTCAACAGGGGCCCCAAAAAACTGCGTGCGCTGGCGACTTGATGGCGGAAAAAATTCTCATCGTCGACGACGAGCCGTTCAACCTCGACCTGCTCGAGCAGGAGCTCATCGATCTCGGCCACGCCGTCGCGCGCGCGGACAACGGCGCGCAGGCGCTGTTGCAGGTGGAGAAGACCGATCCCGAGCTGGTGCTGCTCGATTACCGCATGCCGGGTATGAACGGCCTCGAAGTGCTGCAGGCGATCCGCAAGAAAAAGCCCGACCTGCCGGTGGCGATCATCACCGCCCACGGCAGCATCGAGCTGGCGGTCGAGGCGATCAAGGCCGGCGCCGACGACTTCCTCACCAAGCCCTTCGATCCCGAGCACCTCGCGCTGGTGGTCAAAAGAAACCTCGAACGCTCGCGGCTGCGCTCCGAAGTGGAATTTCTCGCCGCCGAGCTCGGCGAACGCCACCGGCTGATCGCGGGCACCAGCGCGGCGATGCAGAAAATCATCGCCGAGGCGCAGAAGGCCGCCGCCAGCAAGGCGACGATTCTGTTATTGGGCGAGAGCGGCACGGGCAAGGAGCTTTTCGCGCGCTCGATTCACGCCTGGAGCGAGCGGCGGCTGAAACCGTTCGTCGCCATCAACTGCGCCGGGCTGGCCAAGGAAATGCTCGAGAGCGAGCTCTTCGGCCACGAGAAAGGCGCCTTCACCGGCGCGCACCAGCTCAAGAAAGGCAAGCTCGAGCTGGCGCACCAGGGCACGGTGTTTCTCGACGAGATCGGGGATTTGACGCTGGAGCTGCAAACCAAGCTCCTGCGCGTGCTGCAGGAGCGCGAGTTCGAGCGCCTCGGCGGCACCGCCCTGATCGAGGTCGATCTGCGCATCATCGCCGCCACCAACCGCGAGCTCGAAGCCGCGGTCAAAGCCGGCGCCTTTCGCGACGATCTCTATCACCGGCTGAACGTGATCGCGCTCACCTTGCCGCCGCTGCGCGAGCGAAAAGAGGACATCGCGCCGCTGGCGCGTTATTTTCTCGAGCGCTTTGCCGGCGAAGCGAAAAAGAATTTCGTCTCGATCGCCGAACAAGCGCAGCAAAAGCTCGCCGCCTACGACTGGCCGGGCAATATCCGGGAGTTGGCCAACGTGATCGAGCGCGCCGTGGTGCTGGGCGACGGGCCGGAGCTCACCTTGCATCACCTGCCGGCGCGCGTGATCGGCGCGCAGCCGCCCGGCGCGCCGCACCCGGTTTCCTTTCACACTGCGATCAACAGCTACCGGCGCGAGCTGATCGTCCGCGCCCTGGCCGACGCCCAGGGCAACCGCGCCGCCGCCGCCAAAGCCCTCGGTCTGCACCGCACGCATCTGATGAAGCTCCTGAAGGCGCTGCAGATCACGTGAAGGGAGTGAGGCCTGAGCAGCGCGCCGTCCTCTTCGCCTTTCGCCTTTTGCCCTTCTCCCTTTGCCCTTCCCCGCCACCTCCCCGTCGCCTTCTTGCTACACCGCGTAGCAGGCCGGCTACTCCCTTCCCGATTAAAGCTTTTGCTTTTTCGCCGGAGTTGAGAAATAGCTCGGAATATCGGCGCGCCGGCCGCCGGTGTGTTACTTCCGTCGCTGGTATGCCGCTTGCGGCTATCTCTGAAGTCAGCGTTTTTAGCAGTGCCGCTCCGCTCGCGATATCGTATCAAGGTCGAGTTGCTCGGTCTTCCGATGCAGCCCCGCCGGAAGGTTGTCTCGAATTTATGAAAGCCAGGATCATTTTCGCCAGCGCGCTGTTTTATCTCGCTTCGGTCGGTTCGCTCGGGGCGCAGGCGGCCAAGCCGCTGCGCATCGGCGTTCTGCTGCCCGGCGGCGCCCAGTACGAGACCCTCGACGGATTTCGCCAGGGACTCAAGGAATCCGGCTGGGAGGAAGGCAAGCACTTCGTGCTTGAGATCAAAGACATCAAAGGCGACCTCACGCTGGCGGAGCAGGCCGCGAAAAATCTCGAAAAAGACGGCGTGCAGCTCATCTACGCCCTGACCACGACCGTGATCGCCAAAGCCAAGGCCGCCACCAGCCAGGTGCCGATCGTGTTCGCGATCGGCAGCGACCCGGTGGTCGGCGGGCTGGTGGAAAATTTCGCCCGGCCGGGCGGCCGGCTCACCGGCGTTCACTACCTGGTGCGCGATCTCACGGCCAAGCGCCTCGAAGTGTTGAAGGAGATTTTGCCCAAGCTGAGCCGCGTCCTCACTTTTTACGATCCCAACAACCGGGTCGCCAGCGAAGGCGCCGCCATGGCGCGCGAGGAGGGCAAGCGCGCGGGGATCAGGATGATCGAGCGTTACGTGGGCAGCGTCACCGAGCTTAAAAGCGAGCTGCAAAAACTCAAAGCCGGCGAGGCCGACGCTTTTCTTTTCACGCCGGATCCGATGATCGGCAGCGAATCCCAGTCGATCATCGACGCGGCCCGAGCCAAAAAACTGCCGACCATGTTTCAGGAACAAAGTCTGGTGCAGAACGGCGCGCTGGCGAGCTACGGCCAGAATTATCACGAGATCGGCCGGCTCTCGGCCAAATATGTCCAGCGCGTCCTCACCGGCACGCCGCCCAGAGACATGAAAATCGAAACCGTCGATAGCGTCGAGCTGGCGATCAACCTCCAAACCGCCAAACAGCTCGGCGTCGCCATCCCGCCGCAGGTGCTGGCCCGCGCCCAAAAAGTCGTCAAGTAACGGTGCCGCAGCACCCAAAACCGTATTGCCAGAAAAATTGGTGAGAACCCTCTTCGTCTCGTTGACGACCGCATTTCTTCTCGTGCGCGCCTTCAGCGCCGGGGCGCAACAGCCGGCGAAAATGCCGCGCATCGGCTTTCTCGGCGCCGTCTCCGCCCAGGCCCTCGCCAACCGACTCGACGGATTCCGTCTGGGGCTGCGCGAGCTGGGCTATGAAGAGAGCAAGAACATTGCGATCGAATACCGGTATGCAGATGGGAAGTTTGAGCGCCTCCCCGCTCTCGCCAAGGAGTTGGTCAATTCCAGGGTCGCCCTCGTCCTCACCCACGGAGACGCCGCGATCAATGCCCTGAAACGAGCGGATCGGAATATTCCGATCGTCGTCGGTGTAACCGGCGACCTGGTCCTGACGGGGCACGCCTCCAGCCTCGCCCGGCCCGGAGGAAATATCACCGGCTTCGTCGACACCAGCCCGGACCTGAGCGGGAAAAGACTCGAATTGATCAAGGAAGTTCAACCCAAGACTTCGCGCATCGCGATTCTTTGGAATGCCGGCAATCCCGTCAAGGCGCTCGATTTCAAGGAAACGGAAACCGCGGCCCGCGCCTTGGGGTTGCGGCTGCACTCGTGGGAAGTAAAAGCACCGCAGGATTTTGCCGCAGCTTTCAAAACCCTGACGAGTCAACCTTCCGGCGCGCTCGTGGTGCTTCAGGACGCGCTCACGATTGGCAACGCGCGCCGCATTGTCGAGCTTGCGCGTTCGAACACCCTCCCGGCGATGTATGGGTCGACAGAATTTGTGGATGCCGGGGGTTTGATGTCCTACGGCGCGCACTTCCCCGATCTTTTTCGCCGCGCCGCCACCTACGTCGACAAAATTTTAAAAGGCGCGAAACCCGCCGACCTCCCTGTTGAGCAGCCCACCAAGTTTGAGTTCGTCATCAATTTGCGAGCAGCCAAGCAGATTGGCCTGACGGTGCCGCCGCAGATCCTGGCGCGGGCGGATCGGGTCATTCAATGATGGCGCATTAGATTTTTGAAGCTTGACGTTGCGATTGTGACAACGAAGAGCAAACCACTTTTCTGGTGCATTCTCGGCATTATCTCCACTGTGCATTGTTCGACCGGGTCGGCTCAGCAGCCGAAAAAAATCCCGCATGTGGGATACCTGACCATCTCGTCGTTTTCTTCAAACTTCCCTCGCAATGACGCCTTCCGTCGGGGGATGCGCGAACTGGGTTATGTGGAAGGGAAAAATATTGTCACCGAGTGGCGCTCCGGAGACGGCAGGGTCGAACGAAAGAATGAATTGGCCGCCGAGGTAGTACGCCTAAGAGTGGACGTCATTGTTACGAGCGGCCCGACCATGACTGGCGCGGCCAAACAGACGACAGCTTCGATTCCGATCGTCATGGCATTTGATCCCGACCCCGTCGGCAACGGCTTCATCGCCAGCCTTGCGCGGCCGGGAGGAAACATCACCGGTCTATCGACACTTTCACCTGAGTTGAGCGGAAAACAACTGGAGCTTCTCAAGGAGATCGTCCCGCGGCTCTCCCGCGTGGCGGTTCTGGGAACGTCGGCCGAACCAGGCAACGCGCAAACTTTGAGAGAAATCGAACTTGCCGCGGAGGCCTCCGGGGTAAAGCTTCAATACCTCGAGATAGCCGATCCGCGAGATATCGAGCCAGCATTCCGAGCCGCAGACAAAGAGCATGCCGGCGCAATGCTCGTGTTGCAGACTCCGGTCTTCAATCCCAACCGCAAACAGATCGCGGAACTCGCGCTGAAAAACCGGCTCCCGGCCATTTACCCCCAGTCCGAATGGGTGAACGATGGAGGGCTGATGAGCCACGGCGTAAGCTTCCCCGCCCTGTACCACCGCGCCGCCACCTATGTGGACAAGATTCTGAAAGGCGCCAGACCGGCCGACCTGCCCGTCGAACAGCCCACAAAGTTCGAATTCATCGTCAATCTGAAAACCGCCGCGCAAATCGGCTTGACGATCCCGCCGAATGTGCTGGCGCGGGCGGATCGCGTGATTCGATGAAAGGATCCAATTGTGAGTGGTTGGTCGTCAGCAAAAACGTTTTCTGCTTCGCGATATTCGCCTCGGAGCTCGCCTTTTGCCTTCCGGCCGGGGCCCAACAGCCGAAAAAAATTCCGCGGATCGGATATGCGGCGAGTGGTGGAGACATCAACAACCCCGGAGTAGTCGTCGAAGCCTTCCGGCGCGGGCTGAGAGACCTCGGCTACATTGAGGGGAAAAATGTTGTTGTAGACTATCGCTACCCTGGAACAGAGCCGGAAAAACTTCCGGACTTCGTCAAGGAACTCGTACAACTCAATGTCGATGTCTTGGTAAGCTCAAGCGCAGCAGCGATCCGCGCTGCGAAGCGGGCGACGAAAACAATTCCCATTGTCATGGTGGCTTCATTCGATCCCGTCGCGGCGGGGATCGTCGATAGTTTGGCGCGCCCCGGTGGAAATCTCACGGGCGTCGCCAGACTCACTCACGAGTTAAGCGGAAAACGGTTGGAATTGCTCAAAGAGGCAATTCCAAGCCTGTCGCGTATCGGCATCCTTGCGGTCCGGGGATCGGAGAGTTTGCAGGACTATGAGCGCGCCGCCCATGCGCTGAAGATATCGCTTGAATTTTCCGAAGTGAGCGATCTTAACCCGGATTTGGAAGCCCTATTTCGATCTGCGGCCAAAAAGCGTGTGAATGCGATCATCGTGATCGGCAGTCGCTCGATCAATCGCTATACTAAGCAGATCGTGCAGCTGTCCTTAAAAAATCGACTGCCGTCGATGTTTGAAATCAGCACTCGGGTTGACGCCGGAGGCCTTATGTCATACTCGGCGGATGACCTCGCACTCTTTAGACGCGCCGCCGTGTATGTGGACAAACTCCTGAAAGGCGCCAGACCCGGCGAAATGCCCATCGAGCAGCCGACCAGGTTCGAATTCGTCATCAATCTAAAAACCGCGAAGCAGATCGGCGTGATCATTCCGCCAAACGTCTTGGCCCGGGCGGATAGGGTAATCCGGTGAGCGTAATTTCAAAACCTGTCCCTGAGTCTGGTCGAAGGATCCTGCAATCCAAAATCCGCAATCGCAAATCCAAAATCGGATGGTTTCGCCCAACGTGCTGGCGCGGGCGGATCGGGTGATTCGACAGTGAGGGGTCAATCAATGACACGTCGCGATTGGATGAAGCTGCTTGGCTTGCTTGCCCTGCTCTGGCCCATTCAGACCCTCGCGCAGCCGAAGGCTGGCACACGACACGTCGGAGTCCTGATGTACCTGAAGGAAAACGACCCGGAATCAAAAATTTATCTCGATGCGTTTGTTCAAGGCTTGCAGAAGCTCGGTTGGACCGGCGGGCGCAATCTCAGGATCGATTATCGCTGGACCGGGGGCGATGCCGAGCGCGCGCGCAAGTATGCGGCCGAGCTCGTCGCACTCGCTCCTGACGTCATATTGACCGCCGGCGGCTCGCATGTCGGGCCGCTCCAGCGGGCAACCCACACCATCCCCATTGTTTTCGTTCAGGTCGCTGACGCCGTCGGCGGCGGGTTTGTTAAAAGTCTCGCGAAACCGGGCGGCAACGCGACCGGCTTTACGAATTTTGAATACGATATCAGCACCAAATGGCTGGAGCTGCTCAAGCAAATCGCGCCGCACCTGACCCGGATCGCCATGCTGCGCGATACTAACAACCCCAGCGGAACGGCGCAGTTCGGCGCCATTCAGGCGGTAGCTCCCTCCCTCGGCGTGGAGGCAACTCCGCTTGGTTTGAACGATGCCCACGAAATTGAAGATGGCTTGGACGAATTTGGCCGGGAGCCCAACGGCGGTGTGATTGTGGCGCCGAACGGATTGGCTATTCTTCATCGGCAGTTGATCATTCGGACAACGGCGCGAATGAAGCTGCCGGCAATCTATCCGTTTCGATATTTCGTCGCCGAGGGCGGATTGATTTCCTACGGGCCCGACGTCGTCGATCAGTACCGTAACGCCGCGGGCTACGTGGATCGCATCCTGAAAGGTCAGAAGCCCGCCAATCTGCCGGTGCAGCGATCCACCAAAGTCGAGTTGGTGATCAATCTGAAAACCGCCAAAGCGCTCGGTCTAACCGTGCCGCCAAATTTGCTCGGATCAGCCGATGCGGTGATCAAGTGAAACAATTTTGGATTTTTGATTCCTCGACAAAGCTCAGGGCCGGTTTTGGATTTTCGTTTGGCCGATCCGACAAGAAAGTTTTTTGTCTCGCGCTTTGCGTTCAGCTCTTTGCGCCTTGCGCCTGGGCCCAGGCGCAGCAGACGGCGAAAGTGCCTCGGATCGGATACTTGACCGCAGCTCACCTTACAGCGGTTGCGGCGCGCATCGAAGCGTTACGCCAGGGACTGCGTGAGTTGGGTTACGTCGAGCGGAAAACAATCGTCATAGAGTGGCGATCATCTGAGGAAAACCCTGATCGTCTCTCCGCGCTCGCCGCTGAATTGGTACGGCTTAAAGTGGATGTTATCGTCACCGGCGCTGGTCGCCCAACCCGTGCTGCCAAGGACGCGACCAGAACAATTCCGATCGTAATGGCGCAGGACACTGATCCGGTTGGGAACGGCTTCATCGCAAGTCTGGCGCGGCCCGGCGGGAACATCACAGGTCTGGCAACACTTTTCCCTGAGGTAAGCGGCAAACGATTGGAGATTCTCCGTGAGGTCGTCCCGAATTTGTCTCGGGTGGCGCTCGTCGGGACATCCACGAGCCCAGGTTACGCCCAAGTACAAAAAGATGTTGAACTGGCCGCCAAGGCGTTCAAAGTCAAGCTTGAAAACCATGATGTCTTAGACTCGAAGGATATCGAGACAGCATTCCGAGCGGCGATCGAGGATCGGGCCGACGCGCTCCTCACGCTGCCCAGCGGAGTACTCATCTCTTATCGATCAAAGCTAATCGCGCTCGCGACAAAGGACCGAATCCCCGCAATCTATCACGATAGCCAATATGTCGAAGATGGCGGGCTCATGAGCTATAGCGAAAGTTTTACTGACTTGCATCACCGCGCGGCGACGTATGTGGACAAAATTTTGAGAGGCACAAAGCCGGCCGATCTGCCCGTGGAACAGCCGAAGAAGTTCGACTTCGTCATCAACCTCAAGGCGGCCAAGCAGATCATTTTAACCATTCCGCCTAATGTTCTCGCGCGCGCGGACCGGGTGATTCGATGACGTGAGGAGTAAAGGGTGAGCAACAGTCTTGAAAGTCAAGAGGTCTGAAGACTAGTTTCAGACCAACGAGTTTTATGTTTGAGCATCGAGTTCAAAATCGTCAAGAGTTTTCGCATGCAAGCGACGAGGGCAACCTTGGGAGCTTTACCGGCGTTGCGCAGCCGTTGGTAGAAAGCTCGGATCACAGCATTGCGTCTGCTGGCAACCAAAGCGGCCATGTAGAGGACTGCCCGTACACTAGCCCTGCCGCCCCAGATGGTGCGACGACCTCGCAAGGTACCGCTGTCGCGATTGAGCGGTGCGACACCTACCAGAGAAGCGATCTGTTTACGGTTGAGTTCTCCAAGTTCGGGCAGTTGGGCAATAAGGCTACGACTAACGACCGGACCGATGCCGGGCACACTCCTGAGAAGATCTTCGTTCTCTTGCCAGATCGGACTTTGGCGGATGGATTGATCGAGGTCTTTGCCGACCCTGTCCAGTTCGGCTTCCAACCAGCGGATGTGAGCATCGATTCGCTTTGTGACACTCTTGGAAGCTCCACGGAGCCGGTTTCTCTCGGCCACGATCATTTCCGTGATTTGTCGCCTGCGGGCAATCAGTGCGCGCAGCTCCAAAGTCACCTCGTCGGGCATCGGGCGCAGTGCCGGCCGTACGGCTTCACCGAAACGTGCCAGCACCCTAGCGTCGATGCGGTCAGTCTTGGCCAACTGACCGGTGGCTTTGGCGAAGTCTCTGACTTGTCGAGGGTTGACCACCACGACGGGAAGTTCAGCACTCGTCAGAGCACGAGTGACACCTCGCTCCAGACCACCGGTGGCTTCCAGCACGATCAAAGTGGGTCGGATTCCTCCCAAGCGTTGGACCAAAGCCTCGATGCCGGCTTTATCGTTAGTAATCGACTCCCGCTCACCCGAGGGACGCATAGACACATCGAGCCGTTCTTTAGAGACGTCGATACCGACAAAGTTAGAACTCACTTCCAAAATTCAATCCTCCTTAATCATCTTACTTTCCTCCAACACAGCTCAACCTTGCCAATGATGCGGGCTTTAATATCCCAGGCAACTGTTCGAGCTTTTGGGGAGGCAGGACCGGACGACCCTTGCTCACCCACGATCTCTTCGGATCAAGGCGTAATCGATCTGTCCCGTCCTGTTTCGCTTTAACTATGTTCATACACACACATCAGAATGAAGATACAAGGCGTGAAGCGATAACAACAAATCTTCCGGAGGCGCTTTACATTTTGCTTTTGGCTTTTTGCCTGGTCGCGATTGCGCCCTCCGCTCCCTGTTCCCTGCCCCTTAGTCCCTGCCCTACTGAGGCGCAGGCGCAACAATCGGCTAAAGTTGCGCATATAGCGTTTGTGTCGGCACGGGCCGTTCCGACACCTACTGCTCCCGATTCGACTGCGGAAGCGCTCCGGCAAGGGCTACGGAATCTCGGCTATATCGAAGGTGAAAATCTGTCGATCGAGTATCGCTACTTTGGAGGAAAAGCGGACCGGATACCGGGCCTTGTTGCCGAACTTCTGCCGCTCAAACTGGATTTGCTGTTCTCCGTTAATACGCTAGCAATCCGGGCCTTCAAAGAGGCATCCAAAACCATTCCGATCGTCATGGTAATCAACGACGATCCTGTCGCGACCGGATTCGTCGATAGCTTGGCGCAACCCGGCGGAAATGTCACCGGACTCACCAGGTTCACACGAGAGTTAAGTGGAAAGAGGCTGGAGTTGCTCAAGGAAACGGCTCCAAAGATAGCGCGTACCGGAATACTCGACGATAGTAGTACGGACATCAAAGCTAGTTTTCGAGATTTCGCACCAGTGGCGCGCGCATTGAAAATTCAACTTCATTCGCTCGAGCTACACGGTCCAAATCCTCAGTTATTAGATGACGCACTTCATGCTGCGGCGAGCGGACGCATCGACTCGCTAATCACCGTAAGGACAGCCCTTCTCATCGGCTATCGAAAGCGTATTGCGGATTTTGCCATTAAAAATCGCATGCCCTCGATGTCCGAAGGAGCCGACTTTGTGGAGGCCGGCGGACTGATGTCCTATTCATCCAGCGACGTTGAAGTCTTCAGTCGTGCCGCTGCTTACGTAGACAAAATCTTAAAGGGAATCAAACCCGCCGCTTTACCCGTCGAGCAGCCGACAAAATTCGAATTCGTCATCAACCTAAACACTGCCAAGCAGATCGGCCTCACGATTCCGCCGAATGTGCTGGCACGGGCGGACAAAGTGATTCGATAAGCAACGCCCTTGAGAAAACCATGAATGGAAAGTTGGCACTCTGGCTCACCCCAATGATTCTGCTGGTTGGTGCAGCGACTGCAAAGGCGCAAACATCGGCCAAAAAAATCCCCCTCATTGGGATTCTGGAGCTTGGAACTGCCTCTGCCTCAGCGAGCCAGTTCAAGGCGCTTCAACAGGGCCTGCGTGAGCTTGGCTACGTCGAAGGAAAGAACATCATTCTTCAATATCGATATGCGGACGGACAGCTGGATCGGCTACCGGACCTCGCAGCCGAGTTGGTCCGTGTCAAAGTCGACATTATTCTCACGCGCTCTACCGGCTCCATTCGGGCCGCTATGAAAGCCACCCGAACGATTCCCATTGTTTTTCCTTCCGCAGGCGCTCCGGTGGAGGATGGACTCGTAGCAAGCCTGGGTAAGCCAGGCGGTAACGTCACGGGGCTAACGCAGCTTTCCGCCGAGTTGGACGGCAAAAAACTCGAGATCCTGAAGCAGTCCGCTCCGAAAGTCAGCCGCGTTGGATTACTGTGGACCGTCGGCAGCGCGCGATCAGACAATCGCTCGCAGGATGCGGAGCCGGCAGCGAAAGCGTTGGGCATTCAACTCCACTCGCTTGAGCTTAGGGACTCCAATGATTTCGCGAGAATCTTCGACCTCGGAAACCAGCTAGGAGTTCAAGCATTGTCTTTGGCTCCCAGCCCTTTGCTCTTTACTCACCGGGCCACGATTTTTGATTTCGTGGCCAAAAACCGGCTTCCGGCGATGTACTCAACGAAGGACTTCGTCGAGGCGGGTGGCCTGATGAGTTATGGCCAGGACCTCATCGACAACTGGCGGCGTTCCGCCATCTTCGTCGATAAAATCCTCAAAGGCGCGAACCCCGGCGATCTCCCGGTCGAGCAGGCAAAGAAATTTGAGTTCGTGATCAATCTTGCGGCCGCCAAGCAGATTGGTGTGACAATTCCGCCGAACGTGCTGGCGCGTGCGAATCGAGTGATTCGATAAGTCGTTAACGCGCGAGGGGTTGGCGAATCGGCCTCCCAAATTGCAAAGCTTGAAACACTCAGCATTGATAGCTCGGCAATCATTTCCCCTCCTTGCGGCGAGCGCTGTGCTGCTTGCGCTTTGCGCTACAGCAGATGCACAGGATGCTGGCAAGCTTTATCGAATCGGTTTTTTGCACGCGGGTTCCCCTTCCGGCGTTGTCAGCCGCATCAAGGCGTTTCGTGATGAACTGACCAGACTCGGTTACGTAGAAAGTAAAAATCTCATCCTCGAGACTCGCTACGGCGATGGTCAATCAGCTCGGATGCCGGCACTCGCGACCGAGCTTGTCCACCTCAAGGTCGATGTGATTGTCACGACCGGCCCAACCGACACGAGTGCCGCGAAGAGAGCGACGAGATCCCTCCCCATCGTGATGGCTCAGGATAGCGATCCCGTAAGTTCTGGATTTATCGCCAGCTTGGCTCGCCCAGGCGGAAACATTACCGGGTTGTCGACGCTCTCGCCCGAGATCAGCGGTAAACAACTGGAGCTTCTCAAGCAGATTGTGCCTAAACTATCGCGCGTGACGGTTTTGGGAAACTCGACAGAGCTCGGAAACGCAGAGACGTTACACGAGACGCAAACTGCGAGCGCGGCCACCGCTGTTCGACTTCAATATCTCGATGTGCAAGAAGCTGCCGACATTGGGAACGCGTTCGCAAAACTTATAAATGATCGCCCCAGCGCGGTAATCGTTCTCAGAAACCCAGTTGCAAGCATGCATAGGAAAGCGGTCATTGATTCCATCATCAAACGCCATCTCCCCGCAATGCATGTATCGGCCGATTGGGTTGAGTCTGGGGGTCTCATGAGCTACTCGCTCGACGTCCTCGACAACTATCGGCGCGCGGCGGCTTACGTCGATCGCGTTCTCAAAGGTGCCAAGCCCGCCGACCTTCCCGTCGAACAACCGAAGAAGTTCGAGTTCGTCATCAACTTGAAAACCGCCAAGCAGATCGGCCTCACAATTCCGCCGAATGTGCTGGCACGGGCGGACAAAGTGATTCGATAGCGTGAGGAGTGAAGGGTCAGGCGTGACCAATTTTAGATTTTCGATTGCCGATATTGGATTAAAGAGAAAACACATGAAGAAGTCATTTTGGATTCAATCCGATAATCGAAAATCGAAAATCCAAAATCGAAAATGGGCGGGGCTTTCAGTGATCGCTTTCGTGCTCTCGGCAGTTGGGGTGGCCGCAGAGCAGCAGCCGAAAATTCCGCGCATAGGTCTGCTTTCCGGTACTGATTCAAGTCCCGGCTCCAACGCATTTCGCCAGGGCCTGCGCGAGCTTGGTTACGTGGAAGGAAAAAACGTCGTGGTGGAGTTTCGCTACGACGAGGGCAAAGTGGAGCGCCTGCCAGCGCTTGCCGCCGAGCTCGCGCAGCTCAAGGTCGATGTCATTTTCGTGTCATCTTTGCTCCGGATACGCGCGGCCAAAGAGGCCACCAAGACAATCCCCATCGTCATGGTCAGTTTTGGGGATCCAGTCGCGGACGGCTTCATCGTCAGCCTGGCGCGCCCCGGCGGAAACATTACGGGCCTTGCGGCGCAGAGGCGCGACCTGGACGGAAAGCGGCTGGAATTGTTGAAAGAGGTCATTCCAGCCGGGTCGCAGGTCGCGATTCTATGGGATGCGAACGCGGTTGTTAAAGAGTACGAGGCCGCGGCACGCGCGCTGAACAGTCAGCTTCAACCCATAGAAGTGCGCGGCCCCGAGCCAGATTTGGAAAGCGCCTTTCAAGCGATAGCGAAGAGCCGCGCAAAGGCGCTCATCGTCGTGGCTAATCCCGTGCTGTTACACAACCGGGAGCGGATTGCATTGACGGCGAATAACAAGCGACTGCCCACGATGTGCGAATCGATGGAGTACGTGGAAGCGGGCTGTCTCCTGTCCTATTCGGCCAACCAAGCCGACCTCTACCGCCGCGCCGCAACCTACGTCGATAAAATCCTCAAAGGCGCCAAGCCCGCGGATCTGCCCGTCGAGCAGCCGACCAAGTTTGAGTTCGTGATCAATCTCAAGACAGCGAAAGCGCTCAGCCTGACCATCCCGCAATCGGTGTTGTACCGGGCGGACAAGGTGATCAAGTGAGCCGACCGTCATTGTCGGGGCTTGGCAGGAACATGGAGCACAGAGCTCGCCGCCAAGTTTGGCTTCCCGCCTTGTACAACCGCAAAGAGTTTGCCAACGCGGGCGGCCTGATGTCTTACCGTGCCGATCCGGCCGACTCGCACCGCGGCGCCGCGGCTTACGTGGACAAGATTCTCAAAGGCGCCAGGCCCGCCGATCTGCCGATCGGGCAGCCGACCAAGCTCGAGCCGGCGATCCATCTCAAAACCGCCAAGCAAATCGGTCTCACGATTCCGCCCAACGTGCTGAGTATTGAGCTATGAATTCAAAACTAAAAAATCAGAATGCAGGATTCGCGCTCGCCGCCGTACTTTTCCTGGCCCTTTGGGCGCCGGCCAGGGCGCAGCAGGGCAAGCTGCCGCGCATCGGCTATGTCTCGAGCAATAGCGCCGCATCGCCCGGGCCGCTGTTCGAGGCCTTCGTGCAAGGGCTCCGCGATTTGGGCTATGTGGACGGTAAAAACGCGGTCTTTGAATTCCGGTTCGCCGAAGGGGCGGGGGAAGGCCGTTATCCCGAGCTCGTGAACGAGCTGGTAAACCTCAATGTGGATGTCCTCGTGCTGCCCACTATAGAAATGGTGCGCCTCGCGAAGCGCGCCACTGCCTCGATTCCATGCGTCATGATCGTCAGCGAAGATCCTGTCTTTGCCGGTCTCGTTAAAAGCCTCGCACGGCCCGGAGGGAATCTCACCGGGTTCGCGCGCCTGCAGCGCCAGCTGAGCGGCAAACGGCTCGAACTCCTGACCGAGGCGGCGCCGCGCGGCACGCGCGTTGCGCTACTTTACGATCCCGGCAGCCGAACGGCGCTCAACGGCGTCAAGGAGTATAAGTCGGCTGCCCAATCGCTCAAAATCCAGCTTTACCCGATCGAAGTGGAGAGCCCGCCGGATTTGGAGCGCGTTTTCCAAAAGGTCTCGGCGAAACACGCGACACAAGTGGTGACGATTACAACCCAGGTGCTATTTCGCCGGCAAAAGGAAATCGCCGCCCTCGCAAACAGACACCGGCTTCCTTCGATGTTCGAAGGCGGCACATGGGTCGAGGCCGGCGGTCTGATGTCCTATTCGAGCGACGATCGGGAGATTTTCCGCCGCGCGGCCACGTACGTCGATAAGATTCTCAAAGGCACCAAGCCCGCCGACCTGCCGGTCGAGCAGCCGACCAGGTTTGAGTTCGTGATCAATCTCAAGACAGCGAAGCAGATCGGCTTGACGATTCCGCCCAACGTGCTGGCAAGGGCAGACCGAGTGATCAAGTGAAAGCGGGACGATGACGAAGAAGAAAAAACTTATTGCATTTCTTCTCTGTGACTTGCTCTTCGCGCTCTGCTCATTCGCCGACGCGCAGCAGCCCAAGAAACCTATTCTCGGCTTTCTCAGCGCCAACTCACGTCCGGCCATGTCTGTCCGTGTCGAAGCATTCCGTCAAGGCCTGTCCGAGCTCGGCTATGCCGAAGGCAAAAACATCCTCATCGAATGGCGGTTTGCGGATGGAAGGGGTGATCGCATCGCCGAGCTCGCCGCGGACCTCGTGCGGTTGAAAGTGGATGCCATCGTTACTGAGGGAACAACGGCGACTCGCTCCGCAAAAGAAGCGACCGCGTCGATTCCGATCATCATGGCACAAGATCCAGATCCCGTCGCCACCGGTTTTGTCGCGAGTCTTGCACGGCCGGGCGGCAATGTAACCGGTCTGTCGAACCTTCGACCCGAGCTCAGCGGAAAACGGCTGGAGCTTCTGAGCGAGACGCTGCCTCGCCTCGCGAGACTTGCGGTGGTCGGCACCTCCACGACGCCGGGAACTCCGCAGTCATTGAAAGAGACTCAAGCAGCCGCAGACGGTTTGCGAATTCAGGTGCAATATCATGACATTCGAGCCGTTGGCGATATCGAGGCTGCCTTTCAAGCCGTACGCCAGTTGCGCTCCGAGGCATTGCTGGCGCTCGGAAGCCCGTTGCTGCTCTCGCATCGAAAAAACGTTGTTGAGCTCGCCACAAAAAACCGTATTCCTGCAATTTACTATGCAACAGAATTTGTCGAGGACGGCGGCCTCATAAGCTACGGCGTGAATATCGTCGATTTGTTCCGTCGTGCGGCGGGGTACGTCGACAAGATTTTAAAAGGCGCCAAGCCCACCGACCTGCCGGTCGAGCAGCCGACGAAGTTCGGGCTCGTGATTAATCTCAAGGCGGCGAAGCAGATCGGCCTCACGATCCCGCCCAACGTGTTGGCTAGAGCAGATCGAGTTATCCGCTGACCGAACAAGCGAAACCTGTCCTGAGCTTGGTCGAAGGATCTAAAATCCGAAATCCAAAATCGTCGTGGTTCCACCCAACGTGCTGGCGCGGGCGGATCGGGTAATCCGGTGAGTGTAATTCAAAATCTCTCCTTGAGTCCGGTGGGAGGATTCCGCAATCCAAAATCCGCAATCGCAAATCCAAAATCGGATGATTCCGCCCAACGTGCTGGCGCGGGCGGATCGAGTGATCAAGTGACAGCGATCCGGTGTCAGATGCGCGCCATCGGAAGCCGGAGGCCGATGCCTTCTTTTCCGCTTCTGCTCTCCGCTATGGGCGCTCTCCTCATTTCGTTTTGTGCGCCGGTCGAGGCGCAGATGCAGAAAAGAATCCCCAGGGTTGGTTACCTATCGGCCCTGTCGCGTGCCTCCGAAACCACTCGTGCCGAAACCATTCGGCTGGCTTTGCGCGATCTCGGTTACATCGGCGGACAGAATATCGCCCTGGAGTACCGCTACTCGGACGGGAAACCAGATCAAGCAGCCTCGCTGGCGGCAGAACTGGTCGCTCTCAAGGTCGACGCGATCATCGTGGCGGGAGGCGATCAGTGGATCCGGGCAACGAGGGATGCTACCCGGACGATCCCCATCATTATGGCAGGCGGCGGGCTCGATCCCGTCGAAGCCGGACATGTCGAAAGTCTGGCGCACCCCGGCGGAAACACCACCGGTCTTACCATCCTGAATACCGAAGTGAGCCGCAAGCGGCTGGAGCTGCTCAAGGAAGCAGTTCTGAAACTGACGCGTGTCGCGGCGCTCTATAGGCCGGACCTTCCGTCCAATATACGCGAGTTGAAAGAGGTGCGGGCCGGAGCGGCTGCGCTGAATTTGACCGTTCAGCCATTGGAGCTGAAGTCTGCTGCGGATCTCGAAAAGGCGTTCGCGGCACTAAACAACGAGACCGTGCATGGACTGTACGTGTGCCAGGGACCGCCCACCACACTTTACGGCAAGCAGGTGGGCGCATTTGCGTCGAGGAGCCGTTTGCCCTCGGTGTACAGCAATCGAGAGGCCGTCGAAGCAGGCGGGCTCCTTTCGTACGGTGCCGATCGCATAGACAGTTATCGGCGCGTGGCCATCTACGTGGACAAAATTTTAAAAGGCGCCAAGCCCGCGGACTTGCCGGTGGAGCAGCCGACGAAGTTCGAGTTTGTGATCAATTTGAAAACCGCCAAGCAGATCGGTCTGACGATTCCGCCCAATGTTCTCGCGAGAGCGGATAAAGTCATCCGATGACCGAGCAATCCGAAACTTGTAGCGATCTGCATTCGTGGTGAAAATCCAAAATGCAGGGGCTCGTTGAACCGCAACTTTCAATGCTGCCAAGACTCGTGGTCGGCGCCGTCGTGCTTACTTTCGCAACTGTGGCGCAGGCGCAAGAGCTCGAGACCCGCCGCACCATCGGATTTTTATCCGCAAGCTCTCTTTCCGAGCAAAGGACATTGGTGGATGCCTTCAAGCAGGGCTTGCGCAGCCTGGGTTACACGGTGGGAAAGAGTGTTGGTCTGGAGATCCGAGCAGCCGACGGAAGATACGAGCGGCTTCCGGAGCTTGCGGCTGAGCTGGTTGCGCTCAAGGCGGATGTTATTTTCGCCGCGAGTGCGCCGGCCATCAAGGCCGCCAAAGTCGCGACCAACGCGATCCCCATCGTTTTCGAAACGCTCTCGGATCCCGTGGCCGATGGATTCGTCGCGAGCCTTGCGCGCCCGGGCGGCAATCTGACAGGCCTTGCCGGCGTTGCGCCGGAGTTGAGCGGCAAACGCCTTGAGTTGCTCAAGGAAGTTGTCCCGGGAGCGCTCCGCGTAGCCGTGCTTTTCAATCCAGAGAATCCAAACGCGCGCCGGATTTTGAAAGAGACGGAAATTTCCGCACATGCGTTGGGCATGCAGCTCCACGTTATGGAAATACGAAGGTCTGATGAACTGGAGAAAGCCTTCCAGACAATGGTCAAAGCGCGGGCCGGCGCTTTTACCGTGATTCCCGATCCGGTTTTGCTGGCGGCGCGGAAAAAGGTTGCGGATCTGGCGACGAAGGCCAGACTGCCCGCCATTTATGGCACATCGGGCGTCGCGGAGATCGGCGGCCTCATGGTCTATGCGCCAAATCTTTCCGACCTCTGGCATCGCGCGGCCACCTACGTAGACAAGATCCTCAAAGGCGCCAAGCCCGCCGATCTTCCGGTCGAGCAGCCGACGAAGTTCGAGCTGGTGATTAATCTGAAAACCGCCAAGCAGATCGGCCTTGTCATTCCCCCTAATGTCTTGGCCCGGGCCGATAAGGTAATCCGGTGAGGGTAATTCAAAATCTGTCCTTGAGTCCGCTCGGCGGATTCCGCAATCCAAAATCCGAAATCGAAAATCCAAAATCGGATGGTTCCGCCCAGCGTGCTGGCGCGGGCGGACCGGGTGATCAAGTGAGAGTTGTGAATAGACAGTGGTCGGTGGTCAGTAAGGAGCATGGGCTGTGCTTTGCTCGATGTGCTTTACTCTTGACTCTGAGCTTTTCTGCTGAGGCGCAGCAACCGGCGAAAATTCCTAGGATCGGTATCCTTCCACCCGGTCCCATCTCCGAGCGCCTGCACCTTTGGGAGGCATTTCGCCAAGGGCTGCGCGAGCTGGGCTACGTCGAGGGCCAAAACATTACTCTCGTTTTCCCATCCGGTGAAGTGAAGCCAGAACAACTTCCTCATCTCGCAGCCGAGCTGGTCAGCCTCAAGGTCGACGTGATCGTGGCGGCCGCGACGGTAACCGTTCAAGCCGCGAAGGAAGCCACCAAGACTATCCCCATTGTCACGCCGATCACTACCGATCCGGTGGAGACCAGGCTCGTCGCGAGCCTGGCACGGCCCGGCGGGAATATTACAGGTCTGAGCTACATGTCCTCGGACCTAAGCGGGAAACGCTTGGACATACTGAAGGAGGTTGTCCCCAAGGTTTCCCGCATTGCCGTCCTGTCAAGTTCAAGCAGCGCAAATGCCCCGCCTCAGATGAGAGAGACAGAGGCGGCCGCCCGGTCGTTGGGATTGCAACTTCAGCCCCTGGAAGTGCGTGACGTCGACGACTTCGAGAGGGTATTCCACGCTGCAATAAAGGATCGGGCCGGCGCTCTCATTACACTAGACGATGCCTTCGTCTTTACTCACCGCACGCGGATCGTAAGGCTTGCGGCAAAAAGCCGGGTCCCGGCGATGTACGGATTCAGGGAGTTTGCGGACGTTGGGGGGCTGATGTCCTACGCGGCGAACCTTTCCGACATGTATCGGCGCGCTGCGACTTACGTGGACAAAATCTTGAAAGGCGCCAAGCCCGCCGATCTCCCTATAGAGCAACCGAAGAAGTTCGAGCTGGTGATCAACCTTAAAGCCGCCAAGGAGATCGGCTTGACGATTCCGCCCAACGTGCTGACCAGGGCGGATCGGGTGATCAAGTGAGCGTTTTCCGCGCCATCGTTGCCAGCGCAGCGCTATTTGCGCTCTGTGCGTCGGTTCAGGCACAGCAGCCGAAGAAAGCTCCACGGATCGGCTACATCAGCAGCGCCGAGTCGGAGCGAACGGATAGTAACGCGCAGGCTTTCCGCGAGCGTTTACGCGAGCTCGGCTACGTCGAGGGGCAGAACCTCACGATCGAGTACAGATATTTCGAAGGGAAATTGGAGCGCCTCTCTGAGATTGCCGCCGACCTGGTCCGCCTCAAGTGCGATGTGATCGTTACCACCGGGACCGAAGCGGCCCAGGTTGCCAAAAAAGAGATCAAGACGGTTGCTGTCGTCATGGCGTTCAGCGGCGATGCCGTCAGGCTCGGAATCGTCGCGGATCTTGCTCGGCCGGGCGGAAACATTACAGGGCTCACCTCGATTAACGCGGAGCTAGGCGGGAAACGGGTCGAGTTGCTCAAGGAGATCATCCCGAGGCTGTCGCGAATGGCGGTATTGTGGGCCTCCGGCAACGTCAATATGAAATACTTTTTGAGCGAGATGGAATCCGCGTCGCGATCTTTGAATGTAGGACAGCAATCCTTGGAGGTAAACCGATCGGACGATTTGGAAGGCGCGTTCCAAGCCGCAATGAAACAGCGCGCCGGCGCGCTCATGGTGAGCGGCGGCGCGTTCCTCGCCGTTCATCAAAAACGCATCATCGACCTGGCGGCAAAGAGCCGGATTCCCGCGATGTATCCTAACGTTCACTATGTGGAGGCCGGCGGACTGATCGTTTATGCAGAGGAACGTCTGTATATGTTTCGCCGCGCGGCTGACTACGTGGACAGAATCCTAAAGGGGGCGAACCCTGCAACCCTGTCAGTGGAACGGCCGAAGAAGTTCGAGCTGGTGATCAATCTCAAGACGGCGAAGCAGATCGGCCTGACGATCCCGCCCAACGTGCTGGCGCGGGCGGATCGGGTAATCCGGTGAGTGTAATTCAAATTCTTTCCTTGAGTCCGGTCGGCGGATTCCGCAATCCAAAAATTCGCAATCGAAAATCCAAAATCGGATGGTTCCGCCCAACGTGCTGGCCAGGGCGGATCGGGTGATCAAATAATTTTGGATTTGCGATTTTGGATTTTGGATTGAAGAGAAAAACACGATGAATGAAAAGGCCTGGCTTCGACGCCCGAATTCTTGTTCCGGCAATCTAAAGTCCAAAACCTGTGGTGAGCCCTGTCGAACCATTGCAAACCTAAAATGGGCGGGGCTTTTTACACTCATTGTCGCGCTCACGGTGTGCGGGGAGCAGGCAAAGGCGCAGCAGCCAACGAAAATCTCCCGGATAGGATTTCTAGCTGGCACCAAACCCGCCCCCGTCGCGGCCCGTATCGCGGCATTCCGGCTGGGGCTGCGCGAGCTGGGGTATGTGGAGGGGAAAAACATCGTCGTTGAGTTTCGATATGCAGAGGGAAAAGCGGATCGCGAGCGTGAGCTTGCCGCCGAGCTGGTGCGTCTCAAGGTGGATATCATCGTAACGGCTGGTCCGTCAGTAACCCGTGCTGCCAAGGAAGCGACGACCACGATTTCCATTGTCTTTGCGCAGGACGGCGATCCTGTTGCCAGCGGGTTCGTTGCAAGCTTGGCCCGACCCGGCGGGAACATCACTGGATTGTCAACTCTCGCACCGGAGATAAGCGGCAAACGACTGGAGCTTTTGAAGGAGATCGTTCCTAAGCTCTCCCGCGTGACCGTCATCGGAAGTTCGACCGAACCCGGCACCGCGCAATTCTTAAAAGAGATGGAGCTCGCCGCAGGGTCGTTGAAAATCAAGCTTCAATACCTAGACGTACTAAGTTCCAAGGATATTGAGACTGTATTCCAAGCCGCAGCCAACGGGAGCGCTGATGGAGTCGTTATGCTGGGGGGCGCCTTCTTCAATACTCATCGAATACAGATTGTAGAGCTGGCGGGAAAGAACCGGCTTCCGACGACCTACGCCAGGCCGGAATTTGTGGAAGACGGCGGGCTCATGACCTACGGGCCGAGCATTAACGATCTGTTCCGGCGCGCTGCCACTTATGTGGATAAGATTCTGAAAGGCGCCAAGCCCGCCGATCTTCCCGTGGAGCAGGCGAAGAAGTTCGAGTTGATTATCAATCTGAAAGCGGCCAAGCAGATCGGCGTCGCAATCCCGCCGAACGTTCTGGCGCGAGCCGACAGGGTAATCAAATGAAATGCGCACAAGGCGCACAGAGTGTTCAGTGCAAAGACGGAGAAAATTCATGAAAAGAAAAATTGCCGTTTCTTTCCTGCGGCTCGCGATCATCCTCACTGCAATCTCTCCGGCTTATGCGCAGAAACAAGCAGCGACGCCGCGCATCGGTGTTTTGTCGGTCACCGCGCCGCCCAACCCCAATATCGACATCTTCGTTCGCGCGCTGCAGGATCATGGCTATACGGACGGAAAGAATATTGCCATCGAGTATCGGTTCGCCGAGGGAAAGCCCAATCGCATGCCCGAGCTCGCAGCGGATCTGGTCCGGTCGAAAGTCGACGCGATTTTCGCCAGCGGGCCGGGAGCCATTTTAGCGCTCAAGCGGGTGACTCAAACCATCCCGATTGTTTTCTTCAGCACCAGCGATCCGATCGGGCTCGGCATCGCGGCCAGTCTCGCCCATCCGGGCGGCAACTTTACGGGCATGTCGGCCCTGGCCTCGGATCTATGGCCGAAACGGTTGGAGCTGCTGAAGGAGATCTCGCCCAGGCTGTCACGCGTGGCAATGGTTTGGAATAAGGGAAACGCCGCCATGAATCTTGAGGCGAAAGCGACCCAGGAAGTCGCACAGCCGCTCGGCGTCGCGCTGCAAGACCGGGGAATTAAAGATCCGGCCGAGCTCGAAACTATTTTCGCAGCGATGGCCAAAGATCGACCCGATGCATTTCTCGCGCTGGTAGACCCGTTTCTCGGCACCTATCAAAAACAAATTTTGGATTTCCTGGCGGCAAATCGATTGCCGGCAATCTTCGAAAGCAAAGAGTGGGTCGAAGCCGGCGGTCTCGTGTCGTATGGACCCGAGTACTCCGAGTTGTACCGCCGCGCCGCCATGCACATGGACAAGATCCTCAAAGGCGCCAAGCCGGCCGATCTGCCGGTCGAGCAGCCGACCAAGTTCGAGCTGGTAATCAATCTCAAAACCGCCAAGCAGATCGGATTAACTATTCCTCCCAACGTCTTGGCGAGAGCGGACAAAGTAATCCGATGAAATGACGACCAATCTAAAATCGAAAATCCAAAATCTAAAATCGCCGTGGTCCCGCCCAACGTGCTGGCGCGGGCGGATCGGGTGATCCAACAGGCATGGGGCGAAAGCCGTGAGCAAATGAACAACCAGAAACTCTGTAGCTCCGCGCTCTGCGCCGTGCTCTTTACGTTCAGCGTTCCCGCCGAAGCGCAGCAGACAAAGAAATTTTTCCGGATAGGTTATTTCTCGGCGCTTGACGCTGCTACTGAGTCAACCCGGTCCGAGCCAGTGCGGTTGGCTCTGCGCCAATTGGGCTACAATGAAGGCCAGAATGTCGCCTTCGAGTACCGGTATGCGGAGGGGAAACCCGATCGGGCTGCTGAGCTTGCGGCGGAGCTAGTGCGTTTTAAAGTTGACATCATTATCATCGCTGGAGGCGATCTGTGGATCCGCGCAGCGAGGAATGTAACCAAAACAATTCCCCTCGTTATGATTGGCGTGGGGACCGATCCGGTTAAAGCAGGCTTTGTTGAAAGTCTTTCGCGTCCCGGCGGCAATATCACCGGCATCACGCTCTTTATCACGGAACTGGGCGGCAAGCGGCTGGCGTTGCTTAAGGAAGCCGTTCCGAAACTTACTCATGTCGCGGTTCTCTATGACCCGGCCGCTCAGGGCACCGCACGCGTGGTGAAAGAGAACCTCCCAGTTGCAGCTCAGGCGCTTGGACTGACTGTCCGCTCTTGGGAGGTTCAAAACCGGGACGGCCTAGAGAACGCACTTGCCGCTCTAAATAAGCAGCGACCGGACGGTCTGTACATACCCGGGGGCCCGCAAGTGCGCACTAACCAAACCCGAATTGCAAATTTTGCATTAAAGGCTCGGCTTCCGTCGATCTACGACAGAAGAGAAGCTGTAGATGCCGGTGGTCTCATGTCCTACGAAGCGAACACCCTCGATCAGTACCGGGGCGTAGCACGGTACGTGGACAGAATTCTGCAAGGCGCAAAGCCCGCCGACTTGCCGGTCGAGCAGCCGACGAAGTTCGAGCTGGTGATTAATCTCAAAGCGGCGAAGCAGATCGGCCTCACGATTCCGCCGAACGTCTTGGCCCGCGCCGATAGGGTAATCCGGTGAGCGCTAATCCAAAATCCGAAAGCGAAAATCCAAAATCGGATGGTTCCGCCCCACGTGCTGGCGCTGGCGGATCGGGCCGTCAAATAATTTTGGATTTCCGATTTTGGATTTTGGATTAGGGAGAAAGGGAAATGTACAGTACATTTCGAATTCGCTTTGGTTTTTCTCTCTCCAAGAATCGGAAATCTGAAATCCAAAATCTAAAATTGGCAGGGCTTGTCGCCATCGGTTTCTCATTCGCGATGTGCGGGGCAGTGGCCTCGGCGCAGCAGACGGAGAAAATATTCCGCATCGGTTTCCTGGATCCAGGCACTGCTTCCGGTACGGCGGTCATGGTGGACGCATTCTGGCAAGAGCTAAGTAAGCATGGCTGGATTGAAGGAAAGAATATCACCATCGAGTACCGATTCGCCGAGAACAAAGGCCAAAATCGCCTGGATGAGCTTGCAGCGGAGTTGGTTCCTCTCAAGATTGACCTGATCGTGACCACAGGGGATGGGCCCACGTTCGGAGCGAGGAAAGCGACCCCTACCGTCCCCATCGTGATGACGACGTCTTCGGACCCCGTCGCTCAAGGGTTCGTCGCCAGCCTCGCGCGGCCGGGAGGCAATGTCACCGGACTTTCGAGTTTGGCGTCCGAACTAATCACAAAAAGACTCGAGGTACTTAACGATGTAATCCCCAAGCTTACGCGAGTTGGAATTCTGCGGCCACCGGGAGCTAACATAGCAGGGGACCTCCAACTCAAAGATCTCAGGCCTGCGGCACAAGCATTGAAGCTAAAATTGGAGGAGATCGAGACTCAGCGCGACCCCAAAGGTTTAGAGAGTGCGTTTCAAATCGCAAAGCAGAAGCAGGTAGGCGCGATTATGACGGTTGCCATTCGCTCCTTTTTCGCCGAAAGAAAGCGGATCGTCGAGTTGGCTGGGAAGTATCGGGTGCCGGCTATTTATTTCGGGAAGGAGTTTGTTGATGAGGGCGGTCTCATGTCCTACGGGGTGGACTACCTTGACCTCTATCGGCGCGCGGCGGTTTACGTCGACAAGATATTGAAAGGCGCCACACCGGCTGATTTGCCGGTGCAGCAGGCGACGAAGTTCGAATTCATCATCAACCTCAAGGCAGCGAAACAGATCGGTCTGACAATTCCGAACCGCGTGCTCGAGCGGGCGAATCAAGTGATTCGATAGGCGTGCGGCGCGAGTCAAAGATTCGGCCAGTTCCTCGCAATCGTGAATGATCATGACCCTGATCGCCCGGCGCAGTTGAAGAAATCCATCCGCGTCGGTTAGTTATCGTCGCTCTCGCCATCGAGCTGGCAAGGAGATGTTCGATGAATAAACCTTGCGCAATATTTTTTCTCGTCGCTTTTCTTGTCCCGGTTTCTCCGACGCATGCTCAGAAGCCACCGCCCGCTCGTCGGCAGGCTCCCCACATAGGCTACCTTGGAGGCGATGCCAAGTCACCGTCCCACGAAGCGTTTCGACAGGGGCTGAAAGATCTGGGTTATCTCGAAGGACAGAATATTCTTATCGAATGGCGATACACCGAAGATAAATCCGATCGCGTTACTGAGTTCGCCACTGAGTTGGTCAGGCTCGATCTCGACGCTATCGTCGCAGCCAACGCCGCCGCCGTGTCGGCTCTCAAACGAGCCACAACGACAATTCCGATTGTCGTGGAAAGCTACGGAGGCGACCTGGTCGCCGATGGCATTGTCACCAGTTTTGCCAAGCCCGGCGCCAACATCACCGGCCTTACTGCGCTCGATTCTGAGCTGAGCGGGAGACAGATGAGCCTTCTGAAAGAGACTCTCCCGAAGCTTTCCCGTTTGGCGGTAATCTGGAAATCCGATGACTCCGGCTCGCCAATTCAATGGCAAGAAACACAGACGGCCGCCGGAATTCTAGGAATACAACTCGTGTCCCACAAGGTTCAGATCTCCGGTGAGCTGGACAGCGCCATGGAGAATGCGATGCATGAAAAGAGCAACGCGATTCTGGTGCTGCGCAATCCTTTGCTTTACGTGCTTCGAAAAAAAATAGTGATTCTGGCCGAAAAAAAACATCTCGCCGGGATGTATCCGAGCAGTGAATTCGCCGACGACGGAGGCCTGATGAGCTATGGCGCGAACAGTAATGCTCAGTATCGGCGTGCCGCCACGTTTGTGGACAGAATCCTGAAAGGTGCCCATCCCGGTGATCTGCCCATTGAAACTCCAACCAAGTTCGATTTCGTCATCAATCTCAAAGCAGCCAAACAAATCGGTCTCACAATTCCGCAGTCGGTGCTGTACCGGGCAGATAAGGTAATCCGGTGACATTTATCAGACGCCCGCCATCGCTTGCCAGCAAGCACGCCGGCCGACAAATACTTCTCCGCTTGTTGGCAACTGCCGTGCTAACAGGAGTCACACCCGTCGCAGCGCAGTTGAAGAAACCTTACCGAATCGGGTACCTATCGTCGCTCTCGTCTTCCTCTGATTCCGCTCGCGCCGACGCCATCCGGACGGCGCTGCGTGAACTTGGCTACGTCGATGGACAGAACATCGCCTTCGAGTATCGCTATGCGGACGGGAAGCGCGAGCGCTTTTCTGAGCTTGTTTCCGATCTGATTCTTCTGAAGGTCGATATCATCGTGGTCGCTGCCGGAGATGTGCTGACGCGCGTCACGAAAGATGCGACGAGAACGATCCCCATCGTCATGACGGGACAGGGAGCCGATCCCGTGGCGGCCAACCTGGTTGAAAGTCTAGCGCGGCCTGGCGGCAATGTCACCGGACTTACGAATCTCTCGGGTGATCTTGGTGGCAAGCGACTGGAACTGCTCAAAGAAGCAGTTCCGAAAATCACTCAAGTCGCGGTACTTTTCGATCCTGCGATTCCGCCCAACGTGCGCGAAGTGAAGGATGTGCTGCCCAGCGCAGCGCGCGCGCTGGGTTTAAGCCTCAAGTCCTGGGAAGTACAAAGCCCGACCGACTTCGACACGGTCTTTGCCGCGCTCGCCAAGCATCGCCCGGACGGAGTTTATGTACCCGAAGGCCCCGTCATGCGCATCAACGGCAAGCAGATCGCTGATTTCGCTCTCAAACAGCGGCTGCCGTCCGTGTACGACAACAAGAGCGCCGTGGATGCCGGAGGGCTCATGCACTACGGCGCCGATCTCGCCAACAGCTATCGGCGTGTGGCGTATTACATTGATAAAATCCTCAAAGGCGCCAGGCCTGCCGATCTCCCGGTGGAGCAGCCGACCAAATTCGAGTTCGTGATTAATTTGAAAACCGCCAAGCAGATCGGCCTCACGATTCCGCCCAATGTGCTGGCGCGGGCGGACAGGGTGATGCGGTGAAGCAATTTTGGATTTTCGATTTTGGATTTTCGATTGAGAGAATTAGAGGCTCGATCATATTTATATCTGCGCTTTGCGTCATGCTCTTTTCACTTTGCGCATCTTCCCGAGCGCAGCCAATCGCGAAAGTGCCGCGCATCGGGCGACTCGCGGCTACATCGGCGACGACGAACCCGCTCCGCGATCAGGCATTTCGGCAAGGGCTGCGCGCGCTCGGCTATATCGAAGGGAAAAATATTTTCGTGGAGTGGAGATTCGCCGGCGGCGACTCGCAGCGACTGAGCGCGCTCGCCGCCGAACTGGTGCGACTCGATGTCCTGGCAATTGTCACCGGCGGTTCCACCGCAACCCGGGCCGCCAAAAATGCGACGGCGACTATTCCCATCATCATGACTCAGGATAACGATCCCATCGGCGACGGATTTATCGCGGGCCTGGCGAAGCCCGGCGGCAACATCACCGGCCTGGCCACGCTCAGATCCGAGCTCAGCGGAAAACGCCTGGAGCTGCTGAAAGAGATCGTTCCCAAAGCTGCGCGTGTAACGGTTCTCGGCAGCTCGACCAACCCCGGCAACGTCGAGTCGCTAAAAGAAACGGAAGCCGCCGCGGGAAGTTTCGGCGTAAAGATTCAATATCGGGATGTAGCGGGCCCGCAGGACATTGAGCCGGCTTTTCAGGAAGCAACCCGAGGCCGTGCCGATGCGGTGCTGGTATTGGCCAGCCCTGTTTTGAATTCGCATCGATTGCAAATTGCCGAGCTCGCGGCAAAGAACCAGCTTCCCGCCATTTACGATCGGCGGGATTTCGCCGAAATCGGCGGGCTCCTGAGCTACGGAACCAACGTTGCAGATTTGGATCGCCGCGTGGCAACCTATGTGGACAAGATCCTCAAAGGCGCCAAGCCCGGCGATCTGCCGGTGGAGCAGCCAACGAAGTTCGAGCTGGTGATAAATTTGAGAGCGGCAAAGCAAATCGGCTTGACGATCCCGCAGAGAACGCTGGCGCGGGCGGACCGGGTGATTCGGTAGCTCGGAGGCCGCCAAGATGCGCAACCGATCGTGGTTCGCTGAAACATTATTATCGATCCCCTTTTTCTTAACGGTGCTTCTCTCGGTTCTCCAGCCGACTCAGGCCCAGCAAGCCAAACAAGTTCCGCACGTAGGACTCCTCGTTGGATCTTCCGGCTCCGCCGTCAGCACCCGCATCGACGCGTTCAGGCAAGGCCTGCGAGAGCTGGGTTATGTGGAGAAGAAAAACATCGCCATCGAATATCGCTACGCAGACGGAAAAATCGACCGCCTGCCCGAGCTCGCGGCCGACCTTCTTGCTGCCAAGGTGAAGATCATTGTCACGACAGGTCCGGCCTCGACTCGCTCGGCTAAGCAATCGGCGCCTGCGCTTCCCATTGTTATGGCCATGGATGACGATCCTCTCGGCGCCGGATTCGTGGCGAGCCTATCGCGGCCTGGCGGAAATATCACGGGATTGAGCACTCTCTCGCCGGAGATCAGCGGGAAGCAGCTCGAGTTACTGCGGGAAATCGTCCCTAAACTTGCGCGCGTGGGCGTTTTAGGAGACGCAATTCGGCCGGGCATCCCGCAGGCGCTCCGGGAGATTCAGGCCGCTGCCGATGCGTTTCAGATGCAGGCGCAGTATCTGGAAATTCGCACAGCAAGCGACATCGAGCGCGCTTTTCAGAGTGCCGGCAAGGAACATTTGGACGCCGCGCTCGTGCTTGGCAGCCCGCTTCTCAATTCAGAGCGAAAGAGGGTGGCTGACCTGGCAGTCAAAAGCCGGCTGCCGGCGATATACCGCAATCTCGAGTTCATGGAGAATGGCGGGCTCATGGCCTACGGCGTCAGCTACACGGATCTGTTCCGGCGCGCCGCTGTGTATGTGGACAAAATTTTGAAAGGCGCCAAGCCGGCCGATCTGCCGGTCGAGCAGCCGACCAAGTTCGAATTCGTGATTAATTTGAAAACCGCCAAGCAGATCGGGCTGACTATTCCACCCAACGTGCTGGCAAGAGCCAACAAGGTGATTCGATAGGCGTGAGGAGAGGTCGGAAATGAAGTCGAGAGTCGGAACAATTTCTGTCGGGCTGCTGACAACTGTGTGGCTCACGAGTATTTCTGTCCATGCGCAGCAGCCGGCGAAAATTCCGCGCATCGGATACTTAGGCCAAGCCTCTCCTGCTGCTCTCGCGGCCCGCATCGAGTCGTTCCGCCAGGGTCTGCGCGAGCTTGGTTACATTGAGGGAAAGAACATCGTCATCGAGTGGCGCAACGCTGGAGGAAGCCCTGATCGCGTCCGGGAGCTAGCAGCCGAGCTAGCGGGTCTCAAGGTCGACGTCATAGTCTCGCCGGGTCCAACGGTAACCCGTCTCGCCAAGGAAGCAACCTCTACGGTTCCCATCGTCATGGCCCAGGATAGCGACCCAGTCGGCAGCGGGTTTATCGCGAGCTTGGCGCGACCTGGCGGGAACGTCACTGGGTTGGCAACTCTTTCGCCGGAGATGAGCGGCAAACAACTTGAGCTTTTGAAGCAGATCGTTCCCAGACTCTCGCGCGTTGCTATTATTGGGAATTCGACCAACCCGGGCGACGCACAAGCCTTGAGAGAGACCGTGCTCGCCGCTGGGGCGTTCGAAGTGTATCTACGATATCTTGATATCCTCGATCCCAAGGACATTGAGACTGCGTTCCGGGCCGCGGCCAAGGGTCGCGCCGACGCGCTCCTCGTGCTCGGGAACCCCATCCTCAATAATCAGCGCAAACAAGTTGTCGACCTCGCGATAAAGCATCGGCTCCCGGCGGCTTACACCAGGCCGGAATTTGCCGAAGCCGGCGGACTCATGTATTACGGCGCGAACTATAACGACTTGTTCCGCCGCGCCGCGACTTACGTGGACAAAATCCTCAAAGGCGCCAAGCCTGCCGATCTTCCCGTGGAGCAGCCGACGAAGTTTGAATTGATCATCAATCTGAAAGCCGCGAAGCAAATCGGCCTGACGGTCCCGCCGAAGGTGCTGGCGCGGGCGGATCGGGTGATCCGGTGAAGACAAAACAAGACGCGGTCGGCTATCGTAAAAAACGAAAGCCTTTTTGGCTCACGCTTTGCGCGGTGACCGTTGTTCTTGCGGCTTCAGCGCGTGCCCAGCCCGTAACCAGAAAACCGCGCGTCAGCTATTTAACCGTGCTGTCGGCAGCCAGCGATTCGAACCGCATCGAGGCGTTCCGTCGAGGGTTGCGCGATTTAGGTTACATGGAAGGGAAAAATATTATTTTCGACGTGCGCTCCACCGGCGGGAAAACGGAGGGCCTGCGCGCGCTGGTTTCGGAAGTGCTGCAAAACAACACCGACGTCATTTTAACGGGCGGTCCGACAGCGACGCGGCCCGCAAAGCAAGCGACTTCGACGATTCCTATTGTCATGGCGCAGGACAACGATCCGGTCGGAAACGGTTTTGTCGTAAGCCTGGCGCGGCCGGGCGGCAATATCACCGGGCTGTCGTCTTATACGACCGAGTTGAACGGCAAACGAGTGGAGCTTTTGAAGGAAATCGTACCCCGGCTCGCCCGGGTGGCTGTGCTCGGGACTTCGACCAACCCTGGGAACGCGCAAGCGCTCAAGGAGACCGAGGACGCCGCGCGAGGATTCTCGGTCAAGCTTCAATACCTGGAGGTGCGCGATCCGAAGGAATTCGAGACTGCTTTCCGAGCCGCAGCCCAAGAGCACGCCGAGGCGATTCTTATGCTCGCGACTCCGGTTTTCAATTTCGCTCGAAAACAATTCGCGGAGCAGGCGGCAAAGAGCCGCCTGCCGGTGATCTATCCCAGGACGGAATTTGTTGAAGCGGGCGGTCTCATGACCTACGGCACAAGCGTGCCGGATTTGTACCGCCGGGCCGCGACCTACGTGGACAAAATTTTTAAAGGCGCCAAGCCGGCCGATCTGCCGGTTGAGCAGCCAACCAAGTTCGAGCTGGTGATCAATCTGAAAGCCGCCAAGCAAATCGGGTTAACTATTCCGCCGAATGTGTTGGCGAGGGCTGACAGGGTGATTCGATAATTGGCTATGACCGCTAGTCGGAAATTCTTGCCAGTTGTTGTGTGCGCTCTGATCATCTTCTGCCCTGCTGCCGAAGCGCAGCAGGCGGCGAAAATCCCGCGGATAGGATTTCTCGCGGCCTTGTCCCTTTCTGCCTATTCGGCTCGCCTCGACAGCTTCCGTCGAGGGCTCCGCGAGCTGGGTTATGTGGAGGGAAAAACCATTGCCGTCGAGTTTCGCTCAGCGGATGGGCAAAGCGAGCGACTTCCTGCGCTTGCCTCTGAACTGGTGCGGCTTCCGGTGGATGTGATCGTCACCGCCGGACCGACGTCATCTCGCGCGGCCAAGGAAGCAACCGTGACGATTCCCATTGTCATGGCAATGGACACCGATCCCGTTGGCTCAGGATTCATCGCGAGTCTTTCTCGACCCGGCGGAAACATCACCGGGTTGTCCACGCTTGCCCGGCAGATCAGTGGCAAACAATTGGAGCTTCTGAAAGAAACCGTGCCCAGGCTTTCGCAGGTGGCCGCGCTCGGCACGTCGAGCGTGCCGGGTAACGCGCAAGAGCTGAAAGAGATAGAGCTTGCCGCAAAATCCCTCAGACTTAAAGTGCGATACTTCGACATTCCGGACTCTAAGGACATCGACGCTGTATTTGCGGCAGCAAGCAAAGCGCGCGCTGAGGCGATTCTCATCGGAACAAGCCGAGTGCTTTTTTCTAACCGCAAACAGGTTGCCGGGCTTGCAGCGAAATATCGTCTCCCAGCGATTTATATTGAGCAGGAATTCGTCGATGTCGGCGGCCTGATGAGCTATGCGACCAGCATCGGCGATCTTTATCGGCGCACTGCGATCTATGTGGACAAGATCCTCAAAGGCGCCAAGCCGGCGGATCTCCCTGTCGAGCAACCAACGAGGTTCGAGCTGGTGATCAATCTGAAAGCCGCCAAGCAGATCGGCCTGACGATCCCGCCCAACGTGCTGGCGCGTGCGGACAAAGTAATACGGTAAGGGGTGAGCGGTCAGGAGTTAGGCGTGGGCAGAAGAACACGAGTAGTGAACGGTCTCCGGTTAGTGGTTAGCAAAGCGAGTGGTTTGTGGCCCGCAGCCCAGTTCGGTTTCGCGCTTTGCGTTTTTCTCTTTGCGTTTAGCGTGTGCGTAGGGGCGCAGCAGCCGCAGAAGGTCCCACGGATAGGAATTCTGATCGCGGCCTCCACGTCCTTCTATTCGGGCCGGGTCGAAACATTGCGCCAAAGGCTGCGCGAGCTTGGTTACGTCGAAGGAAAAAACATTGTTATTGAGTACCGATATGCAGAGGGGAAACTCGAACGGCTGCCTGACCTTACAGCCGAACTGGTCCGTCTGAATGTCAGCGTCATCGTCACTGCTCCCACCCAGGCTGCTTTAGCTGCCAAGAAGGCAAGCGCAACTATTCCCATCGTATTCACCGATATTGCCAGCGATCCAGAAAAAATTGGGCTTGTCTCCAGCCTGGCGCGACCAGGCGGAAATATCACCGGACTTAACGTCCTGGCGCCAGATCTAAATGTCAAAAGGTTGGAACTGCTCAAGGAAGCCTTTCCCAAGGTTGCCCGGGTGGCTTTACTCTGGGCATCGAGTGCAAACCTGTTTACAGAATTGGAGCCTGCGGCCAACGCGTTGGGACTCAAACTTCAGTCTCTTCCGGTACAAAGTCTCGACGATTTTGAGAGAGCATTCGCACGAGCGAAAAGAGATGGCGCCCAAGCGCTCATTACGACCCCAAGTCCACTGATTAATACTCAGCAACGCCAAGTGCTGGACTTCGCGGCAACGAACCGGTTGCCGGCGATATACCAAACCAGTGAGTGGGTTGAGGCGGGTGGCTTGATGAGCTACGCGCCGAACTTTACGGACCTATGGCGGCGCGCCGCTGACTACGTAGATAAAATTCTCAAAGGCGTCAAGCCCGGCGACATTCCAGTCGAGCAGCCCAGGGCGTTTGAGTTCCTCGTCAATCTCAAGACCGCAAAGCAGATTGGCCTCACGATCCCGCCCAACGTCCTGGCGCGGGCGGATCGGGTGATCAAGTGAATTAGGCATGACAGGGAAGGTAAGGCGTGCGGAAAAGGCACTTTAATTCAAACGCTAAAATGCAAAATCCAAAGTGGATGGGGATCCTCGCTATCGCTCTCACGTGCGCCTTCGGCGGGGCTGCGGCCGAGGCGCAACAGCCGAAAAAAATTCCCCGTATTGGTTATTTAAACGCGGTGTCTCCTTCCTCCACCTCGGATCGCATTGAGGCGTTTCGCCAGGGCATGCGCGAGCTCGGCTACGTCGAGGGAAAAAACATTGTCATCGAGTCACGGTACGCGGAGGGAAATCTCGATCATCTCCCCGCGCTCGCGGCAGACCTGGTGCGTCTTAAGGTAGATGTCATCGTCAGCTCCGGCCCAACACCAACTCGTTTCACGAAGAAAGCGACTTCGACGATACCCATTGTGATGGCACAGGACAGCGATCCCATCGGCAACGGTTTCGTCGCGAGCCTGGCGCGGCCAGGCGGAAACATTACCGGACTTTCTACCTTGGCGCCGGAATTAACTGGTAAACGGCTGGACCTTTTGAAAGAAATCGTTCCTCGGCTTTCCCGTGTGGCCGTCTTCGGGGCTTCCACCCAACCGGGCAACGCACAAGCCTTGAAAGAGGTGGCGCTCGCCGCCGCCGCATTCGGAATCAAGCTTCAATACCTGGACGTGCTGGCTTCCAAGAATTTTGAGTCCGCGTTTCGAGCCGCAGGCAAGGGACAGGCAGACGCAGTCCTGATGATGGTACCGAGCGGTATCGTCAATGCGTTACGAGGAAAAATTGCCGAACTCGCAGCAAAGAGCCGGCTCCCGGCGGCATACCAGCAGAGCGAGTATGTGAAAGCTGGTGGGCTGATGAGCTACGGCGTGAGTATCGACGACTTAAACCGCCGCGCCGCGATCTACGTGGACAAGATTTTAAAAGGCGCCAAGCCCGCCGATCTGCCGGTTGAGCAGCCAACGAAGTTCGAGCTGGTGATCAATCTGAAAGCCGCCAAACAGATCGGCGTCGCAATCCCGCCGAACGTTCTGGCGCGAGCCGACAGGGTAATCAAATAACGGCAGCAGGGATCAACCGTGAAAAGGGCTAATCGAATGAGCGCGAAAATATTTGTGTGGCTACTCTTAATTGTCGTCGTGACAACTGGTTCTCCCGCGCTGGCGCAGGACTCGAAAGTCGCACGCATCGGACTCTTGGGCGGCGGGTCGGCTTCCGCTAACGCCGGCCGCATCGCGGCATTCCAACAAGGCCTGCGCGATCTCGGTTATGTGGAGGGTAAAAACATCGTCGTCGAGCAACGCTGGGCGCAGGGAAAACTAGATCGCCTTGCGCCGCTCGCGGCGGAACTCCTGCGACTCAACACCGAGATCATCGTCACGGCCGGTCCAACCGTGACGCGCGCGCTCAAGGATGCGCGCGTGACGGTTCCTGTCGTCATGGGATTCGACGATGACCCCGTAGGTTCCGGGTTCGCGGCGAACCTCGCGCGGCCGGGCGGAAATATCACGGGCTTGTCTACTCTATCCCCAAACCTCAGCGGAAAGCAGCTGGAACTTCTGAAAGAGATCGTTCCCAAACTCGCGCGTCTAGCGTTGCTCGGAAGTCTAATCCATCCGGGCACCACGCAGTCGGTGAAGGAGACGGAGCTCGCCGCCGCTGCCTTCGGAGTCAAGGTTCAATATCTCGACGTGCACGCGCCCCAAGATCTCGAAGCAGCGTTCGGCGCCGCGCGCAAATTCCGCGCAGACGCCATGATCGTATTGACAAGCGTTGTCACCAACACCAACCGCAGACCGATCGTCGAGCTTGCGGCGAAGGACCTACTGCCGGCGATCTATTACACCGCCGAGTGGGTCGAGGCCGGCGGGCTTCTCACCTATGGAGCGAGCTTCCCCGACCTGTTTCGTCGCGCGGCGACTTACGTAGATAAAATTTTAAAGGGCGCCAAGCCCGCCGATTTGCCGATCCAACAGCCGACCAAGTTCGAGCTGGTGATCAACCTCAAGACCGCAAAGCAGATCGGCCTGACGATCCCGCCCAACGTGCTGGCGCGGGCGGATCGGGTGATCAAATAATCCAAAACCTGTGGCAGCCATGCCGAAAGATGGCAATATGAGCAGCCGTCTATTTGCGCTTTGCGCCGTGCTCTTTGCGCTTTGCGCGTCAGCCGAAGCGCAGCCGGCGAAGAAAATTCCGCGCATCGGGTTTTTGAGCTCGCTCGCTCCGCAGCTCGTCGCCGAGCGCGTCAAAGCATTCCGCCGCGGGCTGGCCGAGCACGGCTACGAGGAAGGAAAAAACATTTCCTTCGAATGGCGCTACGCGGACGGGAAAACCGAGCGGCTTGCCGAGCTCGCGGCCGACCTGGTGCGCCGCAAGGTGGATGTCATTGTCACCGGCGGCCCTGCGGTCAACCGTTTCGCCAAGGAAGCCACTGCGTCGATACCGATTGTCCTGCCCTTCGACAACGATCCGGTCGGCAACGGTTTCGCGGCGAGCCTGGCGCGTCCCGGCGGCAACATTACCGGATTTTCGACTTACTACCCCGAGATCAGCGGCAAACAACTGGAGCTTCTCAAAGAAATCGTTCCCCGCCTCTCGCGCCTCGCTGTGCTGGGAAACTCGACGGTTCCCGGTAACGCTCAGGTCTTGAAAGAAGCGGAGCTTGCCGCCAACAGCCTCGGCGTCGAACTCCACTACCTGGAGCTACAGAATCCGGGCGAGATCGAGGCGGCCTTTCGCGCCGCAAGCAAAGCACACGCGGAAGCGGTGCTGGTCCTGGGCAGCCAGGTCGTCACCGCGCACGCAAAAACATTCGCCGCGGTCGCAATCAAAAACCGTCTCCCCGCAAGCTACTGGAGCCCGGAATTTGTCCAGGCCGGTGGTCTCATGGCCTACAGCGTGAGCATCACCGATCTGTTCCGCCGCACGGCTACCTACGTCGACAAGATTTTGAAAGGCGCCAAACCTGCCGATCTGCCGATCGAGCAGCCCACGAAGTTCGAGCTGGTGATCAATCTGAAAGCCGCCAGGCAGATCGGATTGACGATCCCGCCGAACGTTTTGGCAAGGGCGGACAGGGTGATTCGATGAAAGTTGTCAGCAATCAGTGCTCAGAAGTCAGGAAGGTGGCCTGTTCGTTGGCGCTTAGCATTTCATTCTTTGCGCTTTGCGTTCCGGCTCACGCGCAGCGGCCAATGAGAACTCCGCAGATCGGCTTTTTAGCGGCCACGACGTCCCGCTCTAATTTGCCCCGCCTCGAATCATTCCGGCAAGGGCTACGTGAACTTGGCTACATTGAGGGACAAAACGTGCTCATCGAATACCGATTTGCCGAGGGAAGGCTCAATCAAGTCCGGATCTTGCAGCAGAGTTGGTCCGACTGAAAGTAGACGTCATCGTTACGGGGGGTCCAACAGACACGCGTGCTGCCAAGAAGGCCACAAACACGATTCCCATAGTAATGGCCCAGGATAGTGATCCTGTTGGAAACGGCTTCGTCTCCAGTCTTGCTCGACCGGGTGGCAATGTCACTGGATTGTCGACCGAATCTCCGGAGATAAGCGGCAAACAGCTGGAGTTGCTAAAGGAAACTATTCCCAGGCTCGCGCGCGTCGCTATTTTCGGCAATTCGTCCAACCCGGGAAACTCGCAGGCGTTAAAAGTGACGGAGCCCACCGCAACGGCATTCGGGGTGAAGGTCCAATACCTTGACGTAATAGGTCCCGGCGACATTGGGACTGCGTTTCGTGCCGCCGCTAATGCGCATGCTGACGCAGCGCTGGTATTGCAGAATTTCGTTCTCCTTTCTCATCGACTACAGGTCGCGGCACTCGCTGTAAAGAACCGGCTCCCGACTATATACAACAGGAGTGAACATGTAGAAGATGGGGGACTTATGAGCTACGGCGCGAGCATTCCCGACCTCTCCCGGCGCGCCGCTACCTACGTCGACAAGATCCTCAAAGGCGCCAAACCCGCCGATCTGCCGATCGAGCAGCCGACCAAGTTCGAGCTGGTGATCAATCTGAAAACCGCCAAACAGATCGGCTTGACGATTGCGCCCAACGTGCTGGCGCGCGCCGACCGGGTGATCCGGTGAAGCAATTTTTGATTTTCGAGCGAGCCCGCAGGCCGGGCACAACTTTCATGGAGTAACAAATGCGCCGGTGGGCGACGCTTCTCATCCTGCTGCTCGAGCCGCTGCTGTTGGCCGATTTGTGCACCGCCGCGCGCAATAAACCGATCCGCATCGGCGCTCTGTCCGACTCGTGGGGGCCGACGCCCGGCGTCGTCGGCCTGCGCGACGGCTTACAGGAGCTGGGTTACCGCGAGAACCAGGACTTCGTGATCGGCGTTCGCTTCACTCAAGGCGATATTGCCGCCCTTCCTCAAGCCGCCCGCGAGCTCGTGAAACAGGGCATCGATATACTTTTCACCAACAACCCGGCGCCTGCCAGGGCGGCGCAGAAAGCGAGTGCCAAGATCCCGATCGTTTTCTATGGCGCAGGCGACCCCATCGGCCTGGGGCTCATCAAGAGTTTCGCCCGCCCCGGCGGCAATGTGACCGGCGTGGAGGATTTGGACCTCGAGCTCGACAGCAAGCGCCTGGAAATTTTCAAGGAGATGATTCCCGGATTGACCAGGGTCTGGTTTCCTTACGACAGGTCGGATTCTTTTTCGGCCGTCCAGGCAAAGAGCTTTCGCGACAGCGCCCGGCGTCTCGGCATCCGCCTGACCGAGAAACCGATCGCGAACTTGCAAGAGGCGCAGGCGGCGTTCGCCAATCTCACCAGAGATGAAGCCCATGGCGTCATGGTTCCGCGCTCGCTCTCGTTCAATATTCCGGGTCTCGCCGTGGAGGCCACGGCGCAGAAGCGAATCCCCACCATGTTTTTTGGTCCCTGGTACGTCGATCAAGGAGGGATCGTGAGCTACGGCCCCGACTTTTATAAATCAGGACGCCAGGCGGCGCGCCTGGTAGACAAGATATTGAAAGGCACGCCGCCGGGCGAGATTCCCGTGGAAGTCAATAACAGCATCGAGTTCGTCATCAATCTCAAGGCGGCAACGGCGCTGGGAATTAAAATCGCCCCGGAGGCGTTATACCGGGCAACTCGCGTGATCCGCTGAGCCCGCACGGCGCGGCGAGCGGCGCAAGGGTTGCCCTAGCGACGAGGAGGAAAACGATGCATCAAATTGCGCAACGGCCAAGAAATCTTCTGCTTGCGGGGGTGCTGGCCCTCGGCCTGCTGGCAACCCCGCGCGCGGCTCTCGCGGTTGAGGTCGGCGATCGCGCGCCGGAGTTCAAGCTTCCAAGCACCAACGGCGTCGATATCGCGCTCAGCGACTTCAGAGGGAAAAAGTGGGTTTTCCTGGAGTTCTACGCGGCGGCATTTGTGCCGACCTGAGCGGCCAATCTTACGGCCAGGAAGGCCGATTACAAGCGCTTCGAGGCCCTGAACGTTCAGATCCTCGGGGTCAGCTCGGACAACCCGTTCTCGCAGCAGACCTTCGCCGAATCATTGAAGCTGCCCTATCCGCTGCTGAGCGACTTCGTGGAGCGGAAGGTCATCCACAGCTACGGAATATTCAACGAGACGCTCATGACCGCGACCCGAACATTTTTTCTCATCGACCCGCAAGGCGTGATCCGCAAAAAGTGGGTTCTCGACAAGCCGCAGACCACCGTGGTCTACAGCGACACTTTTCTGCGCGATATCGAGACCATCGTCGGCAAGAAATAACGCAATCGCGCGAGGCTCGCCGAAAATTCCAAACCGCGCCCCATCGACTGTGCGACAAGAGACCCCTGCAACGATCGCTCGGATCAAATGGACCGGCGCGCTCGCGGCACTCCTGTTGATTGTCGGCGCGCCAGATTCGAGCGGAGCCGAGATGGCCGAGCTGCTGCAACGGCTTAACTTGACCGCCTATTCCCGCCACACGCCGCCTCCCGACTTCCATGGCCGCACTGCCGATGGCCGTGACATTTCCGCGTCCTTGCTCCAGGACCAGGTTGTCCTCCTCAACTTCTGGGCCACCTGGTGTGTCGAATGCCGTCCGGAGATGCCCACATTCGAGCGCCTGCATCGCGAATTTTCGGCGGCTGGGCTTGCCGTCGTCGGCATCAACGCGCGCGAGGACGCGCCGCGCATACGCGCCTACGCCAAGGAAATCGGCTTGACCTTTCCGCTGATTCTCGACCCGTCGGGGAAAATCAATTCAACCTATGGCGTCATCGGATTGCCGACCACTTTTTTGATCGCCCGCGGCGGCCGAGCCGTCGCCCTGGCCATTGGACCTAGAGAATGGGGCGGAGCGGTGGCGCGCGCATTCATTCAAACGCTGCAGGCCGAGCCGCCGCCTTTGAGAGGAAAACCGTGATCGGAGCCCAGCCCGGTGGAATAGCCCGTGAAACCTGAAGTCGGCAAACCATTCGAAAACAGCACTGCGAATTCCGAGGAAACCAAGTATGAACCGTCGAATCACTGCGGCTCTCTTCGCGCTCTTGCTCCTGCCCTCGATCCATCTTGCCCATGCGCAGCAAGCGAAAAAAATTCCGCGAATCGGCGTCCTGCGGGTGGGCAGCCCTCCCGATGCGTTTATTGACGCGTTTCGCGACGGCCTCCATCAGCTCGGCTACGCCGAAGGACAAAATATTATTCTCGATTACCGCTGGCTCAAGGGGGAAGCACAGTTCGACGAAGCCGCAGAAGAACTGGTCCGGCTCAAGGCCGACATCATCGTGGCGACCTCGACTCCGGGCGCGTTAGCCGTCCGCCGAGCGACACAATCGATCCCCATTGTGGTTCCGGTCATGGGCGACCCGCTCGGAAGCGGGCTGGTCGCAAACCTTGCCCATCCGGGCGGCAACCTGACGGGGCTTTCCAGTTTGGCTCCTGAGTTGTGGCCGAAGCGGCTGGAGCTGTTCAAAGAAACGCTTCCCAAGCTCCGTCGCGTAGCAATGCTCTGGAACACGAGCAATCCTGCCATGGCCACCGGCGCCCAGGGCACGCGTGACGCCGCCCACGCCATGAATGTTACGGTGCAAGATCGCGGCGCGCGCGACCCCAACGAACTCGACAGCGTCTTTAACGCTCTTGGAAAACAGCGACCGGACGGTGTCCTGGTCATGATCGACGCTTTTACCCTTCGCAACGCAAAAAAGATTATCGATTCTATCGTCACTCTCCGCCTGCCGGCGATGTACGACGAAAAAAGCCTGGTGGAAGCGGGCGGGCTCATTTCCTACGGCGAAAATCGCGCGGACCTGTTTCGCCGCGCCGCCACGTACGTCGACAAGATTTTGAATGGAGCCCGGCCCGCTGATTTGCCGGTGGAACAACCGATAAAATTCGAGCTGGTCATCAACCTCAACGCCGCCAGGCAGATCGGAGTCACCATCCCGCCCAACCTGCTGGCGCGGGCGGACCGGGTTATTCGATGAATCCATTTTGGATTTTGAATTTTTCGATTTTGGATTGAACGCCGGAAAAAAACTATGACAGCGCAGGCTCAGCGCAGGGTCCGCGTTTTTGCCCTCTGGGCGTGGCTCGCCGCGCTGGGAGGCATTGCCGCGGCGCAGCAGCCCCAGGCAAGAATTGCCCGCGTCGGTTTCCTGAGCGGCGCTTCTTTCGCGACGACCCGGGTGCGCGTCGAAGCTTTCCGGCAAAGCCTGCGCGCGCTTGGCTATGCGGAAGGAAAAAACCTGGTCATTGAATGGAGATTCGCAGAGGGAAACTTTGACCGGCTGCCGAGCCTGGCCGAGGAGCTCGTCCAGCTGAAAGTCGACGTCATCGTCGTTGCAGGCGGAGAGCCGGTGGCCTACGCGGCGAAGCAAGCGACCCGGACAACGCCGATCGTTATGGCAAACGCCTTCGATCCGGTGGCATCCGGGTTGGTTGCAAGCCTCGCCCGGCCGGGCGGAAATATTACCGGGTTCACCACCACTCCCGGACCCGAGATCCATGGAAAACAAACCGAGCTGCTGAAGGAAACCATCCCCAAGCTCCGGCATTTGGGCGTTTTGACCAATCCGACGAATCCGTTCAACGCCTTCGCATTGAGAGCAATCCAATCTGCCGCGCCAAAGCTTGGCGTTTCCCTGCAAGTTGTCGAAGCGCGCAGCGCCGATGATTTTCAAGCCAACTTCGCATCGCTGACGGCGCGCGGCGTGGATGCATTGTTGCAAGTGCCGGACCCGACGTTACTGGATCACCGCGCGCGGCTGGTCGAATTCGAATCCAAAAATCGCCTGCCGGCAATGCACACCAGCTTTGAATACGTAGACGCCGGCGCTCTCATGGCCTATGGCACCAATCGCACCGAGCTCTTCCGGCGCACCGCCGCCTACGTAGACAAAATCTTGAAAGGCGCCAAGCCCGCCGACATGCCGGTCGAGCAGCCGACAAAATTTGAGCTGGTGATCAACCTGAAAACCGCCAAGCTGATCGGTCTCACGATCCCGCCGGCGGTGCTGGCGCGCGCGGATCGGGTGATCCGGTGAAACGAATTTGGATTTTCGATCGAGGGAATCGGAGCCTGAGCATTTTTATGTCTGCGCTTTGCGCCATGCTCTTTGTTCCTTGCGTCTTCACGCAGGCACAGCAGACCAAGACAATCCCCAAGATTGGTTTTCTGGCGGACCCTGCCCCGCCTCCAGATAGCTCCTTCCTGCTGGGGCTGCAGAGCCTGGGCTACAGCGATGGAAAAAATTTAACGATTGCATACCGGTTCGCAAAGGGACAGCACGAACGTCTGCCAGGCCTCGCCGCCGAGTTGATCGGCCTCAAAGTGGATGTCCTCGTCACGGTGGGAACGCCGGCGGCCGTAGCGGCCAAGCGGGCGACCTCGAAAATACCAATCGTCATGGCCATCGTCGCCGATCCCGTAGGCGAGGGACTCGTCACGAGCCTCGCACACCCTGCAGGCAACCTCACCGGACTGGCGAACCTGGACACAGAGCTCAGTCAAAAACGTCTGGAGATTCTCAAAGAAGTCGTGCCGGGGCTCTCTCACGTAGCCGTTCTCTGGAATTCCGGCAATCCGGCCCACAAGCGAGCGCTCGGGGAGAGCGAGTCCGCTGCGAAGGCGTTAACACTGCGCCTCCAACCGCTCGACGTAAAAGGTCCCAACGAATTCAAGAGCGCCTTCTCTGCAATGACCAGAGAACATGCTGGCGCTTTGATGTTGCTTGCGGATTCGATGTTCGTAGCTTACAGAGCACGCCTGGTCGACTTTGCTACAAAAGATCGTCTGCCATCGATGTTTTGGACAAGAAGCTCTGTAGAAGTCGGCGGTCTCATGTCCTACGGGGCGAGTTACGCCGATTTATATCGCCGCGCCGCAACCTATGTGGACAAAATCCTGAAAGGCGCGAAGCCCGCCGACCTGCCGGTCGAACAACCGACAAAGTTCGAGTTCTTCGTCAATTTGAAAGCAGCCAAGCAGATCGGTCTGACGATTCCGCCGCAGGTGCTGGCGCGCGCGGATAGGGTGATCAAATAGCGGCCGTTTAGGCGGGTAATGTTGGATCGAGCACTAGAGCGCATTAGAATTTCTTTGGCACTGCGATGCAACTCTTTTCGCGACAGTCGAAAGTCTAAACTCCGTCGTCAGCGTCGCAGCGATAACAAGAATCCGCAGCGACTCAGTTCTTTGGCAATCGCTTCCTTGCTCATGGTGAGCGCGGCGGAGGCCCAAACGCAGCCGGCAAGGAAACTGCCGCGGGTTGGAATCCTTTTGCCCGGCGCTGATCGGGGCTCGCAAATGCCTTCGCGCGCGGCTTTTGAATCCGCCCTGAGAAAACTCGGCTGGATTGTCGGGGAAAATCTCCTTATCGAACGCCGCTACGCCGCCGGAAAGCTCGAGCTGCTTCCCAAAATGGCGGCGGAGTTGGCAAACCCACCCGTCGATATCATCCTGGCGAGCGGCGAAGCAATAGGCGCGGCAAAGAATGTTACTCAATCAATTCCCATCGTCATGTCATTTAGCGTGGACGATCCTGTCGAGGCTGGTTTCATTACGAGTCTCGCACACCCAGGAACCCGTATCACAGGAATAAACCTGCAGGCTCCAGAGGTGGGTGGCAAGCGGCTGGAACTCCTCAAGGAAGCGGTCCCTACAATCCCCCGAGTCGCGGTTCTTTCGTCGCGAGGAAGCATGAGCCAAGTGAAGATTATCGAGATCGCAGCCAGAGCGTTGCGCGTCGATGTCAAAACAATAGTCGTCGAACCCAATAGGTACCGAGAAATCTTCGCCGGGTTAAACAAAGAAAACATTACGGCTGTAGTTCTGACGTCGTCGTCGGTATTCTTTAACGAGCGCAAACAGGTCATCGATCTTAGCTCCAATCACCGAATGGCATTGATGGCGCCGTTCCGAGAGTACGCGGAAGACGGCGGCTTGATGGCATATGGGCCAAACATACGTGAACTCTGGGCAGAGCGCATTCCATTGTACGTGGACAAAATTCTCAAGGGCGCCAAACCCGCTGACCTCCCCGTCGAGCAGCCGACGAAATTCGAGTTCATCGTCAATCTGAAGGCAGCCAAACAGATCGGTCTGAAAATTCCACCCAATGTGCTGGCGCGGGCGGATCGAGTCATCAAGTAATTTTGGATTTTTGATTTTGGATTTTCGATTCAGGAAAAGCACGTGAACACATTTTCATGGAAGATAAATTCGGATTCTCGTTCCGACAATCGAAAACCCATCCTGAGCTTTGCCGAAGGATCCGCAATCCAAAGCTTGTCTCCGACTGCGATCCGGGATCCAAAATGGATGGAGCTTTTTGCAAGGGGGTCAGGAGTCAGCAAGACGATCTTTTGCGTTGCGCTTTGCGCCGCCTTCCTTGCGCTTAGCTATTCTGCATCGGCGCAGCCGCCAGCGAAGCTCCCAAAGATAGGGTATCTAAGCGGCGTCTCCCCTGCGGCGGAAACGGCACGCCGCGAGGCATTTAGCCGGGGCCTGCGCGAGCTCGGATACGTCGAGGGGAAAACGATCCTCATCGAATATCGTTACTCCGAGGGAAGGTATGAGCGGCTGGCAGGCCTCGCCGCCGAGCTGGTACGGCTAAAACCGGACTTGATCGTTACTGGCGGTAGCCCCTCAACCCGCGCCGCCAAGGATGTGATTCGCACTATTCCCATCGTGATGACCAATGATCCCGATCCAGTAGCCAATGGCTTTGTCGCGAGCCTGGCCTTACCGGCTGGAAACGTCACGGGATTATCGACGTTGGCTCCGGAACTGAGCGGTAAACGGCTGGCAATTTTACAGGAGGTTGTTCCCACACTGACTCGCATTGCAGTATTTTCAACTTCGACGAGTCCTGCCTACGCGCCGGTCAAAAATGAGATTCAACCTCGCCGCTAAAGCCCTCAAGCTTCAGCTCCAATACCAAGACATTTTAGATTACACAGACATCGAACCGGCATTTCGCGCTGCGACCAAGGGTCGAGCGGATGCCCTGATCACGCTCAACAGTGGCGTTTTGGTTTCTCGAACCGCGCAAATTGTGTCGCTCGCCGAAAGGAACCGGCTCCCCGCGACCTATACTCAGGTTGAGTACGTTGACGCCGGAGGACTGATGTTTTACGGCGTAAGTCTTGTCGATTTATCGTACCGCGCAGCAACGTTTGTGAACAAAATCTTGAAAGGCGCCAGGCCCGCCGACTTGCCGGTCGAGCAGCCGACGAAGTTCGAGTTCTTCGTCAATTTGAAAGCTGCAAAGCAGATCGGATTAACAATCCCGCCCAATGTGTTGGCCAGAGCTGACAAGGTCATCCGATAATCGTCCGGCAATCGCAAACCTGTTTTGAGCTTTGTCGAAGGATCGCCAATCCAAAATCAATTGGAGTCTCTATGGTGACGGGGAAGGTAGGGATGAATCCGATGCGTAGTAAAATGTTTCTCTGCCTGCTGACTGCCTTGGTGACGATGGTTTCTCCCGCCGCAGCGCAGCAACCAAAGAAAATCGCCCGCATCGGATATCTGGATGCCACAGTCCCTGCCAACGCAGCGGCGCGATTCGAGGCATTCCGCCACGGGCTTCGCGAGCTCGGGTACGAAGAGGGGAAAAATATTGTCATCGACAGTCGTTATGCCGATGGAAAATTTGATCGATTGCCCGGCCTTGTCGCCGAACTCGTGCAGCTAAAGGTAGACGTCATCGTGACCGGTGGTCCGGCATCGACCCGTCCGGCCAAAGAAGGAACAAAGACAATTCCTATCGTCATGACGCAGGACAGCGATCCCATCAGCAACGGTTTTGTCGCCAGTCTGGCGCGACCTGGCGGAAATATCACCGGGCTGAGCACGCTTTCCTCCGAATTGAGCGGCAAACGGATGGAGCTTCTCAAGGAAGTCGTGCCTAAGCTCGCCCGCATGGCCGTACTCAGAACTTCCACCAGTCCCGGCGACGCGCATCAAGTGACGGAAATGGAAGGTACCGCCCGGGCCTTCGGGGTAAAACTCCAATTCTTAGACATATTAGCTCCCAAGGATATTGGGACCGCTTTCCAACAGGCACGCAAAGAGCAAGCCCATGCAGTGCTTGTGCTGTTGAGCCCGGTTCTTATTTCGCATCGCAAAGAGGTCGTAGGACTCGCTGCAAAGAGCCGTGTTCCGGCGATCTATTACAGGGAGGAGTTCGTGGAAGACGGCGGGCTCATGAGCTATGCGCCGAACCTTGTCGATCTGTCTCACCGCGCGGCGGTCTATATCGATAAAATTCTCAAAGGCGCCAAGCCGACCGAGCTTCCCGTAGAGCAGGCGACCAAGTTTGAACTGATCATTAATCTAAAGGCCGCGAAGCAGATCGGATTAACAATCCCACCGAACGTTTTGGCGCGGGCGGATCGGGTGATCAAGTGATTCACTTGCTAGATATTGGTTCTCGATGATACGAAACAAACTTTTCTGTCTCGCGGTTTGTGCTACTCTCGTTGCGCTCAGCACTCCAGCTTACGCGCAGCAGCCAACGAAAGTCCCTCGCGTAGCTTATTTGGTGGCGGGGTCTGCATCCTCTATCTCGACTCATATCGACGCATTTCGCCAGGGCTTGCGCGATCTTGGTTACGTTGAGGGAAAGAATATTGTCATCGAGTATCGTTATGCAGAAGGGAAACAGGATCGGCTCCCGGATCTTGCAGCCGAGCTGGTTCAATTCAAAGTTGATGTTGTATTCACGGGAAATACAGCAGCAGCGCTAGCCACGCAGAAGGCCACCAGTACAATTCCCATTGTCGTTGCACTTGCTGGCGATCCTGTTGCTAATGGACTCGTCATGAGCCTTGCAAGACCCCGTGGAAACGTCACAGGTTTAACCCGTCTTTCCTCATCCACCGAGCTGAGCGGCAAACAACTGGAACTGTTGAAGGAAACTTTCCCCAGAGTTTTTCTTGTCGCTTTCCTCTGGTACCAAGACGGCATTCGCAAGGCCCTTCCTTTCAACGAGGTGGAGACCGCAGCCCATGGGTTGGGCCTTAAGCTTCAATCTGTGGAGGTACGCGGGCCCAACGATTTCGATAAAGCCTTCTTAACCGTAACCAGGAACCACGCAGATGCGATCTTCGTCCGGACAAGCACTATTAACAATATCAATGAAGCACGGATCGTGGCCTTCGCGGCAAAAAACCGGCTGCCAGCCATGTACCAGAGGCCGGAGGCTGTCGAAGCTGGTGGCCTCATGTTTTATGGACCAGACGATGCTGACTTGTTTCGACGCGCAGCCACTTACGTTGATAAAATTCTGAAGGGCGCCAAGCCCGCCGACCTCCCCGTCGAACAACCAAAGAAATTTGAGTTCATCATCAATCTCAAGGCCGCCAAGCAGATCGGCCTCACCATTCCGCCCAATGTACTGGCGCGAGCGGACAAAGTGATCAAATAGATAGTGATGAGGACTGAGAAATGAGGACTGAGAGCGGACAACAAGGACCGAGAAATGACTCAAAGTTGAAAGTCTCAGCACTCATAGCTCACTCAGTCCTGTGGTTTGGGCTCTGCGCTTTGCTCCTTGCGCTTTGCGCCTCCGCTCACGCCCAGCCGGCAACGAAAATCCCGCGGATAGGATTCCTAAGTGCTGTCTCCCGCTCTACTATCTCTGACCGCGTCGAGGCATTCCATCAGGGTCTGGGCGAGTTAGGGTACGTGGAGGGAAAAAACATTTTCATCGAGTGGCGATTTGCGGAGGGAAAATTCGATCGTCTGCCTTCGCTCGCAGCCGAGCTAGTGCGTCTCAAGGTAGATGTAATCGTCGCTGAAGCTCCGACAAGCACCCGTTCTGCCAAGCAAGCGACTGTTACGATTCCCATCGTCATGATGTTTGATGAAGACCCCGTCGGCTCTGGGTTTGTTGCCAGCCTGGCGCACCCCGGTGGAAACATTACGGGATTATCAAGTCTTAATCCTGAGATAAGCGGAAAACAACTGGAGCTTCTGAAGGAGATCGTCCCCAAGCTCTCCCGTGTGGGCGTGCTCGGGGATGTCACCAGACCAGGCACCCCGCAAGCGTTAAGAGAGATCAACGTCACCGCAGATGCGTTCCGGGTGCATGTTCAATACCTGGAAGTACGAGCATCTAAGGATATCGAGATTGCATTTCGAGCCGCAAGCAAGGAGCGCGTTGACGCACTCCTTGTGCTGGGGAGCCCCGTGCTAAATTCTCAGCGAAAACGCGTTGTAGAACTCGCGGTAAAGAGCCGGCTCCCGGCGATATACCCCAGGCAAGAAGCTGTCGAAGACGGAGGACTTATGAGTTATGGCGCGAGCATTGCCGACTTGTCTCGTCGCGCTGCGACATACGTGGATAAAATTGTTAAGGGAGCCAACCCCGCTGATCTTCCGGTAGAGCAGCCAACGAAATTTGAGTTGATCATCAATCTTCACGGTGCCAAACAAATCGGTCTCACGATTCCACCGAATGTACTGGCGCGAGCGGATCGGGTGATCAAATAATCGTGGCTGAGGATTGAGCCATGAGGACTGTAACAAGACCACAAGGACCGAGAAGGGACTTCTCAAGAGCGAAAGCCGGGACACTCATGTCTCGGCACTCGGTCCTTTGGCTTGCGCTGGGCACTCTGCTCTTTGGCCTTTGCTTGCCAGCCGAGGCACAGCAATCTTCGAAAGTTTTGCGGATCGGGGTTCTCAACGCTACCTCCGCTTCGGCCAGCGCGGCGCGTATTGATGCCTTTCGCCAGGGACTGCGCGACCTGGGTTATGAAGAGGGTAAAAACATTGTCATCGAGTATCGCTACGCCGACGGGAAACTCGAGCGCCTTGGCGCATTGGCGGCGGAGTTAGTGCGTCTTAACGTCGACGTCATTTTCACCTCCGGCCCGGCGGATACGAAAGCCGCCAAGGCCGCGGCCACCATGATTCCCATTGTCATGGCATGGGATAACGATCCGGTCGGCTCGGGATTTGTCGCCAGCCTGGCGCGACCAGGCGGAAACATCACCGGCTTATCGACCCTTGCGCCTGAGTTAAGCGGCAAGCAACTGGAACTGATCAAGGAGACGGTGCCAAAACTCACGCGCGTGGCCGTCCTGGCAAATTCCAATGAGCCGGGCAACGCACAGAACTTGAAAGATGTGGAAGTTGCCGCTGCCGGGCTCGGAATAAAGCCGCAAGTCCTCAACGTCACAAGTCCCAGGGATATCGAGACAGCCTTCCGAGCCGCAGCCAAGGAGCGCGCGAATGCCGGTCTGGTCTTGCCTAGCCCGATCAGCGCAGTTCATCGCGCAGCGCTGGCCAGCCGCGCGATAAAAAACCGGCTCCCGGTCGTTTATTGGCGTTCGGATTTCGTCGAAGCCGGCGGCCTGATGTCCTACGGCACGAGCTTCACCGACTTATATCGCCGCGCCGCAACCTACGTGGACAAGATTTTAAAAGGCGCCAAGCCCACTGACCTCCCCGTCGAGCAGCCGACGAAGTTCGAGTTCTTCGTCAATTTGAAAGCTGCAAAGCAGATCGGATTGACCATTCCGCCGAACGTCCTGGCGCGGGCGGACAAGGTGATCAAATAACCAGGGCTGAGGATTGAGCCATGAAGACTGCGACGGGATCACAAGGACCGAGAAGGGACTTCTCAAGAGCGAAAGTCGAGGCACTCATGTCTCGGCACTCAGTCCTTTGCTTTGCCCTGAGCGCTCTGCTCTTGGCGCTCAGCTCTCCCGCAGCGGCGCAGCAACCGACGAAAATCCCGCGGATAGGTTATTTGAGCGCCAGCTCGGTTGCGGCCATCGCGAGCCGCACCGACGCATTTCGCCAGGGACTCAGCGAGCTTGGTTATGTGGAGGGGAAAAACATCTTCATTGAGTATCGATACGCCGACGGAAAACTCGATCGCCTCGCCGGGCTCGCCGCGGCGCTGGTTCATCTTGGTGTGGATGTCATTGTTACCGCCGGTCCGGCGGATACGCGGGTGGCCAAAGAAGCGACTACTACGATTCCCATCGTCATGGCGTTTGATAATGACCCCGTCGGCTCGGGGTTTGTCACCAGCCTCGCCCACCCAGGCAGGAATATTACGGGATTGTCAACTCTCGCCCCGGAGGTAAGCGGAAAACAACTGGAGCTTCTGAAGGAGATCGTTCCTGGACTCTCGCGCTTGGCCATTCTCGCAACCTCAACCGAACCGGGCGACGCACAGGCGTTAAAAGAGATCGAACTCGCCGCCGGTGCGTTCGGGGTGAAGCTTCAATATCTGGATATCCTAGTTCTTAAAGATATTGAGCTCGCATTCCAGGCTGCACGCAGAGGGCGTACCGATGCTGTCCTGGTGCTATCGAGTCCCGTATTCTTTGCTCAGCGAACACGACTTGTAGGTCTTGCAGCAAAAAGCCGGCTTCCGGCGGCTTACACCAGGCCGGAATATATCGAGAGCGGCGGACTCATGTACTACGGCACTAACTATAGTGACCTGTTCCGTCGTGCCGCGACTTATGTCGACAAGATTTTGAAAGGCACCAAGCCCGCCGATCTGCCCATCGAGCAGGCGACGAAGTTTGAGCTCATCATCAATCTCAAAACCGCCAAGCAGATCGGGCTGACGATCCCGCCGAATGTGCTGGCGCGCGCGGATCGAGTCATCAAGTAATTTTGGATTTTTTGATTGGCGATTTTAAATTTAGGGAGACACCGTGAGCCACAAAACTTGGACTAATCTAAAACCGTATCCAAAGCAGAGCCAACGAATCCAAAATCGAAAATGGCCGGCGCTCTTTGCCATCGCCGTTGCGCTCATGGTGTGCGCGGCGGACGCACTGGCGCAGCAGCCGGCAAAAATCCCGCGTATAGGCTACCTGGATGCTGTACCCTTTTCCTCCAACGCGACTCGCTCCGAAGCATTTCGGCAAGGGCTGCGCGAGCTTGGATATGTGGAGGGAAAAAACATTCTTATCGAAAGGCGATCCTCAGAGGGCAAAGCGGATCGGTTGCCTGGCCTTGCGGCCGAGCTCGTTCGTCTCAAGGTAGACGTCATTGTCTCGGGCGGTTCGACAGCCACCCGGGCTGCCAAACAAGCCACGAGCACGATCCCCATAGTTATGTCTCAGGATAATGATCCTGTTGGAAACGGCTTCGTCGCCAGCCTTGCGCGCCCGGGCGGAAACATCACCGGTCTGGCGACTCTAAGATCCGAACTGAGCGGAAAACGCTTGGAGCTGCTCAAGGAGATCGTTCCTAACGTTTCTCGCGTGGTCGTCATCGGGACTTCGACCAATCCCGGCAACAGCCAATCATTGAAAGAGACGCAAAATGCCGCAGAAGCCTTTGGGATCGCGCTTCACCGCGCAGATGTATTAGCAGCAGCCGACATTGAAGCTGCGTTCCAAGACGCGAAAAAAGGACACGCTGAAGCGGTCCTCGTACTGGCGGGCCCGGTGTTAAATTCGCGTCGGACGGAAGTGGTTGAACTCGCGTCAAAAAGCCGGCTTCCCGCAATCTATGACAGACGCGAGTTTAGCGAAGTCGGAGGGCTTTTGAGCTACGGTACAAGCGTTTCCGAGCTGGACCGCCGAGCTGCAACGTATGTGGACAAGATTCTAAAGGGCGCCACGCCTGCAAATCTGCCCGTGGAGCAGCCGACAAAGTTCGAGCTGGTGATCAATCTAAAAGCCGCCAAGCAAATACACGTGACGATTCCCCAGAAGGTGCTGCTGAAGGCGGATCGGGTGATCCAATAATTCTGGATTGTAGATTTCAGAAATTGGATTAAAAGCGGGAGCAACATCTATGGACGTGTCCTGGCAACTTTCATTTGACCACCGAAAATCCGCAATCCAAAGCTTGTCCCGGACCGCGATCCGGGATCCAAAACCGGTCTGGGTCTTTGCTCTCGCCCTTGCATTCCTCGTCAGCAGCGTCAATGCCGGGGGCCAGGAAGGAAGGAAATTGCCTCGAGTAGGATTTCTAACGTCCGGCTCATCCTCCACGATTGCCGATCGCATCGCCGCGTTACGGCTCGGGCTTCGCGAGCTTGGCTACATAGAAGACAACACAATTCTGATTGAATGGCGCTTTGGGGAAGGAAAATTGGAACGCATACCGGCGCTCGTTACGGAATTGGTCCATCTCAAAGTCGACGTGCTCGTTTCCGCCGGATCGTCCGTCACCGGTCCGTTCAAGGAGGCGACGAAAACAATTCCCATTGTCATGACGCAGGACACCGACCCCGTCGGCAACGGATTCGTTGCCAGCCTCGCGCGCCCAGGGGGAAATATCACCGGCCTTTCCTCATACTCGGCAGAATTGAACGGCAAACGCGTCGAGATCCTGAAGGAGATTGTACCCAGGCTCTCCCGTTTAGCTTTGATCGGGCAGTCTACCTATCCGGGAAATGCGCAAGCTATGAAAGAAGCGGAAGTCGCCGCTGCCGCGTACAAAGTGCAAGTCCAGTACCTCGACGTGCTCGACTCCAAGGATATTGACAGGGCCTTCCAAGAAGCAACCAAGAACCGCGCAATTGCTGTCCTCGTGCTCCAGAATAATATTCTCAATTCCCACCGCCGGCAGGTAACGGACCTCGCGGCCAAAACCGGGCTGCCTGCAATTTACTATGCGCCGGAATTTCTGGACTCCGGAGGACTCATCAATTATGCGCCGAGCATCAATAGTTTGTATCGGCGCTCAGCCGCTTACGTGGACAAGATTTTAAAGGGAGCCAAGCCGGCCGACCTCCCCGTGGAGCAGCCGACAAAGTTCGAGCTGGTGATCAATCTTAAATCTGCCAAGCAGATCGGCTTGACGATCCCGCCGAATGTGCTGGCGCGCGCGGATCGAGTTATTCGATGAATCGTTTTTCTCTCCATCGATGCCGGGGCGGCATGAGCCTTGGCCCTATCGACGCGGGTTTAATCATCGCGCTGTTCTTTGCGCTGGCTTTATCCGCCCGCGCGGAGTCGAGGATTCCGCACATTGGAATTCTCTTCATGGGCGGCCGCGACCAGCCGCACCTGGAAGCGTTCAAGCAGGGATTGCGCGAGCATGGCTACAGCGAGGGCAAAAATATCGTGCTCGACTACCGCTACGCCGAAGGAAAATACGATCGGCTGCCCGAGCTCGCTCGAGAGCTGGTGCGCGAAAAAGTCGACGTCATCATCACCACGTCCACCTACAGCGCGGTGGCCGCTTACAAGGAAACGCCCGCGATTCCAATCGTCATGACGAGCGGCAGTCCGCTGGAGCGCGGTCTGGCCGAGAGCCTGGCGAAACCCGGCAGAAACGTCACCGGCCTCAGCGTGCTGGTGCCGGAATTGAGCGGCAAACGCGTGGAGCTGCTCCGGGAAGCTTTTCCGAAGAGCACCCGAGTCGCAACGCTCTGGAGCCCCGGTTCCAGCGAAGCGGTGCTCGGGCTCAAGGAAACTGAGGACGCCGCGCGCGGCCTGGCGATACCGCTTTATCTGGTGAAAATTCAATCGGGCGAAGACATCGAAAAGTCGTTTGCGGCGCTGCCCAGGGCCAACGTCAACGCCTTGCTGGTGATCTTGAGCCCGCAGACGACTTTTCATTCGAAGACCATCGTCGATCTGGCGCTGAAGCACCGGCTGCCCGGCATGTACCCGACCCGCCAGTTCGCCGAGGAAGGCGGCGTGATGGCCTACGGCCCGCTGATCGGCGACCTCTATCGCCGCGCCGCGGCATACGTGGACAAGATTTTGAAAGGCGCCAGGCCGGCCGATCTTCCCATCGAGCAGCCGGCGAAGTTCGAATTGGTGATAAATCTGAAAGCCGCCAGGCAGATCGGCTTGACGGTCCCGCCGAGCGTTCTTGCCAGAGCCGACCGGGTGATCCGGTAAATGGCGCGCCGTGTGAAGTGTAAGACGAATCCGTATTCAGAAGCGTTTCCGCGCGCAGTCAAAGGATCGCAGATGCGCCGGCGCCGGTTCAGGCCGACGTCTTGACGGGAAGACGCGCTGTGATCAGATTGCGGAGCGCGCTTTGCGATCGGGAGACAAAGAGTTGGCCAAGAAACGATTCGCGGGGTTGCTGGCGAGCCTCCTGCTCGCAACGGTTTATATTGCCGCAGCGCAGGAGGAGCACCAGGTGCCTCTGGTGGGATTCCTCACTGCATCGCCGCCCTCCGTCAACTCGGAGCGCGTTCAAGCATTCCTGCAGGGTTTGCATGATCTCGGATACGTGGATGGGCAAAACCTCAAGATCGCCTATCGGTCGGCTGAGGGTCGCGCCGAGCGCCTGCCCCAGCTTGCCGCCGAGCTGGTGCGCCTCAAGGCGGACGTGATTGTCACCGCCGGTCCGACGCCGACGGGGGTGCTCAAGCATGTCACCCAAACCATTCCCGTCGTCATGACCCACGACCCCGATCCGGTCGGCAATGGATTTGTCGCGAGCCTGGCGCGGCCCGGCGGCAACATCACCGGGCTGTCATCGGTTGAGAAAGAAATAAGCGGCAAACAATTGGAGCTGCTGAAAGAAGCCATTCCCAGGCTTACTCGCGTGGCCGTGCTCGGGACTTCGAACGTGCCGGGCAGCGCGCAGGAGCTTGAGGAAATCGAGCTCGCCGCAAAGGGTGCCGGGGCCAAGATTCAGTTTCTGAGCGTGCTCGATGCGAAGGACATTGAAACCGCGTTCCGCGCGACAAAGGGGCAGGCGGACGCGCTGCTCGTGGGAACGAGCCGAGTCCTCATCTCTCACCGGAAACTCATTGTCGCACTCGCGGCGAAATACCGGCTGCCGGCCATCTACATCGAGCAGGAATTTGTGGACGCGGGGGGATTGATGAGCTACGCGCCGAGCATCGTCGATCTCTATCGCCGCGCCGCGGCCTACGTCGATAAAATTCTCAAGGGCGCCAAGCCCGCCGATCTCCCGGTCGAGCAGCCGACGAAGTTCGAATTCGTGGTGAATCTAAAAGCCGCCAAGCAAATCGGTCTGACGATTCCGCCCAACGTGCTGGCGCGGGCGGACAGAGTGATTCGGTGAGGTGGCCGTGAGGATCGCCGGTTGCGATCAGCAAAGCGGTTTTCAGTACCGGTTCGGCCCGGCGGCGTTTGACCCGGAGCCGCCGGGTGATTGAATAATTCCAGGTTTCGCGCAAAATCGGCGGCGGAGCAACTATTCTTGCGAGCGGAGCGACATCGATGAGGCAAAAAATTTTTATCGGGCTGGCGGCACTCCTTCTCTGGACTCCGCTTTCCATAGCGAGGGCGCAGCCGGCGGAGAAAGTCTGGAAGATCGCCGTGCTGGTATCGGGAACCGAAGCGCTCAACAGGGCGCGCGACGAGGGCTTGCGCCGCGGACTGCGCGATTTCGGTTACGAGGAGGGCAAGAACATCGCCATCGAGTACCGCTTCGCCGAGGGCAAGACCGAGCACCTGGCGCAGCTCGCGCGCGAGCTGGCGGAGCACAAACCCGACGTGATCGTGGTCGGCGGCACGGCGGTGGCTGTCGCCGCCAAGAAAGCCACCAGCACGATTCCGATCGTGGTCGCCGGCGCGGGCGATCTCGTCGAAGCCGGTTTGATTCAAAGCTACATGCATCCCGGCGGCAACGTCACCGGCGTGGGCCGGCTCTCGCCGGATTTCTTCGGCGCGCGCATGAAGCTGATCAAAGAAATCCTGCCCGCGGCGAAATCGCTGGCCGCGCTCTCGAATCCGAAAAATCCCGGCCACGGCACGAGCCTCAAGGACGCCCAGCTCGGCGCCCAGTCGCTGGGATTGACCTTTCACTCGGCGGCGGCGCCAAGCGCCAGCGAGATCGACGGCGCCGTCGCCGCCGCCGCGAAGGAGCACGCCAGCGCGCTTTTCATTCTGAGCGACGCGCTGTTCAACAGCCAGGTTGCGCGCATCGCTCAGGCCGCGCTCAAACAGCGCCTGCCGGCGATCTACGATCGCGCCGCCTTCGTCGATGCCGGCGGCTTGATGAGCTACGGCGTGAACCTGCCCGATCTCTCGCGCCGCGCCGCGGAATACGTCGATCAGATTTTCAAGGGTAAAAAACCCGGCGATCTGACCCTGGTGCAGCCGACCCAATTCGATCTGGGAATCAATCTCAAGACCGCGCAGCAGCTCGGCGTGACGATTCCCGAGCCGGTGCTGTCGCGGGCCACCAAGGTGATCCGGTAAAGTCGCATCGAGATGGAGCTCGCCGAGCCCATGACCAGGGCGGTCTTCGCCCTCCTGCTCGCGGCGCCTGTTGCGGCCGGAGCGCGCTGCGAGGCGCAGGTGAAGCGGCCGAAAATCGGCTGGCTTTCCGCAGTCGCAAGTCGAAACCGCGGCCAGGAAGAAATCGTCCGCCTGCTGCGCGAGATCGGCTACGTCGACGGCAAGAACATCGATATTGAATACCGCTACGCGGCGCAACGGCTCGATCGCCTTCCTGAGCTGGCGCAAGAATTGGTCGCGCTCAAAGCCGACCTGCTCGTGACTCCGGGGACGCCGGGAGCCATCGCTCTCAAGAACGCCACCGACACGATCCCGATCGTCTTTCTCGACGTAACCGACCCGGTCGGAGCCGGACTGGTGGACAGCCTGGCGCGACCGGGTAGAAATCTCACGGGTTTCACCAGCATCGAGTCGATCCTCGCCGGCAAGCGTCTCGAATTGCTCAAGGATGCCATTCCCAATCTGGTTCGCGTGGCGGTGCTTTGGGATCCGAAAAATCCGAGCTCGCAGCAGGAATGGCAGGAAAGTCAAAAGGCGGCGCGACCGCTGAACCTGCAGCTTTATTCTCTCCAGGTCAGCAGTCCCGATAAGTATGAACCGGCTTTTGAGCAGGCCGTCAAAGCGCGTAGCGCGGCGGTTGCGATATTGTCGAGCGCGTTGAGCGCAGCGAATCTGGAATTGATCGCTCGCCTGGCAGCTCGCAAGCGCCTGCCATCGATTTTTGTGCGCAGCGAATTCGCCGGCAAAGGCGGCTTGATGTCCTACGGCCCGAATCAAAACGAACGCTTCACCCGCGTCGCCGCGCTTATCGACAAACTCCTCAAGGGAAGCAAACCATCGGAGATTCCCGTGGAGCAGCCGACCCGATTCGACTTTTTTGTCAACCTGAAAACCGCCAGACAGATCGGCCTGGCGATTCCCCCCAACGTCCTCGCCAGAGCCGACAAGGTGATAAGGTGACTGGCGGGTAGCATGAGCGGCTGGAGCGACAGAATTCGCCGGACGCTGTTTCGGCGCAAAGCGGGCGCGCCGCACCGCGGCCGGCTGGTGCGCGATTATTTTTTGATCTCCGTGCTGCTGATCGGCGGCGGATTGATCGCCAGCGGATTGCTCGAGCTTTATTTTCGCTATTACGAAAGCCGCGATCAGTTGGCCCGGCTGCAAAAAGAGATCGCCGCCGGCGCCGCTTCCAAGATCGAGAACTTCGTCCAGGAAATTCACAACGTGCTCAAGGGCGCGACCAAAAGCCGCGACATCGCGCCCAAGGGCCTCACGCCCGATTTTCGTTTCGAGCTGGAAAAACTCTTGCTGATCGCGCCGGCGGTAACCGAAGCCGTCGCGCTCAACGAGAACGGCATCATCCAGGTGCAGGCTTCGCGCCTGCGCACGGTATTGCCCGATGCCAAGAAAGATCTCTCCGCGTCGGCGCCGTTCAAGGTCGCGCGCCAGGGCAAATCCTATTTCAGCCCGGTTTATTTCGTGCGCGGCTCGGAGCCTTACATCACCATCGCCGTGCCCATCGAGCGCTTTGCCGGCGACGTGATCGGCGTGCTGCAGGCGGAGGTCAATCTCAAATACATCGGCGACTTGATTTCGAGCATCACCATCGGCAAAGCCGGCTACGCCTACGCGGTCAGCCGCTCCGGCGAGCTGATCGCGCATCCCGACATCAGCCTGGTGCTGCAGCGCCGCAACGTGCGCGACCTCGCGGTGGTCAAAGCCGCCTTCAGCAGCAGGCCGGGCGAGCCGGAGCGAAACGCGATCATCGCGCCCAACATTCAGGGCAAAGAGGTGCTCAGCTCCTTCGCGCTGATCCGAGATTTCGACTGGGCGGTGATCGTGGACCAGCCGCTCGAAGAGGCCTACGAAGCGCTGTACGCCTCGATGATCCGCACCTCCGCGCTGTTTCTGGTGGGCCTCGGTCTGGCGCTGTTCGCGAGTTTTTTTCTCGCCCACCGGGTGGTGCAGCCCGTGCGCATTCTGCGCGAAGGCGTCGAGCGCATCGGCGCCGGCGATCTCGGTTACCGGTTGAATCTCAAGACCGGCGACGAGATCGAGGTGCTGGCGGACGAGTTCAACCGCATGACCGGCCAGCTCCAGGAATCCTACGCCGACCTGGAGCGCAAGGTCGAAGAGCGCACCGCCGAGCTGAGCGAATCGCTGGCGCAGCAGACCGCCACGAGCGAAATCCTCGGCGTGATCGCGAGCTCGCCCACCGATGTGCAGCCCGTGCTCCAGGTCGTCGCCGAGCGGGCGGCGCGGCTGTGCGACGCCTACGACGCGCTGATCGGCCGCGCCGAGGGCAGCGACTTCAAAGTGGTCGCCCACTACGGATCGGTGCCGGTGCCGCAGATCCATTTTCCGCTCAGCCGCGGTTTCCCCGGCAGCCGCGCCGTGCTCGACCGCCAGACCGTTCATATCCACGACATCGCCGTGGAAGCCGAGCATGAGTTCACCGAGACCCCCATGGTCTATGAGCTTTCCGGCACGCGAACGATTCTCGCCACGCCGCTCCTGCGCGAGGGCCATTCGATCGGCGCCATCGTCATTCGGCGGCTCGAGGTGCGGCCGTTCTCGGAGAAACAAATCGACCTGCTCAAGACCTTCGCGGACCAGGCCGTCATCGCCATTGAAAACGTCCGGCTGTTTCAGGAAATCCAGGAGAAAAACGAACAGCTCGAAGCCGCCAACAAGCACAAGTCGCAATTTCTCGCCAACGTCAGCCACGAGCTGCGCACGCCGCTCAACTCGATCATCGGCTTCACCCGGCTGGTGCTGCGCAAGACCGAAGGCCAGATCGAGAAATTGCAGCGAGACAACCTGCAAAAAGTGCTGATCAGCTCGGAGCACCTGCTCAATCTGATCAACGGCCTGCTCGATCTGGCGAAGATCGAAGCGGGCCGCATGGAAGCCTACGTCGAGACCTTCAAATTGGACGAAATCATCCGCGTCGCCACGACCACCGTCGAGCCGATGTTGAAAGATGGCCGGGTGAAACTGGTGACCGAGATCGCCTCCGATATTCCGCCGCTCAAAACCGATCGCGACAAGCTCAAGCAGTCGGTGCTCAATCTTCTGAGCAATGCGGTCAAATTCACCGAGAAGGGCGAGATCAAGGTCGCCGCCTGGCGCGACAACGGCTCGCTCAATCTGACGGTTTCCGACACCGGCATCGGCATGAAGAAAGAAGCCCTGGCGCTGATCTTCGAGGAGTTCCGCCAGGCCGACATGTCGAGCACGCGCCGCTACGGAGGGACCGGCCTGGGCCTGGCGATCGTGCGCCGGTTCGTCAATCTGATGGGCGGCGAAATCGTCGTCGAAAGCGAGGAAGGCAAGGGCTCCAAGTTCACGATCACGATACCGATGGAGCTAAAACAATAGGAAGCATTTTGGATTTTGGATTGGGGAAAATCGGACCCAACCGGCTCAACGATGGATGAAGCGGAGTTCAAGCGGCGTACACAAAAGACCGCGCTTGGAGTTATCAAATTGGTGGACGAGCTCCCAAAAGGCACTACCACCAGCGTGATCGGCAGACAGTTGCTTCGCTCCGCGACATCGGTCGGAGCAAATTACCGATCCGCCTGCCGCGGGAAATCCACGGCGGATGTTCTTGCAAAGCTGGCCATCGTCGAGGAAGAAGCTGACGAAAGGATTTATTGGTTGGAGCTTCTGGCAGAGGCGAGAATCGTGCAGGAAAGCCGCGTTCGTGTCCTGCTCGACGAAGTCAATGAAATTGTCGCGATGACGGTCGCATCGATCAAAACGCTTCGAGGAAGAAGTTAAGGTGCCGATCGTGAAGAAAGATCTCGATGTCGATTCCGAGTCCGGTAATCCAAAATCGAAAATCCAAAATCTTAACGGGGTGGCTCTCATGAAGAAAAAGATTCTGGTTGTCGACGACACCGACTGGAACCGCGATCTGCTGGTGCAGCTCCTCGAAGATGACTACGAGCTTTTCCAGGCCGTCGACGGGGCGGAGGGGGTTCGCTTGACCGAAGAGAAGCGTCCCGATCTGATCCTGATGGATCTGGGCATGCCGGTGATGGACGGCTGGGAGGCGACCCGGCGTATCAAGGCCAACGACGCGCTGAAGCGGATTCCGATCATCGCGGTGACTTCCCATGCCATGGTCGGCGACGAGATCGAGGCGCGCAAAGCCGGCTGCGACGATTACCTGCCCAAGCCCATCGACGAAGACGCGCTGCTCGTCAAGATAAAAAAATTCCTCGGCTGATCTGGGTGACCCCGCGACGTTTGCTTGCCAAGCAAAAATCGCCAATCCAAAATCGCTAGTTTATGCCCAACAAAATTTTGATCGTCGATGATGAGCCGTTCAACCTCGACTTGCTCGAGCAGGAGCTGGCCGACTACCCGTATGTCATCGAGCGCGCCGCGGACGGCGTCGAGGCGCTGGAAAAGACCGCAAGCTTCAAGCCCGACGTGATTCTGCTCGATTACATGATGCCGCGCATGAACGGTCTGGAAGTGGTCAGGCAATTGCGCGCGAGCCCGGAGCACAAAGGGATCCCGGTCATCCTGCTCACCGCCAAGGCGACCCAGGAAGACAAAGTCGCCGGGCTCGATGCCGGCGCGGACGATTATGTCACCAAGCCGTTCGACTCGGTGGAGCTGCTCGCGCGGGTGCGCGCGATGATGCGGCTCAAGGCGATGCACGACACGCTGGAGGAATGGAACCGCTCGCTTGCCGACACGGTGCAAAAACAGGTGCGCGAGCTCGAGCGCATGGCGCGCCTCAAGCGCTATCTCTCGCCGCAGATCGCCGAAACGATCCTCGGCGCGGAGGACGATCTGTTCAAAACCCACCGGCGCGACGTGACCATCGTGTTTCTCGACCTGCGCGGCTTCACCGCTTTCTCCGACAGCGCCGAGCCGGAGGAAGTGATCAATTTTTTGCGCGGCTATCACGGCGAGATGGGCAAGCTGGTTTTCAAGTTCGAAGCGACGCTGGAACGTTTCATGGGCGACGGGATTGTGGTAATTTTCAACGACCCGATTCCGTGCGAGGAGCACGCGCGCAAAGCCGCCACGATGGCGCTCGAGATGCGCGACCGAGTGAAAGAATTGCGCGCCGCCTGGCTGAAGAAGGGTTACGACCTCGACCTGGGCGTCGGCCTCGCCGCGGGCTACGCGACGCTGGGGACGATGGGCTTTGAAGGAAGAATGGATTACGGCACGGTGGGCAATCTGCCGAACCTGGCGGCGCGCCTCTGCGCCGAAGCGAAGGGCGGACAGATCCTCACCGATCAGAAAACCATGAGCCGTCTCGAAGCGTATTTTACCTGCGAGCCGCTGGCGGAGCTGAGCCTCAAGGGCATCAGCCGGCCGGTGGCGGCGTTCAACATCGCCGGCGCGCGCTAAAATCCTCATGAGCCGAAGCCCCATCACCGCGGACGCCAAGGGACGCTTCAGGATCAAGTTTTGGGGCGTGCGCGGCAGCTACCCGACCGTCGATGCGGCGACTCTCGGCGTCGGCGGCAACACGTCCTGCGTGGAAATCAAAGTCGATGGGCGGCGCCTGATCTTCGACGCCGGCACGGGCATCATTCCGCTCGGCAAAGAGCTTTGCAACGGCGGCGCGGCGCCGGCCGCGGCCTACGTTTTTCTGAGCCATACGCACATCGATCACGTGCTCGGCCTGTGTTTTTTCGAGCCGCTGCTGACCGCGTCGGCGCGCTCGTTCATCCTCGGCCCCGGCGCCACGCCCGGCGCTTTGACCCGGAGCCTGCGCCATCTGACCCACAGCCATCTGTTTCCGGTCACGCTCGACGAGCTCAAGGGCAAGAAGGAAATCATTTCCCTGGCCGGCGGCGAGGTGATTCGCTTTGGCACCGGGCGGCGGCCGAAAATCGAAAAGGCCCGGCCGGGATTCGCCCCGGAGGCTGAAGCGCTGGTGGTCAGCACCTGCAAGAGCACGGCGCATCCGTTGAACGGCGTCATGCTTTATCGCATTCAATACCAGAGCAAGAGCGTGGTTTACGCCACCGACATCGAAGAACAGGAAGGCGGCTATCCCGAGGTGGTCGACTTCGCCCGCGGCGCGGACCTGTTGATCCACGACGCGCAGTATCTGTCCGAGGAATATTCCTCGCGCACCAAAGCGCGCAAAGGCTGGGGCCACAGCACCGTCGAGATGGCCGTTGCCGTGGCCAAAAAAGCCGAAGTCCAGCGCCTGGTGCTGTTTCACCACGAGCCGACCCACGACGACCGGACCATGGAACGAATCGAAAAGCAGGCCAAAGCCGCTTTTCGCGCGAGCGTCGTGGCGCAAGAAGGAATGGAGATCAGTTTGCTGTAGTTTTGCGCTTTCGCGCAAAACCCGGCGCCGCGATTTCCGAGCCGCCGCCCATCCCATGCGCCTGCCGAAATTGCCGCACTGGCTGCTCGTCGCCGCATTTTGTTTCGCCGGCGTCACCGCGTCCGCCGCGGCGCAAAACCCGCCGCGGCTCGGCATTCTGGTGCAGGAAATGGAGCGCGCCCAATCCCAGGCCATCCGCGGGCTCAATGCCGGATTGAAGCAGCTCGGTTACCGCGAGCGCAGCAATATTTTTTTCGAGACCCGCAACGTCAAAGGCAACCGCGCCGCGCTCCAGCCCGCGGCGGCGGAGCTGCTCGAGCGCAAAGTCAGCGTGATCTTCACCACCGGCACGAGCGCCACCCGCGCCGCCCTCGCGGCCACGCGCGAAGTGCCGATCGTTTTCGTGCACCCGAGCGATCCGGCCGCGGCCGGCTTGATCAAGAGCGCCGGCGAGCGGCAGAGGAATATCACCGGCGTCGCCGCCTACGCCGGCGCCACCCGGGAATATCGCCTGGCGCTGTTCAAAGAAATCGTTCCCGAGCTCAAAAAAATCCTGGTGTTTTACGACGCCAACAACAGCTCGTCGCGCGAGAGCTATGGCGCCATCGAAGCCGCGGCGAAAAAAATGGGACTGCAGGCGCAGGGCTGGGGCATCAAATCGTCGGACGAATTGAAGACCGCTCTGAGCACGGTGCCAAGCGAGCCCGGCACGGGCATTTTTCAGATCGCCGACGATCTGTTCGAGAGCGAGTCGGATTTCCTCTTCGAGAACGCCCGCGCCAAGAAATTGCCGACCATGTTCAACGAAGAATCCTGGGCGATTCGCGGCGCGCTCGCCGCCTACGGGCCGAACTATCTGGACATGGGCCGGCGCGCCGCCGGGTTGATCGACCGGATCCTCAAAGGCGCCGCGCCGGCGGCGCTGCCCATCGAGCGCGCAACCAAATTCGATCTCACGCTCAACTACCGCGCCGCCACGTTCATCGGCTTTCATTTCGCGCCGGCGCTGCTGAAACGAGCGGACAAAGTCATCCGCTGATCGCGACGATGGAACAACACCTCGCCGAAACCATCCGCAGCATTCCGATTTTTTCCGGTCTATCGCGCGAGGACGTCGCCAAGATCCTCGGCAAGATGGAAGAGACCGTGTTGCCCGCCGGCGCGACGATTTTCTCCCAGGGCGATCAGGGCGACGCGTTTTACCTGATCCAGAGCGGCGCGGTGCAGGTGCTGCTCGAGAGCGGCGCGGACAAGTCCGAAGTGGTCGCGATCCTCGGCCCGCGCGACTGGTTCGGCGAGATGGCGCTGCTTTCCGGCGAGCCGCGCTCGGCGACCATTCGCGCGGTGAAGGAAACCTCGCTGTGGCGCTTGCGCCGCGAGGATTGGGACGAGCTGATCGACAAGCATCCCACCTGGCTTTTGCAATTCTGCGCGACGTTGAGCAAGCGGCTTTCCTACGTCGATCGGCAATATTCCACCGGCCGCGAAGCATTCAATTCGCTCGCCGAAGAATTTTACAACCTGCGCTCGCCCGCCGAGCAGGCATTCTTTCGCGAGGTCTCTCTGCTCGGCCCGGTGGACAAGAATCTCCTGGGCCAGCTCTTTCCCAAGGACGCGCCCATCCATCTCATGGCCGAGTTCGGCGACAGCCAGTTTCCGCTGATCCGCCGGCTCGACGACGGCAAGTACGAGCTGCACAGCTTCTTCAGGGATTTTCTGCACGAGAAACTGCTCGACGTCGACGGCCTCGAGGCCAAGCAGCGCCTGCACGCGCGCTTCGCCGAGCGCTACGAGGCGCTCGGCGAATTGCAGGAAGCGATTCATCACACGCTGCAGATGCAGGACTGGGCCACCGCCACCCGGCTCCTCACCGCCGGCAGCGAAGCTTTGCTCGCCAAGGTGCCGCTGTTCGTAAAAAATGTTCTGGAAACTCTGCCGCAGGAGCAGTTCCTCGCCGACCCGCGCCTGGTAATGCTGCGCGGCAGCGCGCTCATGCAGCTCGGCGACATGGCCGGCGCCTATCGCGCCTACCGCGAAGTCGTCGTGCAAAAGGCTGCCGGCGCGCTCGCTGCAGACACCATCGCGGGCTATCGGCGCATGGCGGAGAGCTTCGCGCAGCGCCTGGACTACGCCCAGGCGATCAGCCAGCTGCGCAGCGCGCTCAATCTCATCACCCAGGAAAATTCGGCCTCGGACGGCTTTCAGGAAAACGCGCAAAAAATTTCCCGGACCACGGGCGCGCTGCCGGACGGAAACATCGGCGCCGGCCTTGCGGCCGGACCGCGACCGTGGACGCGCTTTGTCGGCTCGTCGTCCGCGCGCAAATGGCTCGGCACTTTGCTCGGCCTCGCCTTCGGCGGCTATCTCTGGTTCGGCCAACCGGATATCGGCCTCGATGTGCCTGCGGTCAAACTCCTCGGCTTGATCTCGCTGACCCTGATCTTCTGGGTGTTTCGGGTTTTGCCGGACTACGGCGTCGCTCTTGTCTTTGCGATGGTGATTATTCTCACCAAGCTCGAGTCGGCCGAGACCGTCATGGGCGGGTTTGCGAGCACCACGTGGTTCATGACTCTCGGCGTGCTCGGGCTGGGCGCGGCGATCACCGGCTCGGGATTGTTCTATCGCCTGTCGCTGCATCTCGTGCGCATGTTTCCGCTCAGCTATTACTGGCAGATCTTCGCCACCGGCATCATGGGCGTGATCGTCATGGCGCTGATCCCGCAGCAAACCGCGCGCACCGTGATCACGAGCCAGATGCTGGTGAATCTTTCCGAAAGCCTCGGCTACAAAACTCCGTCGAAGGCTTCGACCGGTCTGTTCGTCGCGAGCTTTCTCGGCCTCGGCCAGCTGGGTTTTCTGTTTTTGACCGGCTCGACCACGAGCCTGATCGCCTGGGGACTTTTGCCCAGCGATGTGCGCCAGCAATTCACCTGGGGCTACTGGTTTATCGCCGCGCTGCCGCCGACCCTGGCGGTGATCGCCGTCATTCTGCTCTGCACGATTTTTCTCTACCGCCCCGAGTCGCAGCCGAAGATTTCCTACACGATGGTGCAAACCCAGCTGAATATTCTCGGGCCGCTCTCCTACAAGGAATGGATCAGCCTGGGCGTGCTCTTGTTCACCGTCACCGGATGGCTCACCGCGTCCTTCCACGGCATCGACGGCGCGTGGATCGCGATCATCGCGTTCGCCACGCTGGTCAACACCGGCATCGTCGATTGGAATATGCTGCGCAAGGGCATCGATTGGGAGCTGCTCATACACATGGGCGTGACCCTGAGCATTCCGACTTTGCTCAAGCAGGCCAAGATCGATCAGTGGCTGGTGGACGTGATCTCGCCGCTCATCCTGCCGTTCATGGACAGCCCGGTGTGGTTTTTTCTGGTGATCGCGCTGCTGACTTACGCGCTCAAGCTGATTTTCACGAGCTTTCTCGCCGTGGTCACGCTGTGCGTGGCGCTCCTGCCCCTGGCGATCGACGTGGGCATGAGCCCGTGGATCATCGCGATGATTATCCTGATCGCGTCGGAAGTCTGGTTTTTCCCCTACCAGGTCGACTGGCACATGCTCGCTTACTCGACCACCGACGGCAAAGGTTTTTCCTATCCGCTCATGTGCCGCATCAATATTTTCTACGCGATCGCCTACATCATCGCGCTGATCGCCGCGATTCCCTACTGGCGTTACCTCGGCTTGATGAACTAGCGCGGCTGCTCGGCGCGCAAGCAATCTTGCGCCGCCGCTCGATGCGCTTGGCGCGGCCGCGACCACTGAGTACGCGCGCTTTTTTCTGGCGTCGAAGAGAAATATTTCTCTAAAATGATATTTTTTTCTTGACATACAATTTGTTGTGCCATAATAATCAAATCACCTACAAAATATGGGAGGGTTTTTAATCACGCGTCTCTTGCCTGAGTCTTTGTTTTAATGCCCTTCACCGGCAAAAGCCCACCCGTTGAATCCTAAAAGGAGGTGCTTATGGCTGCGAAGAAGAAAGCCAAGAAGAAAGCCAAAAAGAAAAAGAAGTAACACCGGATTGTGGAGTTGTGGTGGTTGTGGAATAAAACCCTCCTTACTCTCAGGCAGCAGGGCAACCGTTCTGGTTGCCTAGTACACAAAGCCCTCCAGTGACCACTTGGAGGGCCTTGTGTTTTTAGCGGCCGCGAATTTTTAATCCGAGAAATTCCCTTAAGTCGAAAACCCGTCGATCGCGCTCTTTGCGGCGACTTTAATGCGCGGCGCCGCCTCGCGCCGCGGAGTGTTGCGCCCCCACGGGCCGTTGGTTAGAGTAACCAAGGTATGAAAATGCACGTGCGGAACGGTTTTCTGCGCGCGGCGATTTTTCTCGCCGGCTGGGCTGCGCTCGGCGCGCCGGCGCAGAGCCAGACAAAAATCGACTACAAAAAAGCCGTTTCGATCCTTCAGCCGATCAAGAACAACACGCCGAGCCCGGAATTCAGCCTGCCCGCACCCGACGGCAGGAAAATTTCCCTGAAGGATTTTCACGGCAAGATCGTGCTCCTGAATTTCTGGGCAAGCTGGTGCACTCCCTGCCGCGAAGAGATGCCGGCGATGGAGAAGCTCTACCAGGAGTACAAGGACAAGAATTTTGTCATTCTCGCGGTGGCGGTGAAAGACCGCAAGCAGGACGCCCTCGACTTCGTCAAGGAGCTCAAGATCACCTATCCGATCGTGCTCGACCCCGAAGCGCAGGTAGGCGCTCTCTACGGCGCCTGGGGACTGCCGTCCACTTATATCATCGGACCGAAGGGCGAGGGGCTGGCGCGCGGCTGGGGACCGGCGGACTGGTACGGCAGCAGCGCGCGCCGGCTGATCAAGGATCTCACCGACGGCAAGCGATGACCGACGTCAACATCTTCGTCGCCTTTGCGGCGGGAATTTTTTCCTTTCTCTCGCCCTGCGTTCTGCCGCTGATCCCGTCTTACCTTTCCTTTGTTTCCGGCGTTTCGCTGGAGGAGATGCGCGGCGACCAAACCCGCGCCCGCGTGCGCGCGCGGGTGATTCTCAACTCGGCGGCGTTCATCGCCGGTTTTTCCCTGGTCTTCGTCTCGCTCGGCGCCTCGGCGAGCCTGCTGGGCGCGCTGTTCCTCGACTACCGCAATCTGATTCGCGTGGCGGGCGGCGTCCTGATCCTGCTCGTGGGGCTCTATCTCGTCGGCGCTTTCAAGATCGCCGCGCTCGATCGCTACCTGCAGTTCAACCTCAAGGACAAACCGGCGGGCTACCTGGGCTCGATTCTGGTCGGAATCACGTTCGCGGTGGCGTGGACGCCCTGTGTCGGGCCGATCCTCGGCGCCACCCTCGCCCTCGCGAGCACGGCGGGCGAAGTCGGCCGCGGCACGCTGCTGCTCACGAGCTACGCGGCGGGCCTCGCCTTGCCGTTTTTCCTGAGCGCGCTGGCGATCGACTCGTTTTTTGAATTCTCGAAGAAAATCCGCCGCTACGTTCAAACCATTCACGCCCTCGGCGGCGTGCTCTTGATCATCGTCGGCATTCTTCTGATCGGCGACTACATGACCCTGCTCAACGGCTACGCGCTCCGCTTCACCCCGGCCTGGCTGCTCGAGCGGCTGTAGGCGCGCTCCTTGATTTGACCGCCGTAAAGCCAAATGTTAATTTTTTAAGACTTTGCCGGTCATCGAACCGGTCTTGCCGCTCGGCGCGAAGCGCCCGCACCTCGACGGAGCCACGATGGAAGAACAAATCCGCCAGATCCTCAAGGCGATCGGGGAAGACCCCGATCGCGAGGGGCTAGTGAAAACGCCCCGGCGCGTCGCCCACGCGCTGAGCTTTTTGACCCGCGGCTACGAAATGGATCCGGCGAAAGTCATTAACGACGCGCTTTTCACCGAAGACTACCAGGAAATGATCGTGCAGAAGGACATCGATTTCTATTCCCTGTGCGAGCACCACCTGCTGCCGTTTTTCGGCAAGGCCCACGTGGCCTACATCCCGCACCACAAGATCGTCGGCATCTCGAAGCTCGCGCGGCTGGTCGATGTTTACGCGCGCCGGCTCCAGGTCCAGGAGCGCATGACCAACCAGATCGCGACGATCATCATGGAGAAGCTCGATGCCCTCGGCGTGGCCGTGGTCATCGAAGCCGAGCATCTGTGCATGCGCATGCGCGGCGTCGAAAAGCAGAATTCCTACGTGATCACGAGCAGCCTGCTCGGCGCCTTTCGCACGCGCCAGGATACGCGCAACGAGTTCATGACCTTGATCCGCCAGAAAACCTGAGGCCCGGATGGAAATCAGAATACGCGACCATAGCCCGGAGCGGATCAGGACCGATCTGCTGGTCGTGCCGGCGCGCGAAAAACGGCTCGACGACGCGCCGCTCGGCGCGCTCGACCGCCGGCTGCGCGGCGCGCTGCGCGCGCGCATGCAAAAAAGCCGCTTCACCGGCGCCGAAGGAAGCGCCCTGCTCCACGACAGCGCCGGGCTTTTGCCGGCAGCCCAGGTGTTGTTGATCGGCGTCGGCAGCGCGGCCGAGATCGGCGGCGATACCTGGCGCAAGCTCGGCGCCCGCGCGCGCAAGGAAGCGGGCGCCCTCGGCGCCGCAGACGTCGCGGTTTTTTTTGCGCCGGGGGATAAAAGCGAAAGCGCCGCCGCGGCGCTGGCCGAAGGCGCGCTCCTCGCCGGCTATCAGTTCGACAAGTATCGATCCACTACCAAACCGTCGGCCGCGATCAAAAGCTTGACCCTCTTCCGCCCCGGCCTGCGGCCGTCGGCGGCGCTCACGCAATCGCTCGCGCGCGCCGAGACCGGCGTTGCCGGCGTCTTTCTCGCCCGCGATCTGGTGAACGAGCCGCCGTCCGTCGCGACCGCGCGTTTTCTCGGGGAGCAGGCCGAGCGGCACTGCCGCGGCCGCGGCCTGCGCGCCGAAGTCTGGGACAAGCGCAAGATTCAGGCGATGAAAATGGCCGGTCTGCTCGCGGTCAACCGCGGCAGCCAGGAAGAGCCGCGCTTTATAAAAATTCATTACAGGCCCGCCGGCAAACCGAAAAAGCGGGTGGTGCTTGTCGGCAAGGGCATCACCTTCGACTCCGGCGGCCTCTCGCTCAAACCGTCGAAGTCGATGGAAACCATGAAGCTCGACATGGCCGGCGGCGCCGCGGTGATTGCCGCCATGAGCTGCCTGCCCAAGCTCGCTCTCGACATCGAAGTCACCGGCTACGTGCCCACCACGGACAATCTCCCGGGCCACAACGCGCAAAAGCCCGGCGACGTGATCCGCTACCGCAACGGCAAGACCATCGAAGTGCTCAACACCGATGCCGAAGGCCGATTGATCCTCGCCGACGCGCTCGCCCTCGGCGCCGAGCAAAAGCCCGATTGCATGATCAATCTGGCGACCCTGACCGGCGCCTGCATGACCGCGCTCGGCACCCAGGTGGGCGGCCTTTTCAGCAACGATCAAGCGCTCGCCGACGCGCTGCTGCGCGCCGCCGGCGAAGCCGGCGAAAAGCTCTGGCAACTGCCGCTGGTCAAGGAATACAAGGAAATGATCAAGAGCGGCGTCGCCGACATGAAAAACATCGGCGGCGCGCACGGCGGCGCGATCACCGCCGCGTTGATTTTGCAGGAATTCGTCGGCCAGGTCCCGTGGGCGCACCTGGACATCGCCGGCCCGGCGTTCGCCGAGAGCGACAACGCGCTCGGTCCCAAGGGCGGCACTGGATTCGGCGTCCGCACTCTGCTGAAATTTCTTTCCGGTTTATAAGGAGGTTTTCGATCATGGGCAAAATCACCGAGGTGGGCGACAACAATTTCGAAGCGGAAGTTTTGCAATCGGCGCTGCCGGTGCTGGTGGATTTCTGGGCGCCCTGGTGCGGGCCGTGCAAAGCGATCGCGCCCGTCGTCGAGGAGATCGCCGGCGAATACGAAGGCAAGTTGAAAGTCGCCAAGCTCAACGTCGACGACCACCCGGCCACCGCATCGCGTTACGGCATCCGCGGCATTCCGAATTTGCTGATTCTCAAGGGCGGCACCGTCAGAGAGCAAATCGTCGGCGCCGCGCCGAAAGCGAAGCTGGTGAGCGCCATCGAGAAGGCGCTGCAGTAACTCGCGTCCGACCGAATTCGCCGCCAAAAAAATCGGCCGCGGGCGCCGACCGGGCCCTCCGGGTCAGCGCTGCCGCGGCCGTTTTCATTTCGACCCACGACCGCGGCGCGCCAGCGCGCTCAAAACACGTAGCGGCGCATGCTGACGTTCATGATCACACCGATGGCGAACATCATCGAAGCGAGCGCCGAGCCGCCGTAGCTCACCATCGGCAGAGGCACGCCGACCACCGGCATGACGCCGGCGACCATGGCGACATTGATGATCACGTGCCAGAAGACAATCGCGATCATGCCGAAAATCAACAGCGCGCCGAAGCGATCCTTGGCGCGCTGCACCTGGCGCAGGCAGTAGGCGACCATGACGAAGTAGAGAAACAGCAGCACGGCGCAGCCGACAAAGCCCCATTCCTCGGAAAAAACCGCGAAGATGAAATCGGTGTGCTGCGCCGGCAGAAAGTCGAGGCGGTTCTGCGTGCCGTGGAGAAAGCCCTTGCCGAAGAGCCGCCCCGAGCCGATGGCGATCTGCGATTGAATCACGTGATAGCCGGCGCCGAGCGGATCGCGATCGGGATCGAGAAAAGTGAGGATGCGGTTGCGCTGATAGGCTTTGAGAAAATGCCACGCGATCGGCAGGAACGCGAGACCCGCGCCGACCAGAAAAGCGAACGATCGAAGGCGCAGCCCGCCCATCAAAATCATGCTGATGAAAACGATGCCGAGAATCATCGCTGTGCCGAGATCGGGCTGGATCAGCGTCAGAAACACCAGCGGCGCGACCAGCGCGAAGGGCACCCAGAGATCGCGCAGATAGTAGCCGCGCGGCGGCTCGTCGGTCTGAAGATATTTGGCCATGACCAGCACGATGGCGAGCTTGGCCGGCTCGGAGGGCTGGAGGCGGAAAAATCCGAGGTTGATCCAGCGCTGCGAGCCGCCGCCCGAGTGGCCGACGATCAGGACCAGCGTGAGCAGCACGAGCACGGCCGCATAGAACGGATACGCGATGCGGTCGATATAATGATAGTCGAAACTGAGCGCGGTGATCATCGCGATCAGCCCGAGGCCGAGCCAGGTCACCTGGCGCATCGGCAGCGGACCGGCGTGGCCGGCGGCCATGTCGTAGTTGGCGCTGTAGATCGTCGTCACGCCGATGGCGACGAAGATCAGCGAGAGAAAAAACAGGGTCCAGTCGAAGTGCGAAATCAGACGGCGGTCAATTTGCACGGCTTTCTCCCTCCGCCCGCACCTGCTGCTGCTTTTCCGTTCCCTGTTTTTGCAGCTCGACAAATTTCTCGTAGACTTTTTTCGCCATCGGCGCCGCCGCGTCGCCGCCGTGGCCGCCGTGCTCGACCAGCACGGCGATGGCGAGCTGCGGGTTGTCCACCGGCGCGTAGGAAACGAACCAGGCGTGGTCGCGGTTGAAGTAGGCCAGCTGCTCGGTCTTCAAGTAGCCGCCCTTCATCTCGACCACCTGCGCGGTGCCGGTCTTTCCGGCGATGGCGAGGAGCGGCGATCTGGCCGCGCCGCCCGTGCCGCCCGGCGCCGAGACCACGTCGGCCAGCGCTTCGTGAAGGCGCTTCAGCGTGTCCGGCTTGAGATCGATCGTGCGGATCAGCTCCGGGCCGTACTCGCGCACCGTCGCGCCATCGACCGATTCCACTTTGCTGACGAGATAGGGACGAAAGAGCTTGCCGCCGTTGGCCACCGCGGCCATCATGTTGGCGAGCTGCAGCGGCGTCACGGTCACGTAGCCCTGGCCGATCGCCACCGAAACGGTTTCGCCGGGAAACCACGGCTGGCGAAAGCGTTTGCGCTTCCATTCGGTGTCGGGAATCGTGCCGCTTTTTTCGTCGTCGAGCACGATGCCGGTTTTTTCGCCCAGGCCGAAGGCGCGCGCCCATTTGGCGATCTTGTCGATGCCGAGCTTCGGTCCCAGCTGATAAAAATAAGTATCGCAGGACTCGACGATCGCCCGGTGCAGGTTGACCGAGCCGTGGCCGCCTTTTTTCCAGTCGCGAAAGCTGCGGTTGCCGAAAGTGTAAAAGCCCGGATCGGAAATCGCCGCCTCGGGCTGGATGACGCCTTCCTCGAGGCCGGCGATGGTCATGATGATTTTGAAGGTCGAACCGGGCGGATATTGGCCCTGGATGGCGCGGTTGCTGAGCGGCCGGAGCTGATCTTTGATGAGCCCCGTCCATTCGTCCGCTTTGATGCCGCGGGCAAAAACGTTGGGATCGAAGGCCGGCGTGCTCGCCATCGCGAGGACCGCGCCGTTGCGCACGTCGATCGCCACGATGGTTCCTTCTTTGCCCTTGAGCGCCTCGTAGGCGGTGGCCTGGAGCTGGCGGTCGAGAGTCAGATGCACGGTGTAGCCGGGCACGTCGCTCACCTCGTGCAGCACGCGCACGCGCCGGCCGAGCGCATCGACTTCGACCTGCTGGCCGCCGCTCTGGCCGCGCAACAGCTCTTCCCAGCGCCGCTCCAGACCGTACTGGCCGATCTCGTCGCCGATCACGTAGCCCTGGTCTTTGAGATTTTTGAGCTGCCGCTGATTGATCTCGCCGAGGTAACCGAGCACGTGCGCCGCCATCGGCCCGTCGGCGTAACTGCGCCGCGGCCGGGCGCGCAGGGTGACGCCGGGGAGATCGAGCTGATGCGCTTCGACCGCGACCACCGCCGACCAGTCGATGTCGCGGCCGATGACCAGCTCATCGAAAGCCGCGCGGCTTTTGTTCTCTTCGAAGGTCTTGAGCAGCTCCTTTTCGTCGCGCTGCAGGTAGCGCGCCAGCAGGCGCAAGGTGTTCTCGGGATTCTCGCTGTCTTCGGGCACGAAGATCAGATCGAAGGACGGCCGGCTGTCCACCAGCAGCTGGCCCTCGCGGTCGAAGATCATGCCCCGGGTGCCGGGCACGCGCTTGATGCGGATGCGGTTATTCTCGGACAAAAACGTGTAGCGCTCGCCCTGCACGATCTGCAAAAACACCAGCCGGCTCACCAGTCCGAGAAACGCCAGGACGAGAACGAGGTAGAGAAAGCGCGCGCGCCGGCGCAACTCGGGCGCGCCGTCCTGCTTATTGATATCGCCGAGGGGTGACATGCCTGCCTACTGCGCTGCGGCGCGGAACCGATTCACGTAGCTCTCGCCGCGGCGCAAAAGCGCGAAAACCAGCGGCGCCAATACCGCCGCCAGAAAAGCTTCCCTGATTATATACCAGCCCGCGCCGATCCAAAATCCTTCGACGCTGACGAAGAGCGCCGAGACCAGCACCAGCGCCGCGCCTTTGATCAGCGCGGCGAAGAGCACCAGCAACGAAGTCACCAGCGGGTTTTGCAGCCAGATGGCGCGCGAGCTCAGATAGACGGCCAGAAACACCAGCGACATGGCGAAAGCGTTGATGCCGATGATCCGGCTCGAGACCACGTCCACCGAATAGCCGAGCAAAAACGCCCCCAGCGCGGCGCCCACCGACGGATGATACAAGCCCAGATAGACGCACAACACCAGAGTGAGATCCGGCACCACGGGATGGGTGGGCAGGAGGTGAAGCAAAGTGGTTTGCAGCAGCAGCACGACGATGCCCGCTACAAAAAAAAGCAAGAACAGCCGCATGAGGTTCGGGTTGAGAGGCGACGGCCGGGCCGATCAGTTTTTCGCCGCGGCGCTATCGGCGGCGACCACCAGGACATTCTCGATGCGCGCGGTCTGCACCGCCGGCAGAACCTCGACGAACTGAAAAAGCCCCAGGTGCTGTTTGCGCACTTTGATCACGATACCGACCATCAGGCCCTTGGGGAAAACACCGTCCATCCCGGACGTGATCAGCCGATCGCCCTCCTGCACGTCTTCGCTGCGTTTCATGTATTTGAGCACGGTGCCGTTCTCCAGCGAGCCGGAGACAATGCCGCGGCTGCGCGTGCGCTGCACCAGCACGTCGATGCCGCTGTTGGGATCGGTGAGCAGCAAGACCTTGGCGGCGTGCGGCGTCACCGCGACCACCTGGCCGACCACGCCGAGCGGCGTCACCACGGCCATCCCCTTGCGCACGCCGTCCGCGCTGCCCTTGTCGATCTGGCAGCTTTGAAACCAGCTCGCCGCGCTGTTGGCGATGATCGACGCGGTGATCGCCCCGGCCGGCAGGTGGCTGCGAAAGTCGAGCAGCTGTTTCAACTGGCGGTTGGTCGCCTCGGCTTCGAGCAATTTCTGCCTTTCGACTTCGAGGTTTTGAATGCGCCGGCGCAGCCGCTCGTTTTCCGAGCGAAAGCCCGCCAGCGTGTCGTAATTTTCCCGAAAATCGGCAATCCAGTTGACCGCTCCCTGGGAAGCGGTCTGCAGCGGCCGCATGATCCACATCAGCAAAGCGCCCAGCGGCTCATTCTTCAATTGGCCGCGCGCGGCGGCGATCAAAATGTAAATCGACAGAAGAAGACAGAAACAAGCGCTCAGCGCAACTTGATTCTTGCGCAGAAAAGCGAGCATGGAAGGCTCGATTGCCTCCGATCGTGAGAATGCATGCGGCGGTTGGTCCTAATGAACCGCGACCTCGCGCAGGAGCGAAATCTCGTCGAGCGCCTTGCCCGCGCCCATCACCACGGCGGTGAGCGGATCGTCCGCCATCATCACCGGCAGGCCGGTTTCCTCGCGCAAAAGAATGTCGAGATTGCGCAGCAGCGCGCCGCCGCCGGCGAGCACGATGCCGCGATCGACGATGTCGGAGGCGAGCTCCGGCGGCGTGCGCTCGAGCGACAGACGCACGGCTTCGACGATCTGATTGATCGGCTCGAGCAGCGAATCGCGGATTTCCTCGTCGGTGATGACCACGGTCTTGGGCACCCCGGCGACCAGATCGCGGCCTTTGATTTCCATCGTCTGCACTTCGTCGCTCGGATAGGCCGAGCCGATGGTGATCTTAATCAGCTCCGCGGTGCGCTCGCCCACCAGCAGATTGTATTTGCGCTTGATGAACTGGGCGATCGCTTCGTCCATCTTGTCGCCGCCGACCCGCACCGAGCGCGAGAAGACGATGCCCGAAAGCGAGATCACCGCCACTTCCGTGGTGCCGCCGCCGATATCGACGATCATGTTGCCGGTGGGCTCGGTGATCGGCAGGCCGGAGCCGATCGCCGCCGCCATCGGCTCTTCGATGAGATAGACTTCGCGCGCCCCGGCCGACTCGGCCGACTCGCGCACCGCGCGCTTTTCCACTTCGGTGATGCCGAAGGGCACGCCGACGATGATGCGCGGCCGCACCAGGGTGCGGCGATTATGAACTTTCTGAATGAAGTAGCGGAGCATCGCTTCGGTGATCTCGAAATCCGCGATCACGCCGTCCTTCAGCGGCCGGATCGCGACGATGCTGCCCGGGGTGCGGCCGAGCATGCGTTTGGCCTCCGCGCCCACGGCCAGAACTTTTTTGCCCCCGCGCTCGTTTCGCTGCTGCACCGCGACCACCGACGGCTCGTTGCAGACGATGCCTTGATTCTTGACGTAGATCAGAGTGTTGGCCGTGCCGAGATCAATGGCAAGGTCGTTGGAAAAGACGCCGATGAGGCTACCCCACATCAGAAAACTCCTTCTTGTGCGCGCGGGAAACGACTAGAGCATGGCGAAAATAACAGATTCACCCGAATCAAGCAAGATAATGAAAAACTTAAAGAAAAATCGTTTTACCCGGCGCCGCCGGGTTGCATTGCGCCGGGCCATTTCTTATCATGGTTGGGCCGTTTTTTGCCGCAAAATTCCGAAAGGTTACCCATAAGCGATGCTCGATTTTCTGCGCAAACGCAAAAGAAACTGGATCATTATCTTTTTTCTCGGCCTGATCATTGTGAGCTTCGTCGTGTTTTACGGCGCGGGCAAATTGCGCGATTCCACCGTTCTGCAGGTGGCCGAAGTGAACGGCGAGCCGATCAGCCGGCGCGAGTTCGATCTGGCCTACGAGCGCGCCGTCGAGCGCTACCGGCAGATTCTCAAGGGCTCGCTCACCCCGGAAATGATCAAGGGGCTCAACCTCAAAGGCAATCTGCTCGAGGAGATGATTCGCAACAAGCTCGTGCTCCAGGAAGCGCGCAGTCTCGGACTCACCGCCACCGACGACGATCTGGCGGCGCACATTTCCCAGGCGCCGGAGTTTCAGGTGGGCGGCCGTTTCGACAAGGAGCGCTACCTGCAGATGCTCAGAGCCAACCAGCTGTTGCCCGCGCAGTTCGAGGCCGATCAGCGCGATCAGCTGACCATGCAGCGGCTCTACGGCGTGGTGCTCGACGCCGTGCACGTGACCGAAGCCGAAGCGCGCGAGCGCTACCGCATCGATCAGGAAAAAATCGATTTGGCTTTCATCAAGCTGCCCATCGCCGATTTCGCCGCGCAGGTAAAACCCACCGACGACGATGTGCAAAAATACTACGAGCGCAACAAGGAATCGCTCAGGGAGCCGCTGCGCATCCAGCTCGAATATTTGAGCTATCCCTTCAGCCAATATCTCACCTCGGCCGAGGTGAGCGACAAGGAGATCGAAGAATATTATCAGGTGCACCGCGAGGACAAGTTTCACAACAAGCGCGCAGCGCGGGTGCGCTACATCTCCGTGCCGATCGCCGACGAGGGTCAGAACAAGGGCGGGCGCGCCCGGGCCGAGGAGATCGTCAAGGCCGCGCGCGCGGGAAAAGATTTCGGCCAGCTGGCGAAATCGGCATCCAACGATCCCAGCGCCGCAAACGGCGGCGATCTCGGCTGGATCGCCGAAGGCCAGATGCCGCCGCCGATTGAAAAAGCCATCTTCGCGCTGAAAAAAGGCGAGGTCAGCGATCCGATCGCAACCCCGGCGGGCTTCCAGATTTTCAAAGTGGAAGATCTCAAGGAAGAAAAAGTTCAGACGCTCAAGGAAGCGACGCCGGAGATCGTAAAAACTTTGAAAAGCGAGAAGGCCAAGCGCGAGGCCGCCCAAGTCGCCGATCGCGACCGCGAGAAGGCGCTCTCCGGCGCCGACTTCGCCAAGCTCGCGCAGGAGAGCGGGGTCAAGCTCACGACGACGAACTGGCTCGGCAGCGGCGATACGCTGCCGGAGATCGGCGACAATCAGGAATTCTACAAAAACGCCTTCGCGCTCAGCGGCAAGGAGACGAGCCCGCTCATCGAGGGACGAAACGCCTACTACATGCTGCGGCTCAAGGAGAGAAAAGCGCCGGCGGTGCCGCCGCTGGAAAGCGCGCGCGCCAAGATCGAACAGGCGATCAGGGAAGCGAAAGGCTACGAGCTCGCGCTTCAGAAAGGCAACGCGCTGCTCGCGCAATTGAAAAAAGAAAAGGATCTTTCCCGGGTCGCGCAGGCGAACAACGTCAAACTGGACGAGACCGGATTTTTCCCGCGCAGCGCGCCCGAGCTTCCGAAGATCGGCGAGCTGGCCGAGCTGCGCGGCGGCCCGCTGGCGCTCTCGGCGCAAAAACCCCTGCCGGAAAGAGTCTACACGCAAAAAGACGCCGTCTTCGTGATCGCTTTCAAAGACAGCCAGCCCGCCGACATGGAACAGTTCGAAAAAGACAAAGCAGGCTTGATGAAGCAGGCGCTCGCGGAAATCCGCCAGCGCACGCTGGTCAAGTTCCTCGACAGCCTCAAGGCCAAGGCCGAGATCAAGTTCAACAATTCTTTCCTCGAAGAAAGCTAAGCGCGCGCTTCGGAGTCGCCTTCGTGCAAATCATCCTGGTGCGCCACGGCGCCACCGACTGGAACCTGCAGGGACGCTGTCAGGGCTCGAGCGATCGTCATCTGAGCGAGGTCGGCATCCGCCAGGCCGAGCAGATCGCCGAGCGCCTGCGCGCCGAGGAGCTGGGCGCGATTTATTCGAGCGGGCTTTTGCGCGCGCGCCAGACCGCCGAGCACATCGGCCGGCCGCACGGCTTGCCGGTGGTGATCGAAGACGCCGTGCGCGAGCTCGACCACGGCGATCTGGAAGGCCTCACGTTCAACGAGATCAAATCCGGCTACGGCGATTTTTTGGTGCGCTGGCGCAGCGAGCCCGCGGAGATCCGCGTGCCCGGCGGCGAGCGCCTCGCCGACGTGGCCGAGCGCGCCTGGGAAGGACTGAACCGCATCGCCCGGAGCCACGCCGACGCGCAGCGGATCGTCGTAGTCAGCCACAACTTTCCCATCCTGGGAATCATCTGCCGCATCACCGGCACGCATCTGAACGATTATCGAACTTTTCACCTCGACCCGTGCGGCGTCACCCGGCTCGGCTACGACGGCGCCGGGTGGTCGCTGACCGAGGTCAACGGCCGCGAGTATCCGTTCGCCGCGGACCCCGCTCCGATTCGCTAGCGTCCTTCTCCTTCCCAACAAGCGTCGGCGACGATCGCGCAAAGCCGCAGCGAAACGGCTCATCACCGCGGCGCACACGGAGAACACACAGAAGCAGAGCATTTTTGCACGCGAGTATCGCGCGCCAACCGAAATCTCCGTGATCTCCCTGCCCTCTGCGGTGAAATCCGGGATTTCAAATTCTGCAGGTGAGCATAAGCTTATGCATCGCTTCGCGGCGAAACTCACGCGGGATTTTTGTCCGCCCACAAGCCGACAGCGAAGAACAAGAACGCTAGAATCAGATAGCTGACAAAAAATTCCGGCGCCGCCATCCAGCCGAAGCGGCTGGTGATGCCGCCGGCGCCGAGGTCGTAGGCGTGAATCACGCCGAGCGCGGAGAGCAGCGCCGCCGCCGCCGACCAGACACCGGCGCGGGCGAACTGCCGCTCGATCAGCGCCACGCCGATCGCGGCCAGGATCATCGAGCTGAAAATAAACCCGCGCTCGAGCGCAATCATGCCGTGAATCGCCAGGCTCTCGCGCCCAAACGGCCCGAGGCCGACCTGGAACAGCGATTTGCCCGCGGCGCGCAGACCGGTCTCGACCATCAGCAGACCCCAGCCCGCGAGCGCGGGCACGATGCCCAGCGCCACCGCCGGCGCGTGCTCCTTCGGCGTTTCCTGAAATGCCTGGGCGACGATGATGATGCCGATGTAAAGCAGAATGCCGATGCCGGCTTCGAGCGGAATCAACGCCAGCACGCTCTGAATCGTGCCGGTGAAACAGAGCAACGTGATGAACACGCCGTTCAGCGCCGAATAGCCGGAGCGCGCGCCGAGCCGCTTCCAGCCCGGGTGGCCGATGTAGATCGTGGTCGGAAACACGCTCCCGAAAAGCGCCGCGGCCACCGAGCCGATACCGTTGGCCATGAGCGAGGGAAACGTCTTGAAGCGATCGCCCGCCGCCTCGGCGCTCTCGATGTTCTGCAGCGAGCCCACCACGTTGAAAATGCCCATGGGAAAAATCACCGAGAAATAGTTGAGAAACCCGGGATCGGCGAGCGCCTGCCAGAGCGCGTCGCCGGAAAAAACCGGCAGCGCCATGGAATGGCCGAGAGCGAGCGCCGCGCCGTGCATGGGTCCAAGCGCCCAGCCAAGCGCCGTGCCCACCGCGATGGCGACCATGCCGCCGGGCAGGCCCAGGGGCAATCTCTGATGGGAAAAATAAGCGACGAAGATCAGCGCCATCGGCAACAGCGCCACCAGCGGCCGGGCGAAAATCTTGAAGGTGAAATCCATCGCGATGAACGTGATCGCGATGCCGGAGAGCGCCGAGAGCAGCGCCGCCCGCGGCGTCACCCGGCGCACCTGCTCGGCGATGAACGCGCCGAGGATTTCGATCACGCCGTTGAGAAAACAGGCCACCAGCCCGACCTTCCACGCCCGGATGGGATCCTTGGTCTCGAGATAAATCGGCAGCATGATGAAAAACACGAACGCGAAAAGACTCACGGTGTTGATGCCGTAGGGCAGCGCCGTCACGTCCTCGCGCCCGCTCTCGCGCGCCAGCCGGCGCGCCTGCCAGGCGTAGAAAAAATTGCCGAAGAGAATCGAGATCGCCGCGCCGGGAAGAATCCGCCCGAAAATATATTCGTCGGGCAGATGAATCAGCTCGCGGCACAGACCGACGATCAGAATGAGCTGAATCAGATTGTCGATCATCAGCCCGAAAAACCCGTCGAGATCCTTGCGCACGAACCAGGGCGGCTGGAAGGAGGCTTGCGACATGAGAGAAATTTCTCCGCTGGAAATTTTCCGGCGACTGTAGCCGCCGCGGTTCGCTCAAGTCAAACGGGAACAGACCGAACGCTTGTCTGCTGGCGTTGGCTAAAGTCTTCGTGGGGCGATGCGCGTAGGAACGTAAAAACGCATCCTTCGGGCACCGCATCGAGAAAGCCATGCGCGGCGGTCTTTGAGAAATTTAAAATCCAACTTAAAATTTCTCAATCCCCGCCGGGACCAGAGCATCCCCAATTCGAAGCGTATTTCTTTGGAGAGATGTTTGCTTTTGCCGCAGGCCGTTACGAACACGCTTTTCGCGGATCCACAGCTTGGACGCAAGCTGACAACACACTGCGAAATCGAATTGAGGTCAAGTCTGCTACTCGCGGGGCCGCGAAGACAGCGGATTATTCTCTCTTCAGTCGCACAACCTTTGCGCGGTCGGAACGCGTTTGCTCGTTCGAAGCGTCCCTACGCAGGAGTCCAGGCGCAACGTTCCACCGCTGTCCTTCGTCGGTGATCACGGTTACCGATTTTCGATTGTAGCGCGTCACGATGCCGACCAGGGGCGGGTATCCGTCTGGATGAAATGTGACGCGTTCGCCGATCTTGAAATCGAGCATCTGAGAGTGAGCCCGCATCTGGCTCAGGAATCGCAGCCGCTCCACCACTCGGTGGTTCAGATCGATGAGTTCCGCTTCGCTGAGTTCGTCGATGTTGATTTTCATCATGATTTGCATCTCCAATGAGCGTTCTGAAAATCCGCGGTCGGATGGGCTTAATCCAGCACCGGTCTTGGCCTCGTGCGATAAAAAACTTAAAATTCGTAGCCCCGGCCGACCCAATAATGCCAATCGGCCACTGCCTCTCTAGTTTTAGGTTTCGCCGCCAACGGCGCCAATTGACTCAGAGGCACTGCGAGTCTAGCGCCGTGCCGGCGCAATCGCACAAACATCTCGGACTCGCATTCTTCCTCCGCCGCCATGCCCAGCGCTTCCACCTCTTCGCCGACATGTAACGGCGAGATTTCGCGCTTCGATTTGCAGCGTGCTTTAAAGGGAAATTCCAACCTCTCCTCAAGGTAGTAATACCAGCCCAGCGCCCGCTCGACAGCGTTGGACGCGTCCACGACGATTTCCATTTCAATCCGTCGCTCGCGGGCTTTGTTTTCCTTCAGACGAGTCATCGTGGCGGCTCATTGGTCTTATCCCATTTCCTCCTAGGAATTTTCCAGCGCTCGACCAACTCCGCAATCCGTTCGATTTCGCCTCCAGGGGTTGCATGAATAACGAGGACTTCGCCAGAGCGCAGCCACACAGTCGTTTCTGTAAGCGGTGGAGTTTTTGTCCGGACGCAGGGGGTGTTTTTCAAAAGGCGAAAGTAGCAACAAACGGCCGGATTCCAGAGCTCGGCGCCAATCCGACGGAAGCCGGATTTTGCCAAAAGCCCGAGCGAGGCAGATAATAACCGGCTGCCTTCCTCGCAACAGAATCCGCAGGCATTCCTTTTCGACAGGAGAGTGAAATCCGCTGACTGCGGTCACGCCGTCATCGCGGAACTTTCGAGCGCTATCGTAAGCCCCGAGAATGGCATCGCCCGAGCAGCGGACGGAGCAGAATAAGCCAACTTTGCGCGTTTCAAAGATTTCCACCGTGCCGCTGGCCCATAGCGCCGGTGGCGCTTTACTCCGCAGACGGTCGGACAACTCCTTGGGCCAACACGTGCCCGATGGCATCAATTTCGCAATCGTAAGCGCAGTCCTCTCCGCGCTACTTTGGCTCGCCATTATTTTTCGGACAGGAGCGACGCATTCTCTTGTGTCAGTCGTTCGCGGGCATGCTGGATGGCTTCGTGGAGCTTCTTCTGGAGAAGCTTGCGAGGCAAAACTTTGGTCCAATATGAGGCGACACGGATGCCGCTTTTCTCCAGTTCCAGCAATTCGATCTGCTCGCGCTTCTTTCCAGCGCAAAGAATCAGGCCGATGGGCGATTGCTCGCCGGGCCTCTGCTCATACTTCGCCAGCCAGCGCAGGTACAATTCCATTTGCCCCTTGTCCGCAGGCTGGAAGTCGCGCAGTTTCAGTTCGATGGCCACCAGGCGACGAAGCCCGCGGTGAAAAAACAGCAGGTCGAGATAGAAATCATCGCTGTCCACCTGGATGCGCTTCTGACGCGCCACGAAAGTGAAGCCGACACCCAACTCCAGGATGAAATTCTCCATCTCCCGCATGATCGCGTCCTCGATGTCCTTTTCGAGGTAGCGGTCCTTCAACCCAAGGAAATCGAGGATGTACGGATCGCGAAAGACCAGATCGGGCGTGAGCTTGTCTTCGGCGCGGAGGGTAGCGAGTTCGTGGCGGATCAGTTCCCTTGGCTTCTTCGAGAGAGCCGTACGCTCGAAAAGCATCCCGCCAATCTTCTGGCGAAGGGTACGGACGCTCCAGCGCTCGATTCGGCACATCTCGGCGTAGAAGTCCCTCTTGAGTTCGTCATCCAAAGGAATGATTTCCTTAAAGTGACTCCAACCCAATTGTTGCGACAGCGTCGCAACAATGTTCTGATCGGGAAAAAGTTCGGCGAACTGAATCATTCGCGCGAGATTGTGGCGCGACCAGCCCGATCCGTACTCCTCGGTCAATTGTCGCGACAGTGTAGCGACAATCTCCTCGCCATACTCCGCCCGCTTCTCTTTGAGGATGTCTTGTCGGATGCGCTTGCCAATACGCCAGTAAAGCAGGACCAGCGCAGAGATCGGTCGTCGCAGGGAACAACGTTCAGATAACTGCATTCATCCGCAAGACAATCCCGCAGCGGTGCCATTCTAGAGGAACTCACCATTGGCAACTGAAAAATGAAACTGAAATACCCAATGAGGAGCTATAAGAGGATGCCGTAGAAAGAGTTTAACAACGACCTTCTTCGCTCTGATTTGGGCCGCGAGCCGTCGCAACCCCGCTTCATCGTCATTGGTGGGAATGCCGATAGTCAGTTGATCTCGAAATTCCTGAGCAAGGCGATTTTTCAGGCGAATAACTGTCTGATTATCGAGCGCGCCTTCGCGATCGGCCAGGCTTAACGCATCGAAAAGCTCATCTTGAGGAAGCTTCGCCATCCCCACCAGCAAGCGGCAACAACGGCCGTCTCCACCGGGCCAAGGATCAATGAGCGAATCGATCTGTTTCCACCCTCTTAAATTGAAATAGCCGACGCAGAAATCGGCTCGTTGCGAAAGCTCTAGCGTTTCGCGCAGAGCGGGTAGGAGTTGCTGATCGATATTGTCGAAGATTCGCGGCAAGAAGATAAGCCTCGATTAGCTCGCGATTTTACGCGAAGTGACCGCGGGAGAGCAAGGAGAGGGCGAATCTCGCAGTCAAGTCACCGGCCACGGTTGCAACTTAGCCGGAAGATTCGCTGACGCGCTTTACCCTCACGCGAGAATGTAGCGTCCGGATTTTATCGAGCCTATTCTTTTAACCAGGCCTGCGCTTATCAGCGGCCGCGGTAAGTCAAGTGTGAGTCAAGTTATTGGTCAAGGCCGCGACTGTCCGGCCGGCGGCGCGGCTTGAAAGTCTGGGTAGCGGACGATAGGTTTATATTGCCTATGCTTCTCTACCGAGACCCGGCTCGCCTGGATTATCTCTCCGCCGTTCAATTGCAGGACAGCTCGATCCGAACCCGCTACGGCTTGATCGCGACGACTTTGCCGTCCTTCCAGATGTAGATCGGCGTGCCGTGCATACGGGCGGTTTTACGCGCGACTTTGGCCGCGCGTCTGAGAGCACGGCCGACCGCGGCGGAGAATTCTTGGGTTTCTTTTTTCACCTTGGGTCGTTTCATGGTCCCTGTTCCACCAGCCTCGGGCTGGCACCCGAATTATCATACCCACTCCACGCGTCGGCCAAAACCCGATAGTAGGTTTGAAAATTGTGCCAGCTTCGCGCAAAGCGGCGCCGCACATCTCCGGCGGGCACACTGTGTCCGCCCTGTTTCACTCGGGCGGCAATGCGCCGCAGGCCAAGCGCTGCGGAAGGAATGCGCAGGCACACGATCTCGATACGATAACCTGCGGACTTCCAACTCTTGAGTCGGCCCACATACGTCAGCCCGCTCAAAGTGCTCTCGAAGCAAAAGTCAGCCCCCGCTCCAGCAAGTCGCTCGATCTCCTGTAGAATAAACGACCCGCGGCAATCGCCGCCAAGTCCGGGCGCAGCGGTGACAAGCCCCCGGCAATTAGATCCGGATTGACAAAGCGGATCACGCGAGTTTCCCTGAGCAAATATTCGCGTGACCGTTCGGACCCGCGATGACAATACAAAGCCGCGAAGAGCGGTGCAATTTGGCCATGACAGTGACGATGCTACTCAGCGCGTTCGCAAGTAGCAACAAAACGAGTTGCCGGGGGATCGTGGGAGCCGCGGAATCATGGCTTGAAAGTTCCTGGCGCCGAAGTTAAGACTAAATTGATCCCATGGCGCAATTGCTTTGTCGAGACTTGGGCCGTCTAGATTACCTTGCCGGCGTGTCGGTACAGGAACAGCTCGTCGCGCGCAAGCAGCACGAGCCGCTGCCCGACATTCTTCTCTTCGTCGAGCATCCGCACGTCTACACGCTGGGCCGCGGCGGCAAGGAAGCCAACGTGCTCGCGCCCCATGGCGTGCCCGTCGTGCGCGCCAGCCGCGGCGGCGATGTGACTTATCACGGGCCGGGGCAGCTCGTCGTCTATCCGATCATTGATCTGCGCTCCAAGCTGCGCAAGGACGTGCATCGCTACGTGCGCAACCTGGAGCTGTCGGCGATGCGCACGCTGGAAGATTTCGGGCTCCCATCGATGCGCCGGCCGCCGTTCACCGGGATCTGGATCGGCGACAAAAAAATCGCCGCCATCGGCGTCGCCGTCAAGCGCGCGATCACCTATCACGGTCTGGCGCTCAACGTGAACACCGATCTTGAATACTTCAAGGGCATCATCCCCTGCGGCCTGACTTGGGCGGACGTGACGTCGATGGCGAAGGAGCTGGGCAAAGAGCAAAGCGCTGAGCGCGTGAGAGAAGTTTTTCTGCGCCACTTTGTTGAACTGTTCGGTTATGCCGAGGTCAAAGAAGGCTCGGAAGATTTCAAGTGCCACACCATCGGCTTATCCGAATCCCCAACGATTGGAACGTCTGGAACGACTTGAACGATTGGAACGTGTTAGGAAAATGGGTCGTAGACATCCCGACTGGATCAAGGTCAAAGCGCCGGGCAATCCGAATTACCTGCGCTTGAAGCGCCTGATGCGCGAAAAGAATCTTCACACGGTGTGCGAAGAGGCGCGCTGCCCGAACATCGGCGAGTGCTGGGGCAACAGGACCGCGACGTTTTTGATTCTCGGCGACACCTGCACGCGGGGCTGCCGCTTTTGCGCCATCGACAAGGGCAAGCCGCTGGCGCTCGATCCCGAGGAGCCGCGCCACGTCGGCCTGCTCGTCAAGGAGCTCGGCCTCGATCACATCGTGGTCACGTCGGTCAATCGCGACGATCTGCCCGACGGCGGCGCGGCGCATTTTGCAAAGACGGTTTTCTGGATCAAGGCGCTCAATCCGGGGATTCGGGTCGAGCTGCTGATCCCGGATTTCGCCGGCAACCTTCAGGCGCTCGGAACCGTGGTCGATTCGGGCATCGAGATTCTCAACCACAACATCGAAACCGTGCCGCGGCTTTACGGCAAAGTGCGGCCGGGGCACAGCTACGAAGGCTCGCTGAATATTCTGCGCCAGGCAAAACGCCGGCGCGCGGAGATGCTTACCAAGTCGGGCTTCATGCTCGGCGTCGGCGAAACCGCCGATGAAGTCCTCGCCACCTTGCGCGACCTGCGCGAGAATGAAGTCGATATCGTTACCATCGGCCAGTACCTCCAGCCCTCGGCGCGCCAGTTGAAAGTCGAGCGCTACGTCACGCCCGAGGAATTCAACGAATTCAAAGCCGCCGCGGATCGAATGGGGTTTCGCCACGTGGAGTCGGGGCCCCTGGTGCGAAGCTCCTACCACGCCTGGAGCCACGTCGCCTGAGCGCCGGCCGGGAAATTTCGCCAAATTTTGAAATTGACTTAGTTCCGCCGCTTCCATATCTTTCGGGACGGAAGTTCTGGCAGCCAGGGTCAACCGAGGCGATGAGACGGAAAAAGGAGGCACGACTATGGCAAAGAAAGATTGGACGCGGCGCGATTTCATCAAGACGGCGGCCGGGGGGGCGCTCACGGCGGGACTCAGCGGGCCTTTGATTTTGCCATCGCGCGCGCACGGCGCGGCGGCCAAGAAGAGTCTGAAAATTCTTCAATGGGTGCACTTCGTTCCCGCCTTCGACAAGTGGTTCAATGAGACCTACGTGAAGCAGTGGGGCGAGAAGAACAACACCGAGGTCACCGTCGACAATATCGGCCTCGCCGGCCTGAGCGCTCGCGCCGCGGCCGAGGTCTCGGCGCAAAAAGGCCACGACCTGTTTCTGTTCGAATGGCCGCCGCCGTTCTACGAAGAGCAGGTCGTCGACATGAAGGATGTCTACGCCGAATGTGAGAAGAAGTACGGCAAACCGATCGACCTCGCGATCAAGAGCACCTACAACCCCAAAACCAAAAAATATTTCGGCTTCTCACCGGCGTTTACTCCCGACCCCATCAACTATCGCAAGGATCTCTGGGATGACGTGGGGGTGGTGCCGGACAGCTGGGAGAAAATTCTCGACGGCGGGCGCAAGATCAAACAAAAACACAACATCCCGGTCGGCCTGGGCCTGGCCCAGGAGCTCGACACCTCCATGGCGCTGCGCACGATCATGTACTCCCACGGCGCCAGCGAGCAGGACGCCAACGGCAATCTGGCGATCAACTCCAAAAACACCGTCGAAGCGGTGAAATACATGAAGGCGCTGTTTCAGGAGACCATGACCCCGGAGGTTTTCACCTGGGACGCGTCGTCGAACAACCGCGCCATGCTCGCCGGCACGATCTCGCTGGCGCTCAATGCGATCTCGATCACGCGCACCGGCGAGAAGGATAATCCGGCGCTGACGGAGAAAATTCATCTGGCCAAGGCCGCCGCCGGTCCGGTGCGCCGGATCGGCGTCGAGCACGTGATGGGCGTGTACGTGATCTGGAAATTCGCCGAGAACATCGCCGGCGCGAAAAAATTTCTGGTCGACTACATCGGCAATTTCCGCCAGGCGTTCACCAACAGCGAGTTTTACGATTTCCCGACCTTTCAGCGCACCGTGCCGGATTTGAAACAGCTCCTCAGCAAGGATGCCAAGGCTCAGCCGGCGGACAAATACGCCGTGCTCGGCGACGTGCTCAGCTGGGCGACCAACATCGGCTACCCCGGATACGCCAACGCCGCCATCGACGAGATTTATCAGAAATGGATCATCCCGGTGATGTTCGCCAAGGCCGCCCAGGGCGTGCTCAGCCCCGAGGATGCGGTCAAGGAAGCCGAAGCCGAGTGCAAGCGCATCTGGGATAAATGGCGCGAGCGCAAGCTGATCTAGTTTGACCGGCGCGTCCGCGCGGCGCGCTCGGGCAGGAAAAGGAGACCCGCAATTCGGCGTCTCCTTTTCTTTACCGGGGACTTTGCGAAAGGCATCAGGGGCAGGTTAGGTTCGAATTGATATGGCGACGGTTGAGCTTCGCGGCATCAGAAAAATCTTCGGCACCGTGGCTGCGGTGAACGGCGTCGATCTATCGACCCGCGACGGCGAATTTCTCGTGCTCCTGGGCCCGTCGGGCTGCGGCAAGAGCACGCTCCTGCGCATGATCGCCGGTTTCGAGAGGCCCACCGAAGGCGAGTTGCTCATCGGCGGCCTGCGCGTGAACGATCTGCCGCCGCGCGCGCGCAAGATCGCCATGGTGTTTCAAAGCTACGCGCTCTACCCGCACATGACGGTTTTCAAAAACATCGCGTTTCCGCTGAAGGCCCAGGGCGTCGCCAGAGCCGAGGTGCCGCGCAAAGTCGAGTGGGCCGCCGCGCTCTTCGGCATCGGCCACCTGCTCGCGCGCAAGCCGCGCGAGCTTTCCGGCGGCGAGCGCCAGCGGGTCGCGCTGGCGCGCGCGCTGGTGCGCGAGCCGTCGGTGTTTCTGCTCGACGAGCCGCTGTCGAATCTCGACGCCCAGCTGCGCGCCTCGGCGCGCGACGAGCTGCAGCAGTTTCAGCGCCGCATCGGCACCACCACGATCTATGTCACCCACGATCAGGTGGAAGCCATGGGCCTGGGCGACCGCATCGTCGTGATGAAAGCCGGCCAGGTGCGCCAGATCGGCACGCCCCAGGAAATTTACGACGAGCCCGCCGACACCTTTGTCGCCGGTTTCGTCGGCTCGCCGCCGATGAACCTGGTGCGCTACCGCGATTACATTCTGGGCTTTCGCCCCGAGGATTTTCACCCGAAGAGCGCATCCAACGGCGGCAGCGCAACTGCGGGCTTCAAGTTCGCCGTGGGCCGGGTGGAATACCTGGGCGCGGACCGGCTGATTTACGGCACCTTGGTGGGCGACTACTCAGAGCAGAAAGTCATCGCCCGCCTGCCGGTGACGGTGACCGAAAAAATCGCACCGGGCGCGCGCTACGATTTCACCGTACCGGAGCCCGAGCTGCGCTTCTTCGACCCGTCCACCGAGCTGAGGATCGCGCCGCGGCAGGTTTGAGCGATCATGGAAGCGTCCACGTCCACGGTCCAGCCGCAAAACTCCGCGCCGCGCCGAAACCGCAGCTTTTCGCCAGTGGACAGCGAGACCTGGCTGGGCTCGCTCCTGATCGCCCCGGCGGTGCTTTACATTGCCCTGCTGGTCGGCGTGCCGTTTTTGATGGCGCTCTACTACAGCGTCAGCAACACCACTACCGGCGGCGGCAGCATGGGTTTTGTCGGCCTGCGCAATTTCACCGCGGTCGTCGGCACGCCGAAGTTTCAGACCGCGCTCAAAAACACGCTCATCTTCGGCGTGATCTCCCAGGTGCTGGTGTTGATTTTGAGCAACGCGCTTGCGCTCGCCCTGCAGCGCGATTTTCCCGGCAAGCGGCTGATCCGCTTTTTGATCCTGCTGCCCTGGGTGGCGCCGATCTCCATCGGCACCATCGCCTGGCTGTGGATCTTCGACTCGACCTACAGCGTGTTGAACTGGATGCTCCGCCTCGCCGGGTTGATTCAGGGCCGGGGCTACATGTGGCTCGGCTTGCCGCACCTGGCGATGGGCTCGATCATCGCCGTGCACGTCTGGCGCCAGCTGCCGCTCGCGACGGTGATTCTGCTGGCCGGCTACGGCTCGATCCCCCAGGACATTCACGACGCCGCGGCGGTGGACGGCGCCGGCTTCTGGCGCCATTTCTTCCAGGTTACTCTGCCGCTGATTTTGCCGATCAGTCTGGTGGCGCTGCTGTTCGGTTTGATTTTCACTTTCACCGACATGGTGATCATCTACAACTTGACCCGCGGCGGGCCGTTCGACACCACTCAGGTGCTCGCGAGCCTGGCCTTTTACACCGGCATCGCCGGCGGCGATCTGGCCGAGGGCGCGGCCATCGCGCTGTTTTTGTTTCCGCTGCTTTTGGCCGTGGCGCTGGGCTTTTTGATGATCGCGCAGCGCACCGAGGTGACCTGAATGGTCGAAAGCCTTCGCGCCTGGGGCGCGCGCCTGACCCGCGCGAGCATTCTCGGCACGCTCACTTTCTTTTTCGCTTTTCCCTTTCTGTGGATGCTGATCACGGCGTTCAAACAGACCGGCGACCTCTACGATCTCAAGCACAATCCGTTTCTGTTCTACGAGGCGCCGACCCTCGAGCACGTGAAGCGGTTATTTTACGAAACGCTCTACGGCCAGTGGCTGCTCAACACCGCCTTCGTCGGCGTGCTGGTGGTGCTGATCACGATCGCGCTCGCGGTGCCGGCGGGCTACGCGCTGGCGCGCCTGAGCGGCGGCTGGGGGGCGCGCCTCGGCATCGGCATTTTTCTCACCTATCTCGTGCCGCCGACCTTGCTGTTCATTCCGCTGTCGCGCGTCGTCGTGAATCTGCATCTCGACGATTCGCTCTGGTCGCTGGTGCTGGTCTATCCGTCGTTTACCGTGCCCTTCTCGGCCTGGCTGATGATGGGATTTTTCAAGGCGATCCCGCGCGACGTCGAGGAAGCCGCCATGATCGACGGCTACAGCCGGCTGGGCGCGTTCGTCCGCGTGGTGGTGCCGATCTCCATGTCGGGCATTCTCACGGTGGCGATTTTCAGCTTCACGCTGGTGATGCAGGAATTCGTCTATGCGGTGACGTTCATCTCGTCGGTGCGCAACATGACCGTCGGCATCGGCGTGCCGACGTTTCTCGTCCACGGCGACGTCTATTTCTGGGGCTCGCTGATGGCCGGCTGCTTCATCGCCAGCGTGCCGATCGCGATTGTGTATAATTTCTTCGTCGACCGCTTCATCTCCGGCTTCACCATGGGCGCGGTCAAGTAGGGGCAGACCCGCGGGTCTGCCGGGATGGCGCAAGCTATTCGCCAAACGAGCACCGGATCGCTTCGAACCAATTTCGCGGAGGTGGCTATGAAAGTATTGCGGCTTCGCTCCTGGAACTTTCAGGCGCCGAACCTGGAAGCCATGACGCGCTTTTACCAACTGGCCCTGGGCGCCGAGCTGCGCGCCGAGCAGACGCTCGCCGGAGTCAAAGTGCATCGTCTGAGCGCCGGCGAGACCGGACTCGGCCTGTTCGATGCCTCGGGAAAGCAATTCCCCGGCGTGCCCCATCACACCTTCGACATCGACGGGCCGGCGGACTCAAAGGAATTGATCAGGGAGCTGGAAGCCAAAGGCATCCAGGTCGAAGAGACGCGCGTGCACGGCAAGGGCCCGGGGTATTCGGTCTACATCACCGATCCGAACGGCAACCGCGTGGAGCTGTCGAAGGACTGAAGAATTTCGCGGATGGCCTCTTTCGTGGCTCGATCCTCGTCTTATCAAGCGCCGGCGTAAGAATCGCGCCGCAGCGCTGCTCGAACAGCTCGCCGAAGCCTTCATGGATCGGCGCGCCGGCGCGCTCTGATCACAGCTGCGCCATGAATTGCTCTAACCGATTTGACACTCCGTTCGCTGGTCGGCTAGGCTTTTTCGAGAACGTGATGACATGATCCGCTCCGATCTCATCCGGGCATTGACCGCAGCGGTCGGCGCGCGCTTCGTCCTCGACGCCAAGGAAGACGTGGTCGTCTATGAACAGGACGGCTCGATTTTCCAGGTGATGCCGGAGCTGGTCGTCCTGCCCGCCGACGCCGGAGAAGTGGCGGCGGTCGTGAAACTCGCGAAACGCTTCGACGTGCCGATCGTGCCGCGCGGCTCGGGCACCGGCCTTGCCGGCGGCGCGGTGCCGGCCGAAGGCGGCATTGTCCTGTCGCTGGCGCGGCTGAACCGCATTTTGAAAATCGATCTGGAAAATCGCCTGGCCATCGTCGAGCCCGGCGTGATCAATCTCGACGTCACCCGCGCGATCGCCAAGGATGGATTTTTTTACGCGCCCGATCCGAGCAGCCAGGCCGCCTGCTCCATCGGCGGCAACGTGGCGAACAATTCCGGCGGACCGCACACCCTCGCCTACGGTGTCACTACCAATCACGTGCTCGGCATGGAAGTCGTCCTGGATGACGGCGCCATCGTCTGGCTCGGCGGCGAAGTGCCGGACACGCCGGGCTACGATCTCTGCGGCGTGTTCGTCGGCTCGGAAGGCACCCTGGGCATCGTGACGAAAATCGCCGTGAAGCTCATGCGCGCGCGCGAGTCGGTGCGCACATTGCTCGCGGTCTTCGATCGAATGGACGCGGCAACGCAAACGGTCGTCGATATCACGGCCGCGGGAATCATTCCGGCGGCGCTCGAAATCATGGACCGCACCACCATCGAAGCCGTCGAGCGCGGCGCGCCGGCCGGCCTGCCGCGCGATGCCGAAGCGGTATTGATCGTCGAAGTCGAAGGCCTTGCGGAACAGACGGCGCGTGCCATGGAAGTCGCGCGCGAAATCTGCGAGCGCAACGGCGCCCGCGAAGCGAAAGTCGCCAGGGATGACGCGGAGCGACAACTTCTGTGGAAAGCGCGCAAAGGCGCCTTCGGCGCCATGGGTACGCTGGCGCCGAATTACTACGTGCAGGACGGCGTGGTGCCGCGCAGCCAACTGCCCGAGATGATGCGCCGGATCGCGGAAATCAGTAAGCAGTTCAATCTGCGCATCGCCAACGTTTTTCATGCCGGCGACGGCAACCTGCATCCCAATATTCTCTTCGACATGCGCGCCCCCGGCGCGCTCGAGCGCGTGATCGAAGCCGGCGCGGCGACGCTCCGCGCCTGCGTCGAGCTCGGCGGCAGCATCACCGGCGAGCACGGCGTCGGCCTGGAGAAAAAAGCCTACATCGGGCTGCTGTTCAACGAAGCCGATCTGCAAGCGATGGCGCGCGTGCGCCGGGTTTTCGATCCCGACGGCCGCTTCAATCCGGCCAAACTTTTCCCGACGCCGGCAAGCTGTGGCGAAGTGCGTCTGCAGCCGGCGGCGATTCCGGCCGGATTGTGGATATAAGAAATTGTCTGGCGTTTAGCGTCTTGGGTTTGACCTCAACGCCAAACCCTGGACTCTAGACACCAGACGAATCGCCTGAAATGGAATCGAAGAAAGCCGAAAACAACAACAGCGATGCCCCCGGGCTGCCGAGTTTGAATCTCCCCGAGCTCTACCAGTGCGTGCACTGCGGCCTCTGTTTGAATCAGTGTCCGACCTATCGCGCGCTGCGACTCGAGCCGGAGTCGCCGCGCGGGCGCATTCATCTGGTGAAGGCCGCCGCCGAGGGACGGATCGAGCTCAACGAGCGTTTCAAGGAGCATCTTTATCTCTGTCTTCTCTGCCGCGCCTGCGAAACTGCCTGTCCATCCGGAGTGCAATACGGGCGCATCGCCGAGACTGCGCGCGCGGAGCTCGGCCCGCCGGGCTCACCCTCTGCGCGGGCACTGCTAAATTTTGTTTTTACTCGCCTGCTGCCCTTTCCGCGCCGCTTGCGCTTGGTTTTCGGCCTGCTGCGTTTCTACCAGCGCACCGGAGCGCAGCGCATCCTGCGCCCGGTGCTGCCCGCCAAGTTGCGGGAAATGGATTCCATGCTGCCGGCCGTGCCGGCGAAATTTTTTCATGCCGAGGCGGAAGTTCTCCCGGCGTTCGGCGCGCGCCGCGCGCGGGTGGGCATGCTCAACGGCTGCGTCATGCCGCTTTTGTTCGGCGCCGTGAATGCCGCCACCGTTCGCGTCCTGCGGCGCAACGGCTGCGAGGTGGTGCTGCCCAAAAACCAGATCTGCTGCGGTGCCTTGAATATTCACAACGGCGAGAGTGTCGCGGCTAAAAAAATGGCGCGGCGCAACATCGCTGTGTTTCTCCAAGCCAACGTCGACGCCGTGGTGGTCAACGCCGCCGGCTGCGGCGCGGCGATGAAGGAATACGGCTATCTGCTGCGCGACGATCCGGAGTATCGGGAAAAGGCGGAGCGCTTCGGCGCGCTGGTCAAAGACGCCGGCGAATTTCTCGCCGCGCTCGGCCTGGTCGGCAAGCTTCAACCGCTGGCGATGACCGTGACCTATCAGGATCCCTGCCATCTCGCGCACGGCCAGAAAGTGCGCGCCCAGCCGCGGCTGCTGCTGCGGTCGATTCCCGGATTGAAGCTCATCGAAATGCCGGCTTCGGACGGCTGCTGCGGCAGCGCCGGAATTTATAACCTGACCCACGCTGAGATGTCGCAGCATCTGCTCCGGGAAAAAATGCTGGCGGTCGCATCGACCGGCGCCCAGGCGGTCGTCGCGCCCAATCCCGGCTGCATGCTCCAGCTCGGCTACGGCGCCCAGCGCTACGGACCGAATGTGGAAATCTACCATCTCATGGATCTCCTCGACCGCGCCTGCGGCGGCAGCGACCCCGGGGCGAAGTGAAATCGACAACGGATCAACTGGCGCAAAAGCTGGCCGCGGAGCTCGGCGCCGGCGCGATTGTTGCGAACAGCGAGCGGCTCGCTGAGTACGCCGTTGACGGCAAGCTGCCCGCTTTACTTTGTCTGCCCGCCCATCGCGAGCAGCTCGGCGCTGCGCTGCGCCTGTGCGCTGAAAACCAGGCGACAGTGATTCCGTGGGGCGGCGGCACGGCGATGGCGCACGGCAATCCGCCGCGCCGGGTCGATGTCGTGCTCGGCACCGAGCGGCTTCATCGCGTGATCGATCATGACCACGCCAATCTCACGGTGACCGTGGAATGCGGCATCACGTTGGATCGCTTGCAGCAGCAGCTTGCGCAAGAACGCCAGTTTGCACCCTTCGAGCCGCCATTCGCCGAGCGCGCCACCGTCGGCGGCACCATTGCCGCCAACCTCAACGGCCCGCGCCGCAGTTGCTACGGCAGCGTGCGCGATCTGGTGATCGGCATGAAAGTGACTCTGATCTCCGGCGAGCAGATCAAAGCCGGCGGCAAAGTAGTCAAGAACGTCGCCGGCTATGACATGTGCAAGCTTTTTGCCGGCTCGCTGGGCACGCTCGGAGTTATCACCGAGGCAACCCTGCGCCTGGCGCCGCTGGCAGAGAGCGCAACGACGCTGATCGCCGGGGGAACGTTTGAGCAGGCGCGCCGGCTCGCGGCCGCCGTTGAGGGTTCTCCTTTGCTGCCGTCGGCGGTTTTTCTGTCGCAGGAAAAAACTCCGGAAAAATGGCGGCTCGCGGTGCGCTGCGAAGGATTGGTGGAAATGGTCGAGCGCTGCCGGCGCGAGCTGGCCGCGCTCGCGGCAGAGGCGAATGCGAGCGCCGAGCTTCTGAATCCGGCGGCGCAGAATGAATTCTGGCGCGCGGCTCAAAATCTGCCGCTCGCAAACAGCCGGCTGACATTCCGCGTCACCGTGCCCCGGGGCGAAGTATTTTCCTGCGCGGAAGCGCTGCGGCGCCGGCCGGATTCAAGCATCGCCGCCGACCTGCCGAGCGGCACCATCTGGCTCAGCTGCGCGCCGAGCCGATCGGCGCTCGAGCGCTTTACCGAGCTGGCGGCGCTGGCGCGCGCGCGCCGCGGTCACGCGATTATTTTCGCCGCTCCGGGCGCGCTCAAACAGGGCTGGGAAGTCTGGGGCGAGTCGCCGCCGGGTTTTTCGCTCATGCGCCGCATCAAGCGCGAGTTCGATCCTCAGGAACTGCTCAATCCCGGCCGATTTCTGGGCGGCATTTAATCGCGGGCATCGAGGTGAGAACGGGCGTCTCGAGCCTGGCCATCCTCCATCCTCGCCTAAAACAGCCACACCACCCAATCGCTCAGCCAGTTGTCGACGCCGAAAGCGGCGCTGCCGCGGAGCGCGAAAAAAAGCGCGGCGATGAGGAACACCAGATTATCGCGCAGCCCCACTTCGTGCGCGTGATACGCCTGGCGATCGAAGGAGCGAAAATAATTCTGCGCCTTTTCGCCGTCGATCGCTGCCTTCACCGCGGGCGCCAGGGTCGGCAGCACTTTTAACCAGTGCCAGTGGAGCGCGAAGGTCGGCAGCAAAAAAACCATGATCATCAGCGCCGAGATCGGCGTCTGGATGCCCGCCGCCAAGCCGAGACCGCCGCCGACCATCAAAAACGTCGCGACGAAGCCGAAGAACGGCGCGCCCGTGGGAAATAGAATGCTCGCCGTCTGCACCGGATTGGGCCAGCGCCGCACGTTGCTGAGACCGCTGACGAGCATGCGCCAGCCGAGGGCGATTCTTAGCGCCGCCTCGCCGATCATCACCAGAGTCGAGTGTTCCAATCTTTTCTCCCGAAAGCCCGGATGGGCCGCAATATAATCGGCGCCCCGGGCGGCGTCAATTTGGCTTCGGCGCCCCGGCCCGAGCGCGCGGCCAGACGATTCAGTCAAGAATCTCGCGAGGGCGGGCAAAATTTGTCCGCCCGGGCACCACTTTTAGTTGTCTCGGACAAAAAATTTCTCTAAGATGCGGCCGTTGGCATTCGACTTCCCTGGCACGTCGGTTGCTCAACCCACACGCGAGTCAAAGGAGTTTGGTGATGCGTGACCTTGCGAGACGACTGCTTTTGCTGGTGCTGGGCTTTTGCCTGGCCCTCCCGCCGATCGCTGCGGCCCAATCCCAAACCTCCAGGCCGAGTCCGTTCATCGTCCCCGCCGGCCTCGAGCCCGCGGTGGAATTCTGGAAAAAAGTCTTCGCCGAAGTCAGCCTTTCGCAATTGATCTATTTCGATCCGGCCGACATGAGCCGGATTTACGAGATCGTCGAGGTCGGCGAGGAGAACCGGTCGAACCAGTACATCGACAGTGAGCGGGCGCGCATCGCCGCCGCCAACGGCGTCGACATCGAGCGGGTCAAGGCGCAGCGCGGCATCAAGGAGAGAACCGCCGCCGGCATCAAGCGCTCGGGGCGCTACATCGCTCGGATCCAGGAGATTTTCCGCGAGCGCGGCCTGCCTGCGGAATTGAGCTATCTGCCGATCGTGGAATCGTCCTACGAGATGAGCGCGCGCTCCTCGGTGGGCGCCATCGGCATCTGGCAATTCATGCCGCGCACCGCGCGCGAGTACATGCGGGTCAACGCGGCGGTCGACGAGCGCCGCGATCCGCTCGAGTCCTCGCGCGCCGCCGCGGCCTATCTCAAGCAGGCTTACGATCTGCTCGGCAGCTGGCCGCTGGCGATCACCTCGTATAATTTCGGCCAGGCCGGCATGGCGCGCGCCGTCGCCGAAGTCGGCTCGGACAACCTGGTCGACTTGATCGAAAAGTACAATCACCCCTACTGGGGTTTCGCGCCCAAACATTTTTACGCCGAGTTCCTCGCCGCCGTGGAAGTCGGCTCGAACGTGCAGCAATACTTTCCCGGGCTGGAGCTCGATCCGGCGGTGGAGATCAAAGAAATCGAGCTGGACAAGAAAACCACTCTGGCGGCGTTGATTCGCTCGTCCGGCTTGAGCCGCGAGGAATTTTTGGGCTGGAATCCTGCGCTCAGCGCGCGCACCGGCATTGTGCCCGCCGGCTACCGCATGAAAATTCCCGCGGACCGCAAGGTGGCGCCGCTCGTCGCCGTGGCTCAGGCGGCGCCGCCCGCCGCGCCGCAGCGTTCGGCTCAGGCGCAGGTGGTGCATCACCGCGTGAAGCGCGGCGAGACGCTTTACGAAATCGCCCGGCGCTACGGCGCCTCGGTGGAAAATATCCTGCAGTTGAACGGTCTCCGCCAAGCGCACCTGCTGAAAGTCGGCACGATGCTGCGCATTCCCAAAATCTAGCCGTGAATTTATCGCGCTCTAGAAGCCGAGCCCGCAAAGGCTCGGCTTTTTTGTATTCGCGCCCGCGTTGACAAATTTGCCGCGCTGGCTATAGTCGGCGCCGTGACGAGCAACCCGAACTTGAAAGCGCGCGAGCGGCGCACAATCTTCGCGCTCGCCGTTGTTTTTCTCCTGCACGGTCACAACCTGCTCGCTCAGGACGGCAAGAAAGTGCGGCTTGCCTACTCGGCATTCAGCATCTCATTCTTGAATATTTTTGTCGCGCGCGACGCCGGCTTGTTCAAAAAGCACGGGCTCGAAGCCGAGTTGATTCAGATGGCCGGTCCGCTGCCGGTGGCCGCGCTCGCCGGCGGCGAGATCGATTACTTGACCGGCTACACCACGGGAATTGTCGCCACCGGCCAGGGCGCGCCGCTCAAGGGCATCATGATCTCGCTGCGCAAGCCGCCCTTTTTTCTGGTCGCCGAGCCCGGCGTGCAGCGTTCCGCCGACCTGGCGGGCAAGCGCATCGGCGTCGATCGCATCGGCAGCCTGCAGCACTTGGTGGCGCGCTTGATGTTGAAACAACATGGCGCCGATCCGGAGAAATCGATCTTCACGCAAACCGGCTCGGTGTCGAACACCGTCACCAGCCTCGGGCAGGGAGCGGTGTCGGCGGCGATCCTGTCCGGGCCGCACAACGTGATCATGGCGCAAAAAGGCTTTCGCCAGATCGCCTCGGCGGACGAATTGCCGGCGCATTTTCCCACCAGCGGCCTGGTGGTCAACGAGACCAGACTCAAAACCGACGCGGCGCGCATCAAGAACGTGATTCGCGTCATGCTCGACGCCGCGGCCTTTTGCCGCAAAGAAAAAAACTGGGTGGTCAATTACATCAAAGAGCGCTGGAAGCTGGAGCCGAAGACCGCCCAGACCGTCTACGATCAATGGCTCGCGATCCTGACGCCGGACGGAAAAATCAGCATTAAAGACATGCAGGAGTATTTCGATCTCGCCTACAGCCAGAAGCAGATACCGGCGCCGATCAACGTCGCCGCGGTAACGGACTACTCGCTGCTCGATCAGGTCCTGGCCGGAAAATAAAAACGTATAGAACTAACGTCTCGCGTCAGTGCGAGCGTAAGTGAGGAGGTTCGATGGACGGCAAAGCCTTAGTCGATTCCGTGAAAAAGGAAATCATCGAGCCCGGCATTCAGCGCCTGATGGACAGCCAGTATTTCACCGAGCTGCGCCAGGGCAAATTATCGGTGAAGCGGCTGCAGGGCTGGGCGATTCAGCATTATCTGCACAACAAAGCGATCCTCAAATCTTTTGCGCTGGGCATGGTGAAAAACGCCCAGGAGCAGGCGATGTTCGATTATTTTATCTATCAGCTCAACGAAGAGCAGTCGCACCCCGATCTGGCGAAGCGCTTCGGCCTGGCGCTCGGCCTCAAGGAAGAAGACTTCGCCGAGGCGACGCAGATTTTCGAATGCCAGATTCACTCGGCGCGCACGGTCTATAACACGCTCACCGGCATCGCGCCGCAGAATCGCGCCTCGGCGATGACCAGCGAAAGCATGGTGTGCCGCTATTCGGAGGAATTTTTGAACGCCGGCCGCAAGCACTACGGACTCAGCGACCGCGATCTGGTATTTTTTACCACCCACATGGTGGCGGACATCGAGCACACAGCGCAGTCCGCCGACCTGATCGCGCGCCTGGTCAAAACCCCGCGCGAAGCGCGCCTGGTGCGCGAGAGCGCGCAGTACATGGTACGCATCAAGCTCGGCAAGTTCGACGGCATCTACCGCGAGTACGCCTGAGCTTGGCAGCGCGCATCGAAATAAAATTTTCCACCGGAGTCTCTATGTCGCAGATCATCGCAATTCTCGTCATTTTTTCGTTCTCCTGCGGCGCGCCCGCTTTTGCGCAAACCGATCTCTCCGCGCTCGCCGCCGCGGCCAGACAGGAAAAAGAGGTCGTCTGGTACACCACGACCTCGGCCGGCGATAATCAGGCGATCGTCGCCGGCTTCAACAAAAAATATCCGTTTCTCAAGGTCCAGGTGCTCCGCTCCACCGGTGAAAAGCTGCGCCAGCGCATTCTGACCGAAGCCGCCGCCGGGCAATTCTACTCGGATGCCGCCAGCGTCAGCAGCATGGAAATGGGTTTGTTGAAATCCAAAAACCTGCTGCAGCCTTACGATCCGCCGGAAGCGGCCAATTATCCCGCCGCAACCAAGGACAAGGAAAAATATTTCACCGCGATCTACGCGCGCAACTTCGTCATGGCCTACAACACCGCGATGGTCGCCGACAAAGATCGCCCGAAGGACTGGCCCGACCTCCTCGAGCCCAAGTGGAGAAATAAATTCGGCATCGACGAGGAAGAATTCGAATGGTACGGGACGCTGGTCGACTACTGGGGCCGCGAGAAGGCGGGCAAATTCATGAAGGCGCTCGCCGCCCAGCAGCCGGTCCTGCGCCGCGGCCACAGTCTGCTCGCCCAGCTGCTCGCCGCCGGCGAATTTCCGGCCGCGCTGGTGTTTCCGTTCGAGATCGAGCAGCTCAAACGGCGCGGCGCGCCGGTGGAATGGTCGAATACTTCCGATCCGATCGTCACCTCGATCAACGTCATCGGGCTATCGACCAAGGCGCCGCACCCGAACGCTTCCAAGCTGCTGATCAACTACATTCTCTCGGAAGAAGGCCAGACGATCATCAAGAACGTGTCGCGCGTGCCGATCCGTCCGGGAGTGAAGCCCAACGTCGCCAAGCTCGACCAGTCGACCTTGAAAATCCACTACGTGCCGGCGGACATGTTCCGCAAGATTGCCGACTACGAGAAGGAATTCCGGGATCTGTTCTGGAAGAAATCGTAACCCGCTAACCGGCCAGTCCGGTGGCTTCGATTTCCAGCAAATATTTTTCGCCGGCGAAACCGTCGACGAGCCGGTAGTCGACCTTCTCCGGATCGATCCAGCTTTCTTTGGCAAGAATCGCTTTAACGGCGTCCACACTCTGATCGCGGCGAAGAAACACCGACAGCCGGCCGGTTTTGGCAAAGTCGTGGGTCAATCCTCCGGAGACGGCACGCGCGCTGGTGATTGCCTTGAGCACGCCCGCGACCTGTTCATTGAGCGTATCCGCTTCCGAAGTGTAGCCCGAGTAGAACGCCACAGAGTCGTAGCGTAGATAGCAGAGATAATTTCGCGCCGGCTCGAACTCCACCGGGCTCCGCTCGGCATTGTGATGGATCGGCTTCATCGCCAGCAGCTCCAGACCCGCGATCGCGTCCGAGTCGAACCACTGCCGCGAAATGAAACTGGAGCTGGCGACTTTTCGCGCGCCAGTTAGAATCTTCGACCGCGCTGCCGTCGCTGACGTGCGAGCGGCCCTGTTTTTTCCCCACACGCGGACGCGCACCGCATGATCGAGCGACAAGCCGAGCGCGCGCAGCTGATCATCGAAGGCCCGAAAGAGCTCATCGGTCGCGATATCCGCCGCGACTCCAGCGCGGCTTTCAGCGGCAATCTCCACAAACTCTCGCTCCAGCCAGCTAAAGAATCTGACTTGCATTGTGACCGGACTCTACTGCAAAGTGAAGTTGCAAGAAAGATCAAACCCGATCGCTTGGACTTCGCAGTGTGGCACCGCTTAATTACCGCTGCCGGCCAAACCCGCTCGGCTAAAACCGTCGAGGTGTTCGGCTGGCTGATCCTGCTCGAAGGAGTCTTCGTGCTGTTCGCGCCGAACTTTTCGATGGCGGTGCTGGGAATCGAGCCTCTGGCGCACCAGGCAGCGAACTATTTTCGTCTGGTCGGCCTCCTCGTGTGCGGCCTCGGCATGCTTTACATCGCCAGCGGGCGCCTGAGCGCCGAGGGTTTTGTTTTCGCGTCCATGCTCGACCGCCCGCTCGTGCCTTTTGCGATGGCGATTCTGTGGCACTTGGGAATTCTTCCCGGCGCGCTCGCGCTGATTTTCTCGATTCAAGACTTCGGCAGTTTTCTCTGGACCGTGACCGCGTGGCGCGCGGAGCATGCAGCTCACTAAAATGGAGGCGACGATATGAGCGTCATCGGTTTTATCGGCCTCGGCATCATGGGCAAACCCATGGCGCGGAATCTTCTCAAAGCCGGCCATTCGATCATCGCGCACAACCGCAGCCGCGCGGCGGTCGATGAACTGATCAAAGAAGGCGCTGCGTCCGCGGCGAATTCACAAGAAGTCGCGGCGCGCAGCGAGGTCGTCATCACCATGCTGCCCGATTCGCCGGACGTGGAGCTTGTCTACGCGGGCGAGCGGGGAGTTTTCTCCGGGATCAAAGCCGGCACTTTGCTGATTGATATGTCCAGTATCTCGCCCGTGGTCGCGCGCAGGCTTGCCGCCGAAGCCGAGAAACACGGCTGCGACATGCTTGACGCGCCGGTGAGCGGCGGCGAAGCCGGCGCCATCGGCGCCACGCTCTCGATCATGATCGGCGGCAAAAGCGCAGCCGTGGAAAGAGCGATGCCGCTGTTTCAAGCGCTGGGAAAAAACATCGTTCACGTCGGCGAAGCCGGCGCCGGTCAAGTAACGAAAGCGGCAAATCAGATGGTCGTCGGCACGACCATCGCGATTGTCGGCGAAGCGCTGGTGCTGGCCAAGAAAGCCGGAGTCGATCCGGCAAAAGTTCGACAAGCCTTGCTCGGCGGCTTCGCTCAGTCCAAAATCCTCGAAGCCCACGGTCAGAAAATGCTCGACCGCAATTTCAAACCCGGCTTTCGCATCCGCCTGCACGAGAAAGACATGAAAATTGCCCTCGCGACCGGGTCCGAATACGGCGTGCCACTGTTGGTTACTGGCGTCGTCGGCCAGATGATGACCGCGATGAAGGGGATGGGAAATGGCGATCTGGATCACTCGGGGCTGGTGCGTTTGATCGAAGAACTGGCAAAGAAGCAACTTGGTGATTAGTGAATTAGGGGCTAGTGAGTTAGCCGATTCGAGATTCAGTTATTTCTTTTGTTTCAGTTGCTGAGAAATCATGCGGTTCAGCATTTTCAGGATCTCTTCCAGAGCAGTAATACGGGCTGCAAACACCGCCTTATCAACCAAGTGTAAATCTCGACATTTCAGGTACCAGTTCACCGTCTCTGTTGTCGAGCCACGAGCGACGATCAAGTAGTGGGTATATTCCTTTCCGCTTCGCCTGCCGAATCCTTCCGCGATGTTCGCACTAATCGACCCCGTAGATCGTAACACTTGATTCGCGATTACCCGCGCCGCCATACCATTAGTAAATATCTCAACATCTTGAACAACATCCAGAAACAATCCGTGCGCCTTTTGCCAAACGATCAAATCTTCAAAGCTGCGTATCTCTCCCACAACTAACTCACTAATTCACTTCCTCGCTAACTCACTCTTCACGGCTTCCACCCCGTCTTGCTCAACTGCTGATCCGCTTCGAGCGCGAAGCTGAAATCGTACGCTCTCGAGTTCGGCAAGGTCTCCGCTGAGTTGCTCACCTGGCGGATGATGTTGAGATCGTTGCGCTGGGTCTCGTCGTCCACCGCGCCGTTGCGGGTGAACGTGCCGATCAGATCGTCGTACAGGCGCGATGCTTGTTGACGCGAGACACCGGAAAACTTCAACAGCGCAGCGACCGTTCCTTCCTTATCCTGCCGGATGTAGCGCAGCGCCTTCAAGGTCGCGCGCGCCACGCTCGCAATCATTTTTGGATTTTCTTTGATCAGCTTGTCCGTCGTCGCCAGCGTACCCCAGGAATTTTTCACTTCATTGCCCATGAAAAACATCTCGTGCATGCCCTTGTCGAGCGCCACGTAGCGCTGCTCCACGCTGAGCACCGCCGCGTCGAAGCCGCCGCCGAGTAGCGCCGCGAGCTGATTGCCCTGGCCCACGTCGAGGTAAATCGCGTCTTTGTTGCCGTCGAGCCCGTGCTTGGTAAGGATCTGCTTCAGCATATAAGTCGCGATCGCGGCGACGCCGGTGGTCGCGACCTTCTTGCCCTTGAGATCTTTGGGGCTCGTGATCTCGGGCCGCGTCACCAGCCACTGCAGCACCCGATCGTTGGTCGCGATGACGACTTTCAGCGGCGTGTTGCCGCGGGCGATGCTGACCAGCGCGCTCGAGCCGGCGCCGGTGAACTGCACGTCGCCGCCGAGCATGGCCTGGATGCTGGTCGTGGGCGCGACGAAGATCACCCGCTGATCCAACCCTTCCTCTCTGGCGTAGCCTTTCTGCTGCGCAATCGGGTAAATGACCATTTGAAAGCTTTTCGCCGGTACCGCGATGTTGACGGTTTGCAGCGGCTGCGCATCGGCCGAGCCGGAGAGAACCAGAGCGAAAATCACGCTCAGCCAACACCGGCGGGACAGGCGCGCTAGGGATGACCGTTGAATGGATTTCATTTGCGACTCCTGGCCGTGACATCATCTACCCTCTCCCGCGTCGCGGGAGAGGGTGAGACAAATACCCAAACGAGCGGCAGATCAATTCAGCGGATAGAGCAGCTTGGGATTCTCGAAAAAAATCTTATCGGTCAGCTCGGCGGGAATGTCTTCGCGCGCGCGCATGGCGGCGACGAGCTGGCGCTCTTCGGACGGGTCCTGATGGCCGTAGTCGGAGCCGATGATCAGATGATCGTCGCCGGTGTAGCGCGCGATGTAGCTGACATCCTCGTCGGCTTCGCAGGCGACGAAGATGCGGTACTCGCGAAACATGTCCTGGTCCGAGGAGAATTTCCATTTCTCGCGGAACAGCCGCTTGATGATGTGCATCATGAACGGCACCCAGCCGGCCGACGCTTCGATGAAGCCGAATTTGAGCTTGGGAAACTGCTCGGGAATCTTGTTGTGGATCAGATCGCGAAAAGCGAACAGCGGCTGCACCCGGCTGTGGCCGAAGGTGTGGTTGCGCTCCACGTCGAAGAGATTGAGGAAAAGCGGGCAGCCCGCGCCGGTGTGGATCAGGATCGGCAGATCGGTATCCTGCGCCGCCTGATAGATCGGATTGAAGTAGGGATTATCCAGCGTGCGCAATCCCTCGATGCCGCGAAAGAAAACTCCCACCGCGCCGTTGTCCTTGCCCCATTTGATTTCTTTCACCGACTCTTCGACGGAATGGAGCGGCGGCACCACCACCCAGCGCATGCGCCCGGCGGATTTGGCACAGGCCTGCGCGATGAAGCGGTTGTAGGCGCGCGCCAGCGCGACGTCCAGCGCGGCATCGTCGGTGATGTAGATCAGAAACAAAGTCGGAAAAACCACCTGGGTGGCCACGCCGAGCTTGTCCATGTCCTTCAAGCGGCCCGGGATGTCCGTCATCTCGCGATAGGCAAGATGAATGTCGCCGCGCGAGGTTTCGAGTTTCGACGCGGACGGCGTGATCAAGCGAAAGCTGCCCTTGCCGTTGGGCTTGGGAAAAATATTGCCGTCGATCAGCCAGAACGCGTTGCGCGGTCCGTAGAGCGTGTCTTCCGGGCTTTTGAGCAGCACCGGCCGGCGCGGGTACATTTCCCTGTCCATCATCGCCCACATCGCTTCGCCTTCCGAGATATGCGTGTCCGCATCGATGATTCCTTGCATACAAGCCCTCCCTTGTAACCGTTGAATTAGGTCAAATTCTAAAAGCTCACCGCGAGCGCCAGGCAACGAGAATACTTCACAGGAGAAATATCAGGGCGCAATGCGATCGGAGAGCCGATTGCTGCGAAATTTCTCGGGCACGCCGTTTTGAATTGCGTCGGTTTATCCATTTCCCCAATCTTTTCTCGCGCTTCCCATCAATTCGGCCTGTTTGATCTATAGCAAAAACCCAGGGCTTCGCGCCAGCAACCAAAACTCCGCGCCATCGCTCGCGATTTTCTTTGCACTTGACGCCCTCTCCGAAGGTGATTAGCGTTCACGGACAACGTTCCCGCGGCAAAGGAGACTTCCATGCTTCCATCGGTCGAGCAACTCATCGAACTGGCGGTTTTCACCGGCAAGATCTTCGTGCTTTGCACCGGTGGAATTTTGTTTCTCTACCTAATCGGTGCCTTTCGCTACATTCCCAATAATCGCGTCGGTGTCGTGGAAAAGTGGTGGAGTCTCAAAGGTTCTCTCGAATCGGGCCTGATCGCCATGAACGGTGAGGCCGGCTACCAGCCTCAGTTGTTGCGCGGCGGCCTGCATTTCATGATGCCGCTCAAGTACAAAATCCACATCCTTCCGCTCGTGACCATCACGCAGGGGAAAATCGGCTACGTGTTCGCTCGCGACGGCCAGCCGCTGCCTGCCACCCAGGCGCTGGCGGCAAATACCACGGCCAACGATTTTCAGGACGCGGCTAAATTTTTGCGCAGCGGCGGCCAGCGCGGTCCACAGCGCAAGATTCTCCGTGAAGGAACCTACGCGTTCAATCTGGCCCAGTTCGTGGTCATCGCCAACGAGCGGGTTTATGGCTTGGCCCTGGACAAGCATGAAGAAGAAATGTTCAAGCGCATGGCGAACCTGATCACCCAGCGCGACGGCTTCGAACCGGTGGTAATCAAGGGCACCGACGATCTTGTCGGCATCGTGACGGTTCACGACGGACCTTCGCTGCCTTCGGGTCAGATTATCGCGCCCACGGTCGGGGAAGATCCGAATCAGCCGGCAACCTATCACAACAATTTTCAGGACCCGGAACATTTTCTCCAGGCCGGCGGCATGCGCGGGCGCCAGCTGCAGGTGCTGGTGGAAGGCACCTATTACATCAACCGGCTGTTCGCGACCGTGGAGATGATTCCCAAAACCGTCGTCGAAGTCGGCAACGTCGGCGTGGTGGTGTCGTACACCGGCGACGCCGGCGCGGATATCTCCGGCGAAGAATACAAACACGGAGAGCTGGTGCGCAACAACCAGCGCGGCGTCTGGAGCGTGCCGCTGCTGCCGGGCAAATACGCGTTCAATACCTACGCCGGCAAAGTGATCATGGTGCCGACCACGAACTTTATTTTGAAGTGGAACCGCGAGGAGACCGGCGCGCACAAATACGACGAGAATCTCGCCGAGGTGTCGCTGATCACCAAAGACGCCTTCGAGCCGTCGCTGCCGCTTTCGGTGGTCGTGCACATCGATTACCGCAAGGCGCCGCTGGTGGTGCAGCGCTTCGGCGACATCAAACGGCTGGTCGAGCAAACCCTCGATCCGATGGTGTCGGCCTATTTCAAGAACGTCGGCCAAACACGCACACTCATTCAGCTCCTGCAAGACCGCAGCGACATCCAGCAGATCGCCGGCGAGCAGATGAAAGCGAAATTTGCGCAATATAATTTGGAATTGCAGGAAGTTTTGATCGGCACGCCGACCCCGGGCAAGGGCGGCGGTCAGATCGAGCAGATTCTGATTCAGCTGCGCTCGCGGCAGATCGCCCAGGAGCAGATCGAAACTTACAATCGCCAGGAGCAAGCGGCGGTCAAGGAGCGCGAGCTGCGCGAAGCCGAAGCGCGCGCCAAGCAGCAGACGAATCTAACCGAATCCGAGCTCGCGATCATCGTCCAGACCAACCAGGGTAAGGCCGACTACGCCCGCGCGCAGCAGCAGGCGTCGCAGATCCAGGCGCTGGCGCAAGCGGAAGCGGAAAAGATCCGCTTTCTCGGCGAAGGCGAGGCGAAAAAGATTCAGGCGCTGGCCCAGGCCGAAGCCGAGCGCGCCGCTCGGGTCGGCATCGCCCAGGCGATGGCGATCGAAGAACAGGTGCGCGCCTACGGCGGCCCGCGATTTCAATTGACCCAGCAGGTCATGAATCGCTTCGCCGAGGCGGTCGAGCAGGCGCGCATCGACGTGGTGCCGAAGATTTTGATCGGCGGGCAGGCCGGCAGCAACGGGACCAACGGCAGCGCCGGCTTCGGTTCAGGAAACGTGCTGGAAGCGCTCTTGGCGATCCTGCTTTCGGAGAAAATCGGCATCGAGCCGAGCGCGCCGGCCGCGCCGGCAAGCCGCGAGGCCGAAGCGCTGCGCAGCGAGATGCGCGCGCGCATCGCCGCCAATGTGACGCCGGGATCGAGCTCGGCGCCAAAGTAAAAAATCCTGAGAGCCCGCGGTGCGCCTTCATGCGCGCCGCGCGCTCTCGATTAAACCTTCAACCCGCCTCCCACAATCCACTCCGCCGCGACTTGGCGCGCCGCGCCGGCCTTTTCCGGCGCGACCTGAGAGAGCAGTTTCTCGAAGCGCGGGCAATCGACTTTCAGAGTCTCGTCCATGCAGACAATGTATTCGTCGAAGGTTTTTTGCGCCATGGCCGCGCTCTGGCCGAAGCGCCGCGTCAACACTGCCAGCGCCTCGGTGCGGTGCGTTTTGAAATGGCGGATGCCATCGCCGTGCGCGGTTAGAAACGCCGCGAAATCCTTTTGCCGCTGGGCGAGCAATTTCGTGGTCGTCTCGATGGTGATCGGCAGCGGATCGTCGACGACCTCCGGCCATTCGCTCAAGCGCTTGAAGCCTCGCTCCTCGGCGATAAAACCGAAGGGCCGCGGCAGCAGCGCCGCCTGGACTTTGCCGTCGGCGAGCAGATTGAACGCATCCTGGTCGCCGCCCGGCAAACGCAATTCGAGATCCGTTCCGACTCGAAGCTTGGCCAGGTCGAAAAAAGTCTCGGAAATTGGCGCGCCGCGCGACGGCCCCTCGCGGCAGGCGACGATCTTGCCGCTCAGATCGGCGATGCGATTTATGTTCGAGGCGGCGACTAGATAATACGGGCAGCTGTTCATCGCGGCGCCGAGAATGCGCGTCGATTGAGTTTTCAAGAAATGCGGCAAGGACGCGCGCCCGACCAGGAGCGAAAGCTGCGCCCGGCCGTCTTCCAGCCGGCGGTAGCGCTCTTCGGTGCCCTGGACGTGCTGCCAGGAGACCTCCAGCCCGTGCCTGCGAAAGATTCCCGCGTCGATCGACAGGTATCCGGTGGGGTCGCGGGCGAAGTCTTTGCCCGCGCCTTCCAGGTGGCCGTACATGACCGTCAACTCGATCAAGCTCATCGCGATCTCCCTTCTAAAAGCCGCCGATCTTCTATATTACGGCGCGCCGCGGGTGACAAATCGCCGCTCGCCCGCTGATCTTGACAGCTAACTTCGCCGGGGCATAGAGTCCGGCCAAATTTAACCCGTTCCCATCGAAAAGGAGGCCGCCGTGAAGTTGCTCGATGTTTTTGAAATGGCCAAGGAGAGGAAAAAGGGCCAGCGCCGCATCGATCTGTTCCGCCGGGAAAATCTCGAAACCTGGATCTTGATTTTCCCCCCCGGCGATGTGCAGAAGATGCACAGCCACCCGTCCGATCGCACCTACTACGTGCTCACCGGCCGCGGCATCATGAAAGGCCTGAACGAAACCCATGAATTGAAGCAGGGGCAAATCATCAGCATCCCGGCGCACGAGTACTACGAAGGCTCCAACCCGCACGACGAGCCGATGATTCTCCTCGGCAACAGCCACAAAGCCACGGCGGAAGACCTGGCCAGGGCCGGCGGACAGCGCAACGAAATCGACGAGAAGACCGGCAAGCGGGTGATTTTTCAGCACGGCGGCGGCCGCGATATGGGAGTGCTGGCGGATTGACAGAAACCGAGGATGGAGGATGGCGAAAGAATCGATTCGATCCTCCATCCTCGATCTTCGATCCTCGATCCTCGACCCGACCTCTATCAGCGGTTCAAATTCTGGCCGAGCCGCGTGTGGATGCGCCGGACGCGCTCCACCTGTCCCTTGGCGGGGAAGCGCTCGTAGAATCCCTCGGCGCGAAATTCCCGGCTTAACTCCGCCCAGGGTTTGACCACGCTGGCGAAAATTTTCGGCGAGCGCTCGTCTTCCCAACCCTGAATGATTTTCCGCTCGCGGATCAGATCGGCGAAGACGCGAAACAGCGCCTTCAACGTCACGTCGCGGGTGAACATGAATTTATCGTTGTCGCCCCAGACCGCGTCCATGACGTCGCGCACGCCCTTGAGATAATCGCGCAGCAAACCATAGGCTCGGTCGGCGCGCATGCCGAAGCGCTCGTCGAAGAAGCGCCGGTTGCGCTGCACGACTTTGAAGACCTCGTTGAACACTTCCGACTGCAGGATCCATTTTTCCTGGCGGCTGCGCCCGCCCAGGCGATTGATGCGGTAGCGCAGCGGCGAGTCGGCCTCTTCGTAGAGCAGATTCACCAGCTTGGCGGCGAACTTTTTCTCCGGCGTTTCCCAGGAAACCCGCTCGTAAAGATCGACCAGGTGGGATTTGTTGATCCGCGTGTGAGTCGAGTTGATGATCACGAACATCTCGGTGGCGAAATCCGCGCTCTTGCCGTCGAACAGCACGCAGGGCACCTCGATCCGGTCGATCTGCTCGGGATGCTTCTGGCGGAAAAAATGCAGCGCCGCGAGGCGGTGCTGGCCGTCGATGATGAGATATTTGCCGTCCGGCTCGCTCAAGAAACCCACGCTCTCGGAAGACTCCGAACGGCGAAAGCGCAAGGTCTCGTCGGTAAAAAGCAGAATCGTGCCGGGAATCAGCGGCTGGCTCACCGCGGTCTCGTAGAAGTTCACGATCTGGCGGATCTTGCGGCGGTTCAGCAGGCGCTGGAAGGATTTTTCGCTTTTCTCGATGCCGGCGATGAACTTGGCGACCTCGTCGTCGCCGCGCTCGTCGGCTTCGATCTGCTCGCCTTCGAAATAGTAGCGGCTCGAAAAACTCACCCGATCGAGCAGGTCCGCCGCCTTGTAGGCGATGAAATAGAACGCCCCTTCTTTCTGTAACACTCGCGTTGCCAGCATGGATCGCTCCTCCTCGACGGGATTGCGCTGTGAGACGCGCGCTTGCCGCGCGATTATGGCCGCGGCGGAAATTTTTTACCAGAAAAATCAAGAATCAGCGAAACCGCCGCCGGACAAAAAATTTCCGCCTTAGTTTTACCATGTATTTGTGGTAATCTTAGCCGAGCACTTAGATGAACGGCAAATCCATCCCGTCCGAGTATCCGCGGGCTTCGGCCTTTGCCACCCGGCTTCGCTCCCTGGTCTTCAAACCTCGCCTCCGATTCTGGCTGGGCTGGATCATCGCGTTTCTGGTGCTCTGCCTGGCGATCTTTATCGAAGCTCAAACCTCGCTCCTGCAATCGTGGATCTTTACCAGCACCAACGAGCGGCTGTTTTATAGCCTGGAGGATGGGCCGAGCAGGGCCATCGCCTTTCCGCGCGCGGGTCCCTTCGACGAGCGCCGCGGCTATTCCAAGCTGCCGGCTTTTCAGGCGCGCCTCACCGCGCAAAATTACCGCGTCACCCGCCAGGCGCGCCAGTCCGAGACCATGCTGATGTTGGAAGAGCACGGCGTTTCGCCGCCGTACCCCGAGCGGCCCGACGCCGGCCTGGAGATCCTCGGCGCCGATGGCGCGCCGCTGTTTCGCTACGGCCAGTCGGAATTTCTGTTCGGCAAGATCGACGATATTCCGCCGCTGCTCGTCAAAACCCTGCTGTTTCTGGAAAACCGCGACCTGGATCATCCGGCAACGCCCTGGCAAAACCCGGTGATCGAATGGGACCGCACGCTGAAAGCGGTGCTTTTCTACATCGGCGCCAAGCTTCACCTGCCCGTGCCCGTGCAAGGCGGCAGCACCCTGGCCGTGCAGCTCGAAAAATTCCGCCACTCGCCCAATGGCCGCACCGATACGCCGCTCGAAAAACTGCGCCAGATCGTCGGCGCGAGCCTCAAAGCCTACCGCGAGGGCGCCAACACCCGCGCCTGGCGCGAGCGCATTGTCGTCGACTACATCAACACCGTGCCGCTGGCCGCGGCGCCCGGGTACGGCGAGATTCACGGCCTCGGCGAAGCGCTCTACGCCTGGTTCGGCATGCGCTTGAGCGATGCCGCGGCGGCGCTCAACCAGCCCGGCCGGACGCCGGCCAAAGTGCGCGCCTTCAAGCACATCCTGACGTTGCTCATTTCCGTGCGCGCGCCGTCGGTGTTCCTGGTCGACGAGCGCGATTCGCTGGAAGAAAAGGTCGATCAGTTCACCCGGCTGCTCGCCCGCGCCGGCGTGATCGACTGGGAGTTCGCCGCCGAAGTGCAGGAAACGCCGATCCGGTTTCTGCCCGCGGCGCCGCTGCCGCCGCAGCCTTCCTCGAGCCGCAACAAGGCGGCCAACGCCATCCGCACCAGCATGATGGACGCCCTCGGAGTGGGCAATCTCTACGATCTCAACCGGCTTCACCTGCAGGTTCAGAGCACTTTCAACGTGTCGTTGCAAAAACAGGTCACCGAGTTTTTGCACCGGCTCGCCGATCCCGAGTTCGTCAGCGCGCAGGGGCTGCGCGGCGAGCGGCTGTTGGAAAACGACGATCCGAGCAAAGTCATCTATTCGTTTCTGCTGGTCGAAGCCGCGCCCCAGGGCAATTTTATCCGGGTCCAGGCCGACAACTTCGCCGCGCCCTTCGATTTCAATCAGAGCGTCAAGCTCGAGCTCGGCAGCACGGCCAAGCTGCGCACGATCACCCACTATCTCGAAGTGATGAAGGAGCTTTACGACGGCCTTTCCGGGGCGGACGCCAGGCAGCTCGCCCAGGCCGAGAAGGCTCGCGATCCGCTCACCCGCTGGGCCGCGGAAACCCTGCGCGAGCAAAAAGGGATCGCCCTGGCGGCTTTTCTCGACCTCGCCATGGAGCGCCGTTACTCGGCCAGCCCCTACGAAGAATTTTTCACCGGCGGCGGACTGCATCACTTCGATAATTTCGAGAAGGAAGACAACGACCGCATCCTGTCGCTGCGCGACGCGTTTCGCAATTCGGTGAATCTGGTTTTCATCCGGCTGATGCGCGATCTCGTCGCTTACCATCGCGCCCGGCTGGCCTTCGACGCCGAGGACGTGCTGGCCAACCCGGCCAACCCGCAGCGGCAAAAGATTCTCCAGGAAATCGCCGAGGACGAATCGCGCCAGGCGCTGCGCCGCGCGTATCAGAATTATGCCGCGCAGAAACCCGAGGAGATCGTGCGCCGGCTGCTCGGCTCCAGAGGCAATCTCGAGCGCCGCCTGGCGGTGTTGTTTTTCGCCTGGCGCATCGGCAAGAGCGCGGACGAGCTGCAATCCTGGATCGAGAAAAACGGCGGCGACAGCGCCAGAGCCGACACCCCCAGGCTCTTTCACGCCTACAGCAATCCGCGCCTGACGCTGGCGGATTACGCCTATCTGCTCGGCATCCACCCGCTCGATCTCTGGTGCGCCGGCGAATTTCGCGCCACGCCCGGCTTGTCGTGGGAAAAACTTTACGCCGCCAGCGCCGAGGCCCGGCGCGCAAGCTCGGCGTGGCTCCTCAACAGCCGCAACCGGCGCGCCCAGGATTTGCGCCTGCGCATCCGGCTGGAGAAAGAAGCCTTCAACCGCATGACGCCCTACTGGCAGCGGCTCGGCTTTCCGTTCAAAACCATGGTGCCGAGCTACGCAACGGCAATCGGCAGCTCCTCGGACCGGCCGGTCGCGCTGGCCGAGCTGGTCGGCATTCTCGTCAACGACGGGGTGCGCCGTCCGTCGGTCAGCTTGACCACGGTGCACTTTGCCGCCGGCACGCCTTACGAAACCCGGCTCGACCGCGCGCCGGAAAAAAGCGAGCAGGTGCTCGCGCCGGAAATTGCCCGGGTCGTGCGCCGCTCGATGGCCGACGTGGTCGAGCAGGGCACCGCCCGGCGGCTGAACGGAGTTTTCCAACTCGCCGACGGCAAGGCTCTCAAAGTCGGCGGCAAGACCGGCTCGGGCGACAATCGCTTCGTCACCTTCAGCCGTTCCGGCGCGGTGCTGAGCTCGCACGCCACCAACCGCACGGCCACTTTCGTGTTTTACCTCGGCGAGCGTTACTTCGGCGTGATCACCGCCTACGTCCAGGGCCGCGAAGCCGAGAACTACCACTTCACCAGCGCCCTGCCGGTGACTTTGTTGAAGCTGCTCGCGCCGACCCTCTTAACCAAGTGGGACGAGCGCGGCACGCCGCAAAAAGAAAATACCGCGGCGCTCGGCGCAACTCCCAACCCCGCCGCAGGTGAAAATCGCCTTGCCCCAGGAAGTCACGTTACTCCGTAGTCTTTCTCGTCGCCGATTTCGACCGAATCCGCCAATCCAAAATCCAAAATCGCAAATCCAAAATGGAGAGCTAGGTGCCTCTGCGGTTGCCGAACAGCTCGATGTGCAGGCGCGGCGTAAAACCGAAGCCGCGCTGTTTGCAGATTTCCGCGAGCCAGCCCGACCGGGCCGCCAGCGCGCGCCGCGTCGTGCCCTCGGGCATGAGCAACACCCTGGCGCGATCGACCCGGCTCAAACGCGCCAGAACGGCCTCGATCTCGTCGAGATCGCCCGGCCGCGCGACCACGAACTTGAGCTGGTAGTCGTAACCGTCGAGGTAATTCTGGATAGCGGCAAAATTAAGCCGTTGCGCTTCGTGGCGCTCGGCGACTCTGCCCGGGGCTTTTTTCCACGGCGTCGAATGGGCAAGCTTGGGGCTCAAGGAAAACAAATCGCCCGGCAGCTTGCGAAAAATCGTCGCCGCGGTTTCGATGGTGATGTGCTTGCCCGCGGTCTTGAGCTCCGCGGCGAGATGACCGAGATCGGGCGCGAGCAGCGGCTCGCCGCCAGTGATGACGACATGGCGCGTCGGGTACTTCTCGACCTCGCGAAGGATCTTCTCGACGGACAATGACTTGCCTTCCGGCCGCCAGGACGTGTAGGGCGTATCGCACCAGACGCAGCGAAGATTGCAGCCCGACGTGCGGATGAACACCGAAGGCAGGCCGATCAGCCGTCCCTCGCCCTGCAGCGAATAAAAAATTTCCGCGATGCGCACCGCAGTAACTTAGCAAAGCGCCGCGCCGGCTTGTAGGGGCGGCCCGCCGCGGCCGCCCGAAGAGACGCCCGGCGCTCTGGCCCATCGCATCGCGCCGCGCGCGCCGGCCAAACTTGCATCGCTGCCCTGCTGTGTTAAATGTTATAGGTTGTCGCGGCGCGAAAAGCATTCCGTACTGTCGGCATGAAGCAATGGCGGGAATCATGACGGACAAGGCGGCTTTGATCGCCGAGGAAAAGAAAATCCGCCGCCTGGGCCGCGCGATGGATGTCGCCGCGGCGCTCCTCCGCCAGGTCGATCTCACCCTCGAAGAAGCTCAGGACGTCGTGGGCCACGCCAAACAGACCGCGCTCCAGCTCTTCCCCGATAAGGAAGAAACTTTCGATCTGATTTACGCGCCGCGCTTTCGCCGCATTTTGACGGAGAAGTTTCAACTGCAATGAAAGCCTCGTCGGGAAACGGCCATCGGCCCGCGCCTGAAACGGCTCCGGGCGCCGGAAAGTTCATCCGCATCCGCGGCGCCAGACAGAACAATCTCAAGGATCTCGATCTCGACATTCCGCTGAACACGCTGACCGTGGTCACCGGCGTGAGCGGCTCGGGAAAATCGACCCTGGCTTTCGACATTCTCTACGCCGAAGGCCAGCGCCGCTATGTCGAAAGCTTTTCCGCCTACGCGCGCCAGTTTCTCGACCGCATGGACAAGCCCGACGTCGAGAGCATCGAGGGCATCCCGCCGACCATCGCCATCGATCAGAGCCGGCCCGTCCGCACCTCGCGCTCCACCGTCGGCACGATGACCGAGCTGCACGATCATTTCAAATTGCTTTTTTCCAAGATCGGCGCGCTCTTCTGCCGCGGCTGCAACCGCCCCGTGGAGCGCGATTCGGCGCAGTCGGTGTACGGCAAGCTCGCCGCGCTGAGCGAAGGCGCGCCGGTGGTGGCGGCTTTTCCGCTGGCGCGCTCGTCGGTGAGCTGGGAGGAGGTGCGGAGCGGCCTGGCGCAAGCCGGTTTTCATCGCCTGCTGGTCGAGCGGACGATCTCGGAATTGAGCGATCTCGCGGCGCCGCCGCCGGGCGCCGAGCCGCTGCAAATCATCGTCGATCGCTTCGCGTTTCGCGCCGCGAACAAAAAGCGCGCCCTCGATTCCTTCGAGCAGGCGTTTCACTACGGCAAAGGGCGGCTGAATCTATTCCTGCCCCAGGAGGACTGGCGCTGCGAGCCCTTCAGCAATCACCTGCATTGTCCGCACTGCGACATCGCCTACCGCGATCCGGTGCCCAATCTGTTTTCCTTCAACAGCCCGCTCGGCGCCTGCGAGACCTGCCGCGGCTTCGGCCGGGTGATCGACATCGATCTCGATCTGGTGATTCCCGATCCGGGCAAATCGCTCAGCGACGGCGCGATCAAGCCGTGGATCAACCGCACCCGGCGCACGCGCCGGCTGCTCGATTTTTGCGAGCGCAAAAGAATTCCGGCCAAAAAACCCTGGGGCGAGCTGACCGACAAGCAAAAGGCGCTGGTCATCGAGGGCGACGGCGAGTACAAAGGCATCCGCGGCTGGTTTCGCCGCCTCGAGCGCAAAAGCTATCGCATGCACGTGCGCGTGCTGCTGGCGCGCTATCGGGCTTATCTGATTTGCCCCGACTGCCAGGGCAGCCGGCTCAAGCCCGACGCGCTCCATTATCGCATCGACGGCAAGGACATCGCCCAGGTGAACGCCATGAGCGTCGCCGAGGCGCACGCATTTTTCCAGGCGCTGAAACCCGTCGGCGCCTTGGACCAGGTGGCGAGCCTGATTCTCGACGAGATCCGCCGCCGGTTGAGCTATCTGGTCGGCGTCGGCCTGGAATATCTCACCCTCGACCGCCAGTCGCGCACGCTTTCCGGCGGCGAATTGGAGCGGGTCGATCTCACCACCGCCATCGGCTCGTCGCTGGTCAATACGCTTTACGTGCTCGACGAGCCGTCCATCGGCCTGCACCCGCGCGACAGCCGGCGCCTGGTGGAGATTCTCCAGCGCCTGCGCGCCAACCAGAACACGGTAATCGTCGTCGAGCACGATCCCGAGATCATCAAGGAATGCGATCACATCATCGATCTGGGACCGAAGGCGGGCGAGCAGGGCGGGCGGATCATGTTCGCCGGCTCGTATCAGAATCTGCTCAAAGACGATGAGTCGCTCACCGCGGCCTATCTCAGCCAGCGCAAAACCATTCCGCTGCCGGCGCGCCGGCGCAAGCCGGTGGCCCAGCGGGCGCTCCGGATCAAGGGCGCGCGCGCCAATAATCTAAAAAATATCGACGTCGAAATTCCCCTCGGCCTGCTCGTCTGCATCACCGGGGTGTCGGGCTCGGGAAAATCGAGCCTGGTCGACGAAGTGCTCCACCGCAACGTGAAAAAGCTCAAGGAAGCGCCCAGCGCCGGCGTGGCCGACTGCGAGCGCATCGAGGGCATCGACAAAATTTCCGAGGTTCTCCTGGTCGATCAATCGCCGGTGGGCACCACGCCGCGCTCCAATCCCGCAACTTACATGAAAGCCTTCGACGGCATCCGGCGCCTGTTCGCCGGCGCCGACCTGTCGCGCCTGCGCGGCTACACGCCCTCGACCTTTTCGTTCAACGTCGAAGGCGGGCGCTGCGAGACCTGCCGCGGCGAAGGTTTCGAAAAAGTCGAGATGCAGTTTCTCTCCGACGTGTACACATCCTGTGCCGAATGCCACGGCAGCCGCTTCCGCGAAGAAGTTCTGGAGGTCGTTTACCGCGGCAAGAACATCCGCCAGATCCTGGACCTGACCGTGGCCGAGGCGCTGGAATTTTTCAAAGACACGGCGGAAGTCCGAGACAGCCTGGCGCCGCTCGGCGCCGTGGGGCTGGAATACGTGCGGCTGGGCCAGCCGCTGACCACGCTCTCGGGCGGGGAATCGCAGCGCTTGAAGCTCGCCGCCCACATGGCGAAGGCGCGCAAAGCGGGCACGCTTTTCATCTTTGATGAGCCCACCACCGGCCTGCACTTCCACGACATCGAGCGGCTGCTCTGGGCGGTCAATGAATTGATCGAGCAGGGCCATTCGATCGTGGTCATCGAGCACAACATGGAAGTGGTCAAATGCGCCGACCACATCATCGATCTCGGCCCCGAGGGCGGCGGCGCCGGCGGCGCGATCGTCGCCAAGGGCACGCCCGAGCAGATTGCCGCGGCCGAAGCTTCGCACACCGGCAAATTCCTTCGGCCCTATCTGGTGCGTGGCGCCGCGCCGTTTATGCCGGTCCTGTCCGACGCAGGGGCGCGGCAGGCCGCGCCCGCCGCGGTGGATTCGAACGCCATCGTCATCGTCGGTGCCAAGGAGCACAACCTCAAAAACATCAGCCTGAACATTCCGCGCGACCGCTTCGTGGTTTTCACCGGCCTCAGCGGCTCGGGAAAATCTTCGCTGGCCTTCGACATCGTTTACGCCGAGGGCCAGCGCCGTTACATCGACAGCCTCTCCGCCTACGCGCGCCAGTTTCTCGAAGTGATGGCGCGGCCCAACGTCGACTACGTCGCCGGCATTCCGCCGACGGTGGCAATCGAGCAGCGGCTCAGCCAGGGCGGTAAAAAATCCACCGTCGCCACGGTCACGGAAATCTACCACTACCTGCGCCTGCTCTACGCGAAGATCGGCAAGCAGCACTGCGTGCAGTGCGGCCGGCAGATTCATTCGCTGAGCCGCAGCCAGATTCTCGACCGCATCGGCCGCTCCTACCGCGGCAAGGAAGTGATGATCCTGAGCCCCATCGTGCGCGGGCGCAAAGGCTTTCACAAGGAAGTCATCGCCGGCGCGCGCCGGCTCGGCTATCGGCGCGCGCGCATCGACGGCAAGCTGGCGGACCTGCGCGCGGCGGAATTGACCAGCGGCCTGGAGCGCTTCAAAGAACACAACATCGACATCATCATCGGCCAGGCGCGGGCCGGCAGCCGCGAGCTCGAAGCGATGATCGACCACGGCCTGCGTCTGGGCAACGGCGTGATCCATCTGATCTCCGAGCGCGGCGAGCAGATCTTCAATCAAAAACTTTTCTGCCTCGCCTGCGGCATCGGTTACGAGCCCCTCGACCCGCGGCTGTTTTCCTTCAACAGCCAGCAGGGCGCGTGCCGGCAGTGCGCCGGGATGGGTTTCACCTGGGATTTCGATCCGGAGCTGATCTTTGCCGACCCGCGCCAGCCCCTGCGCGACGCGCTCGGCGGCATTTCGCCCGGCTCCTCGGCGAACGGCTCCGAGGTCGAGCGCGCCATGCAGCGGCTTTTGGCCGAGCTCAAGGACGAGCACGACATCGACATCGACAAGCCCTTCGCCAGACAGGCGAAAAAAGTTCAGGAGGAAATTCTCCACGGCGGCAAAGGGCGCGGCGCCTTCGTCGGCCTGGCGCCATTCCTGAAAGAGCTTTGGGAAGCCGGCGATGAAAACGCGGCCGGCGAGCTCGATGCGTTGATGACCGAAACGCCGTGCCCGGCGTGCCAGGGACGGCGGCTCAATCCGCGCGCCCAGGCGGTCAAAGTCGAAGGCAAGACCATCTGGCAGATCACCGAGCTTTCGGTGGAGGACGCCAAAAATTATTTCGAGCGGCTGGATCCCGCCCGCGCCGGCAACGAGAGCGCGGCGCGCGATCAGGCGGTGGCGGACAAGATCCTCCGGGAAATTCAGCAGCGGCTGAATTTTCTATCCGAGGTCGGCCTGCCGTACCTGACCCTCGACCGGCGCGCCGACACGCTGTCGGGCGGCGAGGCCCAGCGTATTCGGCTGGCCGCGCAGCTCGGCTCCAACCTGCGCGGCGTCTGCTATATTCTCGACGAGCCGACCATCGGGCTCCATCCGCGCGACAACGACATGCTGCTTGGCACCTTGCGCCGGCTCGAGAGACTGGGCAACAGCGTGCTCGTGGTCGAGCACGACGAGGCGACCATTCAGTCGGCGGATTGGATCGTCGATCTCGGGCCCGGCGCCGGCGTGCGCGGCGGCAGCGTGGTCTCCATCGGAACCCTCGACGATATTGTCAAGAATCCCGACTCGCCCACCGGCGCCTACCTGCGCTCGGAGAAAAAACGGCTGGGGCCGAAGCGTGAGTTGAGCAAGGCCGGCTGGCTCACGATCCGCGGCGCCAAAGCGAATAATCTGAAAAACATCGACGTGAAAATCCCGCTCGGCATGTGGACCTGCGTCACGGGAATCTCGGGTTCCGGCAAGAGCACGCTGGTGCGCGAAGTGCTTTACAAAGGTCTGAAGCTTCATCTCGGCCAGTTCGCCGGCCGCCCCGGCGCGCACAAGGAAATCGCCGGCTGGAAGAGCCTCGAGCGCGTGGTCGAGGTCGACCAGACGCCGATCGGCAAAACGCCGCGCTCGGTGCCGGCCTCCTACGTCGGCCTGCTCGACGAGATCCGCAAGCTCTACGCGCTCGCCCCCGAAGCGCGGCTGCGCGGCTACACGTCGAGCCGCTTTTCGTTCAACGTCAAAGGCGGGCGCTGCGAGACCTGCGCCGGGCAGGGCAAGATCCGCAAGGAGATGAGCTTTCTTCCCGACGTGTTCATCGATTGCGAGGATTGCCGCGGCGAGCGCTTCAACGAGGAGACCCTCGACATCCGCTTCAACGAGAAAAGCATCGGCGACGTGTTCCGCATGACCGTCGAGGAGGCGCTCGCGGTTTTTCATGCCTTTCCGAAGATCGCCCGCCCGTTGCAAATCCTCGACGACATCGGCATGGGCTACATCACCCTCGGCCAGGCGAGCAACACGCTTTCCGGCGGCGAAGCCCAGCGCATCAAGCTCGCCTACGAACTCGGCAAAGAATCGCGCGGCAAGACGCTCTACGTGCTCGACGAGCCGACCACCGGTCTGCACTTCGCCGACGTGGAGAAATTGATTCAAATTCTCCACCGGCTGGTGGACATGGGCAACACCGTGATCACCATCGAGCACAATCTCGACATCGTCAAGGACGCGGATTACCTGATCGACCTCGGTCCCGAGGGCGGCGCCCAGGGCGGCCGGATCGTCGCCTGCGGCTCGCCCTTCGATGTCGCCCGGGACGGCAAGGATTCTCACACCGCGCGCTTTTTGCGCGCCTACCTGAGCAACGGCGCGGCGCACGCCGCGCCCGTGCCGGCCGCCGAGCCGGCGGTGGCGTAACTTGGCGCCGTCCTTTTTCAGAATGTTCGGGCTCGCCCTGCGGCTGCGCTGTCCGCGCTGCGGCGACGGTCGGCTCTATCAAAAGCCCTTCCGCATGCTCGAGGGCTGTCCGCGCTGTGCTTTGAAGTATGAGCGCGAGCAGGGCTATTTCGTCGGCGCCATGTATATCAACTACGGCGCTACTGTGGGGATCGCCGTGCCGGGATATCTGCTTCTGGACACCTTCACGCACATGACGATCCACCAGCAACTCGCGCTCTGGGTGCCCTTTGCGATTATTTTTCCGCTGCTATTTTTCCATCATGGGCGCAGCCTCTGGCTCGCCATCGATCACTACTTCAATCCGGCGCCGGCCATATATTCGGTGTCGGATCACCATTCTTGCGGCGAATAAATCGCCGCCATCACGGCGTCTTCGGAAACCTCGGCAACTCGGTATTCATGGAGTCCCCAGGGCTGGCGCGCCCAACCTGCAATTTTTGAGCACAAATTCGAACGCGTCGGTTATGCAAAAAATGCATGGACTCATGCGAAAATTGCAATTGACAGATTACCAGCAATATTGGTAAGGCGATCCCACATAGCCCGGACTCATCGACTATCACGGCTTTTCTGCATCGGAGGTTGCATCATGATTTCACTCCAGTTTGACCGTCGCCGCCAAACAACTTGTGCCGCTGTCACCTCCTCGCTGCTTTTTGCCTTAATCCTCTCGCTCGCGCCTGCGCGCGTTCATGCCCAGGCCACTGGCGCGCAGCAGACCGATACGACTACAGCCTCCCCGGCCGAGAAGCGGCAGCAACAGAACACGTTAACCCGCAATGCAGCGCTCGCTGCAACGGGAGACTCTGGGAGCGGTTCCATTGGTGGAATCACAAGCCCGCAAAATATCAAAGTTAGTGCCGGCGGCGTCGCGACACATTCGATACCGATTGTCGTTCCGCGCGGCACGGCCGGAGTGCAGCCAAACTTGGCTCTCACCTATAATAGTCAGGGAGAAAATAGTTTGCTTGGTATTGGTTGGTCTGTGGGGGGCATGCCAATTATTAACCGTTGTCCCAGGACAGTGGCTCAGGACGGTTTCAGAGGGGGAGTCAACTACGATACAAACGACCGTTTCTGTCTTGACGGTCAGAGGCTGATGGCAATCAGCGGGAACTACGGCGCGGACAATTCGGAGTATCGAACCGAAATTGACAACTTTTTAACAATCACCGCTAAGACCGCAGTCGGCATTGCGGGGCCGGCTTATTTTATCGTCAAAACCAAAAGCGGCGAGACTATGGAATTTGGTGGCAATGAGATCAGCCAGGAAGGACGGATCGAAGCGCAAGGTAAGAACACTGTCCGAGTCTGGGCGCTTAGCAAGGTTTCTGATACGAAAGGGAACTATTTCACGGTTACATAATGCCGAGGATAGCACTAATGGCGAATACCGACCCACTCAAATTGATTACACTGGCAACGCCGCAGGAGCGCTCACGCCCAATCGAAAAGTAACGTTCGAGTATGTTACTCGGACGACCGATCAGATTCCGCAGTGGGTCGGCGGATCGATCATTCTCACCACAAAACTTCTGAGCCATGTCAAAACCTACGTTGGTGCGACCCTAGTTCGCGATTATCGGCTGGAATATGAGACGGGCAGCGCAACCGGCCGAAGCCGATTGAAGCGAGTCCGTGAATGCGATGGCGCAGGTAACTGTCTCCCGGCTAATACACCCAACTCGCAGCCAGCGTGGGAACTCACTTGGCAGGAAGGCGGCGACGGCACAATAACCGCAGTACCTGGGGCTCCCATCATTACAGAAAATAACTTCAGCGCACCTCATACCTGTACCGGTGACTTTAATAACGACGGTAAAGACGATCTTGTCTCCGTCGATGCAGCGAAAATTTGGTCCTATTTCTCTAATGGAGATGGAACCTTCAACGGCCATTCAATGGGTTACAGCAGTGGACAGCTTAATAGGGCGTACATGTGGTGCGGAGATATCGACGCCGACGGTAAGTACGATGTTATTTCATACGCGAATAACTCGATCAATACGTTTCGGTCGAACGGCGACGGGACTTACCAATATTTTTCCCAATCGGTGCTTTCGTCACAATTCGACAACCTGAAGGTGTGGACCGGTGATTTTAACGGAGATGGTCGCACTGATCTTATGTCCTTGGAAAATTCGAAAATGTACACCTACTTTTCGAACGGAGATGGGACGTATCAGGTGGTGGCGAGTCCCACGTTTAACAGTAGTCAGATTTCCGCGACTTTCATGGTCGTGGGCGATTTCAACGGCGACGGCAAAGCGGATTTCGTGTGCAACACAAATGGAAAATTGTGGACCTATTTCGCAAATGGCGATGGCACTTTCCAGCAAAAGAGCTTCGACAGAACCCCGTACCCGAATCCGGGGACCATGTATGTCGGTGACTTCAATGGCGACGGCAAGGCTGATGTTGTTTCCTTCGCGCCAACGGACATTCGGATTTTTTTCTCGAAAGGAGATGGGTCCTATAGCTTCGTAAGTTATACGTCACCGTTTGATGTCTATTTTATCGACGATATCGCCAAATTTGGGGATTTCAATGGCGATGGAAAGACGGATATTATTGCCTACAACGCATGCGAGTCACCGTGCGAAGTTTTCTTAACCACGTACTTTTCCAAAGGCAATGGTGATTTTTCGGCAATAATGCACGCATCCTCGGGAAGTCTTATCTATGGGATCCAGAATTGGTTCCTTGACTTGGATGGTGATGGAAAAACAGACTATGTTTTCCCTATTTTGAGCGGGTATCCATTGCAGGCAAATTTTCGCCCGGGAGCGTATCCAGATCTTCTTACGAACATAATCAATCCTTTCGGCGGCCAGAACTCTATTACCTATCGACCGTTAACCGACAGTACAATCTATCAAAGAGACACTGACGCTGTTTATCCAGTTCAGGACGTCCAAACCCCATTCTACGTCGTATCCGATCTCGTTGTAACTGACGGCAGAGGCGGAAATTATGACTATGTTTATAGCTATCGCGGCTCGAAGTTGCATCATCTTGGCCGTGGGGGACTTGGTTTCAGGGCGACGACGGAAGTGGATGTGTCAGCGGATGCACGGACGTCAACGTTTTATCGACAAACTTTTCCGCACATCGGGCTTCCCGACAGCATAGAGTATGACCGAAACAGCGACGGCTCGCCTTTCAAAGAGACCATTCACGATTATTGGAACATCCCGTCTTACCCAGGCACAGCGCCTACTGTAAGTTTTACTGCACCCAAGCAAGTTGATATCCTCGAGTGGGACGGCAGCACTACGCAAAATCGAACCATACGGCGAGAGTTCAGCTACGACTCGGCTCTCTACGGAAATCTGACCAGCACCTATCACCATGGGGATTTAGCCAATGCTAATGATCAACGCGAGGAAACTGCAGATTGGATCGTTGACGCGACGAATTGGCTACACAGGAAAAAGACTCTAAAACTGAAGGATGGCGCGGGTAATGTCGTCCGGCAAAAATGGCTGTATTACGATAATCAAGGCCACGGTGTCTTAGGCTCCGCGGGACTCGTTACAAAGGAAGAGAACGACGCTGGCGGAGGCATGGGTGCGCCCGACAACCCCTTGTTTTTATACACTTATGATCCCGCTATTGGCGTACGAACCAATATCAAAGACCCGAGACAGTGCGACATAACGACGACATACGAAAGCTCAAAAACCTTTCCTCAGACCGTATCGTTCTGCGGCTTTACAAAAACGTATCAATTCGACTTGGGTCATGGCGTAGTCAGGAGCGTGACAGACCCCAATGCACTGGGTGACACTCCCTTGCCGACGACAACTTATGACTATGACGGCTTCGGGCGTCTTACGAAAATAACCGGCCCTCTAGACGGCGCTTCTACATATGGGTCAGAGTCGCGTCAGTATTTGGAGTGGGGAACCGTGGGCGCGCAGCGAGTTCTTTATTTGCAGACCGAGGATAACGGCACCGATCATGTCCTCTGGCATGCGGAATATTTCGATGGTCTCGGCAGAATATTTCTTAATCAGCGGGAAGGTCCAGACACTAGCGTGACCGGCCAAACGATCGCGACGACGGAGTCGTTCGACTCGAGGAATCTGGTCATTGGTCGTTCGGCGCCGTATTTCATTAACTCGAGCGGAAGCCCGGTTGAGACACCTAAGTTCGATACCTTCGCTTACGACCCGCTCGGCCGAGCGATACAAGTCACTCATGCTGACTCAACCTACCGGACAAGCCTTTATCAGCGTGGTGTGGTTACGCTGACTGATGAACGGAACAAGCCAACAAAGCGTTATTTTGATGGCTTGGAGCAATTAATCAAAGTGCAGGAATCCAACGGTGGCTCAACCTACGACACCACCTATGAACGTGATGCATCCGGAGCCTTAAAGACCGTCACGAATGCTCTCGGTCATGTCACCAGGATCGAGTACGACGTGCTCGGTAGAAAGCGTGCGATGTGCGATCCTAACATGGGAACTGCAGCAAACGTTGCTTCTTGCACCACGTCGACGACCGGTGCCTGGGTCTACACCTATAATCCAGCAGGCGACCTTTTGACGCAAAAGGATGCCAAAAACCAGACACTGACATTCACCTACGATATACATGGGCGGCCCGTTACGAAGAAGCAAGGGACAACCACAATCACATCCTGGACATATGACGATCCCGCGGTAATGTTCTCCACGGGACGCGTAACCCGCATCGTCGATCAGCCTGCCAGCCAAAATACAATTACCAGTTTTTTCTATGACGTTTTGGGCCGGGTAACCATAAACGACAGGACCGTGATGGGAAGTACGTATCGGATTATTCAGTCGTACGACGCGCTCGACAGAATAAAAACCGCAACGTTCCCCGCACCTGACAACGAAACCGTTACGTACAGCTACAACGAAGCGGGATGGTTCAAGTCCGCGAGTGGTTATATTATGGGCATCGTTTACGATGCACGCGGGCAAAAAACGTCACTCACATATGCGAATGGTCGGGTTACTAGCTGGACCTATCATCCCGATCGATTTTGGACCACAAACCAGACGACTTCGGGTAATCAGCAAAACCTCTCTTATGGACGTGATAACGTCGGGAATATTACTTCGATTACCGACAATCTCGGCGGCACGGCGAGCCGAACATTCACCTATGATGATTTAAATCGACTGATTACAGCGTCTGGTCCGTTCGGACCGAACCAGGCACAGCAGAACTGTAGTTATGGTTACAACGCCATCGGGAATATCACCGATAAATGCGGTGCAACGCTATCTTACAGTGATGCCATGCATCCTTCGGCCGTAACCAATAATTCGGCTACGGGAAAGGATTATACCTACGACCAGAACGGCAACATGCTTACGAGGGGGAACCAGACGCTCGCCTGGGATATCGATAATCGCGTAACACAAATTTCGATTTCAGGTGTCGGCACATACATGGAATACGACTACAGCGGCATGCGTGTCAAAAAGAACGCGCCTACAGGAATCACGCTCTTTCCATTCAAAGGCATGGAAATCGACCCGAGCGGAACCATGACCAAGTTTATCAGCATCGGCACTGAGACGTTCGCGTCGAAAAAAACGACCTCGACCGGAACACCCAGCTATTATTTCTATCACAATGATCATCTGGGTGGTGTAAATGTCATCACCGACTATCTCGGCAACCGAGCACAGTTGAATGAATATGATCCCTGGGGTGTTGTGTCGAAATCGGAAGGTGCGACATCGGGTACATCGGCGACTGTAGATCTTAATCATCGGTTCACCGGCCAAGAACTCGATCCTGAAACGGGTGTCTACTATTACGGCGGCCGATACTACGACTCCGACATTAGTAGATTCGTTAGTTTGGACGCTTACGTTCAATACCCCGCGATGCCGCAGGACCTCAATCGCTACAGCTACGTACTGAACAATCCGGTCAATCTCAAAGACCCAAGCGGGCAGTTTTTTGAATTGCTATTCCTTGCTGCGATTGCGACTATAGCCGGAGAGGTGGCACCGACTGTCACGGTGACTACCATCATGCAAGTGATTACTGGAGTAACGGTTCTAGCAGCATTTCATGGCTCGCTAGCTTGGGCTATGAACAAGGCAGGACAGTCAGAACTGGATAAATATGGCAAAGATAAAACTGCTGAGAATAACGTCGAGAAGAATTCGCAAAAGAAGGATGTTGGGAAGAATGGCCGAGAAAATGTCTCGGGCGCCCCTGGAGATGATAATCCGGAACCCTGGTGGAGCGGCAAGCTCCCGTGTCTCCACTGTTGGATGCCCGACTGGATGAAAGAGCCGAAACGCCTTATTCCGAAATATTGCAGCGCTGGAGGGTTCGCATATGGCGGCGGTGCCTTCAAGGCCGGTTCCTTACACGTGGAGATTTTGGGCGTGATCGAGTATGACTCAAAGCTAGGCGGTTCGCACGGAGGAATTTTTGCTGCTGGAGCTGGTAATAGGGTTTACGGCGTAGATGCAAGCCGCACTTGGTCGGATTGGCAAGAACATGATGGCCTCATTGCATTAGGTGGTGGGGAATTTTCGGCCGCTTCCAGCAAGTTTGGCAAAAAATTGAATGTAGACACCTTAGACTACGGGGGACTTGCGGTCTTCGACGGAGATCTCAACGTGGGAGGCTATGCCGGTCTGTCACTGGGATCCGGTCGTACGTTTGGAGGTGGAGGATATGTAACCCTGAGCTGGGGAGGGTGTAAATAATTGAGGAAACTAAAATGAAAAGTCACTTGTTAGCGGTCATCGTGGGAATTGCTCTTATCATATTAGGTATCCTTCCAACTCAGGTTAGCACGTTTTGGGGAAAACCATTGTATCCAACTCCGACTCACACACGTGTAATTCTAATTGTTTTCGGTGTCTTGTCCCTAGTGTTGGGTATCTACGGTTTCATCAGAAAATAGTCGAAAGATCAGTCCATTGAACAAAGAAAACATTCCGCCAAGCTTGTGGTTCATTTAGCGATGTACCAGTCAAGAGGAGGCAAATTTGCAGGATTGGGGTCAGATTGAGCTAGCCCGGGTTTGACGGACACCGAGAGACCGTCAAATTGAGCTGCCCCATGTTGGACGGACGGCCAAGCGGAAAACTCTTCACTCAACCTCAGACCCGAAACCCGAACTTTTTCTTGATTATCCCACAGCCAACCCGACCACCCCCAAGACCATCGCACAAGCGCCTGCGAGCCGGCGGCGCGCATCTCCTTCGCCGAGAAACCGCGCGCCCATCACCGTGCCGATCAGAATGCTGATCTCGCGCGCCGGCGCGACATAGCTCACCGGCGTGAAGCGCAGCGCCGTGAGCACGAGGATATACGCGAGCGGGATCAGCACGGCGCAGCCGAGCGCTTCGTACTTGTGCTCGCGCCATTCGGCCACCGCCTGATCGGAATACCTGAGCGCAAACGGGGTGAGGAACACGGCGCGGCCGATGTTGGCGCCCCAGTCGAGCACCAGCGGCGCCACGGCGAAGCGGCTCACCGCCTGTTTGTCCCAGAGCGTGTAGGCGGCGATGAACAGACCGGTGACCCACGCGTAGAGAAGCGGGTCGCGCGCTTCGCTGCCGCGCAATTGCGCGAGGTTGGTCGTGAGTACCATCGCGCCGCCGATGATCGCGAGCGCGCCGCCGAGCGCCAGCAGCGACGGCCGCTCGCCGAGAAACGCGATCGCCGCGAGGCTTGCCAGGAGCGGGCCGGTGCCGCGCGCGAGCGGATAGACCAGCGACAGATCGCCGATGCGGTAAGCCTGGTTGAGCAGCACGAAGTACGCCGTGTGCAGCGCCGCGCTGCCGGTGATGACGCCGAGCATGACGAAGTTGATTTTGATTTCCCAGACATGAACGATGGTGATCGTCGCGGGCGCGTAGAGCAGCGCCGAAAGCAGCGCCACCAGCCAGGTAAACGTGGCGTGTCCGCCGGCGTGCTTGTTGAGAAAATTCCAGCTGGCGTGGGCGAACGCCGCAGCCAGGATCAGGGTAAGCGCCCCGCCGGTCATGTCAGGCGGACTGCCGGCGAGCCTCGAAAGCAGCGATGGCATCGCCGATCCGGATCGCGCCGCCGGCGACGATCTCGGCGCGCAGCCCGCCGCGATGGATCAAGCCGCGCAAGGCGCCGCGCGCGCTCAGCCGCTCGAGATGCGCGCAGGGCTCGGACAGGCGCATGCCGCGCAAGCGCGCCGCGCCCACCGAGAATTCCCGGCCGACGAGATGATTTAACGCGGCGCCGCGGGTCACGATGTTGCGCCGCGCCTGCGCCGGCGCAATCTCCACGCCGTAGTCCTGCTTCAGCGCTTCGAGCGCTTCGATCTCGATCAAGGTCACGTGGCGTCCGCCGCCGGGATGATCGGAATAGGTGCCGACGCCGGCAAAATAGCGGTCGCCTTCGAGGCCGCGCCCGGCGACGGCGCGCGCTTCGGCGATCGTCTGCATCGGCGCGCCGCCGGCGCCAGCGAGGTGCAGCGACACCACCGAGCCGAGCATCGCCATAGCTATCGGGAAATTCTTTTGGCGAGCAGATCGACGATCTCCGGCGTCTGCACGCCGTCCTTGAGCAGGTTGCAGGTGCCCTTTTCGAGGATCTCCTGGGCCAGTTTTTTTGCCCCGGTGATCGCCGCCTTGGTGAAACCCGAGCCGTAACTCACCCGCGCCACGCCGAGATCCTGCAACTGGCTCACGCTCGGCGACTGCGGCCCGGCGAGAATGCTGATCGGCGCTTTCACTTCCTTGACGAGGCGGCCGATGATTTCCGCCGAGTGCAGAAATAAATAAAAGATGCAGTCGCCGCCGGCTTCGGCGTAGGCGTTGCCGCGGCGAATCGCTTCGTCGAGCGCTTTTTTCGGATCGTCGGGAAACACGTGAAACGCGTCCACCCGCGCGTTGAGAAAAAACTCGCTGCCGAGCTCGCGCCTGGTTGCCATGACCGCTTTGATTTTTTGAAGCTGCTCGGAAAGCTCGACCAGCCCGCCCTTGCCCTTGGCCGCGCCGTCTTCGAGGTTCATGCCGGCGATGCCGCGCGCCACCAGCGCGCGCACGGTCTCGCGCACGCCGCTCTCGTCGCCGTAGCCGCGCTCGCCGTCGGCGTTGAACGGCACTTTCACGGCGCCCGCGAGCGCGCCGCTTGTCTGCAGAAATAAATCGCGGCTGATCGCTTCGCCGTCGGGATAGCCGAGCACCGCGGCGATGCCGCCGCTCGTGCCCTGGATGGCTTTAAATCCCATGCGCTCGAACAGGAGCGCGCTCAACACATCGTAGGCTCCCGGCATGACCAGGATCTCCGGCGCGCGCACCAGCGCGCGCAGTCTTCGGCTTTTTTCATTGGCGGCGGCCAGCACCGCCGGCGCAATCGATTCCATCGAAACCTCCATGGCTTTTGTGCTCAGGGAATCGTATCGCAACCGCCACAGCGATGGAAGCAAGCGCGGCGGCTTTGCGGCGCCTCCCGCCGCGCCAGAGAGCCGCGATCGGGTCTAGCCATGCCTGTTTTTCACGTGATCGCGTTCGGATTCCGACAACGCCTCCGCGCGGTAAAAGCGCCGGTAGAATTCGCCGTCGAGATGGCCCGCTTGAAATCCGAGCACGGTGCGAAAGGGCGGCATGGAGGCGGGAAACCGGCCGTAGCGCTGGAAAATATATTCGCAGTAGGCCGTGGTCGCAGCGACGGCGGCGGCACTGATTTCGGGAACGGCCTGGGCAATCGCGGCCGGATCGCGCCAGGCGCTTTGCGCCGCGCCGCCGCGGAACAGCCCCTGCGCGCCAAACTTCGCATCGACGACGGCGCGCACGGCGTCTTTCATGCTCGGGTAGTACGGCGGACAGTAAGCCCTGAGCAAACACTCGCCGTCCCGCTCCAAGCCCAACGCATAGGGAATCGTTTGATTGCGGCCGAGCAGACGCATCAGGCCGCGCGTGAAAAAATTCGCGCCGAGATAATCGGCCGCGGGCATCGCGCCCAGGCGAAAGCCCAGCGCCTCGAACCAACTGAACTCGTGCTCGGCAAAGTTGGGAAACCCGCCCAGGCCCAGCGCTTGAGTCATCAAAGCGAGATTTTGCAGCATCATCCCCTGCTCGATCGTCACCAGCTCGGCCACCATCAATTCGAGGCGCTGCACCGTGAGCACCCGGCCGCCGGCCGGGTCGTCGTCGAGATGACCGCCCTTGCGGCGCGCGAAAGATCCCAAACCGGCGGGCCGAAAGCCGGCGCGCTCATCGATCACGAAAGCGCCGGTCTGCTCGTTGAAAACTTCCAGCAGGCCGTTGATGTACATGAAGGTGAGCTCGTTGATCGGCAGAAAATAGGTCGTGCCCGGCGCGTAGAGCGACCAGCGGTTGACGTTGACGTTGAACATGGGCGCCAGCGGCGGCGCCGCGCGGCGGTCTTGGATTTTCACTCGCAGGCGGCGGTAAAGCTCGATGAAATCTTTTTCCTGCGCGCGCGCGATCAGACCGGGGATTTCGCCGGAAGGAATGTCCTGAGGCCGCCTGATCCAGTAGGTCGCGCCGTCGTTGGCGACGATCAAGGAAACCGCCTGGATCGCGTCGCCGCTGGCGATGGTGCGGCCGAGCGCGCGGGCGACGATGGCGCCGCCCTGCTCCCGGGTGAAAGAGAGATCGAGCAGCGCGTAGCCGGTGATGCCCGCCGCGGCAAAGACCAGCGCGGCTTCTTCCTCCTCGCTCAACGGCAACGGAGCCCGCCGGCTCTCGTAGGCAAGCGGCCCCTCGGCCATTTTCATGCCCAGGGAAAACCGCCGCGAGCGCCGCTGGAGCAGCGCCTCGAGGAGCGGATAGCGCGCCAGGGAATCGAATTTTTCGCCCGCCATGAAACGCCTCCCCGCCGCGTCATATCACAAACGCGCCGCGCGCGAGAGGCGGGCGCGCGCCTCAGGGCTTTTCGACGATGTCCTTTTTGAGCCCGGCGAACAGCGCGAGGATCTCGGCCCGCTCCTTGTCGGCGACTTTGAATTTGTCCAGAGCGGCGGTCAGGTGCGTGACCGCCGATTGCCAGTCGGCCTCGTTGATGCCCAGGCCGGCATGAACGGTCTTCATGCTGCGGCCGAAATAGTAGCAGGGACCGCCGCTCGCTTCGCAAAGCTGATCGACCACGTGCTGGCGCAGCTTGCGCAGCGAGTCGGCGCTCACGCCGGCGAAAAAGCGCGACATCTGTTTGTCCGCGGCCAGACGCCCGAGAAAGTCGTCGCTGACCGCGGCGATCGCGTCGTAGCCGCCGAGACGTTGGTAGAGCGACGCCGCAGCAGGTGCTTGCGCCTGTGCGGACCCTGCGGCAGCGAGCGCACCGCACAACAGCACGCCGAGAACCATCGGGAACAATTTTTTCTTCACGTCGATTCCTCCTGTCCTGGGATTTTTCAAAGCCGAATAAAACCGGCGCTCACCAGCGCCTGCCAGGTGAGACCGAGGCCAAAGAGCGCGATGAAGGCCGAGGAGGCGAGCGGCAGCCAGCGGGTCACGAGTTTTCCTTCGCCGCGAAAGCGCGCCATGAACCGGCGCGCGTAGACCATCAGCATGCCGACCGCGATCAACACCGCCGCCAGACCGGCGCTGAAGGCGGCAATCAGCAGCAGACCGAAGCCGATCCGCTGCAGCGAGACCGCGCTCAGCAGCACCACCAGCGCCGCCGGGCAAGGCACAATTCCGCCGCTCACCCCGAGCATGGCAAGCTGCTTGAGCGAGACGTTCTGCGTGATTTCGTGCTGGTGATGCGCGTGGGCGTGAGCGTGCTCGCCGTCGTGATGATGGTGGTGATGGGGATGCGCGCGGTGGCGCGAACCATCGTTGATTCGGCGCGCGAGGAGCGTCAGGCCGAGCGCCGCGATCGCCGCACCCGAAAGGAGCGCAAGCCAGGGGTAGAGCCGCTCGGGCACGATGTACTGCGAAGCGTAGAGCGTCGCCGCGCCGAGCAGATACACCCCCGCGGTGTGCGACGCGGTGACGATCAGGCCGAGCAAGAGCGCGTGCTTGAACGTGCCGCGCGAGCCGACGAGATAGGCCGCGACCAGAGTCTTGCCGTGGCCCGGCTCGAGGGCGTGAAACGCGCCGAGCGCAAGCGCGACAGCAAGCGCCGCCAGCACGATCTGCCAGTCGAGCTGTTTGGCCGCCATGATCTCGGTAAACGCATTGCGCGGCGTTGTCCGCCGATTGGGCGAAAGCCGCGGCGCTTCGCCGGCGCGCGCCGCGGGAGGCGCCTCGGCCGCCCGCATCGATGGTTGCACGCCCGGCGCAAGAGCCCCCTCTGCTGGGACGCGCACCGCGGAATTTTTTTCCGCCGGCGCCGCGGCGGCGATGGCGAATCGGATGCGCGCTTCCACTTGCTGCGGCGGGCTTTCCAGTAAGTCGGTCGGGTAGTCAGTCAATGCGCGGCTTCGGTCCGCGCTCGAAGCGGTGCTCTCGAGCAGTCTCACCTCAGGGCCGGCGCGCGCGACGATTTCCTTCCAGCCGGCCCGGCCGGGAAAATTGTCGTCGCGATATTCGAGCGCCGGTTTGGCGCCCACCGAATCGGCGTCGAGCTTTGCAACCAAACGAACGGCGATTTTCATCGTCGGCAAGCCGCCGGCGCCGGGCGGAAAGATAATTTCGCTTCCAGCCACATCGAGTGGCTTCGCCTTGCCGTCGATGCGCAGCGACAAACCGTCGCGCAGTTGCGTGGTCTTGCGATGAAGAAAAGCCTCTGTCCCGGCATTGTCCGGGTCGGGTGCCACGCCGCTTTCCTGGATTTCCTGAAATGCCGGGATCTCCGCCAGATCGAGAATATACTTGACTTCGACCGCTTCCCTGCCGATGCGAATGGCGGAATAGTGGCTCACGCTGAAATTTCCCATCGGATGCGCCGCGCCCGGCCGGGGCGCCAGAACCGCGCCGAGCAGAGCGCCGAGAATCGCGAGGATGCCGCCGTACATGTCAGCCTCCCTGGGTCGCGCCGGCGCCGCCGGCGCGCTCGCGTTCGCCGCGATTCAGCATCATCGCCGCGGTTTCGGCAAAGACGGGGTGGAAATAGGGGTTGAGAGCGAGCGCGCGACGGAAAAATTCCTCGGCCCGATCCGCGGCGCCGAGAGACCGATAAATCATCCCGGCATGAAAGAACAGCTTGGCATCGCGGGTGCCGAGCGCGAGCGCCGCATCGATGTGCTCGCGCGCCGCGGCGAATTTTCCGTTGCGGTGGAGGTTCCATGCAACCACGTCGTGGGCGTAAACGTCGCGCCGGTACTCGAGCTCGCGCAGCGCCAGGGCCAGGCCTTCTTCGGGTTTGATCCCGTGGTCGGCGTAAAAATAGGCGAGCTCGCGGTTATAGAGGATTTTGTTGATCTCGCTCAGCCGGCCCATGTACTCGACCAGCTGGTACTGCCGGAGCGCCTGCTCGGGCTCGCCCGTGAGGGCGTAAATGTCGCCCAGCGCCGCCGCGTAATCGGGCAGGGGCAAAATCGCCAGCGCCTTTCGATAAAGCGCGATGGCTTCAGAATAGTTTTTTTGCGCCGCGCGCACCTGCGCCAGTCCGGCCAGCGCGCGATAATAATCCGGCAGCGTGCTGAGCGCTTGCTGAAAATAATTTTCGGCGTTGCGTAAATCGCCGAGCCCGAAGTGCTCCATGCCGAGCTGCCACTCGGCCCAGGCGAGGCTCTCCGCCGGCTGGCGCGCCGCTCTGCCGGCGGCCACGGCGCGTTCCAGATCAGCGATCGCCGCCGAATTGTTTCCGCGCGCGCTGTGCAGGCCCGCGCGCCGGCTGTAGGAATATAAATTCCGCTCGAGCTCGATCATGCGCCGGTAAGCCGTCTCGGCTTCGTCGTAGCTGCCGACTTCGAGCAGCGCATCGCCCAGAATTCCGCAGGCGTCGCCATCCGCGGGATTCATGGCCAGCGCTTCACGCGCCTGCGCCGCCGCCGGCGCGAACTCGTGGCGCGAGTAAAAAACGTAGGCGAGATGGCGCGCCGCGGCGGCGCTTTTCGGGGCGATCTCCAGGGATTTTTTGAGCGCTTCTTCGGCGCGGTTGAAATAACTCGGATCGCCGGTTTCGCGCGCTTTGCGGATCAGCGCGTCGCCCAGGCCGAGAAAAGCCCGGGCGTTGCGCGGATTGCGCCTGATCAGTTGCTGATAGTAGCCGATCTGTCCGTCCGTGCGCGTCGCGGAAATCGCCGCCCCGGCGCTCGTGCAAACCAGCGTCAGCGCCAGGAGCGCAACCGTTTTCCATCCGAGAATTTTCATGGCCCCCTCCGTAGTGCAGTGCGCCGGGGCGGCATGGCTCCGCCCCACCGCTGGTTTCGTTCACGGCTCGATGCAGGGCGCGCCGGTCGACTGCACGCAGTCGATGTGGCGCCGGCTGCGGCCGTCGTAGGGTGTCGGCAGGTAGGGAAATTCCTTGGCGATGCCGTTGAGCGTGACGTCGAGGCGATTGCCGGGAAGCGAGCCATAACCCGGCCCGTCGCTGAGGCCGGCGCCGGGCGCGCCGCCGAGAAAATTCACCCCGTCGCCGACCCGCGCGGCGAGATAGTTGGCGCCGCCCACTACGCGCAGCGCGATGTCGGTCACGTCGTCGTTGGGGCGCCGGCCGTTGGGAAACCCCGCCGCATCGCCGGCCAGTCCGCCGAGCCGTTTTTGATTCTCCGGCTGGGTCGGCGCGACTTTTACATTGAGTCGCAAAAGCTCGGCGCACGGATTGCCGCAGTTCGCGCCGTTGAGCGCTTGCCCCGGATACTTGAGAAAGACGCTCATCAGGTCGGTGCGCGGCGTTTGGGTCACCGGCACGCCGAAGATCAGCTCGAGGGCCTGCGCGATGGAGGGATTTTTGTAGAATTCCTGGAACTGCGCCTCGTCTTCCGGTTCCTGCGCGTTCCAAGCATCCTTCGACGAAGTATCGATGATCAGCTCGTTCACCAGCGGATTGGCCAGGCGCGACACCTGTTTCCACGGTCCCTGGCTTTTCGCCGCGCCGTCGTTGCCGATGATCTTGATCTTCTGCCGCGCCGTCGAAGCGTACATGCCGATCAGCGGCTGGCTCGTCTGCTCGGCCGGTTTGCCGTCCGCAGTCAGACGCGCGATCGGCACTTCGAGAACAATGCTGTTGACGTTGGCGCCGCTGAAGCGATTGATGCCGAAGGGATCCTTGCCGTCGTCGGCGTCTTCCGCGGCGCTCAAGAGCGGCAGCGGCTTGCGCCGCAGATTGGCGGTGTCGAACACCGCGCCGAGATCGATATAGAAAGTCTCGGCGCGCTGGCCGGCGAAAACTTTGATGCCGGTCGCCGCATCGGTGAAAATTCCCTGGGACGCGAGCTCTTCGTACTTCGGCATGGTCGCCGGGCCGACGTTGGACGGCACGGCGATCAATCTCTGGCCCTTGTACAGCTCGGTGCGTTTTTTGCCGCGCACCTCGGTCACCGTGTAGGTCTGGCGCCGGGTCAGCCCTTCGGAGCCGGTTCCGTCGAGACGGGTGATGCCCTGCGCGGCGGCGACCGGAATGCTCGGATTGCCGACGTAGGCGAGGGGAAATTCGAGCTGGCCGAGAAGCGGCCGGTTCTCGGTTTTGAAGCGAAACTCGTAGACGATGTCTTCCGCCCTGCCGTCGAGGTTGTTATCGATGTTGAAGCTGTAGAGCACCTCGTCGTCGAAGTTGAAATAGTTCGGCCCGTCGGCGGGATCCTGGCCGGGGATGACGTTCATGATGAAGACGGCTTTTCCCGGATCCTGCCAGCTCCGAAACGCGTAGGTGTCGGTGTTGTCCGCCGCGGGATCGAGCGCGATCAGCGGCGCTTCGCGATGGCTCGCGGCGCGCGCCGGCGCCGCCGCCAGGGTCATGACCGCCGCCAGCGCCATCGCAAGCATTTCTCTGAAACCTGGTGAATTTCTCATGGTCGTTTTTCCTTTCGTCTTGAGCATCGATGAGCCGGGGCCTTTGGCTTCGGCGCCGGCAATGAGGAAGAGCGCGGCTAGCGGCTCGCGAATCGATCCGGAAACTGTTTCACGATGGCCGCAGCCAGCGGATCGGCGATCATGCCCATGTGACCGGCGGCGTTGCGGATCGCCGTGAAAGTCTTGCTCATGTCGCCGCTCGCCTGCGCGTCGATGACATCTTTCAACGTCAGCACGTGATCCTTCACGAGGTTGGCGACCCCGTCCTTGGGCAGGTTGGGATTGGCCGAAGCGAGAAAAGCCCCGAAGTCTTGTGTGTACTGGACAAGATCGTTGACTGCTTTGCTCTTCTTGGCGTCGTCTCGGGTCGCGACGCCGACCGTGTAATCGACGACAAAGCCGATGTGCCTGCGCCAGAGCGGCAAGAACGCCTGCTCGGCGCCGGCGCCGTAAACGGAACCGATCGCCTTGGCAATGTCGATCGAATTGCCGTCCAGGGCGCCGGCCGCGGCTTTGAATTCGCCGTCGCGTCCGCCGAGCGCCGCACCCGTCGCCGCTGCCGCGAGAAACACATGCTCGCGAAACAGCGAATTGAGACCGGTTCTCAAATCCGCGGCCATCGCCCCGTGAGGATTCATCTCGGCGGCCGCCGCGTTCGCAGCGCAGCCGGCGCCGAGCCAGGCGGCGACCATCGCCGCGCCGATAATTTTCTTGCAATCGATCTTCATTCTTGTCTCCTTTTGTTTTTTGTTTTTGCCGGAAACACCGACAGCGTTACTGGACGTGGATTTGGCCGCGCATGGAGGGGTGGCGCTCGCAGAAATATTCGTAGTCGCCGGGACGATCGAAGGTAAAGCTCGCCGTGGCGCCCTTGCCGGCAAGGGCCAGACTGACCGCTCCCTCGCGATTTTCCGGCGCACCCAGGGTGACGGTGTGGCGGATATCGTCCTGATTGATCCAGGTCACCGTCGCGCCGGCGCTGATCTCCAATCGCCCGGGCTGGTACTGAAAGAGCTGAATCGCGACCGCCGCTCCCGGCTCGGAACGCGGGCCCGCGCTTTCACCGCTCGCGGCGCTTTTCTGCGCGGGAATGTCGTCACATTCCTCGTGCGCGAAAAGCGCTGAGCTGCCGGCCAGGATGACTGCCGTCAAGACTGCGCCACTCCGCCAGAACCTTTGCATCATGCCTCCTCTCCGTCTGTCGCCGCCGGTCCCACCGGCGTGCGCTTTCTGAGACGGTCTACGGCTGACCAAAAGGTTTTGGATTGTCGGCGCCCAAGTTTTTTTCTTTTCAAGAAATCTTCACCGAGCGCTAAATCCAAACCGCCGGGCTCGATCGTAGGTATTGCAGGCGTAGTTTGCGCCGCCCCCTTGACCCGGCTAAGATGGCCCGGTTCGAACCGGCGGGTGCCTTATGGATCACGAAAACTGGCTGGAGCTTGTCGACTTGTACGCGGCGGGAGGGTTGGATCGAGATGAGCTGGCGCAATTCGAGGCGCATCTTGCCGCCCCCTGCCCCCAGTGCCGGGCGCGCATTCGCGAGGTTCAAGAAGCGTTGAGCGAGCTCCCCCTCTCGCTCCAGCCTGCGGCTCCGCCGCCGGCAATCAAGCAAAGAATTCTCGAGCGCATCGACTCGGAAAAGCCCGGATTGGTGTTTATCCATGCCGACGAAGGCGAGTGGGTCGAAGCCGAGCCGGGCATTTTCGCAAAGATCCTGAACCTGGACACCGTGAGCGGACGCTTGACCGCGCTGGTGCGCATGGCGCCCGGCTCGAGCTACGCCAACCATCGCCATCTCGGCACCGAAGAGGTTCTGGTGCTCGAGGGCAGCTGTTACTGCGGCGGCCGCTTGCTGCGCAAGGGCGATTATCATCGCGCCGAGGCCGGCACGATTCATCTCGATACGCGCACCGACGAGGGCTCGCTGATGTGGATCAGCGCGCCGCTGCAAAACCAGATGCTCAACCCGGTTTAAAATTCGAGCCAAGCACCGTGACGACCACCGAAGGGGCGGCGGATCCGATCGCCTTGATTCACCGCATCGCCGCGCAAAATCGCGACGCGTTCAGCCAATTCTATGATCGCTACGCGCCGATCGTTTACGCTCTCGCCCTGCGCATGCTGAGGGCGCAGTCCGACGCCGAAGATTTGCTGCAAGAGGTCTTTCTTCAGGTGTGGCGCCAGGCCGCAGGCTACAGCGTCGAGCGCGGCAGCCCGGAAGCCTGGCTGATCAATATCGCGCGCAGCCGGGCCATCGATAAGCTCCGCGCCATACGTAGACGAGAGAGAAGCTTTGTCCTGACCGACGATCCGGCTGCGGCGGAGTCGTCCGACAACGTGGAAACCGCCGCCGGCGCATCGGAGACCCGGTTGATCATGAACAGCGCCCTGGCGAATTTGCCGGAAGCCCAGCGCCGCGTGCTCGAGCTGGCCTATTTCGACGGCTTGAGCCAGACAGAAATCGCCGCGCGTCTGGCGGAACCCCTGGGCACGGTGAAAACAAGAATGCGCTCGGGAATTCAGCGCCTCAGAGGAATGCTTGGAACGCAGGCGGCATAATGGCCACCGAGCATGAACATTGGCTGGAGCGCGGCGAGATCTACGCCCTCGGCGCCCTCGACGGCCAAGAGCTGAGAGAGTTTCAAGCGCATCTCGACACCGACTGCGCGATTTGCGCCGCCTACGTCCGGGAAACCCGCGAAACGCTGAATCTGCTGCATCGCTCCCTGCGCCGCGTCACTCCGCGCCCCGAGCTCAAATCGCGCATCACCGAGCAGCTCGATCGTGAAAAAGTCGTTGCGATTGCGGCGCCGCAGGCGAAGCCGGCGGCGCGCCGGCAAAGAATCGCCGGAGCCATCGCCGCCGGATTGATCGGCATCGTTCTCGTCGGGGTATTTTACCGGGACCGTCATCGCGAGGCGATGAACGCGGCGATCGTCAATTTGTTGCGCGATCCGGCGACTCGCGATCTGCGGCTCTACGGCGCCGGACCGACGCCGCAAGCCCAGGGACGGTTTCTGTGGAACGACGCCGGCGAGGGCCACGTCTTCGTGGCGCATTTGCCCGCGCTGCCAAGAGGGAAAAGCTACGCGGTGTGGACGATCGCGGCCCACTCCGCGCCGCGCTACGTCGGCGCCATCGCCACGGACGCAAGCGGACGCGGCGCCGCGCATATCAAATCGCCGCCCGGCGCGGCGCCCGGCGAAACCTTCGCCGTGTCACTCGAGAACGAAGGCACGACCGCAGCGCCCGCCGGCCCCATCGTGCTGATCTCGAAGCCGTCCTAGCCCGAGAGCGAAAGCGACCGCCGGTCGCCCTATCCAATTTTGCGCCCTTTGCGTTCTTTGCGGTTAAATCTTTTTTTCTCCGCTCCGATCTTTTTGCGCAGAATCATTTTTCGATGCGCGATGCCCGCCTCGTCGAACACCGGACCGGCGCAGCGAAAGCCCTGCTTCTCGTAGAACCCGATCACCGCCACCTGCGCGTGCAAATATATCCTGCGCGCATGGCGGCGCTGCGCTGCCGCGACGGCGCGCTCGAGCAACGCGGCGCCGATGCCCTTGCGCCGGTAAGTTTTCAGCACCGCCATGCGGCCGATCTTGGCGCTCTTGCCGTGGATCACCACACGAGCGGTGCCCACGGCTCTACCGTTTGCAACTGCCAGAAAATGAATCGCCCGCCGATCGTCGTCGTCGAGCTCGATCTCGACGGGCACGCGCTGCTCGCGCACGAAGACCCGCATGCGAATCGCAAAAGCTTGCGCCTTTGCTTCGTCGGACGAAATCTGTTTTACGTGAAAAGTCGTTTTCAAAATTTCTCCTGAGTGCAAGGATAAACAGTCATGAGCGAGAAAACCAACTCGGGCAAATCGCAGGTGACCTTCGGCGTGCGAGTCCCCAACTCAGGCCCGCTGGCGAACGCCGAGTCGATGGTCGCCGTCGCTCGGGAAGCCCAAGCGCTCGGCTACGATTCGGTCTGGGTGCACGATCATCTCACCTGGTCCGATGAAATTCACCGCACCCACATTTCATCCGGCGCCGATCACGGCGATGCCGGCAACCCGAGCCCGGATTTCTACGAGGCAATGACTTCGCTCGCTTACCTCGCCGGCCAGGTTCGCACCGTGCGCCTGGGCATCGCCTGCGTGGTCGTGCCCTGCCGCAATCCGCTGCTGGCGGCCAAGCAGCTCGCCACTCTCGACGTGCTTTGCGGCGGCCGGCTCGATATCGGCGTCGGCATCGGCTCGCCGTCGACGCTCAAATCGCGCGAGTACGAAGTGCTCGGCGTCAACCGCAAACAGCGCGGCAAGATCGCCGACGATCACCTGCGCGCGATGAAAACCATCTGGACAAATCATCCGGCGTCCTACGCAGGACCGTTCGTCAGCTTCGAGAACGCCGAGATTTGTCCGAAGCCCGTGCAAAAACCGCATCCGCCGCTCTGGGTCGGCGGTTGGACGGAAGCCGCGATGAAACGCGCCGCGGCGCTCGGCGACGGCTGGCTGCCCGCCTGGCTCTTGCCCGCAGACATCGGCAAACGTTTCCGCGAGCTCAAAGACCTGGCCGAGCGCCACGGCCGCGATCCGGAAAAAATTCACCTCGGCATCGAAGTCTACGGCTGCATCGACGAAGACCCGGCCAAAGCGCGGCGCGACGGCTTCGGCACACTGGCGATCGGCCAGAGCACCTTCGAGCGATTCATGAGCGTCGAACAGTTGGCCGAGGTCAGTTTGATCGGCTCACCGGAGGAAATTCGCCGCCGCGTGCGAGCTTACAGCGAAGCCGGTGTGTCGCACTTCGAGATCAAGTTCATCTATCCGAGCCTCGAACGCCACTCGGAGATGCTGCAGCTCTTCGCCCGCGAAGTACTCGCCGCGTTCCCCTAGCCGGCTTTCACTTAAACTCGCTCAGAAGCCGCCCGTAGCCGCCGATCGGCTCGCGCATGTTCATCAGCCGCAGCGCATCCCAAACCCACGCTTGCGTGTTGGTCACCACCGGTTTTCCGCTCTCCCGCTCGATGCGCTCGATGACCGAAACGGTGCGCCACTTGTTGCACGGCAGGTAAATGCCGTCCGCGTCCGGATGCTCGCGCAAAAGCGTCATGGCCAGATCGTAGCCGCTTGACGGCGGCAGCTCCCAGATCACGTCCGCGTTGGGACAGCCCAGACCGCGAAAGGCGACAACGTCGATGCCGTAGTGCGCGAGAAACTTCACCAGCCGCTCGTCCTGATCGTGCGGAAACGGCGACGCCATCACGATGCGTTCGAGCCCGAGCGCTTGGCAGCCGCGCACCACCGCGGTCAGAACGGTGGACGTTGGAATCGGCGTAATCGTTTTCACCAGATCGAGAATTCCCCGATCCGATCCCGGCCCCTTGTAGGAAAGAAACAACTCGCCGGTGACCATCAGGAAATCCAGCGGCGAGCGCGCCAGATCGCGCACCAGATCGGCGAACAGGAGCTCGGCGCGATGAAACTCATCGTCGGTGTATTTGCCGACTTTCAGGGTCCGGCCTTCAATGCGAATTCCGGGCGGAAAAACTTTGTACACGTCTTCCAATGTGTCTTCGCCGAGGTTGGGTGAAATGAGCCCGATGAGCTTCATGGAACTTTCTCCCTCCGTTTTTTGTTTGACCTCCGCGGCCGATCTCGAATAGTTTCAGGCCATTCGAGGGAGTCGGCCCATGAGCAAAAATTCGCTACGCGCCAAAGTCTGTTTCCTGTCGCTCGCGGCGATGCTCGTTTTCTTTGCCCGCGAAGCATCGAGCCAGGAGCGGCTTAAGCTCATCTACAGCCAGTTCACCATGACCAACTCGGCGAGCTGGTTTGCGCGCGAGGCCGGTATTTTCGAGCGCCACGGCCTCGCCGCGGACTTAGTTTATGTCGATTCCGCGCCGGCGGTGCAAGCGCTCACGGCCGGCGCTGCGCCGGTGGCCACCATGTCGGGCGGTCTCGCGGTCGGACCGTACTTGAACGGCCTGGACCTGGTCATGATCGCCGGCTGGTGCAATCTGAATTCCTATCAGCTCCTCACCCGGCCCGAGATTCGCCGGGTCGAGGATCTGCGCGGCAAGATCATCGGCATCGGCCGCTACGGCGCCGCCGCCGATTGGGGCCTCAGGCTGATTCTGCGCAAGCTCGGCATCAACGAGAACAAAGACGTGCAGATCATCCAGGCCGGCGGCGGCGGACCGTCGACCCGCCTTGCCGCCATGGAAGCGAAAAAGCTCGACGCCACGGTGCTCGACTCGCCGCAAACCGTGCAGGCGCGCCGGCTGGGATTTCGCGTGCTCGCCGACGGCGTGGAGCTGGGCATTCCGTTTTTGCAAGGCGGCCTCGTCACCCGGCGCGCCTATATCAAATCCAACGAGGACACCGTGCGCCGGCTCGTGCGCGTGATCGTCGAAGCGATTCACTACGCTAAAACCAATCGGGAAGCGGCGCTGAAAGTCATGCAGAAGTATCTTCGCGTGCAGGAGCGCGACGCCCTGGAAGACGCCTACGAATCTTTCGTCGTGAAACAGTTTCCGCGCGCGCCTTACGCGGCGCCCGCCGCCGTGCAGGCGATCTTCGATCTCGCCGCCGCCCGCGACCCGCGCGCCAAAAGCGCCGACCCGCAGGGTTTTCTCGACATGCGCTTCGTGCGCGAGCTCGAGCAGAGCGGCGCCATCGAGCAGCTTTACGGCCAGCATCGTTAGGCCGCAAGAAAGCCGCACATGAAAATTGCGACAGGGCTGGTCATCGCGCTGTTTTGCGCCGGTTTGCCGAGCGCGAAAATGTTATCGGCGGCGGAGAGTCTGCAGAAAATCCGCGTCGGCCTGCCCTCGCTGGCGCTGACCTACCTGCCGTATTACGTGGCCCAGGAAAAGGGCTTTCTCAGAAAATCCGGGCTCGAGGCCGAGTACATTCAGATGAACTCGGGCATCCAGCCCCAGGCAGTGGTTGCCGGCAACATCAACTTCTTTCCGTCGCTCTCGACGGGAATTGCGGCGGCGGTGGCCGGCCTGCCGATCGTGGTCGTGCTCAATTTCTACACCATGACGCCGTGGATGCTGGTGACGGCCAGGGAAATCAACAAACCGCAGGATCTGATCGGCAAGAAGCTTGCCGTCTCGGGCATTCGCACTTCGCCGCATCAGTTTCTGATGGCCTGGTTCAAAAAAGTCGAGTTCAACGAAAAGGACGCGGGCTTCGTCCTCACCGGCGGCACGGCGTCAAGCTACGCGGCGCTCGCCAGCGGCCAGGTCGCCGGCGCCGTGCTGACGCCGCCCTTCGACGACAAGGCCGTGACGCTCGGCTTCAAGAAATTCGCCCTGGTCGGCGATCTCGTCGATATTCCGAGCTCCGGTCTGATCGCGTCGCGCGCCGAAGTCGCAGCCCAGCGCGACAAGGTTCAGAAAACGGTGACGGCGCTGCTCGATGCCGTGGCCTGGATTCGCGCCAACCGCGCCGAGGCGGCGAAGATGATCGCGGAAAAATTCAAGATCACGCCCGCCGAGGCGGAGCGCACCTACGAGGGGTTTATCGGCGCGCTCAACAAGGACGGCCGCCTGCCGCTGAAAGTGGCGCGCGGCTATCTCGACCTGCTGCGTCAGGAACGGCCGGTGCCGGCGGATTTGGAGCCGCAGAAGTTCCTCGACTTTTCCCTGCTGCCGGCTGCCAGATAGGCTGCACGCAATTCACCCGCCGTGAAAAACTTAGCGGCGATTCTGGTTTTGGCGCTATTGGCCGTTACGTGCGCATTCGCCGGCGCAGCTGAACCGCGGCCGGTGACCGTCGCTCTGGTATCGCCGAGCTGGAACACCGGACTGCCCACCGCGGTGGCGCGCGGCGCGGGATTTTTTAAAGAGGAAAATCTCGACGTGCGGCCGGTCACTCTGTCGAGCAGCGGGCCGATCATGATGGCGCTCTTGATGAGCGGCCAGGCCGACCTGGTCGTCGCCGGCGCGGTGGCGATCCTGCGCGGCATCGCGCAAAATGCGCCGGTGGCCGTGGTCGGCGGCCATCTCAATCGCATGAGCTACGCGCTGATGAGCGCCAAAGGCATGAAAACCGTGGCCGACCTGCGCGGCAAGACCATCGGCATTACCGGCATCGGCGGCATGGGCGAATTCACCGTGGTCGAATCCTTGCGGCGCAACGGCCTGGTCAAAGACCGGGATTTTACGGTATTGAACATCGAAGGCGGACCGGCGGCGCGCATTGCCGCGCTGAAAACCAATAAAGTGCAGGCGGTGCCGCTCACGCCGGGACAGCGCGTGCAGATTGAGAGCGAAGGCTATCCGGTGCTGCTCGACACGCGGGATTCGCTCCCGGAAATTCCCTCGACGATCGTCGCATCGACCCGGGAGTTCACCGGCGCGAGCCCCGAGAAAGTCGCGCGCTTTTTGCGCGCGCTGGCGAAAGCAATGGCGCTGATCCGCAAGGACAAAGACAGGGCGATCGCGATCGGCAGGAGCCAGGGCATGCGCGGCGATCTGGCGCTGGAGCGCAGGGCGCTGGATTATTACGCCGACGACCTCGACATCCGGCTCAAACGGGAAAACATCGCGGCGCTGTTGAAAGCGATCGGCATTGCGGAGCCGGCGCAAAAGTTCTTCGATGAGCGCTTCTTGACCCGGGCCGCCGCGCTTCGCTAGGGCTAGAACAACTCGGAGGGGCTTCATGGAATTCAACCGGACAGTGGAACTCGCGCCGGAGCACGCCGGCTTGATCATCGTCGACATGCAGGCCGAAGGCTGCGAAAGGCACGGCGCGGGCCTGCAGCCGGTGATCAAAAACATCCGCGCCTTGCTGGATCGCTTTCGCCGGGCCGGCGGCAAGATCGTTCACGTTCAGTCGGTGCGATCGAAAGATCATCCCGAGTTTACTTTTTTCGGCAAGAGCTATTCTTTGCTCGAAGACAGCCCGGCAGTGGAGTTCGTCGAGGAATTGAAACCTCTTGCAAACGAGATCGTCGTGAAAAAATATTCCCACGACTGTTTCTATCAAACCGCGATGGAAGAGCGGCTCAAAACTCTCGATCTGCGTCCGTGTCGAGACCACGTGGTAATCACCGGCATCGGCTCGAACAACTGCGTTTACCACGCGGTCATCGGCTTTCACATCCGCAACTATATTATCCACGTGCCGGAAGACTGCATCCACGCGAGCCGCCCCGAGGGCCAGCAGTTCGCGCTGAGCCAGTTTCGTTCGCCCGCCTACGACTTCAACGTGCGCGTGACCCGATCGGAGCACATCCAGCTCACGGAGTCGCCGGCGCGAGCTGCCGCCAATCTTTGAGGCCGGCCCCACGGAAATTCGCCGCCACGGCGCCGGGAAGTCGGTTCCGCGCCGCCGCTCTCGCAACTGGCGCCGGCCTTTGCTAGGCTCCGCCCGATGAAAGAAATTCCAACGGCGCTGACCATCGCCGGCTCCGATTCCGGCGCCGGCGCGGGCATTCAGGCCGACCTGAAAACTTTCGCCGCGCTCGGCGTGTACGGCACCTCGGCGATCACCGCGATCACGGCGCAGAACACGGTGGGCGTTACTCGGGTGCAAGCATTGCAGCCGAAGCTGGTCGCCGCGCAGATCGACGCGGTGGTGTCGGACATCGGCGCCCAGGCGCTCAAAACCGGCATGCTCGCCAACGCCGCGATCATCGCGATCGTCGCAAAAAGGATTCGCGCGCTCAGCCTGAAAAACCTGGTGGTGGATCCGGTGATGGTGGCGACCTCGGGCGATCTTTTGATCGAGAAAAACGCCGTCGCCGCGCTGCGCGCGGCGCTGATCCCGCTCGCGGCGGTGGTCACGCCGAATATTCCCGAGGCGGAAGAGCTGACCGGATTGAAGCTGCGCGCGGCCAAAGACATCGAAGCCGCGGCGCGGCGCATCGTCGCCATGGGCGCCGGCAGCGTCGTGATCAAGGGCGGCCACCGCCGCGGGCCGGCAGTGGATTTATTTTTCGACGGCAAGCAATTCCGCGCGCTGCGCGCGCCGCGCCTTCGCTCCCGCAATACCCACGGCACCGGCTGCACGTTTTCCGCGGCGATCGCCGCCTACCTCGCCAGGGGCGAAACTCTGGAACGCGCGATTGCGCTGGCGAAGCGCTACATCACCGGCGCCATCCGCGCCGGCTTCGCCGTCGGCGCCGGCCACAGCCCGGTGCATCACTTCTACCGCCTGTGGAAAGTCTGAGGGTGGAGGATCGATGATGGAAAAAACGCCATCCTCGATCTTCGATTCTCGAGTTTTTACCCCGCCTCTTCCATCTCGGCGACGATGGCGCGCGCCGCGCTGACGGGATCTTTGGCTTCGAGGATCGGCCGGCCGACCACAATGTAATCGACCCCGGCGCGAAGCGCCTCTGAAGGCGTCATCACGCGCTGCTGATCGTTGTGGCTGGCTTGGGCGGGACGGATGCCCGGCGTCACGATGACAAAATGGCGGCCGCAGGCGGCGCGAATGTCGGCGACTTCGTGGGGCGACGCGACGACGCCGTCCATGCCCGCCTCCTGGCTGAGCAGCGCCAGCCGCACCACCTGATCGGCGACTTTGCGCTCGACCCCGACCCGCTGCAAATCTTCCTGGCCCAGGCTCGTGAGCACGGTCACCGCCAGCATGATCGGCCGGCGCAGCTTGGCGCGCCGGCAGACGCGCTCCACTTCTTTGGCCGTGGTGCGCATCATCTCGAGGCTGCCCGAGGCGTGCACGTTGAACATTTTCACGCCCAGGCGGGTCGCCTCGATGGCCGCCTTGGCGACGGTGTTGGGAATGTCGTGGAATTTGAGATCGAGAAAAATCTCGCCGCCGAGATCCTGGATCAAACGCACGGCCTGCGGTCCGGCATGGGTGAAGAGCTGCTTGCCGACCTTGAACATGCCGACTTCCGGGGCAAGCAGCCGCACCAGCGCCTGCGCCTGCTCGAGGTTGTCGACGTCGAGGGCCACGATCAACCGCTCGCGCATGGAACCGTGGCGCCGAACCAGCTCGAGCTTGGAAGCCATGTTCTACGCCTGAAGAGCGGAATCGACGATCGCGCGGATTTTTGCCGCGGCGTCGGCCAAAGCGACTTCGTCGGTCGTGCCTTCGCGGCGCGCGCGCAGCTCGATACAGCCCTTTTGCAGTCCTTTGGCGCCGATGGTGGCGCGCAGGGGGATGCCGACAAGATCGGCGTCTTTGAATTTCACGCCGGGCCGTTCGTCGCGGTCGTCGAGCAGGACTTCCACCCCGCGGGCTTGCAGCTCGCCGTAAAGCTGGTCCGCCGCAGTGCGAATCGCCGCGTCTTTGTAATTGATCGGCAGCAGCAAGACCTGAAACGGCGCGATGGAAAACGGCCAGATGATGCCGTTGGCGTCGTGGTTTTGCTCGATGGCGGCGGCGGCAAGCCGGCTCACGCCGATGCCGTAGCAGCCCATCTCGATGGGCCGCTCGCGCCCCTCCGCGTCGAGATAGGTCGCGCCCATCTTGGCGCTGTACTTGGTGCCGAGGTAAAAAACCTGGCCGACTTCGATGCCGCGATGCGCTTCGAGGCGGCCGTTCTCGCAGCGCGGACAGGGATCGCCGCGTCCGGCGAGCCTGAGATCGGCGAAGGCCTCGGGCGTGAAATCGCGCTCCTGATCGACGTGGATGAAATGCGCGTTGGCTTCGTTGGCGCCGGTCACCGCGCCGCGCATGCCGTGCACGGAGAGATCGGCGAGCACGCGCAGCTTGAGGCCGATCGGTCCGAGAAATCCCGGCGCCACGCCGGCGGCCGCGCGCACCGCCTCCTCGTCGGCCAGGGCGATTTCACGGCAGCCCAGCGCCGCCTTGAGCTTCAGCTCGTTGATCTCGTGGTCGCCGCGCGCCAGCGCCGCGATCAGCTCGCCGGCGTCGGTCTTGTAGACCAGTGTTTTGATGAATTTGTCGCTCGGCAGCTTGAGAAACTCGGCGACCTCGGCGACGGTTTTTTTACCCGGCGTCGAAACTTTTTCCAGCCTGGGCGACTCTTCCCCGATATCGCGCCCGGCAGGATAGGCAGCTTTGATTTCGGCCTTTTCCACGTTGGCGGCGTAATCGCACGTATTGCAACTCACGATCGCGTCCTCGCCCGAGTCCGCCAGCACCTGAAACTCATGCGACAGGCTGCCGCCGATGGCGCCGGTGTCGGCTTCCACCGGCCGAAAGCTCAAGCCGCAGCGGCTGAAGATGCGTTTGTAGGTCTGATACATGTTGTCGTATTCGCGCCGGCAGTCTGCCACGTCGGTGTGAAAGCTGTACGCGTCTTTCATGATGAACTCGCGCCCGCGCATGAGGCCGAAGCGCGGCCGCGGCTCGTCGCGAAACTTGGTCTGAATCTGGTAGAGATTGAACGGCAGCTCGCGGTAGGAGCGCACCGAGCGGCGCACCAGATCGGTGACGATCTCCTCGTGAGTCGGGCCGAGGCAGAAATCGCGCTCGTTTCGGTCTTTGAAGCGCAGCAGCTCCTTGCCGTACATCTCCCAGCGGCCGCTTTCCTGCCAGAGCTCCGCCGGCGCGGTGATCGGCATGAGCAGCTCCTGCGCGCCGGCGCGGTTCATTTCTTCGCGCACGATCTGCTCGATCTTGCGAATCACCCGCAGCGCCAGCGGAAAATAATCGTAGACGCCGCGGCTCACCTGGCGGATAAAACCGGCGCGCACGAGCAGCTTGTGGCTCACCACCTCCGCGTCCGCCGGATCTTCCTTGAGAGTGGGGATGAGAGTTTTGCTCCAGAGCATAATTGGGAATCGACGGCGCCTGTCAAATCGAGCTGGGATTTAACCGCAAAGAGCGCAACGGAGACAAGGCCAAAGCGATCAGCGCCAATCCGGCAAGCTCGGCATCCTGCGCGCCGGCGCCTTGTTTCGCGTCCCCTGCGCTCGCTTCGGCCTGGCTCGCAACAGGCTTTGCGTTTCTTATATGATTCTTACCTCTGTGTCCTTCATGTCCTCCGTGGTGAAATCGCTTCTTCCCCTCCACAGCGGACAACGACACGATTTTTGGGGAAACGACTGGGCGTCAGGCGCTCGCGGCGGCGCTCTGCTCGGCCTGTTTCTCGGCGGCGAATTTTTCCACTTCTTCCATCAGGGCGCTGACGATCTCGGCTTCGGGAACCTTGCGGATGATTTCGCCGCGCTTGAAGATCAAACCGATGCCCTTGCCGCCGGCCACACCGAGGTCGGCGGCGCGCGCTTCGCCCGGACCGTTGACTTCGCAGCCCATCACCGCCACGTGGATGTTGAGATCGCCGTAGGGCTGCATTTTTTCTTCGACGCTCTTGGCCAGCGCGACCAGGTCCACGTCGGCGCGGCCGCAGGACGGACAGGCGACGAAGGTCATGCCTTCTTTCTTGAGCTTGAGCGCCTTGAGGATCTCGCGCCCGACGCGCACTTCTTCCACGGGATCGGCGGCCAGCGAAACCCGGATCGTGTCGCCGATGCCTTCGGCAAGGAGCGTCCCCAGGCCGACCGCGGATTTGATCGTGCCGATGGACGGCGTGCCGGCCTCGGTGACACCGAGATGGAACGGATAATCGACCTGCTGCGCCAGCAGCCGGTAGGCTTCGATCATCATCAGCGGGTCCGACGCCTTGAGCGAGATTTTGATTTCGTTGTAGCCGCAGTCCTCGAGGATGCGGATATGGCGGAGCCCGCTTTCCACCATCCCTTCCGCCGTCGGGCCGTTGTGCTTTTGCAGCAGATCCTTTTCCAGCGAGCCGGCATTGACGCCGATGCGGATGGGAATTTTCCGCTCCGAAGCCGCGCGCACGACCTCTTCGACATACTTGCGCGCGCCGATGTTGCCCGGGTTGAGGCGCAGCCCGTCCACGCCCTGCTCGATCGCGATCAGCGCCAGCTTGTAGTTGAAGTGAATGTCGGCGACCAGGGGAATGCGGATTTTTTTCTTGATCTCGCCGAGCTTCTCGGCGGCTTCGCGCACCGGCACGGCGCAGCGGATAATTTCGCAGCCGGCCGCCTCCAGCGCCCAGATCTGCTGCACGGTGGCGCGCACGTCGCGCGTGTCGGTTTTGGTCATCGACTGCACGGTGATCGGCGCGTCGCCGCCGACTTTGACGGCGCCGAGCTGGATCTGGCGGGTTTTGCGGCGTGCGATCACGGATTCAATCATAGAGAACCGCCGGCAGCGGGTCAACAAAGGGACAAAGCTGGACCAGGGCGCTAGGCGTCGTCGTCTTCGGATTCGGCGGGGGCCGGCGCTCTGGCGCTGCGCGGCGCGCCCTGCGGTCCGGCGCCTGGCGCCGCATCGCTTCCTTCCCGCTTCTTCCGATCGCCTTCGGGAATGATCAGCAGCCGGCGATAGGAACCCTGGCCGAGGCTTTTGGTCGAAAGCCAGGGATCGTCCTGCAAAACGGCATGGATTACCCGGCGATCGGCCGCGCTCAGAGCATCGACGGTGATGGTCTTTCTCTGCCGCTTGGCTTTCTCCCCCAGCCGCAGCGCCATGTCTTCAAGGCTCTTGCGCCGCCGCTCGCGGTATTTCTCGATGTCGATGACGAGGTGCGGTCCATCGCCCGCGAGCCGCTCGCCGGCGATGCGCGTGACCAGATACTGCAGCGCTTCGAGCGTCTGGCCCTTGCGGCCGATCAAAAGGCCGCTGTCCTCGGCGCGAATCTCGAGCACGGTTTCCTCGCCGTTGGCCGATGCGCTCTGCGTCACCGTCGCCCGGATGCCCATGAGCCGCAGAATCTCGCGCAGCGCGGCCTCCGCCCTGGCCGCAATTGCGGCGTGATTGATGTCCGCGGCCGGCGCTTCGGCCGCCGCCGTTTCGGCTTCGATCGCGCCGGCGGTCTCGATCCGCTCGAGCGCCGATTTGCGCAGCTCGGCGCGCACCCGCGCCTTCTGCGCGCCGAAGCCGAGGATGCCTCTCCGCCCTTCGGCGATGATATCGACGGTGATCCTGTCGCGCGCGACACCGAGCAGCTTGAGCGCCTTGTCAATGGCGGCATCGATGGTGTCGCCCTCGGTCTCCACGAAATCCATAACCCTGCCTCTCCCCAAGCAGTTTATTTCACGGTGCGATTGATCCAGTACTGCTGCACGATGGTCAGCAGATTGTTGACCAGCCAGTAAACCGTCAAGCCCGCGGGAAAAGAAACGAACATGAAGGTGAAGATCAGCGGCATCAGCATCATCATTTTCTTCTGGTTGGGATCGCCGGCCGTGGGCGTCATCCACTGCTGCAAAAACATGCTCGCGCCCATCAGGATGGTCAGCACCGGAACGCCGGCGGGCAGCGCCGCCGGCCACCAGCTCGGCACCGAAAACGTGAGCGACTGCCAGTCGGGCCGCGAAAGATCCTTGATCCAGAGAAACGGCGCATGGCGCAGCTCGATGGGAGTGCCGAGGCAATTATAGAGACCGTAAAACACCGGCAGCTGCAGCACCATCGGCAGGCAACCGCCGAGCGGGTTGACGCCGTTGCGCTTGTAGAGCTCCATGATTTCTTTGTTGAGTTTTTCTTTGTCTTCGCTGAAGCGCTCCTTGAGCCGCTCCATCTGCGGCTGCAGCTTCTGCATCTGCTTCATCGACACGTAGCTCTTGTGCGTCAGCGGCGCCATGAGAATTTTGATCAGCACCGTCAAAATGATGATGTCGATGCCGTAGCTCACGGTGAAGCCGTGAAAAAAATGCAGCACGTAAAGCAGCGGAATCGAGATGAACCAGAAAAGGCCGAAATCGATGGAGCGCTCGATGCCTTTGCCCACCGATTTCAAGGTGTCGATTTCTTTGGGCCCGACAAAGAGCGTGTAGTGCTCGCTCGGCGCCGTGCCGGCGATCGCGCCGACCAGCGCGGCGCCGACCTGATGCACCGAGACCTTGTGCTGCGCGCCGTTGTCGGGCAGCAGCGCGAAGAAAAAGTAAGTGTGGCCGAAGCCCGCCCAGGAAACGTCGCCGCTGAATTCCTGTCCCTTGGCCGCGTCCGGCGGATGCTCGCGTTTGATCTTGTTGTCGACCAGCGCGATGAAGCCTTCGAACGGCGCGTCGTGGTTCGGCACCGGATGATCGCTCTGGTCGGTGAGAAGAACTTCCGGCACCGGCGCCGCGCCTTCGGCGGCTTTCACCGCGACGTCGAATTGAATCGGATAGGATGACCCGGAAAAAGTGAACGATTTGGTGATCGTGACGCCGCTCTCGGTCTGGCCCTGAAAAACCAGCGTGCCCTTCTCGGCGCCGGCGAGCTTGAGGTCGCCGCCCTGAACGGCATAGGCGAGCGCTTCGTCGTTGAACGGCGCGGGCGTCTGCCAGCGCACGCCGAGAGGCAGCGGCACTCCCGGCGCCGCGCCGACGATCTCGAAGGGCGGACTGTTCTCATTCACCGAGCTCCGGTATTTCTTGAATTTGAAGCTCTTGAGCCGCGCGCCCTGAGTCGTGAATACGGCGGTGTAGTTGTCGGTCTCGACGGTGATTTCCCTGGCCGCTTTGGCCGGCGCGAGCGCGGGCGGCGCCTCGGCTTTGGGCGCCGCGGCCAAAGGCGCGGCAGCCTCCGGCGCGAGCGCGGGCGGCGGCTGGGGACTCGGGTTTTCCGGAGCGACCGAGGCCGGCGGCGGACCGTAAATATGCGTGACGATCGCCTGGTACGCGACCAGCACGAGGATCGAAAGGGCAATGCCGATGAGCGCGCGTTTGTCCATGAAATGATTTCAGTTCACCGGATCGTAGCCGCCGGGATGCCAGGGATGGCAGCGCAAAATCCGCGCGAGGCCGCGAAGGACTCCTTTGCCGATTCCATATTTTTTTATCGCCTGCTCGGTGTAGCTCGAGCAGCTCGGGTAAAAGCGGCAGGCCGGCGGCAGGAGCGGCGAAAGCCATTGGCGATAGCCGACGATCAGCCCGGCCAAAACATTGCGCGCCGCGCTTTTCATCGGCCGCGCCTTTTGCTGGCGCCGGCGAAGGCGCGGCCGAGCTCCTCGGCAATGCGCTCGCTGCTTTGTCCGGCGGCGCCGGGCCGCGCAATGATGAGAATGTCGGCCTGCTGCGGCAGCTCCGCGCGGTGGCGGCGAAAATACTCGCGCACCCGCCGCTTGACGCGGTTTCGCACCACGGCGTTCCCGACTTTGGAACTGACCGTCACGCCCAGACGGTTTTCCGAAAGATTATTGCTCCGCGTGAGGATCACGAAATTGGCCGAGTGAAGTTTGGCGCCGCCGCGCGAGAGTTTTAAAAACTCCGCGCGCTTTCTCAGGCGAGCCGTTTTGGGAAAGCGCTGCGATCCTTTGAGCGACATGCGCCCGGCGCAATCAAGTCCGCGCGCGCTTCGGCGGCACGGTAACCGTCAGGCGCTTGCGCCCCTTGGCACGCCGGCGTTTCAGCACCTTGCGCCCGCCCGGCGTTTCCATCCGGGCGAGGAATCCGTGGGTCCGTTTTCTGCGGATGTTGCTCGGCTGATAGGTTCGCTTCATAAAAACAATGCTCCCTCAGGCCGCTTGAAGGGCCAAGTCGTTATTTGAATCATACCCATTTCTGCTTGTCAATTTTAGCCGGTCCGACGCCGGTTTTCGCGCTCAAGCCCCGCGGCCCTTCGCCGGTCTTCTAGCCGGCCTCCGGCTTGAGCGAGCGCAGCATCAGATCGCGCACCGCATCGGCGGGGTCTTTTGCTTCGTAGAGCACCTGATGCATCTGATTGACGATCGGCATGTCGACGCCGAGCCGCTCGGCCAACGCGCGCAGCGAACGGGCGTTGCGCACACCCTCGGCAACGGTGCGCGTGGACGAAGTGATTTCCCGCAGACTTTTGCCGCGCGCGATCGCCAGACCGACAGCCCGGTTGCGGCTGAGCTCCCCGGCGCAGGTCAACACCAGATCACCGAGGCCGGGCAGACCGGCGAGGGTCAGCGGATCGGCCTTCATGCGCACCGCGAGCCGGGTCATTTCCGCAAGCCCGCGGGTGATCAACGCGGCGCGCGCGTTCTGGCCGAGATTCAAGCCGTCGCTGATGCCGGCGGCGATCGCGATCACGTTTTTGACCACGCCGCCGATCTGCACGCCGACGGTGTCGCTGGACGTGTACACGCGAAAACTCTGGGTGCTGAGGATCTGCTGAATCGTCCTGGCGACGCGCTCGTCGCCGGCGGCGACGGTCACGGCCGCGGGCAGCATGCGCGCCACCTCGATGGCGAACGTCGGGCCGGAAAGAAACGCGAGCCGCTCGCGCCCATCGGCGCCGAGCAGATCGACGAACAGCTCGCCCATGGTTTTGAGGCTGCCCTCCTCGAGCCCCTTCGTGCCGCAGACGAGGATCGTGCCGCGATCCAGCGCCCCGGCCGCTTCGGCAAATACCGCGCGCACCAGGTGCGAAGGCACGGCGCAGATGACCAGTTGTTTTTTGGCGACCGCGTCCGCCAGCGCGCGGGTCGGGTGGATTTCGGCGGCGAGAGAAATGCCGGCCAGATAAGCGCGATTTTCGCGGCTTGAGCGGATCGAGTCGAAGCTGTCGGCGCCGTGGCACCAGAGCGTGACCCGCTCGCCTTTGGCAGCGAGGACATGCGCCAGCGCCGTTCCCCAGGCGCCGGCGCCTACCACTCCGATGTCGCTCGGCATGACTCAGTATCGGGAGAAATTCTCGCCGGCGCAATACGCCGGGCGGCGCCGCCGAAGGCCGAATTATTCTTCGGTCTTTTCTCCCTCTTCCTCTTCTTCTTTTTCCGCCAGCCGCGCGAGCGAAACCACGCGTTCGCCTTCCTCCAGCTCGATCAGGCGCACTCCTTGGGTGTTGCGGCCGATGACGCGGATGTCTTTGATGCGCATGCGGATGATCTTGCCGTTGTTGCTGACGAGCATCAGCTGATCTTCTTCGGTGACCTGTTGAACGCCGATCACGCGGCCGGTCTTGTCGGTGGTCTTCATCGTGATGATGCCCTTGCCGCCGCGCGATTGCAGACGATATTCGTCCATCTCGGTGCGTTTGCCGAAGCCGCCCTCGGCCACCGTGAGAATGGTCGCCCCGGGATTTAAAATTTCCATGCTGACGACCTTGTCGTCCGGATCGAGCTTCATGCCGACCACGCCGAAGGTGCCGCGCCCGGTGGGCCGCACCTGCGCTTCTTTGAAACGGATCGACTGGCCTTCGGCCGTCGATAGAATGATTTCCTGATTGCCGTCGGTGAGCCGCACACCGATGACTTCGTCGCCCTCTTCCAGCCCGATGGCGCGGATGCCGGAGGGGCGCGGGTTGGCGTAGGCCATCAGCTCGGTTTTTTTGATCAGGCCGTTTTTCGTGGCAAAGACGATGTAGCGCCCTTCGACAAATTCGCGCACCGATAAAAACGCCGATACCCGCTCGCCCGCTTCGAGATGAAGCAGGTTGACGATCGGCCGGCCGCGCGCCGCCCGGCTCGCCTGCGGCAGCTCGTGGACTTTGATCCAGTAGACCTTGCCGACGGTGGTAAAAAAGAGGATGTGCGAGTGCATCGACGCCACGAACAGCGATTCGACGAAATCCTCTTCCTTGGTGGTCGCGCCGATCTTGCCCTTGCCGCCGCGCCGCTGCGCCCGGTAGAGCGTCACCGGATTGCGCTTGATGTAGCCCTCGTGGGAGATCGTCACCGCCATGTCCTCGTCGACGATCATGTCCTCGATGGAAATTTCTTCCGAGCGCTCGACGATCTGGGTGCGCCGCTCGTCGCCGTACTTTTCTTTGATCTCTTGCAATTCCTCGACGATGATTTTGTAGATTTCCTTTTCGTCGGCGAGGATGGCGCGCAGCCGGGCGATCAACGCCAGCGTGTCGCGGTGCTCCTCCATGATCTTGTCGCGCTCCAACCCGGTCAGGCGCTGCAGGCGCAAATCGAGAATCGCCTGGGCCTGAAGCTCGCTCAGCGAGAAATTCGTCATCAGGCCGTCTTTGGCGACTTTGGGGTCGGCGGAGGCGCGGATCAAGGCGATCACCGCGTCGAGATTATCGAGGGCAATGCGAAAGCCTTCTAAAATATGCAGGCGCTCTTCCGCCTTGCGCAGATCGTAGGCGGTGCGCCGGGTGACGACTTCCTTGCGGTGATCGACGAACGCTTTCAGCGCTTCTTTGAGGCTCAGGAGCTTGGGCTTGCCGTCGACGATGGCGAGCATGTTCACGCCGAAGGAGTCCTGCAGAGCGGTGTGCTTGTAGAGCTGATTGATCACGACGTCGGCCACCGCGTCGCGTTTGAGCTCGATGACGATGCGCATGCCTTCGCGGTCCGATTCGTCGCGCAGATCGCCGATGCCTTCGATTTTTTTGTCGTTGACCAGCTCGGCGATCTGCTCGATCAGCCGCTTTTTGTTCACCATGTAGGGAATTTCGCTGATCACGATCTGCTCTTTCCCCGTCCGCTTGACCGTTTCGGTGAAGGCTTTGCCGCGCATCTGCACGATGCCCTTGCCTTCTTCGTAGGCCTGGATGATCGGCTCCTTGCCGTGAATGAAACCGGCGGTGGGGAAATCGGGACCGGGGATATGGCGCATCAGTTGTCGGACCGTGATCTCGGGATTTTCGATCAGCGCCACCAGGCCGTCGATGATCTCGCCCAGGTTGTGCGGCGGAATGTTGGTCGCCATGCCCACCGCGATGCCGGCCGAGCCGTTGACCAGCAAATTGGGAATGCGCGACGGCAGCACCGCCGGCTCCTTGAGCGAATCGTCGTAGTTCGGGATGAAATCGACGGTTTCCTTCTCGATGTCGGCGAGCATTTCCTCGGCGAGCGGCGTCATGCGGATTTCCGTGTAGCGCATCGCCGCCGGGTTGTCGCCGTCGATGGAGCCAAAATTGCCCTGGCCGTCCACCAGCGGGTAGCGCAGGTTGAAATCCTGCGCCATGCGCACGATCGTGTCGTAGATCGCGGTGTCGCCGTGGGGGTGGTATTTTCCCATGATGTCGCCGACCAGGCGGGCCGACTTCTTGTAGGGCTTGTCCGAGGTGTTGCCGGCGTCGTACATCGCGTAGAGCACGCGCCGGTGCACCGGCTTGAGGCCGTCGCGCACGTCCGGCAGAGCGCGGCTGATAATGACGCTCATGGCGTAGGCCATGAACGACTCGCGCATTTCCTCTTCGATATAGACCGGGATCTTTTGCGGCTTGATCGTCGCTTCCATGAATGCTGCTCTTTCGCTTTGCCTGGAAAACCTAGGCGTTCAGCCGATTAGGGACCGATCGCAACGGGCTCGCGGCTTCAAACGTCGAGATTTTTCACCGTGAGCGCGTGCTCTTCGATGAATTTGCGGCGCGGCTCCACCTCGTCGCCCATCAAGGTCGAGAAAATCTCGTCCGCCTCCACCGCGTCTTCGATGCGCACCTGAAGCAGCACGCGGGTTTCCGGATTCATGGTGGTTTCCCAGAGTTGCTCCGGATTCATCTCGCCGAGGCCTTTGTAGCGCTGAATGTACTGGCCCTTTTTGCCGCCTTCCATGACGTAGTCGAAGATCTCGGTGAGCGATTTGAGCTGGGTCTTGCTCTCGCCGCTTTCCGCCGAATAGGGCGGCAGGCCGACCGCCAGCAGATCGTTGAACAGTTTTTTGATCTCTTTGTACTCCGGGCTGGCGAGAAAATCGCGATCGATGACGGTCTGGTGGCCCGAACCGTTGGCGCGGGTCGAAACCACGAGCTTGAAGCAATTGTGCTCCGGGTCTTCTTCCAGGGCGCAGGAAACCGGCGCCAGCTCGGGCGCGGCGAGACCGATATACGAAGCCAGCCGACCCTGCAGACTCATCAGCGCCTTTTCGTCCTTCAAGGTATCGTCGCCGAAAGCGTCGTCGAGCAAAAGCCCCTCGACGACCGTGCGATTTTTCCGCTTGCGCGAGATCAGGGTCATCAATTTTTCCACGCGCGCGACTTTCTTGATGAACGCCTGCAGCGGCTGGCCCGCCAGCCCGTTGCCGTCCTGAGTTGCGCGCAGGCGCACGTTTTCGGTGCCGAGCTCGATCAGGTGGTCCTCGAGCATCGCCTCGTCCTTGAGATAGCGTTCCTGCTTGCCGCGCTTGATTTTGTAAAGCGGCGGCTGGGCGATGAAGAGATGGCCCTTTTCGACCAGATCGGGCATCTGCCGATAGAAAAAAGTCAGCAGCAAAGTGCGGATGTGCGAGCCGTCCACATCGGCGTCGGTCATGATGATGATCGAATGGTAACGCAGCTTGGCCGGATCGTAGTCTTCCTTGACGCCGGTGCCGAGCGCCGTGATCATCAGGCGAATTTCCTGGGACGAAAGCATCTTGTCGAAACGCGCTTTCTCGACGTTCAGGATTTTTCCTTTGAGCGGCAGAATGGCCTGGTTGCGCCGGTCGCGGCCCTGCTTGGCCGAGCCGCCGGCGGAATCGCCTTCGACCAGATACAATTCGCTGAGCGCCGGATCGCGCTCCTGGCAATCGGCCAATTTCCCCGGCAGCGAGCCGGAATCGAGCGCGCCCTTGCGCCGCGCCAGCTCCTTGGCTTTGCGCGTCGCTTCGCGCACCCGCGCCGCTTCCACGCCCTTGGCGACGATCTTTTTCGCCTCACTGGGGTTTTCATTCAGATAGCTGGCGAATTTTTCATTGATCAGCGCTTCGACGATGCCTTTGACCTCGCTGTTGCCGAGCTTGGTTTTGGTCTGGCCTTCGAATTGCGGCTCGGGGACTTTCACGCTGATGACCGCGGTGAGTCCTTCGCGCACGTCTTCGCCTTGCAGATTTTCCTCGTCTTTTTTTAGCAGGCCGCTGCTCAGCGCGTAACTGTTGATCGTGCGGGTCAGCGCCGAGCGAAAGCCGATCAGATGGGTGCCGCCCTCGATCGTGTTGATATTGTTGGCGAAGGAAAAGACGTTCTCAGTGTAGCCGTCGTTCCACTGCATGGCGATCTCGACTTCCACGCCGTCTTTTTCGCCCGCGCAATGAACGACTTTCGCGTGCACCGCCGTTTTCGCGCGGTTCAGATGCTCGACAAAAGAGCGCAGCCCGCCTTCGTAGAAAAACTCGTGCTTCTTTTGCGTGCGCTCGTCTTCGATGGTGATCTTGACGCCCTTGTTCAAAAACGCCAGCTCGCGCAGCCGCTGGGAAAGAATGTCGAAGCTGAAGTCGATGGTCTCGAAGATCGTGCCGTCGGGTTTGAAGGTGACCCGCGTGCCGCGTTCTTTGGATTTGCCGATTTCCTGCAATCTTCCCTGGGGATCGCCGCGCTTGTAGCTTTGTTGATACACCTTGCCGTCGCGCTTGATCTCGACCTCCAGGGTTTCCGAGAGCGCGTTGACCACGGAAATGCCGACGCCGTGCAAGCCGCCGGAAACTTTGTAGGAAGCTTTGTCGAATTTGCCGCCGGCGTGAAGTTTGGTCAGCACGACTTCGGCGGCGGAAACGTTTTCGGTCGGATGAATGTCGACGGGAATGCCGCGGCCGTTGTCGGTTACGGTGACGCTGTTATCGATGTGAATGACGACTTCGATCGTGTTGCAGTGCCCGGCAAGCGCCTCGTCGATCGAGTTATCGACGACTTCATAGACCAGATGGTGCAGACCGCGCTCGCTGGTGTCGCCGATGTACATGCCGGGCCGTTTTCTGACGGCTTCAAGGCCTTCGAGAACTTTGATGTTATCGGCGTTGTATTCGGAATCCTGCGGGGGTTTTTGCTCGGCCATTTTCACCTGGCGCTGATTTTATTTTTTTCCTGTAATCTTAGAGAGTTAGGAAGATTTACCAGCACCAGGAATAATACCGGAAAGCGGCCCAAAAGTAAAGCGGCGGCGCCTATGTAAGATGCTGAATTTAAAGCGAAAATAAGGAGTTTTTAGCGGTCACGGCGAATTTCGGTGAAAATCCGTTTTGCGCTCGAAAACCGTTTGACACTTCCGGGTGCGTGGGCGAAAAGAAATGGCGTGAAAAATCTCTCTGCGGCGCTCAAATATCTGACGATTTGGCGCCAGCTTGCATCGGCTGACACGGCTCCGGCGACGCTCGGCGCAGCGATGATTTATTTCCCGGCGGTGGGTTTGCTGCTGGGTTTGATTCTTGCGCTGATCAATTTTCTGCTCGCGGCTTACGTCGCGCCGGAAATCCTCAGCATGATTGTCATTTCCGCTCTGGTCATCATGACCGGCGCGAATCATTTGACCGATCTTAAAAATATTTTCAGCGGCAACGAGATGGCAGCGGAAACATCCGGTCGCGCGGACACGCTCGGCCTGCTCGCCGTGGTGCTCGCGCTTTTGTTCAAAGACACCGCCATCGACAGCATCGATGAGAAATTGCCGTTCACGTTGCTGCTCGCGCCCGCGCTGGCGCGCTGGGCAGTGCTGATCTTCGTTCACGGCTATCAGCACCGCTCGGATGAATGGCTGCGGCTTGCCGCCGAGCGCGTGAAGTTCTGGCATGTCATTGTCGCGAGCGCCGGCACTCTGGCCGTGCTCGCCTACGGTTTCGGCCGGCGCGGCCTGTGGGCCGCGCTCGCGCTCTCGCTTTTCGTTCTGTCCGCGCGCGCGTTGCTCTATCGCTGGCGCGGCTGTCTGGCGCCGCACGATCTGGGCGCGATGATCGAGCTCAGCGAAACTCTCAGCCTCGTGCTCCTGGCATCTTTGTAACGACCCCGCTGATCGCTCATCTCGATGGAATTTCTCAAGCCGATCGCGCCTGTCCTTCAGGTTTTTCTCTTGGTCGCGGCGGGATTTGTCTTCGCCGGCTGGAAAAAAATCAACCTCACCTCGGTGACCGAGATCGTCGTGTATCTCGGCACGCCGTCGCTGGTCTTCAGCTCGCTCGCCGGCAAACCGCTCGTCGCCGCGGACATCGCGGTGTTGTCCGCGGGCGTTTTTCTCATCTTCGTGATTGTCGGCATTCTGATACAGCTCTATTTCTGGCTTTCGGGTTTTCGCGCGCCCGGCTTCGCTCTGCCGACGCTGTTCATGAACGCCGGCAACATGGGCATTCCGCTGGCGCTCTTCGCCTTCGGCCCCGCCGGCATGCAGCGCGCCACGCTGATGTTCGTGATCATCACCTTTCTGCAATATTCGCTGGGCATTTACATCCTCAACGGCCGCGGCAACTGGCGCGAGATTTTTCGCCTGCCGTTGATCTACGCCGCTGTCGCCGGCCTGTCGGTCAATCTCGCGCAGGTTCATTTTCCGGAAATGCTCTTGCAACCGATTTACATGCTCGGCCAGGCAAGCATCCCGTTGATGCTGATCAGCCTCGGCTACCGCCTGCGTGCGGTCGATTCTCTCCAATGGGGCCATGCCGTGGGCGGCGCGCTGGTGCGCGTTTTCGGCGGCTTCGCCGCCGCCGTTTTAGCCGTGAGCTTGATCCAGGCCGAAGGCATCAACCGCCAGGTGCTGCTGCTTTACGGCGCTCTTCCCGCCGCCGTCGTGACTTTCATCCTGACGGAAAAATATCGCCAGAGTCCCGCCCTGGCCGCGTCCATCGTCGTTCTCAGCACGTTGCTTTCCGTGTTCACGATTCCCGTCGTTCTGTGGTTGATCCTGTAACTAAAGAAATTTTTATGCGCGCTGCGCCGCTTGCTTGACAGCGACTTTGGCGCGTTGTAGTTTCCGCGTGCAATTGAAATCACGGCGCCAGGTTCTTAGGGAAGTCCGGTGTAAATCCGGCGCGGTCCCGCCACTGTGACGGCGACGAAAGCCGCAATCAGCCACTGTCCCGAGCTCACACGAGGGATGGGAAGGCGCGGCGAGTAGAAAAAAGCCCAAGTCAGGAAACCTGCCTGGCCCGTTCGACCGGCCTCTCCGGAGAAGAGAGAAAGGTTTTCGTTCCATCTTTCCCGATTCGGCGGAGGCCAGGACGGCAGCGATGCGGTTGGCCTGGTTTTTTATTTTGTCGACAAGCTTGCACGCGGCGGCTTTGCTGCACCCGGTTTCGTTCGCGGCGCGCGGCCCGGATCGGCTGATCCCGGTGACGCTGCTGCCGGATGCGGCGGAGGAAGGCCCGCGCGAAGCGGGAAACGGCCCCGGCGGTCCGGCGCGGGTCGCAGCGCCGCGCGCGCCGCAGCGGGCCGCGAGCGTTGCTCCCGCAAAAGAAGGATCGATCGAACCCATGCAGCCGCACAGCGATCCGATGGAAGTACCGCCAAGCTTCACTCCCGGCAACGCCGCGTTTTTTTCGACGCTCGCGAAGGAATCCGAAGCGGATGACGACAAGTCTTTTAATGGCGCCGGACCGAGCGCCGGCGCACTCGCCGGCACCGGCGCGGGCAAGGACGGTTTCGGCGCAGGGGACGCAGGCAGCGGCGCGGGAAACGGAAACGGCGGCGCGACGCGCGCTGAAAAGCCGGCGGCGCTTAGCCAGGTGCGCTATCGCGACACGCCGCGGCCGGAGTACCCGGAGAGCGCGCGGCGCGCGGGGCGCCAGGGCAGCGTGCTTTTGCGCGTGCTGGTCGACGAGCACGGCCGCTCGAAAAAAATCGAGATCCACCAGAGCTCCGGCAGCGACGCGCTTGACCGCGCCGCCGCGGAAGCGATCCGGCGCTGGCGCTTTATCCCGGCGCGCTACGGCGATCAGCCGGTGGCCAGCTGGATCCGCATTCCCATCGACTTCAGTCTCATCGATGGCCATGCGCGCTGAATAGCGACAAGGAGGTTTTGACCGCAGATCTTATCAACCGCACGCGGATGCCAGGGAAAGAGGTGACTCGTCCCCCCGACAGCCCCACCCGGCCGATTTTCGATTGCAGATTGCCGATTTTGGATTCAATCAAAAATCCAAAATCTAAAATCGCAAATTGGCGGAGGGTTGAAGGGTGGGGCGGGAATGCCTCTGCTGCCCCGCAACTGTAGGAGCTACGAAAGCCGCACGAAGCCACTGCTTCGCCGATCTTCGATTTTCGAGCCAGCGATCTTGGATCCCAATCCAAAATCCAAAATCGAAAATCCGAAATTTCGCGGGCGGGAAGGCGCGGCGAGTAGGTTCGATGCTCGAGCCAGGAGACCTATCCGCGTTGCCGCAACATAGCCCCTTTCGCGGGTGAAGGAGGTTTCCATGAGGGTTTTTGTTCTCATCTTGCTTTTTTGCGCGCTGCCGGCCGCCGGTTTGCGCGCGGCCGAGCCGCCGGAAGCCACGCTGCCGCCGGTGTTCGTGACTTCGACGCGCACCGAGACGCCGCTTTCCCAGGTGACCACGTCGGCGACGGTCATCACCGCCCAAGACATCGAAAATCAGCAGGCCGAAACCGTCTTGCAGGTGCTGCGCACGGTGCCCGGACTGGATGTCGTGCAGAACGGCTCGCGCGGCAGCGCGGCCTCCGTGTTCCTGCGCGGCTCCGAGTCGGATCACGTTTTGGTCCTGATCGACGGCGTCGAAGTGAACAGCACGACGCTCGGCGCCTTCGATTTCGCCAACCTCACCACGGAGAACGTCGAGCGCATCGAAATCCTGCGCGGCGCGGGCGGCACGCTCTACGGCTCCCAGGCGATCGGCGGCGTGATCAACATCATCACCAAAAAAGGCCGCGGGCCCCTGGAGGCCGGCGTGGCGCTGGAAGGCGGCAACGGCTCGACGCACCGCCAGGCGCTGACCTTGCGCGGCAACGCCGGCAAGCTCGCTTACTCGTTCAGCGGCGCGCGTCTGGGGACCGATGGGTTTCGCAGCGTCAACGACGATTATCGCAATCTCGCGGCCTCGGCGCGGCTCGATTACCCGTTCACCGACGACGCCAGCCTCAAGGGAATTTTTCATTTCGTCAAAACCGATCGCGGCCTGTTCAACAACAACAACTTCGCCGCCCAGCCCGATCCCAACGCGCGCGAGGCGGCGACGCAATATCTCGGCAAGCTCGAATGGGAGCAGAAGATTCTCAAGAACTGGGACTATCGAATCTCGGGTTCCATGTTCAAGGAGCACATCAAAGACACCGACGATGTCGACGGCTGCGTGTTTTTCGGTTTTCCCTGCGACTCGCGCACCCGCGATCTCTTTCGGCCGCGCATCGACACCGGCGAGCTTCAGACCAATTACCGCTTCGAGGACTGGAGCACGACCACCTTCGGCGTCGAATACAAGCGCCGCGCGGCGGAGACCAGCGGCGGCATCGACCGGGCGATCAGAAATCTCGGCTATTATTTGCAGGAGCAGCTCCAGTTTTTCGACCGCAGATTGACCGTCATCCCCGGCGTTCGTCTCGACGACAACCAGAGCTTCGGCAGCGCCTGGACGCCGTCGTTCTCCGCCGCCTATCATTTCCGCGCAACCGGCACCAGGTTGAAGGCGAGTTACGCCCAGGGATTCAAGGCGCCGACTTTGAACGAGCTGTTTTTCCCCGCCGGTTTCGGCTGTCCGGCCTTCGGCAATCCCAACCTCAAGCCGGAGAAAAGCTGGGAGCTGGATAGCGGGGTGGAGCAAAATCTTTTCAGCGAGCGCGTGACCGTCGGCCTCACATATTTTCATCGCGAGGTGCGCAACCTGATCGAAGGCCGGCCGATTCCCGGCGATCCTTTCGGCTGCTTTCGCGCCGAGAACGTCGGCATCGCCCGTTTCGACGGCGTGGAATGGAGTGTCGGCGTGAAGCTGCTCGAAGCGCTCAGCGTCAATGCCAACTACACGTATCTTGACTGGGACACCGCCGACGGCAAGCTGCGCCGCCGGCCGCGCCACCGCGGCAGCATCGGCGTGAATTATGCGCGCGACGCGCTCAACCTCAATTTGACGGCGAACCTCGTCGGCAGCCGCGACGACTTTCGCGCCGCTGCGCCCTTCGGCGACGTTGTAAAGCCGGGCTACGCGATTTTCGATCTGGCGGCGTCCTACGCGCTGCCGTGGAAAATGCCCGGGATAAAAAATATCGCGCTCTTCGGCAAGATCGAAAATCTGCTCGATCGCAAATACGAGGAAGCCGACGGTTTTCGCGCCCGGCCGCTGAATTTCTTGCTCGGCGCGCGCGCGAGCTTCGGCCGCTGAGAAAAAATATGATCGCAGTCACGGTGACCATCGACTTCGGCCCGGCGGGCCGGCCGCGCGCCGAAGCGGTGGTCGCCGCGGCGGAAAAGAGCACGGTGCTCGAGGTTTTGCAGGCGCGATTCGCCGTGACCACCGCGCCCAGGTACGGCATGGATTGTTTCATCGAGGCGATCGACGGCGTGGCCAACGATTTCGTCAACGACCGCGGCTGGGGTTTCGAGGTGAACGGCCGCAGCTCCAATGTTCCCGCCGAACGCTACCTCGTCAAGCACGGCGATTGGATCAAGTGGTCGTATCTCGCCGGCGGATGCAAGTGAACCGTCACCCATGAGCACAAGCGGCAAAAACGCCTTGATGGTTCTGGGCACGGCATCGCACGCGGGCAAATCGATTTTGACCGCGGGCCTGGGCCGGATTTTTTCGGACCTCGGTTATCGCGTCGTTCCGTTCAAGGCGCAAAACATGTCGCTCAACTCCGCCGCCACGCCCGACGGCGGCGAGATCGGCCGCGCCCAGGCGCTCCAGGCCGAAGCGTGCCGGGTGCTGCCGCGGGTCGAGATGAATCCGATTTTACTCAAACCGGCAACGGATGTCGGCGCGCAGGTGGTTCTGCTGGGAAAGATCTGGGGGCAGGTGAGCGCGCTGGATTATCACACCCGGCGGGTCGAGCAGCTTTTTCCCGAGGTGCTCGGCGCCTACCGGCGTCTGTCGGCGGATTGCGATCTCGTCGTTCTCGAGGGCGCCGGCTCGCCCGCGGAGATCAATCTGCGCGCCCACGACATCGTGAATCTGCGCATGGCGCACGCCGCCGACGCCGCCTGTCTGCTCGTCGGCGACATCGACCGCGGCGGCGTCTTCGCTGCATTATTGGGCACGCTGGAATGGCTCTCGGCCGAAGACCGGGCGCGCATCCGCGGCTTTGCCGTCAATAAATTCCGCGGCGATGAATCGCTGCTCCGGCCCGGCATCGCCATGATCGAAAAGCGCCTCGGCCTGCCCTGCGTCGGCGTGGTGCCGTTCATTCACGGTCTCGATCTCGACGAAGAGGACGGCGTTGCCTTGTCGGATCGCCCATCGGCCGCGCGCCGTTGGGAGACAATCGCAAGCGGCGCCGCGCGCCCGCTGCGCATCGGCGTCGTCGCCCTGCCGCACCTGGCGAATTTCACCGACTTCGATCCGCTCGCGCGCGAGCCCGCCGTGGCGCTCGCCTATTTGCAGCAGCCGGAGGAAATCGACGGCGCCGACGTCCTTGTCCTTCCCGGCAGCAAGCAGACCCTCGACGATTTGCGCTGGCTCAAAAGCCGCGGCTTCGCCGACGCCATTCGCCGCTTGAGTCGAACGGGCGCGCCGATCGCCGGCATCTGCGGCGGTTTTCAAATGCTTGGCGCCGCCATCGACGATCCGCACGGCGTCGAAAGCGGCGGCGCGCCCGCGTGCGAAACCGGCCTCGGCCTTCTGCCGATCCGCACCGCGCTGGGGAAAGAGAAAACCGCGCGCCGGGTGCGCGGTGTTTTACATTGCGATTTCTTCGGCTTTGGCGGCGCGCGCCAGATTCCTTTCGCGGGCTACGAGATTCACGTCGGCGAGACGCTTTACGAGCGCGGCGCGGCGGCGCTGAGCGAAATCGAGCGCGAAGGATTGCCCGGAACATTCGCCGACGGCGCCGTCAGCGCATCCGGCCGGGTCTTCGGCACTTATGTTCACGGCTTTTTCGACTCGGACGAATTTCGCCGCGAGTTCATCCGCGCTGCCCGGGCCGCCGCCGGACTCGCGCCCGCCGCGCGCTATGTCAACAGCCACGCCGAGCGCGCTGCGCGCATCGATCGCCTGGCCGATGTGCTGCGCCAAAGTCTCGACCTGGATCTCATCCGCGGCTGGCTTGCCCGGCCGAGAACTTTCCGCGCGGACGGCAGCGCAGCCGACGAGCGCGCCCGGTCAACCTCGCAATGCCGGCCGCTTTGCTCATCGCCGCTTTCTCGCTCGATCTCGCCGTCGGCGATCCGCCCTGGCTGCCCCATCCGGTGGTCTGGATGGGCAAAGCCATCGCCTTCGGCGAGCGCCGGCTGCACAGCGGCGATCCGCGGCGCGATTTTATCATGGGCGCGGCGCTGGCGCTGATCGTCGTCGGGCTTTCTGCCGCCGGCGCGGGTGCGCTGGCTGCGATTTTCGCTCGCCTGGCGCCGCCGTTCGCTTTCGCCGCTGTGGCCGCCGCCGCTGCGACGACCTTGGCGACGCGCGGCCTGCTCGACGCGGTGAAGCGCATCGAAGCGCCCTTGCGCGCCGGCGATCTCGCCGGGGCGCGGGCGAATCTTTCGCACATCGTCGGCCGCGACACCGCTCATCTCGATCGCGACAAGGTCCTCGCCGCCGGTTTGGAATCTCTGGCCGAAAGCACCTGCGACGGCATCGTCGCGCCGCTCTTTTATCTTTTTATCGGCGGCTTACCGCTGGCGCTGGCGTACAAGGCCGTCAGCACGCTTGACTCCATGATCGGCTACCCGACCGAGCGCTATTTTTATTTCGGCAAATTCGCCGCGCGCCTGGACGACCTGGCGAATTTTCTTCCGGCGCGGCTCACCGCCGGCTTCATCGTCGTTGCCGCGGCGGCGCTGGGTTTGAATCCGGCGCGTGCGTGGCGCATCGCGTGGCGCGACCGCGCCTGTCACCTGAGTCCCAACGCGGGCTATCCCGAAGCGGCGTTTGCCGGCGCTTTCGGCGTCCGCCTGGGCGGGCCGGGCGTTTATTTCGGCAAAGAAATTCGTAAACCTTATATCGGCGATAACGTGAAATCCCTCGAGATCGATAGCCTTAAGAAAGGACGCGCTTTATGCCTGGCCACTGCGCTGCTCGCGCTCGCGACTTTCGCCCTGCTGGCGAGCGCGCGCAGCTGATCGACCGCGCGCACGGCGGCGATGTCGAGCGCTGGGCCAAGCGCGCCGGCATCGACAGCCGCGAAATGCTCGATTTCAGCGCCAGCATCAATCCGCTCGGCCCGCCGCGCTCGGCGCGCGGGGCATTTCTGCGAAGCTGGAGCGAGCTGGCGCGCTATCCCGACCCGTACGGCGAAAAACTCAAGGCCGCTCTGGGCGAGCGCCATGGAATGAATTCCGCGGAAATCCTCCTCGGCAACGGCTCGACCCAGCTGATCTATCTTTTGTGCGCCGCGCTGCGCCCGCGCGCGGCGTTGATCGTCGCGCCAGCATTTTCCGAGTACGCCAACGCGCTCGCGCTTTCGGGAGCGAGCGCTCGCACCCACGCGCCGGCGGCCGCGGACGGCTTTCATTTCTCGTTGGACTCCTTCTTCGCCGCATGGGACAAAGATTGCGACCTGGTGTTCCTGGCCCATCCGAACAGCGTCACCGGCCGATTGCTCGAACCGCGCGCCCTCGAAGCGATTGCGGCTGCCGCTTTGGCGAGAAAGACACCCGTTGTGATCGACGAAGCTTTCATCGATTTTATCGAAGACGCATCCGCCAAGCGGCTGGTCCGGGACCATCCTTATTTTCTCGTGCTGCGCTCGCTGACAAAATTCTACGGCATCCCGGGACTGCGCCTCGGCTACCTGCTCGGCGACGCGCGGCGCATCGCGCAGCTTGCGCATCATCAGCAGCCGTGGGCGGTCGGCGGTCCCGCCTTGAGCGTGGCGCTCGCCTGCCTGAGCGACGCGGGCTTTGCCGCGAAAACCGGGCGCTGGCTCGAGGGCGAGCGGAATTTCCTGTGGCAGCGGATTGGGTCGTTGAAGGAATTCAGCCCGCTCGCGTCGCAGGCCAATTTTTTGCTGGTTCGGATCGAGCGCGCCGGCGCCGACGCGCGCGCGCTTCAGAAATTTCTCGCGCGCCGCAAAATCCTCGTGCGCACCTGCCGCTCCTTCGGGCTCGGCGCCAATTATTTTCGCATCGCCGTGCGCCGCCGCTCGGAGAACCGCCGGTTGATCGCCGCGCTCGGCGACTGGTCGAGGTCTTGAGTGGATCGGCACGCGGTAAAGAAAATAATTCTCATCACCGGCGGCGCGCGCTCGGGCAAGAGCCGCTACGCCGAAGCGCGCGCCGCGGCTTTCGGCCCGCGGCTGATTTACCTGGCCACGGCCGAAGCCGGCGACGGCGAAATGGCGCAGCGCATTGCGGCGCATCGAGAGCGCCGCGGCGCTCTCTGGACGACAGTGGAGGAACCGGCGCGGCTCGCAGAAACGCTCCATCGCTGGCGGGGCCGGGCCGACTGCGCGCTGGTGGATTGCCTGACCCTGTGGCTGAGCAATCTGCTTTTGCGCGGCGAGCCCAGCGTCGAAAACCAAATCGAGGGGCTGGCGCAAGCGCTGCCGCGCCTGGATTTTTCCGTGGTGCTGGTGACCAACGAGGTCGGCGCCGGCATCGTGCCCGACAATCCGCTGGCGCGCCGGTTTCGCGACCTCGCCGGCTGGGCCAACCAGCGGCTTGCCGCGGCGGCGCAGGAAGTCGTGCTGATGGTCGCGGGCCTTCCCGTGATCGTGAAAAAGGACGAACGATGATGTCGCTGGACGAGACCATCGCAAACATCCGACCGCTCGACCGCGCCCTCGAAGGCGCGGCGCAGCAGCGGCTGGACTGCCTGACCAAGCCGCAGGGGAGCCTGGGCAGGCTGGAGGAGCTCGCGCGCCGCATCGCCCTGATCCAGGAAAGAGTTCCGCCCCGGTCGGGACCGAAGCTCTTGTTCATTTTCGCTGCGGATCACGGCATCACCGCGGAAGGCGTGAGCGCGTATCCGAAAGACGTCACCGCGCAGATGACCCGGAACTTTCTCGCGGGCGGCGCGGCGATCAACGTGCTGGCGCGCCACTGCGGGGTCGACACCGAAGTCGTCGACGTCGGCGTCGATCACGATTTTGCCGGCGCGCGCGGTTTGCGCGATTGCAAGATCCGCCGCGGCACGGCGAATTTCGCCCGCGGCCCGGCCATGTCGCGCGCCGAAGCGCTGCGCGCGATCGCAATCGGCATCGAGCTCGCGCAGTCGGCGCAAGATCCGTTTCTTCTCGGCGCCGGCGACATGGGCATCGGCAACACCAGCAGCGCCGCGGCGATTCTCTGCGCGCTCACCGGCGCTTCTGCGGCGGATGCGGTCGGGCGCGGCACGGGAATCGACGATGCCGGTCTGCGGCGAAAAATCGCCGCCGTCGAAGGCGGCCTCGCGGTGAATCGGCCGCGCGCCGACGATCCGCTCGACGTGCTCGCCAAAGTCGGCGGTCTGGAAATCGGCGCCATGACCGGGGTCATCCTCGGTGCCGCGGCGCGCCGGGTGCCGCTCGTCCTGGACGGGTTCATCTCCGGCGCGGCGGCGCTGCTGGCGCAGCGGCTTTGCCCCGCGGTGGCGGATTTTCTCTTCGCTTCGCACCTCTCCGTGGAGCCGGGCCATCGCCGGATGCTCGATCGGCTCCGGCTCGCACCGCTGTTGGATCTGCAAATGCGTCTGGGCGAAGGCACCGGCGCGTGCCTGCTGATGAGCCTGATCGAGGCCGCGGTCAAAATCATGGGCGAGATGGCGACCTTTCAATCCGCCGGCGTGAAGGAAAAACTGCCGTGAAAGCTTTTCTGGCCGCGCTTCGGTTCCTGACGATTTTTCCCTGGGCCGCGCGGGAGCCGCGCGCGGCCGAGGATCTCGGCGCCGCGGCGGCTTTTTTCCCCGTGGTGGGGGCTTTGCTGGGAGGGCTCTTGTTGCTCGCGGATATCGCGCTTAATCCGTTTACACCGGGGCTTTTGTCGAGCGTGATTCTCGTCGCTCTTCTCGCCTGGCTCACCCGCGCGCTTCACCTCGACGGTCTCGCCGATACCGTCGACGGGCTCGGCGCCGGCGGCGACCGCGCGCGCATGTTGAGCGTCATGGACGACAGCCGCACCGGCGCTTTCGGCGTCGTCGCCGTCGTGCTGCTGCTGTTTTTCAAAATCCACGCTCTCGAAGCAATCGACAGCGAGCGCTGGCGCGCGCTGCTGATCGCGCCGGCGCTCGGGCGCTGGGCGATGGTGCTGTTCGGCTATCGCGCGCGCGCGGCGAAGCCGGGATTGGGATCGGCCCTGGTCGAGCGACTCGAAACCAGGCACGTGGCCGTCGCGACTCTGATCGCGCTCGTTCTCACCATCGCCGTTTTGCGCGCCGCCGCGGTCGTGATCATGCTGCTGGTGGCGGCCTTCAGCGTGGCTTGCCAGGAATATTTTCACCGCCGCCTGGGCGGGGTCACCGGCGACACCTTCGGCGCGGTGGGCGAAACCAGCGAGACGCTGGTGCTGGTAGCGCTCGCGATCGGAGCGCGGTGAGCGGCAAGATGAAAATCATTGCCGGCTGGTCCTGGCTGCTCGCCGCCATCGTCTCGATCGCCGCGGCGCCGTCCGCGCGCGGCGCCGGCGCGCCCCAGCGCATCGTCTCTCTGGCGCCGAGCGTCACCGAGACGATTTTCGCGCTCGGTTTCGGCGATCGTCTGGTCGGCGTGACGACTTATTGCGATTATCCCGCCGCGGCGCGGCGGCTGCCGAAGATCGGCAGCTTCACCAGTCCCAGTCTCGAGGCGATTCTCGCCAGGCGGCCCGATCTCGTAATCGGCGTCAGCAGCGCCACCGATCCGGCTGCGGCCCGGGAAATCGAGAGACTCGGGCTGAAGCTGCGCTTGATTTCGCTCGCCGCGGTCGGCGATATTCTCCGTTCGATCGTGAACATCGCGCAGCTGCTGGGAGCGCCGCAGACCGGAACGACTCTCGCGGCTAATATCCAAGCGCAAATCGAGCGGGTGAAAAGGCGGGTCGCGCCCGCGCCGCGGCGCGCGACGCTGTTGGCCGTGGGACTGCGCCCGCTGGTGGCGGTCGGGGGAAAAAATTATCTCGACGAGCTGATTACCCTGGCGGGCGGGAAAAATATCGCGGCCGATGCGGCCCAGCCCTGGCTCAACCTGCCGGACGAGCTCATTGTCGCCAGGGCGCCCCAGGTGATCATCGAAGCAGGCTGGGGCTCCGACCGCGGCGCGCCCGCGCGCCACTGGCGCGATCTTCAGTCGATACCCGCGGTGCGCGAGCGCCGCGTCTATGTCTATCCGTCGGATAAAATTCTGCGGCCCGGGCCGCGCATCGGCGAGGGCCTGGAAGAAATCGCGCGACTGATCCATCCTGAATGCTTCGCGCCCGGCGCGCGCGCCGACCAAGGAAACCGCTGTGAAGGTTCTCGATCGTAGAAAGATGCTCCTGGTTAACGGCGCGTTGCTCGCGCTGCTGTTGCTCTCGGTGATCGCCAGCGCGATCTTCGGACCCGTGCGCCTCGATCTCGCGGAGGCGCTGCGCAGTCCTTTTTCAGCCGATCCCAACGCCGAGATTTTTTTTCGCGCGCGCCTGCCGCGCGTGCTGCTCGGCGCCGCCATCGGCGGCGGCATGGCGGTGTGCGGCGTGGTGCTGCAGGCGCTGCTCGGGAATCCGCTCGCCTGCCCGCAGATGCTCGGCGTCTCGGGCGGCGCTTCGCTGGGCGGCATTCTCGGTTTAATTTTTTTTCCGCACTGGCTGCTGCCCGTCGCCGGCGGCCTGCTCGGCGAGATTTCCTGGACGCCGCTCGCGGCTTTTCTCGGCGCGCTCATCAGCATGATGCTGGTCTACCGCTTTTCCCTGTTTCATGGCCGGCTCCACCCGTATCATCTGCTCCTTTCCGGCGTGATTTTTAATTCCTTCATCGCCGCGCTGATCATGTTTTTGAATTCGATCGTCGATTTCTACCAGGCCCAGGGCCTGCTTTTCTGGCTCATGGGCAGCCTCTCGACGCGCGCCTATCTGACCGTCGCCTTCATCTGGGCTTACATCGTCTGCGGCTTTCTATGGCTCTGGGCCAAGGGCGTGTCGCTGAATCTGATCACGATGGGCGAGGAAGCCGCGCTTCAGCTGGGGGTGGAAACCGGCGCGCTCCAGCGCCAGGTCTTCGTCGCCTCTTCGCTCATGATCGGCGCCATGGTCTCGGTAAGCGGCATGATCGGTTTCATCGGCTTGATGATCCCGCACGTGATGCGGCTGATCGTCGGCAGCGATCACCGGCTGCTGCTGCCGGCGTCGTTTCTCGCCGGCGGAATCTTTCTGTGCTGGGCCGACACCCTTGCGCGCGTTGTGCTCGCTCCCGCCGAGCTGCCCGTGGGCATCATCACGGCTTTCTTCGGCGGACCGTTTTTTCTTTACCTGCTTTACCGCGAAGGCCGGCGCAAGCCCGCGCTATGAACCCGGCGATCGAAGTCAGCGAGCTTTCGTTCTCGTACGGACGGCGCGCCGTGCTCGACCGCGTCTCGTTCGCGGTGGAGCGCGGCGCGATGCTCGGCATTCTCGGGCCCAACGGCTCGGGAAAAACCACGTTGTTGAAAATTCTCTCGGGAGTTCTGCGCCCCGCCGGCGGGGTGAATCTCGCCGGGAAAAAAATCGCAAGCTACGGCCGGCGCGAGCTGAGCCGGCTCTGCGCCGTCGTGCAGCAGGAGCCGCAGATCCATTTTCCCTACACCGCGGCGGAGATCGTGCTCATGGGCCGCGCCAGCCATCACGGCGCGCTCGCGCTGGAAGGCCGCAAGGACCTCGAAGTCGCGCGCGCCAGCATGGCCCTGACCGATTCCCTCGCCTTCGCCGACCGCTACCTGCACGAGCTGAGCGGCGGCGAAAAACAGCGCGTGCTGATCGCCCGCGCGCTTGCCCAGGAACCGCAAATCCTGCTTCTCGACGAGCCCTCCGCCTTTCTCGATCTCAAACATCAGCTCCAGGTTTTCGAGCTGCTCCGCCGCCTCAACCGCGAGCGCGGCCTGACCATCGTCGCCGCCCTGCACGACCTCAACCTGGCGGCGTTCTTTTTCCCGCGGCTCGTCCTGCTGCGCGAAGGCACAATCTACCGAGACGGAGCACCCATCCAAGTGCTTACGGAACAAACGATTGAAGAGGTTTACGGCATCCGCGTGCGCGTGGATTTAACACCTGCGAACCGCGAAGCCCAATTGTCAATACGCTTTCTGCCTTAGCTCATCCCGCGGTTTGCTAATTTACTTTCAACGTGACACTAGGCCGTAGTGATGGGCAGCGGTCAAACACCAGAAGTGAGGCACCCCAGGCTTAACTCATGGACGGTTTCGCTGCTACCGTTTCTTATTTTCGTATTCACGGCAGCGACCTTTTTTCCCAGCCTGTTCAACGGCTTTGTAGATTGGGATGACGAAGATACTCTCCTCAAGAACTTAAATTATCGCGGCCTAAGCCTGGCCCACCTGCGCTGGATGTTTTCGACTTTCTACATGGGTCATTATCAGCCGCTGACCTGGCTCACGCTGGCGTTGGATTATTTGACCTGGGGAATAAAGCCGCTCGGCTATCACTTGACGAGCGTGTTGATGCACGCGGCGAGCGCAGCGCTCTTTTACTGCGTCTCGCTCCGTATACTTAAGTCCGCAACTGGCGATACCGTGCAAGACGCTGTGGGGCTGCGCTTGGCCAGCGCCTTTGGCGGCCTTCTGTTTGCGACTCATCCCCTGCGAGTCGAATCAGTAGCTTGGGTAACCGAACGGCGCGACGTGCTTTCAGGTCTCTTCTTCCTTGCCACGATAGGGCTCTATTTGAAAGCAGCCGATCCCGGCACAGCGCAACCTAGGAAAATCTGTTTTTACGCTTTGAGTCTGGCGGCCTATTCGGCATCCCTCCTTTCAAAAGCATCGGGTATCACCTTGCCGCTAGTATTGCTGCTCTTGGATATTTTTCCCTTGGCACGGCGGCGGTGCGATCGCAACAAGGCGGTCACGGCACTTCATTTGATCCTGGAAAAAATTCCATACTTCCTCTTAGCATCTGGATTCGCGGTTGTCGCCGTAATCGCACAACACCAGGTGGGCGCGCTCAAAAACCTGGAGGCTTATGGCGCTGCGCGACGGCTGGGGCAGGCGTGCTATGGTTTGCTCTTTTACGTATGGAAAACCCTGCTGCCGATCAACCTCTCGCCCCTCTATGAAACGCCGATGCAACTCAGCACCAGCGATGAGTTGAGCTTCGTCATCGCTGGAGCGATTGTCTGCGCGGTCAGTGTTTTCCTTCTGCGCGAAAAGCGCTTGAAGCCGCTTTTGGCCGGCTGGATTTATTATGGGTTACTCCTGCTGCCGGTCCTGGGTATTGCTCAGAGCGGCCCGCAACTGGTGGCCGATCGCTACTCCTATCTCGCGTGCCTGAGTTGGGCAATTCTCGGCGCAGCCGGCTTCTTCTATTTGTGGCGGAATTTCAGAGCAGCCCGGACAATCATCGGCGCCAGTGCCACATCGCTTCTCGTGTTATTGAGTGCCTTGACCTGGCGCCAGATAGGCGTGTGGCACGACTCGACGGCACTCTGGACGCGCGCTGTCCAGATTTACCCCGAAGGGGCGAGGAGCCTTACGAATTACGGCGCTGCTTTGATGAGAAACGGAGAGGTCGAAAAAGCAATGGAACAATATCGTAAGGCGCTCCGCATCGTTCCCTTCTACAGCGTTGCCCACAACAATCTTGCGAGCGCCCTGTTGAGCCGGGGAAAGTATGATCTCGCCATTGGCGAATACCGCGAAGCGATACGTCTGAATCCGAATTTTTCCCAGGCATACTACAATTTGGGAGTCACTTTAGTTCTCGCCGGCCAACCCAAGGAGGCCGTTTTGCAGTGAAGCACTGCGCATAGAGCCAAATTTTGAAGACGCAAAACGAGTTCTGGCCTTGGTCCTTGATCCGTCGCAGAGCGAACACTGATCAAGATCGATTCGCCTTCCGGTACCCGAGCGCATCCTGGGCGATGATCATTTTCTGCACGTTCGAAGAGCCTTCGACGATCTGATACGACTTGGCATCGCGGTAGTAGCGTTCGACCGGAAATTCGGTGGAGTAGCCGTAGGCGCCGAGGATTTTCATCGCGGCGTCGGCGGCGAAGTTGGCGGCTTCGGCGGCGGCGTATTTGCCGATGGAGGTCTCCAGGTTGTTGGGCTTTTTCTGATCGGCCAGCCAGGCGGCGCGATAGACGAGCAGTCGCGCCGCTTCTTCATGGACGATCATCTGCGCGATCAGGTCCTGGTTCATTTGAAATTCGCCGATCTTCTGGCCGAACTGCGCGCGCTGATTGCAGTAGCCGACCGCGGCTTCTTTGGCCGCGCGCGCGACGCCGAGCGCACCGGCGGCGCAGTTGAGCCGGGTCTGATTCAACTGCCACATGCAGATTCTGAAGCCGTCGCCCTCGTTGCCCAGGCGATTGGCCGCGGCGATCGGAAAATCATCGAACTGCAGCTCGCCGATGGGCGAGCAAACCGCGCCCATGGTTTCGAGCGGTTTGCGCGTCAGACCGGGCTCCGCCCAGTCCGCGTAAAAAGCGGTCATGCCGCGGTGCTTTTGCGCGCGATCGGTGTAAGCGTAGACAAGCCCGGCCTGGGTCACCGGCGCGTTGGTGATGAAGATCTTGTTGCCGTTCAGCAGATAGCGCTCGCCGTCGCGCCTGGCGGTCGTGCGCATGCCGGCCACGTCCGAGCCCGCGTCCGGCTCGGTGATCGCGAAGCAGCCGATTTTTTCGCCGGAAACGAGCGGCGGAATGAATTTCTTTTTTTGTTCTTCGCTGCCGAACTGCAAGATCGTCACCGCCGGGCCGATCTGCATGTTGATCGCCACGCGCAGGGCGCTGTGCGCCCGCGCGATCTCCTCGGTGATCAGCACCATGGCAAGAAAACCCAGCGCGTTGCCGCCGTAGGTTTCCGGAATCATCGTTCCGTAAAAACCCAGCTCGCCCATTTTCTTGACCAGATCGAGGCGAAAGTTTTTTTCCTTGTCGTCGCGCGCCGCGCTGGGAGCGATTTCCTTCTCGGCAAACTCCCGCGCCAGCTCGCGCACCGCGATCAGATCGTCCGATAGTTCAAAGTCCATATTCGCTTCCTTCGACGAGGATCGCGATCGCCGATCCTCAATCCTCGATTCTCGACTTGGCCAATACGCCCCGCGCGATGATCAGTTTCTGAATTTCCGACGTGCCTTCGTAAATGCGCAGCGCGCGCACGTCGCGATAAAGCCGCTCCATGATGCTGCCGGCGATCAGACCGCTGCCGCCATGAATTTGCAAGGACTGATCGACGATCCGCTGCGCCGCTTCGGCGGCGTAAAACTTCGCCATCGAGGATTTCTGCTTGGCCTCGGCGGCCGCCGAATCGTGCGCCCAGGCGGCTTGATACACGAGCAGCCTGGCCGCCTCGAGCTCCGTCGCCATCTCGGCGAGCTTGAACTCGATGCCTTGAAATTCCGCGAGCGCGCGGCCGAACTGGCGCCGCTTTTTACTGTGCCCGATCGCTTCATCCAGCGCGCGCCGCGCCAGCCCCGCCGCCGCGGCGCCGACGGTGCAGCGCAGAAAATCGAGCGTCTCGAAAGCGATGCGCAGGCCGTCGCCTTCTTGGCCGATCAGCGCGCGGCGCGCCACCACACAGTCGCGCAATTCGAGCGCGCCGATGGGGTGCGGTGAAAGCAGCTCGGTGCGCTCCTTGAGAATCAACCCGGGATGGTTCGCTTCGATCCAAAAGGCGCTGATGCCTTTGCTCTTTTTTTCCGGCGCGGTGGCGGCGAACACGACGTAGCCGCCGGCGATGCCGGCGTTGGAAATAAAACGCTTGGCGCCGTTCAGGCAATATTCATCGCCCCTTCGCTCGGCGCGGGTCTGGAGCGACGCCGCGTCGGAACCGGCTTCGATTTCGGTAATCGCAAACGCACCGATACATTCGCCGCGCGCCAGCGCGGGCAGCAGAGATTTTTTCTGCTGCGGACTGGCGGCGAGCGCGATCGGGTAGCCGGCCAGCGCCTGCATGGCGAACATCAAATCCGCGAGAGCGCCGCCGTACGCCAGCTCCTCGCGCAGGATGCAGAGATCGCGCGCCTGCACTTTCTCCCTCACGCCGCCGAACGCCGCCGGCACCGCGTGCTTGAGAAACCCGGCCGCGCCGAGCGCGCGCGCCAGCGTCACGGCGCGCGCTTCGAGCTCTCCTCGATCGGCAGCCGCGCGCAAAACTTCCCCCTCGCCTGACGCCTTCCCCCCGGCGTCCTGCACCCAGCGCCGCGCCCGCTCGCGCAAGGCCGCATGATCCGCATCGAAGAACGGCAGCATAACGATTCTGGATTCGAGCAATCTTAATTTACCCGCGCGTGGAGCGCACCCGCGACCCGAAACGCGAGCCGCGAACGCCTAAACCATCACCGCGCCGCCATCGACGTTGATCGCCTGGCCGGTCATGGCGCCGAGTTTTTCCGCCGCGAGGAAAACCGCGAGCGCGGCCACTTCGGCGGGCGCGATCAGGCGATTCTGCGGCGCGCTGGCGGCGAACAAACGCAGAATCTCCTGCGTCGTTTTGCCGGTTTTCTCCGCCATCAGGCGCGCGTTCTCGCGCGTGCGCTCGTCGTCGACGTAGCCCGGGCAGATCGCGTTCACGGTGACTCCCAGCCGCGCCGTTTCCAGCGCCAGCGCGCGCGTGAGCCCGAGCAGCCCGTGCTTGGACGACGTGTACGCCGCCACGTGCGGATAGCCGACTTTGGCCGCCGTCGAGGCGATGTTGATGATCCGGCCCCAGCACGACTCGATCATGGCGGGTAGAAATACCTGGCAGCAGTTATACGCGCCGGTGAGATTGGTTTCCAAGGTCCGGTCCCACAGCTCGTCGGCCATCTCGGTGAACCGCGCCGCCCGCGCGATGCCCGCGCAATTGACCAGGACCTGCGCGTCGCCCCAGGCCGCGCGCACCGCGGCGCCGAGCCTTATCACCTCGTCGCGGCGGGTCACGTCGCACGCTACTGCGAGCGCTTGACCGCCCTTGCGGGCAATCCTTTCCGCGCTCGCGCGGAGCTTTTGCGCGTCGCGGGCGGCCAGCGCCACGCGGCATTGCGCCGCTGCGAACGCCTCGGCGCAGGCGGCGCCGAGGCCGCCGCTGGCGCCGGTGACGATGACGATTTTGTCGCCGAGCCCGGCCATCCCGTTTTCGACCATAGCACATCCTTTTGCGCCAGGCGCCATCGCGCCGCCGCCCGCTTGTGATCGGAAAACTTTTCCGATAAGGAATCGCCAGTCGATTTGCCGGAGGCGATGCCGCGATGTTTGCGCTCTTCGTTCTTGCCGTTTGTTTCTGGATCCCACCCGGCCTGGCGTGGGCCGAGTCCAGGCCCGCTGCCGATTCGTCGATTCCCTGGCGCGAAGCGCAGGAGAGCGGCGAGAGCGAGCTTGATCGGCTCAATCGCGCTTTCGTGCAACTGGCCGAGCATTCGCGCCCCGCGATCGTGCAGATCCGCGTGACCGCCCAGGACGCGAAAGGCACGCCCGCGCAGCCCCTCGGCAGCCGCGGCTCGGGCTTCATCATCGACCCGCACGGCTACGTTTTGACCGCCCAGCACGTGATCGACAAAGCCAAGGACGTGGAAATCCGCCTGGCCGACGGCCAGCGCCTGGGCGCGCAGATCGTCGCCGCCGACCCGCAGATCGACGTGGCGATTTTGAAAATTCACGGCGAGCGGCTGCTGCCGATCCTGTCGCTGAGCGATTCCGACGCCATCCGGGTCGGCGATCTGGCCGTGGTGTTCGGTTACCCGTTCGGCCGCGAAGCGTCGATGAATCTCGGCATCATCAGCCGCGCCGGGCGCAGCTATCCCGATTCGGCGAGCTACGATTTCATCCAGACCGACGCCGGCGCTTACCCCGGCGGCAGCGGCGGCCCCCTGCTCAATACCAAAGGCAACGTGATCGGCATGATCACGATGGCGTCGGAGCGCGGCAACATGGGATTCGCCACGCCGATCAACGCGATCAAACGCGTGCTGCCGCGGCTGATCAAGGGCGAAAAACTCGCCTGGGGCTGGCTCGGCGTGCAGATGTCCGACATCTCCCTCGAGCAGGCGAAAGCGCTGGGCATTCACCCGGCCAAAGGCGTGGTGGTCAGCTCGGTGCTGCCGGGGCAGCCGGCCGCGCGCGGCGGTATTCAAAAGCAGGACGTGATTCTCTCGGTCAACGAGACCCAGGTGGACAGCCCGCGCGAGGTCGCGCGCCTGATCGGCGGCATCGAAGCGGGTCGGGTGGTGCACCTGACCATTTTGCGCAAGGGCAAATCCATGCAGCTCTCGGTGCCCCTCGGCATCCGGCCGGAGTCGACCAAAGCGCGCGAGAGTTGACACGGTTCAATCGGCGGACTCCGGCGGCTTCTCAGAGTTGGCCGCCGCCATGTGCTTTTGCTGCTCGTTAAACTGCTGCAGTTTTTTCTGCACCCGGTGATTGATCGTGCCGTCCGGGTAGTTGCCCGCATGATCGCGCTCGCCGGCCGGCACTCCGGTCAAGACCTCGATGCCTTCCTCGATCGTGCCGACCGCGTAAATGTGAAATTTCCCGGCCTTGACCGCCTCGACCACGTCCGAACGCAGCATCAGATGGCGCTGATTGGCGCGCGGGATCATCACGCCCTGTTCGCCGGTCAGCCCCTTCAACCGGCACACGTCGTAATGGCCTTCGATTTTTTGATTGACTCCGCCGATCGCCTGGACTTCGCCGTGCTGGTTGACCGAGCCGGTGACGGCGATGCCCTGGCGGATGGGAATTTCCGCCAGGCTCGAAAGAATCGCGTAAAGCTCGGTGGACGACGCGCTGTCGCCGTCCACGCCGTCGTAGGACTGCTCAAAGCAAACCGTGCTCGATAGCGACAGCGGCGCTTGCTGCGCGTATTTGCCGCCCAGATAGCCGCCGAGGATCAGCACGCCCTTGTCATGGCTTCTGCCGCTCATCTTCGATTCGCGCTCGATGTTGACGATGCCGCCGCGGCCCATGAACGTTTTGGCGGTAATGCGCGACGGCTTGCCGAAGCTGAAATCGCCCATCTGATACACTGCCAGCCCGTTCACCTGGCCGACCGCGGCGCCGTCCACGTCCACCAGAATCGTTCCCTCCGCGATCAGCTCCTGCAGGCGCTTTTCGATCAGGTTCAGGCGGAAGTTTTTTTCGACGATGGCGCGCTCGACGTGCTTGCCGGCGATGAGCTCGGCGTTGTCTTTTTCCGCCCAGTAATTGGACTCGATCAAAAGGTCGACCATGTCGCTGAAACGGGTCGAGAGCTTGTGCTGGTCTTCGGTTTGCCGCGCCGATTGCTCGATCACCCGCGCCACCGCTTCGGAGTCGAGGTGGCGCAGTCCCTCGCGGCTGCAGTAATCGCTGATGAAGCAGGCGAACGCCGTGATGTTCTCCTGGGTGCGGTCCACTTCGAAATTAAGGTCGGCTTTGACTTTGAACGTCTCGCGGAAATCCGGATCGACGGAAGCCAGCGTTCGATACAGCGCGGGATCGCCGATCATGATGATCTTGGTGTCGGTGGGAATCGGCTCCGGACGCAACCCCTGCGGCGGCACGAAACCGAAGAAAGCGCTCGGCTCCTCGATCCGGAGCTCGCGGTTTTTGATCACGCGCTGGAGCGCCTCCCAGACTCCCGCGTTGGCCAGCACGTCGCGGTCGTAGAGCACCAGGTAGCCGCCGTTGGCGCGGCTGATCGAGCCGGCTTTGATCAGAGTGAAATCGGTGATGTAACCGCCGACGATCGGCTTTTTTTCGATCACGCCGAAGACGTTGTGATAGGTCGGATTGGTCTCGACGATGATCGGCGGTCCCTGGCTGTCGCTGTTGTCGACAAAGACGTTTACCCGATAAGGCAAAAACGGATCGCCGGCCTCGCCGAATTGCATTCCCCCGGGCAGCATCGCGCCGGGCGCCGGCTCCGCCTTGAAGCGGGCGAGATTTTTTAGAATGTGGTCGCGCACGCCGTCCAGATAGGCGACGACTTTGGCGTAGTCGCGATATTTTTCCTTGAGCTCGGCGAGCGGAATGCGCACCAGATAATCCGCCGCGCGGGTTTCCGCTTCCTCGAGCTTCTCGCCGATTTCTCTTTCGAGCTTTTTCCCTTCGCGCAGCGTGTCTTCGACTTTTTGCTCGAGCTCGGCGCGGGTTTCCTCGAGACGGTTTTTTTCCGCGGCGGAAAGCGCCAGGTAATCGGCTTCCTGCATCGGCTTGCCGTCCCGCGTCGGCACCAGCACGATGCCGCCGGGCGTCATGCGCAGGGCGAAGCCGCCGCGGTTGGCTTCTTCCATCAGCGCTTCCATCATCTGCTGCTGCCTTTTCTGGAGCTGTTCGATCATTTCCTGGCGCTGGTGCGCGAACTCGTCGCTCTCGAACATTTTTTTGGCTTCGCGCTGAAAGCCCTGAACGAACTGCTCCATGTCGCTCTTGAGCGCCTTGCCCCAGCCGCGCCGGATGCGCAGCGCCGCGGGCCGATCGGGGTCGATAAAATTGTAGACGTAGCACCAGTCCTCCGGCGTCGGCGCGTCGGACTCCGCCGCCGTCCTGGTGCTCGTGACTTTTTTCAGAAACGCTTTGATGATGCTGGTCTTGCCGGTGCCGGTGAGCCCGGCGACGAAGATGTTGAAGCCCGGCTTGTTCACGCCGAGACCGAATTCGATGGCGCGGATGGCGCGATCCTGGCCGATGAAATCCTCGAGCGGCGTCATCTCGGCGGTACAGGTATACGGCAGAAAGGACAAATCGCAGCGCCATGCGAGCTTTTCCGCCGGAACTTCGAAACGCGTTGACATGATCAACTCCTCGCTGTGAGCTCGTGTGCGAGAATAGGAAGTCGGCCGGCGCTCGTCAACCGCAGCATTGATACCGCCATGCAGAGTTTCTATAATCCGTCGATGATTCGCCGAGGGCCCGCGCACCGAATCTTGACTGTTTGTTGTGTTTTGCTGCTTGCCGCCGCTTTGCTCTCGAACGGTTGCTCTTCTTCCGCGGTCGCGCCGGTGCTGCCCTCGCTCGGCCCCCCCACCGAGGACGAAGAAGCGAAGATCAGCCGCGAATTTCGCCGCGAGGCCAAAAAGCTCTTCAAGTTCGTCAACAATCCCGAAGTCGAGCGCTACATCGACCGCATCGGCCGGCGCATTCTCGCCGCCACCGGGCCGCAATCTTTCGATTATCGTTTCTTCGTCGTGGAGGATTCCCAGCTCAACGCCTTCGCGGTCCCCGGCGGGTCGATTTACGTCTACACCGGTCTGATCGAACGCGCGAAGAGCACCGATGAGCTGGCCGGCGTGCTCGGCCATGAAATCACCCACATCAAGGGCCATCACATGGCGCGCTCCTCGGGACCGGATGCGATCTCGATTCTGAGCCTGCTCAGCATGGTCGCGCTCGCGCGTACCGGCAGCGGCGCGCAGGCCGCCGCAGTAGTGGGTCAAGCGGTATCGGCCACCCGCCAGCTGGCCTACAGCCGGCAACTGGAAATGGAGGCTGACACGCTGGGCGCGCGCTACATGGCCGCCGCCGGCTACGATCCCAAGGGAGCCATCGCGTTTCTAAAAATGCTCGACCAGGAAAGAGCGCTCAATCCGGTCGATGTGCCGGCTTACGTATTGAGCCATCCGATCACCCAGGAGCGGGTGGCCAACGCCGAGCTGGTCGTCAAGTCTTTGAAACCGAGTGACCTGCGGCCGGATAATCCGGAATCTCTGAAAAAAGTTCAGATCGTGATCCGCATGGAGCGGCCGGGCCGCGAAGCTGTCGTAACCGAATACGAAAAGCTCGTGCAAAAAAATCCGCAGGATGCGGAGCTTCGTTATCTGTTGGGTTTCGCCGAACAGCTGCTCGGACAACTGCCGCAGGCGCGGGAGAATTATGAGAAATCGCGCCGGCTCCAGCCCGAGAACGCGGGCCTGGAGCGCGACCTGGGACGGCTCTACGGCGAGCTCGGCGAATTCGCGCCGGCGCGGGAGGCCTTCGATCGCTCGATCGCGCTCGATCCCCAGGAGCCGCTCACTTATCTTTATCTCGGCGATATGCTGGAAAAGTCCGGCGACCTGCGCAGTGCCGCGGGAGCGTTTCTCAACGCTCAGAACCTCGCGCCGCTTTGGGACCGGCCGGCAACTCGGCTGGGGATGGTTTACGGCAGACTCAACCGACCCGGGGACGGTTACTATTATCTCGGCCGCGGGTTCATGCTCCAGGACGAAGACGAAAAAGCGATCGCCAGCCTTGAACGAGCCCTCAAAGTGATAGGCGCCGGGACGCCCCGCGGCCAATTGATCCAGGAAGAGCTAAATAACCTGAAAAATAGAAAAAGGTAATTACTGCTGGCCGTTCATAGCGGCCAGAGACAGGACCTTTTGCCGGACCGGCTTGACGTAGCGATCCTCGCGCTTGAGCAGCACATCGCGCAGGTATTCGGGATCGAAACCCAGCAAGTCGCAAATATTCGTGAACGAAAACAGCCAATCCGTGCTGTCGTCCATCACCCATTCAATGGCGTTTTCATAATTGCTACGCCCCGTGCTGCTACGCGATCCCCGGTACTTCTCCAGGCACTCCACCGCATCCTTCAACACCGCGATCATTAAACGTTTTTCGCCTTCGAGCTTGCGCGACAACCCGGCCGAACCGTAGAACTGCGCAGGCAAAAACACGTCGGGCTCCAGGATGCGCGCAAGAAAATCATCGTACATTGCAGGTCATCTCCTCGCTGATTTGAAACGCATTCTATAACACACGGGCTAATAGTGTGCAAGAATAAATTTGCTTCTATTTGTGGTGTACGGGAAAACCCGGACGCCAAAAACAAAATCAGCCACTTGGCCAATTCTGCGAAGCGCGGCCAACCGCGGCCTTGGCGCCGAGCGCGGGTAATTCGGTCAATTTGCGAGACGCCGGCTAAACGCCGTCCATCAAGCCGGCAAGCCTGGTTTTGGCGACGTTGTGGTCCCAGACTTTCTGCACCACGGAGTCCTTTCGGCGCTGCTTCATGACCCGCTGGGTTTCGTCTTCGCTGTAAACCAGCACCGGACCGAGAAGCGCCGCTTTGTAGAACCGCGCCGCCGCTTCTTCCAGATCGACACAGCCGGCAAAGACCCATTCGATCGAGCCGGCCACCACCATGGAGCCGTGGCCGCGCAGCATGACCGCGTCCGCCTTGCCCAGCGCTCTGGCCACCGCGTCGCCCTGCTCGATCGTATGGATGAGCGCGGGATCCATATACTTCGGCAACGGTCCCGGTCCGAAAAAGGCGCCGGGGTTGGAAGTCGCGGGATAAAACGGTTTATCGACCATCGACAAAGTTGCGACCATGTGATTGTGCAGATGCGCCACGGCCTGGACATCGCTCCGCGCCTTGTAGGCGCGCGCGTGCATGTTGACCTCGGAAGGAGCTTTGTATTTGCCTTCGATCAGCTTGCCTTCGAAGTCGGTAATCACCATATCTTCGGGTTTGACGGTGGCGCGGCTTACCGGATGGGGCAGGATCAAAAGATGATCCGAGCCGGGAATGCGCGCGCTGATGTGGCCGCTGTAATCAACCAGCCCGGCGTTGAAAAGCATGCGCGAGGACATGGCGAGTTTGACTCTGAGTTCCGATAAATCCGACACGAGGTGTCTCCTCTCCAGCGTAACGAATGTTTTTGCTATATCTTTCATCCCGCCAGAGTTCAACATGGCGCGCTCGATGCATGGCGGGCACAAGTGAGAGCGAAATTTTTAAGCTGAAATGCTTGGCGCATTCGGCAATCCAGCTGCCGAAGGCCTGCGCGAATCACGGCTTGAGCGCCGGCTTTTACAACGGGGCCTCGATCACTGCGCCGGTATTTCAGCGCATCCTGAAACTCGGCGGCACCACCTCGTCGATGCTCTTTCCCGTCCAGTGCCACCTGGGGACGCTGTCCCAGACCTGCTCGCCTTGGGCCTGAACTTTATCGAGCAACTCCTGTTCGTCGAGGCGGAGGTACTTGCCGTTATCGACGAGCACTTCGCCGTCCACGATCACCGTGCGCACGTCGCGGCTGACCGCGGTTTCCATCAGCGAACGGATCGGATCGCGCACCGCGCCGAAGGCGATGTCGCGCAGGTTGACGATCGCGATGTCGGCTTGGGCGCCTTTTTCCAGACGGCCCAGATCGCTGCGCCCGAGCATCTGCGCGCCGCCGAGCGTGATCGCGTTGAACACGTCGCGCGGATGGCCGGCGAGAAAACTTTTGTCCGCCACCCGCGAGGCGATCGCCGCGTAACGCATGTCGGAAAGAATGTCCTTGGGAAAAGTATCGGTGCCGATGCCCATGTTGATGCCGGCCCGGCGATATTTGTCGAAGGACTCCATCAGGATGCCGAGCTTCAAATATTTGAGCGGGCTGTACGCCACCGACGCGCCCGAGTCGGCGATGATCTTGAGATCGTCGCCGTAAGGATAGGCGAGCCAGCTATGGCCGCTGACGAAGATGCAGTGCGACAGCGACACGTCGGAATCGAGAAAGCCGATTTTGTTTAACAGCTCGATGGGCGTGCAGCGCTCGCGCTGCATGACGGTGTGAAATTCGAACAGGTTGATCGTCGCGTGGATCTGCACCCGCACGCCCAGCTCCCTGGCCGCCTTCTTCGTATCCCGGAGCAGCGCCGGCGTGCAGGAATCGACGTGACCCGGATAGAGCAGCGCGCTCATCCGGCCGTGGCACGCGCCGTTGAATTTTCTCGCGAACTCGACCGCGCTTTTGAGTCCCTTGCTGCCGCGCTCCTCGTTCCAGTCGTACTCCAACCGGCCCTCGCGATCGTGGAAGAAAGAAACATTCTTGTAGCTTGGACCGGCGGCGCAGCGGATGCCGACCTGATCGATCATGTCGACGTAGCGCTCCGGCTCGCCGCCGGCGCCGCCGATGTCGAAGGTCGTGGTCACGCCGCCTTTCAGCACGTGAATCAGCGAGTAACGCTGGCCGACGTCCACGTCTTTCAAGTGCGCCGCGTGCGCGCCTTCGCGGGTCGGTCCGCCGTGGGCGAGATAATTGGAGGCAAAGAAATCGGTCTTGGTGGAATCGTTGAGAATGTAATCGCTGGCATTGATGCCGGAGTGAAAATGCGTGTCGATGAAGCCCGGCGACACCAGGCAGCCCTTGGCATCGATTTTTCGGTCGACGGGAGCGGCGTAATCCTTGCCGACAAACTCGATGCGGTTGCCGTCGAACACCACCGCGCCGTCTTGGATGATTTCGTGCGCGCCGCCGGCGAAGCCCACGACCCAGCCGCCTTGAATCAGCGTTTTCATTGCAGCGACCTTTCGAAAGTTTCGCGCCGCGCGGCTCCGTGCGAGCGCAGCGCGTCCCGATTTACCTGCCCCAAAGCTCCTTGAGAAAACCGCTCTTGTCGAGATGGTTGACAAAGGAATTATCGTAAAGCTGATCGGCCGGCCGCTTGATCGGCATGCCCAGACTGCGCTGCAGCTCGACCGAATCCGCCACCGCTTGCGCCGGCACGATCATGTGCCGGTCGACGATATCGCGGGTGTACACCCTGTAGGAGACCTCGAGCGCTTCCTCGTCTTTCACGCGCATGATCTTGCTGATCGCGGCCTTGGCTTTGGCCGGATTGTGGTCCGTGAAGCTGATCGCCTCCGCAAATGCCGCGACCATGCGCTGCACGGTCTCCGGCCGCTCGCGGATCAGCCGCGAAGTCGCGTGCAGCGAGCTGTAGATAAACGGAATGTCGAGATCGATCAGGCGGTAAAGCACGGTGTAGCCCTCGTTTTTCGCGCGCACGTCGAGGGGCGGCGTGATCACGACGCCCTGGACAATGTTGGCGGCCATCGCCTGGTAGCGCTCGGTCTGGCTGCCGCCGATGGGCCGCATGGTCACGTCGGGCACGTTCAGTTTTTTCACCAGCAGGCGCGACAGCCGGTCGCTCAGATCGCCGGCCCGCGCCACGCCCAGGGATTTGCCCTTCAATTCCTCCATCCGGCGAATCTCTTTGCGCGTCACCAGCACGTAGGGCAGTTTGATCAGCGGCGCCGCCACCAGCTTGACATCGACCCCGGCCGCGAGCGCAGGCAAAGTCGCGTCCGCGGCGCAGTAGAGAAACTGGATCTCGTCCGCCATCAGCGCGGCCAGGGAAGCGCCGCTGCCGCGGATAAAGACGTGCTCCATTTTGAAGCCGTACTTGTCGAACAGATGATTTTCCAGGGCGGTGTAGAGATGCGCGAAGCCGCCGGAAACCGCGCAGGTCGCGATGCGGATGGGAATCGCGCGCTCGGCGGGTTTGGCGAGGTAGGGATTGGCTCGAGACGAAACCGGAATTGCCAAAAGCGCAAGCAGCGCGGCTGCGCAGAGCCGCAAAATCCCCGGCATGTGCGCGCGCGCTTGCCGCGCTGCAAAATTTCGGTCCGGCCTCACGAGAACTCCTTTGCGAATTGGCCGCGGCGGATCATAGTCCATTTCCCGGGGCGGCTCAAATTGCAGCCGCGGAGACGTCGCCGCGGCAATCAAACGGCGAAGCGAAAGTGGATGATGTCGGCGTCTTTAACCGGATAATCCTTGCCTTCGAGGCGAAGCTTGCCCGCCTCCTTGCATTTCGCTTCGCTGCCGTAGACGACAAAGTCATCGTAGGCGATCACTTCGGCGCGAATGAAGCCGCGCTCGATGTCGCTGTGAATTTTGCCGGCGGCTTTTTTCGCCGGCGTGCCCTGGGGAATAGTCCAGGCGCGCACCTCGTCCTCGCCGGCAGTAAAAAAACTGATCAGGTCGAGCAGCGCGTAAGCGGCCCGGATGAAGCGCTCGCGCGCCGGCTCTTCGATGCCGATCTCTTTCAGGAATGCCGCGCGGTCGGCCGGGTCGAGCTGGGCGATTTCCATTTCCACTTTGCCGGCGAGCGCCAATCCCTGCACGCCGCGCTCAGCGAGCTCGCGCTGGCACTCGGGATCGAGCGGCAGGCCGGCCCGCTCCTCGGGCTGATTGAAGATCGCGAGCAGCGGTTTGCGGCTGAGAAAGCCGAAACCGGAGGCGAGATTTTCCTCGTCTGCGCTGAAGCCGAGCGCGCGCAGGCTCTGCTCGTTTTCCAGCGCCTCGGCGCAGCGCGCGAGCAAAGCCTCTTCCTGCGGCCGGGCTTTTTCCTTTTTCAGCCGATTGCGGCGGTTTTCCACCACCGCGAGATCGGCCAGGATCATCTCGGTCATGAGATCATTGAGTTCTCTCAGCGGCTTGGCGTCGGCGCCGAAACCGCGCAGCACCAGCGTGATGGCATCGACTTCGCGCATCTGCGTAATCAGCGCCTGATTCGATTTCAAATTCTCGTCATCGCTCGGCGGGAAATCGCTGAAGCGGATTTCGGCGTAGGTGGTTTTCTTGGGTTTGAAGATCGCCGACAGCTTGTCGATCCGCGCGTCGGGGACTTTGATCACGCCCAGGTGAAGCTCTTCCTTGCCGCCGAAGCCGCCGGTCTGGGCCTGAAGGCCGGTCAGCATGTTGAAGATCGTCGTCTTGCCCGCGCCGCGATGGCCGATCAATCCCACTTTCATCCGTCGGTCCGTCTCCTCCGTGCTCGTTTCGAGAAGAGCAATCTAGCAGGAAAGCCGCGGCGAATAAATCTCGGCGCCGGAGGCAAAAATAAATCGCCCGGCTCGAAGCGGCTCGAGCCGGGCGACGCAATGAAGGGAATCTGCGGAGAAAATTATTTTTTCAGCGCGAGAAACACGCTCTGCTCGCCGCGCTTGACCAGCAGCAGGACGGATTTGTTTTTCTCGCTCCGGGCCATCTCGCGATTGTAGTCGGCGAGATTTTTCACCGGATGGCGATTGACCTGGGTGATCAGATCGCCTTCGCGCAGCCCCGCTTCGTCGGCCGCGCTGCCCGGCGTCACATTGGTGATCACCACGCCCTCGGCGCGATCGATGCCGAGGCTCTGCGCGATCTCCGGAGTCAGCGGCTGCACCGTAAGCCCCAGTCCGCCTTCGCCGCCCGACGCCGCCACTTCGTTTTCTTTCATTTCGCCGACCGCGATCGGCAGCGAAACTTCCTTGCCGTCGCGCACCACTTTGAGCGGCACCGTGGTGCCGGGCGCGACCCGCGCCACGAGCGCGGGCAAATCGCTCGAGTCTTTGATCTCTTTGTTGTTGAACTCGACGATCACGTCGCCGGTCTTGATGCCGGCGCGCTCGGCGGGGCTGCCCTTCATCACTTCGGCAACCAGCGCGCCGTGGCGTTCTTTCATGCCCAGCGATTCGGCGATGTCCGGGGTCACTTTCTGCACCGTGGTGCCGAGATAGCCGCGCACGACCCGGCCCTTCTCGCGCAGCTGCGGCAGGACTTCCCGGATCGAGTTGGTCGGAATCGCGAAGCCGATGCCGATGTTGCCGCCGGACTGGCTGAAGATCGCGGTATTGATCCCCACCACTTCGCCGCGCAGGTTGATCAGCGGGCCGCCCGAGTTGCCGGGGTTGATCGAAGCGTCGGTCTGAATGAAATTGTCGTAGGGCCCGGCGCCGATCTGGCGGCCTTTGGCGCTGACGATGCCGGAAGTCACGGTGTGGTCGAGACCGAACGGGTTGCCGATCGCCATGACCCATTCGCCCACCTGAAGCCGGTCGGAGTCGCCCAGCGTCGCTGCCGGCAGGTCGTGGCCCGCGTCGATTTTGATCACCGCGATATCGGTTTTCTGGTCCTTGCCGATCACTTTGGCGTCGTAGCTGTTTCCGTCGGACAGAGTGACCGAGATCTTCTGCGCGCCATCGACCACGTGATAATTGGTCAGGATCGTGCCGTTACGATCGATGATGAAGCCGGAGCCGAGCCCCTGCTGGCGCTGCTGTCCGCGCGGCATGCGGCCGCCGAAAAATCTCTGCCAGAACTGGCTCATCGGGTCATCGTCATCGAAAGGAAAACCCTGGGCGGTTTTCCGGACTTGGGTGGTTGCCACGTTCACCACCGACGGGCCGACTCGTTTCGCGAGCGTCGCGAAATCCGGCAGTCCCTGGGTGACCGCCGGCGCGGCCGGGGTCTGTTCTGCGCGCGCGTAGTGCTGGATCGCGCCGTTGAGCCCGGCGCCCGCGAGCAGGCAAAGCGCGCTGCCGGCGACGAGAGCGGGTACGGTCAGATTTTTTTTCCTGGTTGGTTGGTTCTCCATTTTTCTTAACCTCTACCATTCTTAGACATGCCGGCTTACCTTTCCGTTCATTCTCACCTTTGCCGGCAAATATTCCGCCACGGCACTCCGCCGCTCGCCGCTCCGCGCCTGGGTGCGGCCGTCGCGGTTGCCATGCTCGGCCAGCGCTTTTTCTTTCCAGCGAAGCAATCCTTGCCTCATGTAGGCGGGGTCGTAGCCGAGCGCCTCGCACACGTTTTCGAAAGAAAACGGATAGGAGCGGTCTTCGTTGGCGATCCACTCGGCGGCGTCGAGGTGCATCATCTGTTTGCGCTTGCAGGTAGCCTTCAGGTTGTCCTGAAAACACACCACTGCGTCCTGCAGCACCGCCAACATGAGCACGCGCTCGGGATCGAGATGAAAACGGCGGCGATAGGTGGCTTGGTACTGATTTTCGATCAGAATATCGGGCTGAAATATCGCCAGCGCCCGTTCTTCCACCGGCAGCCGCTGTCCATTGTCCTTGAGCCAGAACGGTGCGCGTCCCTGAGGACGTCCCGCCGTTTTCTTGGCCGACTTCTTAGCTTGCATGAAGACACCTCCCCGAAATGTTTAGACGCGCCGGGGGCCGGCGCGGTTCCAAATATTTTTTTGCAGCGTGAAAACCGGTCGTCTCGCCGTCGTGCGCGTGATCACGCGGCGGCGGGTAACGCCGGGAAAAACAACGCGCAACGGACGTTTCAGATCAACAGGATGGAATCGAGCAGATGACGGGGTACTTTTCGCCGGTGCAAACCGCCGGTCTCAAGCGAGCCTTTGACCGGGGTTTCAGACGGCGTCTGAAATACTTTGCCTGGCGCCGAAGCCTCGGGCAGCGGCGCCGCGACTTCCCAGGGGTCGCCGATCAAAGCCAGGTAAAATACTCGAGCGCCGGCCGGGAGAAGCCGAGCGGGGCCAACATCGGGAGCGCTGATCGACAACCGGCTTGCGGCAACGGCTTCGTGAGCCAACCCGGGCGCAAGCCCGGCGCAGAAAAAACACAGCGCCAGCGCGCCGCCGAGCAGCGCGGTCCTCAATCGAGTTGGACTCATGGGCGAGGACTTCACGCTAGCACCGGGCGGCCGAAAGTCAATCGGAGCGCCCGGCGCGGCATTTGACAGGCTCTGCGCGGCGCAGTTAGGTTGTGCGCGGAGGCAGGGCAAAATGATCCGCATCGACTCCGACACGCATTTCACGCCGCTCGACGCGTTCGCCGATCTCGATGCCAGGTACCGCGACCCGGGACCCCGCGTCGTCGAGCTTGCCGGCGGCCGCTGCCGGATCGACTACCCGGCGCGCGCGCAATTCGTGCCCGCGCACATCAAGCCGCTCCGCGTCGGCGGCCGGCCCCAGTCCGATTTCGAGGTCGAGCCGCGCCTCGAAGCGATGGCCCGGGACGGATTCGACGCGCAGGTGCTGATCCCGAACAATTCGCCTTTTTATTATGACGTGGACGCCGCGATGGGCGCCGCCGTGAGCCGCTCCTACAACCGGGCCATCGGCCGCATCCTGGAAAAATATCCGGGCAGGTTCATCGGCATCGCCGCCGTGCCGCTCCAGGACGTGAACCGCGCCATCGCCGAGGCGCGCTACGCGGTCGAGGAGCTGGGCCTGCACTCCGTGATCGTTTACCAGAACGTCAACGGCAAGGATCTCGACAGCGAGATGCTGTGGCCGTTTTACGAGAAAATGGCGGAGCTCAACGTGCCGCTGTCGGTGCACGGCGTCGACAGCGGGCCGCTCCTCGGCGTCGAGCGTTTCGCCCGCTACAACCTCGACGTCTGTCTCGGTTTTCCCTTCGAGGTTTTCACGGCGATCGCGGCGCTGGTGTTCAGCGGCCTGCTCGAGCGCCTGCCGGCGCTGCGCTTCGGCTTTTTTGAAGTCGGCATCGGCTGGATTCCCTGGCTGATCGATCGCCTCGAAATGGCCTACGACGCCAGACCCGCGGCGCGCCAAAAAGCCGGGCGCCGGCCCAGAGACTGTTTCGACAATTTTTATTTTTCCTTCGGCGCCGAAAACTCGACCTTGCCGGACGTGGTCCAACGGATCGGCAGCCGGCGCCTGATGATCGGCAGCGACTATCCGCATCCCGACGGCACTTCACCGAACACGATTGCGATGCTGCGAGCGCGCCGCGGTCTGGCGCCCGCCGACCTTGATAATTTATTGGGCGGCGCGGCTGCTGAATTCTTCGGCTTGACGGCGCGGCTGTAAATTATTTTTACGCGGCGCTCGCGGCTTCGCCTCTCTCATTGCCAGCGCTGTCACGGCCTGACAATCGCGTCAGCGGTCAGCGCGCGGCCGATCCGATTCGATCCCGCAAAAGACACAGAAATTCACACGCCGGGGCCTCGGCGCAAACTGGCATGTCGCTTGCTGATCCTTCTCGCCAGCAGTGGGAGGAATTTTCATGCGACCGGATTCACGAGACGAATCGAAGGTCATTTCTCTGGAACGGACCGATTTTAAAGCCGTCCGATGCGACAAATGCGGCGCGAAAATGTATCCGCAGTCGCTTCTGGCCTCGCACCTGGTCCGTCATCAAAGCCGCCAGAGATGGTTGGATTCCGAGATCAAAAAACTCCGCCACACGTTCACGCACATGAGAGACATCGCTTAGAGTTTCCGCCGCTTCCCCGGTTGGGGAAGTTCCCCCGACAAGCCCGCGCTCGCCCCCACGTGGCGCGGGCTTGTCCCCTCCCTGAGATTTCAAGTCATTCGAAAAACGCGCCTTCGATCAAAACCGGCTTCGCCGCGCCCTGCTCATGGGCCCTGCCGGGAATCGCCGAGCCGTCCGGATTGAGCCGCTGATCCGCCTTGTCCGATCCCGCGCCGATGCGCGCCATCACCAGCGGCTCGCTGCCCGAGTTGCAGAACTGATAGTAGCAGCCCGCCGGCAACACCACTGCATGGTTCTTTCCCGCCGTCACGACCGTCTTGCCGTCGCGCCCGGTGTTGAACTGCGCCGTGCCCTGCAGCACCAGAAAAATATGATCTTCCTTGGTGTGCGAGTGAAGCGCGTTTTCACCGATGCCCGGCGCGTAGCAATGGATGCGCAATGTCATCAAATCGGTCTCGGCGAGCAGCTGGCGCGTGTGGCCTTGCTTGACCAGCTGAGTTTTCAGTTGCACCGCTGTCGCTTGCTTTTCCATCGTTCCTCCCTGCGAATTCAAGTGGGCCGATCTTAAGCCCGCGGTTTTTTCGTTGCAAACCGCGCCGGCCTCGGCTTATCTGAAACTTCCAACGAATCGCAACGAGCCAAAAATTTGACCCCCTTGTTTGCCGAGATCGTCGCCATTTGCTCCGCCATGGGCTGGGCGGCCGACGCCGTGCTGGTGCGTTACGGCCTGCGCCAGTCGAACATTTTCGCCGCCATGCTGGTGAGCTACACGGTGTCGATCACCTGCATGTGGAGCTACCTGATCGCCACCACCTCGCTCGAATTTCTGCGCTCGCCGGCAATGATTTATTATCTGATCAGCGGCTGCATGCAGCCGCTCTTTGCGCGCGCGCTTTATTACGAGGGCATCACCCGCATCGGCGTCGCCCGCGCCGGGCCGCTGCGCGGCAGCGAGCCGCTGTTCGCCGCGGCGATTGCTGTCACGATTTTCAGCGAAGAGCCCGGCTGGCTGGTTCTCCTCGGCACCGTGCTGATCGTCGCGAGCCTGTGGCTGATCTCCGGCAAACATCAGGGCGACAGCCACTGGCGCCTGGTGGACGCCGCTCTGCCGGTGTGCGCCGCCTTGATCTCCGCGGTCTCGCAAAGCCTGCGCAAGCAGGGGCTGAAAATCCTCCCCGACCCGTTTGTCGCCGTGGCGGTGGTCACCACGGTATCGCTGGCTTTGCTTTTGCTTTTTGCCTTCGGTACCCGGCGCGCGCCGCAGTTTCGCATGAAGCGCGGCAGCCTGGCTTTTTTTCTCTGCGCGGCGAGCATGGCGACCCTGGCGCAGGTGGCGAACTTCATCGCGCTCGGCCGCGGCCAGCTGTCGGTGATCATTCCGCTGCTCAACACCACGCCGCTCTTTACGGTCTTGTTCAGCGCGGTTTTCCTGCGCAATCTCGAGACCGTCAACCAGCGCATCCTTGCCGGCGCCGCTCTCATGGTCGCCGGCGTCCTCTTCATTACCATCCGCTAAGGAATATAATTGGCCCCGAGCTTCCCTGAAAACCTGTTGGATTACGGATTCGCTTTGTTAGGCTGAACCGAGAAGCGTCGATCTCGGCGAGAGTGAGTCATGCCATCCTACGAAGTATACGTCCATTGTTTCGACTGCGGCGGCGAGCATCCGCTCCTGATGAAAATTTATCTGGAGCACGGCCCCGACCGAAAGCAAAGCGTCGCGGAATCCTTCCGCGCGGGTCCGGTGCCTCCGCAGGTTTTGGCGATCAAGGGGCGCAGCGCGCTGTGTCTAAAAACCGGAAAGAAATTCAGGCTGGAAAACGACGAGCAGGTGCTGCTGGTGCCGGCTTCGCTGTTTCAGCCTTGAAGCGCCGATTCTCCGGCGGGTCTATCGCGGTGTTTCGATAAAAGATCGAGCCGCGCTCGATCCGCTCCTTGCGCCGCAAGTATACGCGCCGGCTGATGCGCCCGCGGCAAACTCACAGCCGGGCAACGCAAATCGTTTTATCGTTCGGTCTCTCCTGTCAAGACTTCCTGAGGGGATGCCGGGCAACCGCCGGGCCAGAAAAAAATCGTGCGAGCTGCGTGATTGAGAACGCCTTCCTACTTCGCGTAAAGCGACTTGATGAATCCGCTCTTGTCCAGCTCCGCCACGAAGGAAGGATCGGTGAATTCTTCGGGCTTGTGATTCCAGACGTCGCTTCGCGTCATCGCCACGTACTCGAAGCTGATCTTCATTCCCGGATGATTGGGATAGGGCGCCGGGATGAACATTTTCGAAAAAATATCGTAGGACTCGTTCACCAGCTCGTCGTCGGTCATCTTCAAAGTTTTTTTGATGACCTTGATGCCGAAGTTACGGTCCCGTTTGAACAGCGCGATGCCCTCAAGGTGCGCCTTCATGTAATTCATGATCACGTCGCGGTCGGCTTTGATCGCCGCGCGGCGCGAGGTGATTTCCATCCACGGATAGTCGAGCTCCTTGGCGGAATCCCAGAGCATGTGAAATCCCATGCGCTGCGCCATGCCGTAGCCGGGATGCGACACCGCCGTGGCGTCGACCGCGCCGGCTTTGAGCGCCATCACCCGCTCGGTGTCGCTGCCGCCGGTCGTGATCAGCGTAATGTCGCGATCGGGATTGAGGCCTTTTTTCTTGGCGATCGAGCGCACCAGAAAATCCGTCAGCGAGCCGAGGCTCGACACGCCGATCTTCTTACCTTTCAAATCCTCGGGCCGCTTGATATCGGGCCGCACCATCAGCGCGTGAACGACCGCGGGCATCGTGTGCGCGAGGATCGCCATGTCCGCGCCGGCGAGATCCGCGGCGATCACTGTCGGCGTCGCGATCGGAATCACATCGAGGTTGCCGCTGATCAAAGCCTTCGAGCCGATGCCCGACCCCATGACGGTGATCACCTCGGCGTCGAGGCCGTACTTTTCGAACAGCCGGGCTTCTTTGGTGACAAAAATGATAATGTTGCCCATGCCCACCGACGGCACGCCGACGTGGATCTTTTTGAGCGGCTTGTTTTGCGCGTCCGCCGCGCTGGCGGCTGCGAGGAGCGAAGTTAACAGAGCAAGTGCAAAACGGGATTTGCTACGCGCCATGAAATCACCTCGAATCCAACGATTGGAACATTTGGAACCACTGGAACGACTGGAGCCTCCCGCCAATCAAACCATCTGCATGTACACATCGACCAGCGCCGGCCGCTTCTCTTCTTTGATAATTTTGATCGCCCGCTCCACCGCCGGGCGAATCTGCTCCGGCTCGGTGATCGGTCCCTCGCCGTGCAGACTGAAAGAGCGCGCCAGGTTGGCGAAGTCCACCGGCGGCTTGGCCATTTCCATGCCGACGAGCTTGTTTTCCACCGGCCGGCCGCGGTGAATCGCGACCTTTTCCTGGTGCTCCACGTCGTTGTAGTAAACGCGGTTGTTGGTCATCACCGTCAGGAGCGGCACGCCGGTGTGGGCCGCCGTCCACATGGCGCTCGGCGTGTAGAGCATCTCGCCGTCGCGCTGCAGGTTGACGCAAATTTTGCCCGTGCCGCGGTACGGCAGCGATGCGCCGACCGACGCGGCGGGACCGTAGCCCAGACCGCCGCCGCCGTAGCCGCCGAGAAACAACCCCGGCTTGTCCCAGGTCCATAAACGGCTCGGCCAGCCGCGGAATGCGCCGGCAACCAGCAGCCAGTCTTCATGCTTGAGAGCTTCCCAGATTTCCCAGGCCAGGCGCGGCGGCGCAATAGGCCGCTCGTCCCAGCGCTTTTTCAAATCGGCCTGCCAGCGCGCGTGAATTTCTTCGTGCTGCGCAGCCAGCGCTTTGCGCCGGTCTTCGACGGCGCTCTTGGAAAACTTATTTTGCTTTCTGATTTCTTCGGCCAGCGCCGGCAGAAAAACTCTGGTGTTGGCGACGATCGGCACGTCCACCGGCGCCAGCTCCTGGAAATCGCTCGTCCAGCTCCGCACCACGATGTCTTTGAGCGTGACGTTGATCACCTTGCAGCCCGGCCTGGTCGCCGGCACGTTGGCATGGGTGTTGGGATCGCTTTTCACCAGCGCGCCGTAGAGATCGGTCACGTCGAGGCCGAGGATCACGTCGGCGCTGGCGATCAGCTCGCGGTTTCTGCCGGTAAGATTGAGCGCGTGGGTATTGGGGAAATTCAGGCGCGCGCCGAGATCGATGACGGGGATCGCGAGCAGATCGGCAAGGGCGACGAGACTCAGCACGGCGTCGTTGCTGCGGCCGACGTAATCGGCGAGGATCACCGGATTTTGCGCCGACGATAATAACTGCGCCGCTTCTTTGATCGCGTCGTAATCGGCCTGGAGCGGCGCCGCCGGACGGAATCGTTTGGGATCGGGCAGGGGAATTTCCTTTTCGATCGCCGCTTCCTGATCGCTCACATCGAAACAAAGATAAACCGGCCCGCCCGGATCGCTCATCGCGATCCGATAGCCACGCAGGATCGAGGAAGGAATCGCCTCGACGCCGACCGGCTGATCGTCCCATTTGACGAAGTCGCGCACCAGATTGCCCTGCACCTGCGCGGTGTGGATCCAGTCGATCCACGGCCGGCGCTTGGCGGAATTCATCGGCCCGGTGCCGCCCATGACCATCACCGGCGTGTGATCGCACCAGGCGTTGTAGATCGCCATCGAGGCGTGCTGCAGGCCGACCACGTTGTGCACGATCGCCGGCATGATCTTCCCCGTCGCCTTGGCGTAGCCGTGGGCGACCGCCACCGCGATCTCTTCGTGGCAGCAGAGAATCATCTCCGGGTTGGGAGTTCTGCCGCTTTCGTAGTTCACCAGGGAATCGTGGATGCCGCGAAAACTCGAGCCGGGATTGAGCGCGACGTATTCGATGCCGAGAATTTTCAGCAGATCGACGACCAGATCGGAACCGTAACGTGCAGGCATAAAACCTCCGATAAAGATTTTTCCCGCCAAGGCGCGAAGACGCAAAGTCTAGGAAATTCCACTCCCGAGCTTGGCGTCTTTGCGTCTTCGCGGGATGATCCCCTTTGCGGATCTTGGGCTTGATAAAAAGCGGCGCGCCGTCAGACCTTTGCCTGTCCGCCGGCGCGCCAACCGCTCACTCGAGAAATTCTCCCTACTGCACCGGATGCGGGATGTCGATGCCGTAGAGATTTTTTACGTTGCTGTAAACCAGCTTCTTGCGAATGTCCGCCGGCAGGTGGCCGAGGTCGCGGTCGATGAATTTTTTCGAGTCCGGCCAGGTGGAGTTGCCGTGCGGGTAATCGTTGGACCACATGCAGTTATCCTGGCCCCACCATTCGAAGTTGTGCCCCGCCACCGTGTCGCGGAAGAACGTCCCGAAGATCTGCGTCTTGAAATACTCGCTGGGATTTTTGGTAAACGGCGGCGGGTTCACTTTCTTGAAACGATTATAATAGTAGTCCCACTGCTGCATCATGAACGGCATCCAGCCGATTTCGTTTTCGACGCTGACAAATTTCAGTTTCGGATAGCGCTCGAGCACGCCATAAAAGATCAAATCGAACACGTCGTCGATGATTTCCTTGAGCTTCAAATTGACGCTGCCGCGATAGGCTTCCACCCCCGTGCGCTTGGTGCCGAACACCGATTCCTTGTGATAGCCGTGGCCGGTCAGGATGTGCAGATGAACCGGCATGTTGAGATCCTGAGACGCCGCCCAGTAGCGGTTGTAGTGCTCCGAGTGAAGCGGCAGGTCCGGATGCGGCGCCTGCCAGATGATCGAGCCTTTCATGCCGGCCTTGGCGCAGCGCTCGAGCTCTTTTACTGCTTCGTCGATATTGTAGACGGCGATGGCGGCGATGCCGATCAGCCGCTTCGGCGCAACTTTGCAATAGTCGATCAGCCAGTCGTTGTAAGCGCGAAAGCTCACTTCCTGAAGCTTGGCGTCGTCCATAGCGAAGTGCGGCAAAAGATAAGTCGGGTAAAGCACCTCGGCGCTCAGCCCGTCGGTCTCCATCTCCTTGATCCGGTGCGTCGGGTCCGATCCGCCCGGATGGGTCTGGAAGCTGCTGCCCACCTCGAGCTTGGGAAAACGCGGCACCCGGTCGCGAAATCCCTGGGGCGCGCGCTCGGCGAGAATTTCCGAGGGCTCCATCACGTGAGAGTCGGAAGAAATCAGCACTTCAAAACCCGCATCGCTGCCGTTGCCAGCCATATCCTTGTCCTCCTTCGAGGGATCTCCTTGCGCGGTTTACCTAGCGCTGGTCTACCACCAGAAAGCGCGCAGCGTCAAGAATGAGTGAGGCCAAGAGGAATTGCGCTGCCGATTCAAAATCCATCACCCGATGACTCCGCCATTCCATCACTCCAATCTCTAAAACGCTCCTTCCTTCTCGAGCTTGCGCACGATCCGATCATCGACGATGTTTTCGACTTTCAGCCGGCGCAGCGGCTCGCTGCCGGCGGCCAGCAGGCGCACGACGTTTTTGAGGCCGTCCAGGTTGGGGTAGATTCTCTTGTCGTAGAGATTTTTCATCTGCTCATAGCCGCTCTCGGCGTCTTCAACGCGCGCCAGGCGCAGGTCCTTGGCCAGCGAGCGCATGACGCTCTGTTTGTTGGCGGGATTGTTGATGTAGGCGATGCTCTCGACCAGCGCCCGCAGCGCGCGCTCGGCCAATTCCGGCGAGCGATCGACCAGAGGGCGCCGCGCCATCACCCCGAGGCCTTGATAGGGAATGCCGAGGGTCGCGAGGTCCGCGAGCACCCGGTAACCCTGGCGCTCGAGCTGCGCGCCGAAGGTGTAGCCGAGATAAGCGCCGTCGATGATGTTCTGGGTCAGCGCCTGCGCCATCACGGATTGATCGCCGATCAGGCGGAACTGAATGTGGTCGCGCTCGGGATTCAATCCCCAGTGCTCGAAGGCGAGCATCGAGAACATCCACACGCCGCCGCCGATGCTCTGCACCCCGATTTTCTTCCCCTTGAGATCGGCCGGCGCGCGGATTGACGGATGGACCACGAAGGTTCCGTCGAGTTTGTTGATCAGCCCGGCGATGAAGGCGAGATCGAGGCCTCCGGCCATGGCGCCGATCGAGGTGCCGGTCGCCGAGCCGACGTGAAACTGGGTTTCTCCCGCCGCCAGCGCGGACATGCCGACCTGGGCATTGCGCACGTTGACCACAGTCGCGTCCAGACCGTGCTTGCGAAAAATCCCCGCGTCGCGCGCAACGAAGAGCACGCCGCTGCGCTCGTTGAGGCCGCCGAAGGTAAAAACCGCCTTTTGCGGCGCCGCGGCCGCGCGCCCGCTGCCGGCCGAAGCGAAGAGCCCGACCAGAGCGAAAATGATCCATCGGACCTGACCCATGGGGTTTCCTCCGAGTTATCTATAAAAAACGCGCCGATCCCGCCGCTCTTGATCGCGGCGCTGTCACGATCGAAATTTCGCTGAGCCGCTCGGGCTTTTCGCGGTCAGTGTTTGTGCTCGCGGCGGAGCTTCCACTCCAGGCCGTCGATAATGCATTCGACGCTCGCCTGGAGAATATCGGCGGCGACGCCGACCGTGCCCCAGCGCTCCTGATCGTCGGCGAAGATCGCCAGCACGCGCACCAGCGCGGCGGCGCCCTGCTCGTCTTCCTCCTGTTGCGCTCCGCCGTGCAGCAGGCGCACGTCGAACTGCTCGAGGCGGACCTCGGAAAGCTGCGGGTAGTGCTGCTCGAGAATCTTCCTCATCGCGTTATCCACCGCGTGCACGGCGCCGCGGCCGCGCGCCGCGACCAGTTCTTCGTTGCCGAAGATCTCGATCGCCACCGTCGCTTCGGTGATGCTGCGCAGCGCCTCCGGCGCGGTGAAATCGACCTGATCGTCGATCTTGCAGCGCAGCACCTTGAACGGCTTGAGGTAATCTTCGCGCTTGCGGATCGACATCAGCTCGAACGAAGCCCACGCGCCGTCCAGGCGAAAAAATTCTTCCTTCAATTCTTTGCCCATCTTCACCCCCTCGTCCGTTCCGAGCCGTCCCTCCGCCGTGGCGCCATTATAGCGGCGGGCGGAAAATTCGCCAGTGCGCGGCCGGTGCTGCAATACGACAGCGGACACAAATATCTTTTCACGCCCCGGCAACTTTGCTATCATTTCCAGCGGATCGATGGAAAATCAGGCCGCCGACAACAAGCTGCAGAGCTACTTTCTCAAGGTGGTTCGGCAGAGCTTCTGGCAGCTGGGCATTTACGACGCGACGGTGGCCGGCTACGTCGCCGACGTTTTGACCGAATTCGCCCGCAGCGACGCGCTTTACAAGTTTCGCGGCCGCGCCGGCCGCAAGGAAGACAGCGTGGTGGAAATGCTGGCGCGCCAGCCTGCCGCCGGCGGCGAGAGCGACGTGCTGAGAGAACGCTCGCTGCGCAAATACGTGGGCGATTACGCGCTCTTCATGAGCGGGATTTTTCGCAAGCATGTGGAGGGCATCGGCTCTCTCGATTATTACATCCAGGAGGGGAGCCGCTCCTACTGGACGGTTTCCGAGCTCGACCTGTCGCTTTACCGCACCGGCTATTTTCTCTATCAGGAGCTGTCCAAGAAGTTCGAATATTACTCCGGCGCCCTCGACTACACGCGCAAGGCGTATTTCGCGCCGGGGCCGGGAGAAGATCCATTTTCCGGCTTTTTGCGCCAGGTCGAAGGCTGGATCAAAATCAATCTCACGGAAAACTAGTTTGCGCCGCGCCGCGAAAACCCGCCTTCGCGCTTCCGCCGGTTTTGCCGTCCGATCGTGAAACTTCTACGCACGAGCCTTCGGGCCGGAGTCCTGGGCATCGCGCTCTCGGCCGGGCTGTTTTACTATTATATTTTCCATGCCCTGCCGCCGGAGCGGCCGCTGCCGGCCGAAGTGCGGGTCGAGCAGGGCGACTCGCTGGCCACCGTGGCGCGCAAGCTGAGCGAGCAAAAGATCGTCTCCAACGGTTTTTTGTTTTCGCTCTGGGCGCGGCTAAGCGGCGCTGAAAAGAAAATTCACCAGGGCCTCTATCGCTTCGATGCGCCGGCGCCGCCGCGCGAAGTGCTCGACCGGTTGGTGTCGGGCAAGGGCGTTTTCCTGATCGTGACGATCCCCGAGGGACTGACCGTGCGCGAGATCGCCACCTTGTTGGAAAACATGGGCATTGCGAGCAAGGAGAAATTTCTCGCCGCCGCCGCCGATCCGAATCTGCTCGCCGCGCTCGGTCTGCAGGACAAAGGCCTCGAAGGCTATCTTTTCCCCAGCACCTACCATTTCGTGCCGGCGACCTCCGAGCGCGACATGATCCTGGCGATGGCCGAGCAGTTCCGCAAAGTATCGCTGCCGCTGTTGCTGCGCGGCGGCGACGATCCCAAGCTGACGCCCCACGAAACCCTCACCCTGGCTTCGATCATCGAAAAGGAAACCGGCGTCGAAAGCGAGCGCCCGCTGGTCTCGGCGGTCTTTCACAATCGGCTGAACCGCCAGATGGCGCTGCAAAGCGACCCGACCGTGATTTACGGTATCAAAAATTTCAACGGCAACCTGACCCGCAAGGACCTGAACGAGCCGACGCCCTACAACACCTATCGTATCGCCGCGCTGCCGCCCGGGCCGATTTGCAACCCGAGCCTTTCTTCGATTCGCGCCGCGCTGCATCCCGCCGATGTGCCTTACCTTTACTTCGTCTCCAAAAACGACGGCACCCATTTATTTTCCGACACCATCGAGGCGCACAACCAGGCGGTCAAAACCTACCAGCCGGTGCGCCCGCCGGCGCCGCGCGGCAAAGGCCCGGCCGCGCGCTAATCTGCCGCTGCGCTTAAGCCGCCTCGGCCGAAGTGTTATAGTCTTGTGCCATGCATCCCGAGGTCGCGCGCGAGCCGGCGGATAATCTGATTTACAATCTCGCCGCCAAGCTGCGCCGCCAAGCGCTCTGGGACGCGCTGGCGCTGTTGGCGCCGCCGCTGCTCGCCGCAATTTATGTAATCGCCCTGCCGCTCGGCGCCGTCGGCCCGGGCGCTGCGTTCCTGCTTTTTGCCGCGGCGCTGGCGCTGCTTGGCGCTCTGCTCGCCGTGCGCCGGCGACCGGCGCCGCCCAACGTCGCTACCGCCGCGCGGTTGCTCGACGCCCGAACGGCGGCGCAGGATCATTTCCTGACGCTCGCCACCGTCGAGCCGGCGGCTTGCCCGGCGGCGTTTTTATCCCGGCTGCGCCGCGACGCCGGCGGCTTTGGCCGCCGCATCGAGCTCAAGCGCGATTTTCCCTACCGGCTCAAATCGTCCGCGTACTGGTCTTTCGGCCTGTCCTTGCTGGGCGCGCTGTTGCTCACGTTCTTGCTTCCGCTCGCCGCGCCGGGAGCGCGCCCGGTCGCGCCCGCGGAGCGGCTGCGCGCCGTGGCGCAGGAGCTCGGGCGCAAGCCGGAGTTAAGACAACTCGGCGCGAAGCTTTTGGCGCTTGCGGCCAGGCTCGATGAGCCGAAGATGCCGCGCGAAGAAAAAACAGCGCAGGCCGAGGAGCTGAAAAAGGAAGTTCAGGAGCAGCAAAAAAAAGAGGAACAAAAAGAAAATCGCGAGCTCCTCGGCGAGGCGGCAAGCGCGCTGGAGGGAGTCGAGCAACAACAGGCCGGCGGTCAGGAGCAAAAAGACCAGCAAAAGGGCGGCGGCGGGATCGACAGCAATCTCAAGCAAGAGGGCAAGGGCCAAAGCGAGCAAAGCCAGAGCGGCAGCGGCGAGAGCAAGGGCGATTCGACCGCGCAACTCGGCACGGATATGCAGCAGGGGAAAAACTCTCAGGGAAATCCCAAGGAGCCCGGCCAGGAAAAAAATCAGCGGCCGGGCGACTCCATGCAGGGCAGCAAACCCGATCCCAATCGCCCCGGCAAAGAGAAGAACAACGAACAGACGGCCAAGAATCAAGGCGGCGGCAAAGAGGGCTCGGGCAAGGAAAAAGGCTCCGAGGAGCCGCCCCAGGGCGCGCCGCCGGCGGAGCGCTTTTATAAAACCGGCGAGGGCCAAGAAGGCATCAAGAACGCCGGCTACGTCACGGTGCAGCTCCCCGAGGAGCTCGCCGCCGACGGCAAAGGCGAAACCCGCGCGGCCAAAGACGGCAAAGGCGGGCGCGCGCGCAATCAGGTGCCGCTGAGCAACGTGCCGCTGCCGCCGCACGTGCCCAACGCGGCGAGCGAGAAACAACCGGTGCCGATCGAATATCGCGGCATGATTCGTTGACGGAGGAGAAAGGCGGAGTGATGGAGCCGGAGCAGTTTCGCGAAGTTTTTCAGCGCCTGGAACAAGAGGTTCAAAAAGTCATCGTCGGCCACGACGATCTGATTCGCAAAGTGCTGATCGCCTTTTTCGCCGGCGGCCACGTGCTGCTCGAAGGCGTGCCGGGTCTGGGCAAGACCCTGCTGGTGAAGTCTTTGAGCCGCGCGCTCGGCATGTCGTTCAAGCGCATCCAGTTCACTCCCGACCTGATGCCGTCCGACATCGTCGGCACCGAGGTGCTGACCGAGGTGAACGGCCGGCGCGAGTTTCAGTTCAAGCAGGGGCCGATCTTCGCCCACGTGGTGCTCGCCGACGAGATCAATCGCGCCACGCCGAAAACCCAATCGGCGGTGCTCGAAGCGATGGAAGAAAGGCAGGTCACGGTGTTCGGCGAGTCGCATATTCTGACCTCGCCGTTCATCGTGCTCGCCACCCAGAACCCGATCGAGCTCGAGGGCACCTACCCGCTGCCCGAGGCGCAGCTCGACCGGTTTTTTTTCAAGCTCCTGGTGACGCCGCCGGGGCCGGCCGAGCTGCGGGAAATTTTGAAGCGCACCACCGGCACGGAAAGCGGCGAGGTGGCCAAGGTGCTGCCCGAGGACGATGCCGGGACCGTGAACGAAATGAAGCAGCTGCTGCGCCAGGTGATGATCGCGCCGCCGATCGAAGATTACGTGGTGCGCCTGGCCCACGCCACTCAGGCGGAAGCGCAAAACGGCGGGCCGCAGAGTTCGTTCAAGCAATATATTCGCTTCGGCTCGAGCCCGCGCGGCGCCCAGTCGATGATTCTCGGCGCCAAAGGCAACGCTCTCGCCGAAGGGCGGGTGCACGTGAGCTACGAGGACGTGGAGAAGATCGTTTTCCCGGCGCTCCGCCACCGCATCATTCTCAATTTCCAGGCCGAGGCGGAAAACATCAGCGCCGACCAGGTGCTCGCCGAAGTGCTCAAGCGCGTGCCGCGCAACTGATCCGAAGCTATTCGACTTTGTTCTTGATCGGCGGGACGGTCTTCAGATAGTCGGCGATCGCCTGCGCGTCTGCCTGGGTCATGTCCTTGTAGCCGACCCCGACTCCCTGGATCACTTCGGCCATCAAGCCCTGCACATTGTCGAGATCCGGTTTCGTGCCCGAGTGCAGCAGCTCGACGATGTCTTCGCGCTTCCATTCGCCGATGCCGGTTTCCTTGTCCGGCGTGATGTTGGCCACGGCCTGGCCGAGCGGGCCGATCTTTTTGCCCGCGCCGGCGAGATAGAGTTTGTGCTGCGGCACGCCGATGGAATTGCGCGGCGTGTGGCAGTCGCCGCAGATCGACACGTGCTCGGTCAGGTATTTGCCGCGCTCGATCCCGCCTCGGGGCGCCCGCGCCGGCGCGTTGCTAAAGCGGCCGTAAATTTTCAGAAACAGCGGCGTGCCGATGCTGCGTACGAAGGGCGCCCGGCTTTTCAGTTCCGGCGCGGCTTTTTTGACCGGCTTGAGCGTGCGCAGATAGGCGATCAGCGCCTGCAAATCCTCCTGCGCCATGCCGGAGTATTTTTCGTAGGGCATCACCGGCAGAAGGCGGCTGCCGTCGCGGCGAATCCCCTGGGTGATCGCGGCGGCGATCTGCTGGTCGGTCCAGGCGCCAAGCCCGGTCTCTTTGTCCTGGGTGATGTTGGTGCTGTAGACCGCGCCGAAGGGGATCGGAAACTCGCGTCCGCCCGCGTTGGCGGCTCCTTTGGGCACCGTGTGGCAGGCGCAGCCGCCGGCGAGCGCGAAAATATACTGGCCTTTGGCGATCTCGGCATCTTTGTTGCTCTGGGCGCGCGCCAGGCCGCCGAAAAAAATCATCCACCCGATAATGAACGCTCGCTGCAGCTTCGATGATGCCATGACTCAGGACGCGGCCTCCTCGCGGGATTTTTGGTCCAGGTGCTGGAGCAAAGAATAAAAGGTCTGATTGACCGGCGCGGGTTGTCCGGCCTGGCTCAGAAGTCTGACGACGAAGCCGTTGAAGGCATCGTATTCGAGCGGTTTGCGCGCTTCGAGGTCCTGGAGCATCGAGGGTTTGAAATCGCCCAGGCCGCGCGAGAACGCGATCGTCTCGTCGAACAGCGAGCGGCGCAGCTCGATGCCGCGGGTGCGCGCCGCAGCCGCTACTTCCGCCATGCAGTCGAGCGCGAGCCGGGTCAGCTGCGCCGACCCGACGATCTCTCCCGCGTGGGCGCGGGCCAGACAACTGATCGCGCAAAACGGCGCGTTCCACAGGAGCTTGGCCCACTGGATTCTTTGAATGTCCGAGCGAAGCTCGCAGGGAATCGCCGCGGCCGAAAGCATCTGCTCGACCGACTGCGCGCGCGGATCGATCTTGCCGTCGAGCCGCCCGAAGACGATCCTGCCGCCGTTGAAGTGACGGATGACGCCCGGCGCCTCGAGCTGGGCGCCGATGTAGACCACGCCCGCGAGGATGCGGCCGGCGTCGAAGCAGCCGCCGAGCTTCTCGGGATTGTCGATACCGTTTTGCAGCGAGAAAATGGTCGTCTCCGCGCCGATCAGGCCCGCGCACGCGCGCGCCGCGCTTTCGGTGTCGTAGGATTTCACGCAAATGAGCGCGACATCGACTGCGCCTGCCGCTTCGGCAGCTGACGTGAAGACTGCGTTCCTGATAAGAATATTCCCGGCCGGGCCGAGCACGCGCAAGCCGTCGCGGCGCAGCGCCTCGAGGTGCGCGCCGCGCGCAATGAAAACCAGATCCTGTCCCGCCGCCGCGAGCTTGGCGCCGAAGTAGCCGCCCACCGCGCCCGTGCCGATCACCGCAATGCGCATGATTTTGCCCCGTGGTGTGCGGTGACTGTAAACTTGGGCCCGGGCGATGTCAATTTGGCCGCCTGTTTAAGCTTTGCACGGCGATATGTTATGAAATCTGGCGATGGAAAAAATCGATCCGCAGGGCGATCACGAGAAACTTGCCCGCTTCGCGCTCGGCAAGAGTGTAAAATTCAAAGGCAAAACCTACCGTCTGCAGCGCCGCACGACGCTCGCCTCCGGCGAGGCGGCGGTGGTGCTGGAAGGCGAGCGCGAGCAGTTCATGATCGGCGCGAGTCAGTTTCTCGCCGGCGTCGAAAATTGACCCGGGCCGCTGCAATTTTGATTTCGGGAGATTCACGATGGGAAAAATTCGTTTGACCCTGGCCTGCTGGGATTACGACCGCACCCGCGCCTTGCAGGACGGGCGGGTCCAGGTGGAAGGCGTCGATCTCACTTACCTGCCGCTGCGCGTCGAGGAGACGTTCTGGCGCATGTTGCGCTACGGCGAATTCGACGTCGCCGAGATGTCCACGGGCTCGTTTCTCATGGCGCGCGAGAAGGGCGCGCCGCGCCTGATCGGCATCCCGGTCTTTCCTTCCAAGACCTTTCGCCACTCGTGCGTTTACATCAACACCGACTCGGGCATCACAAAACCGGCGGACCTGGCGGGCAAGCGGGTCGGCGTGCCGGAATATCAGATCACCATGGCGACCTGGGTGCGCGGCATTCTGCAGCACGAATACGGCGTGCCGCCGGAAAAGATGAAGTGGTTTACCGGCGGCGAGGAGCATCCCGGCCGCCAGGACAAGGTCCGGCACAGTCTGCCGCCGAATATCGACATCCAGGCGATCCCCGCCGACCGGACGCTCTCGGCCATGCTCGCCAGCGGCGAGATCGACGCGATGATCTCCGCGCACATGCCGTCGCCCTTCGTGCAGCGCCATCCCAAAGTGCGCCGGCTGATCCCCAACTTCCGCGAGGTCGAGCAGGATTATTTTCGCCGCACGAAAATTTTTCCGATCATGCACACCATCGTGATTCGCGAGGAAGTCTACGAGAAGCACCCGTGGATCGCCCAGAGCCTGTTCAAAGCGTTCGATGAATCCAAGCGCCTGTGCCAGGAAGCGATGTACGAATTCTCCGCGCTCAAATACATGCTGGCCTGGTCGATCGACGAGATGGAAAAAGAACGCGAAGCCCTCGGCGCCGATCCCTGGGCCTACGGCCTGGAGGCCAACCGCCACATCCTGGAAACCCTGGTGCAATACACCTGCGAGCAGGGATTGATCGGCAAGCGCCCCGAGATCGATTCGCTCTTCGCCAAGAGCACTCTGGAAGAATTCAAGATCTAACCGGCCGGTACCAGCAGCCGTCGATCATGAGCGTGCCGTCCATGGCGGACGAAAAAGCTTCCGGCTTTGAAGAAACCAAGTGGTGGATCGACCGCGGTCCGGTCAAGGAACGGGAAAAACCCGCGGAGCCGGCCAAGGGCATCATTGAAAAATGGGCCTACGAGCTGCTGAAAAATTACAACCAGGATCAGGCCGCCAAAAATCTCGTCGACATCAACAGCAAGCTGCTCGCCGGCCTCTCGGTCAGCCCGGGCGACTGGGGCTACTATTCGCTCGAGGTCGGCAAATATCCCCAGGAAAAGCTCGCGAAGATCAAAAGCGGTCTGCCGCTGCCGCGCGGCGCGCGCGGGCTGATCGTCGACGCCGGCTACTCGGTGCGCGTGATCATCGCCGACGACCCGCTCGGCGACCGCTACGTGGACATCAATTTTACCGACGCGCCGTCGCTCGACTACTGGGTCCGCGGCCAGCTGGTGGAAGAGCGGGTCTACGGCAACGTCGGCGAAGCGCTCAAGCGCATTCGCGCCGAGCTGCCGCGCTTTTTCAGCCCGCCGCAAAAATCCTAGTGGCAGCCGCAGGTCTGCGGCGTGCAGGCGCAGCCGCCGCCCGCCGCGGCTGTTTCCCTGGCTGAGGCCGGGGCGCTGAAAACCGAGAGCTGTTTTTCCACCGCGCTGCTCTGGCACTTCGGGCAGGCGATTTTCTCGCGCGCCGAGAGCACGATGGTTTCGAACTGAGCATGGCAGGCGCGGCAGCGATATTCGAAAATCGGCATTTCTTCTCACTCCATCCGAGCCGCGGCGCGGGCCGGGACGATCGGCCTCACGCGCCGTGCGCTTTGGTTTTTTTCAGCTTGGCCGCGTCGCGCAGCGGATTGTCGCGCTGAAGCGGCTCGAGGGCGGTGATCTCCAGGCCGTAGCCGCGCAGGCCGACCAGGTGTTTTTTATTGTTGCTGAGAAGCCGCATCTTGCGCACGCCGAGATCGCGCAGGATCTGCGCGCCGATGCCGTACTCCTTGAAATCCGCCTGGTAGACGAAGGAGCGGTTCATCTCCTTCTGTTGTTTGCCTTCCATCTTCGGGTAGGCCACCATCGCCGGGCGCACGCCCTTGCGCTCGGGCTGAAGATACAGGATCACGCCCTTGCCTTCCTTGGCGATAATCTCCATCGAGCGCTGGATCACCGCGTTGGTGTTGAGCAGCTCGAAGCCGAACACGTCGCCGGGCACATATTTGCTGTGCACGCGCACGAGCGTTTCTTCCCTGGGCGAAATCTCGCCCTTGATCAGCGCCAGGTGCTCGCTCTGATCGACGTGCGTGTTGTAGACGACCGCCTGAAACATTCCGCCGACCCGGGTCGGCAGCGGCGCGGACGCGGCTTTGTAGACCAGCAGATCGTAGTTCAAGCGATACTGAATCAGATCGGCGATGGTAACGACCTTCAATTTGTGCCGTTTGGCGAAGCGCATCAGGTCCGGCAGCCGCGCCATCGTCCCGTCGTCTTTCATGATCTCGCAGATCACCCCGGCCGGCTTGAGCCCGGCCAGGCGCGCGAGATCGACCGAACCTTCGGTCTGTCCGGCGCGCACCAGCACGCCGCCGTTGCGCGCGCGCAGCGGAAAAATATGCCCCGGCGTTACCAGGTCCTGCGGTTTGGCATCGTCGGCGATGGCGTCGAGAATCGTTTTGGCGCGATCGGCGGCGGAAATGCCGGTGGTGATGCCCGAGGCGGCGTCTACCGAGACCGTGAACGCGGTGCCGAACGGCGAGGTGTTGTCGGAGACCATCATCGAGATGCCGAGATGGCGCACGCGCTCTTCGGTGAGCGGCAGGCAAATCAATCCGCGGCCGTAGGTCGCCATGAAGTTGATCGCCGCGGGCGTGACTTTTTCCGCCGCCATGCAGAGATCGCCTTCGTTCTCGCGGTCCTTGTCATCCATCAGGATGACCATGCGGCCGCGGCGGATCTCGTCGATGGCTTCTTCGATGGTATCAACCGGCATGGGCAGTTAATCTACCATCTTCGCCGGTGCGGTCAACCGGGCCGCGCGCGCCGAGATGCGGCGGCGCGATCGGCGCGGCTGTCTCTCTGGGCGCGCGGATTGTTTTCTCGGCGCGGGAAGAGGCGTCAGAGATGATGCCGATGAAGGCGCCGCTGCCGGCCGGCGCTGCAGAGCATCGCGATGAGAATCATAGCGGTAATCGACCAGTTGCTCAGCGACCAATCGACGGCCCAGGCCATTTCGCCGACGATGCGCTTGGCGAATTCTCCGATTAAATTCATGGCGAACCTCCGGAAAAGCAAATTCGCGCACGAGCATGGAGCGATGCTTATGATAACGGCGCTGCGAGAACGGACGCAAGCGTTGAATAACGATCGGCGAAAAAAAATCGCCCAGCCCCCGGCATGAACCCATCGTAAAATGGGATAGCGAGGTAAACCCGGCGACAAAAACCGCAGAGCTCAACCGGCAGCGGAAACCGATCGTCAAAAAATAAAATGTCGCGCCGAGATCGGACTTTCTGCGCGAAGCGCAGAAACCTAGGCGAGGGCTTTGGTGAAAGCGCGGCGCAGAAAAACGCCGATCAGGTGGCGCTTGTAATCGGCGCTGCCTTCGAGATCGTCGACGGGGTCGGCGGCCTGAGCGAGCGCTTCGGCGGCATCGGCGAGTTGTTTTTCGACCTGCCCGCGCGCGCCGGCAAGCAGTTGATTGGCCCTGGCCGACTGCGTCGGCACGGCGCTCACGCTGCCTACCACGGCGGTGGCTTTCTTGATCGTATCGCCGTCAATATCCAGAACCAGCGCGAGGCCGAGGGTGGGACGCTCTTTGAGCTGAAATTTCAGATACGCCGCGCGCTGAGAAGAACTCGCCAACGGAATTTCGACGCCGATCAAAAGTTCATCGGCCGCCAATGAGGTTTCGTACGCGCCGGTAATCAGTTTTTCCACGGCCACGGTTCGCGCGCCTGATTTGCCTTGCACATGCGCTGTCGCGCCGAGCGCGGTCAGCAACGTCGCCGGATCGGAATGCGGCTCGGCGAAGCACAGATTGCCGCCCAGAGTGCCGCTGGCGCGCACCCGCACGTTGGCGACGCGGGTTGCCATTTCGGCGAGCACCGGCAGATTTTGTTTGACGATCGATGAGCGCTCGATGGCCCGGTGAGTCGCCCCGCTGCCGATCATCAACGCGCCGTTTTTCACTTCGATTTTGTCCAGACCGGCGATCGTCTTCACGTCGACCAGATGCTGGTAGCGCAAGAGATCGTGCTTCATCGCGAGCAAAAGCTCGGTGCCGCCGGCGTAAAGCCGCCCCTGCTCGCCGAATTCGCCGAGCATCTGCGCGGCTTCAGCAACGGTCCTGGGCTGGTGAATCGTGAATCTGCGCAAAGGCATCATAACAATAAACCGAGGATGGAAGATCGAGGCTAGCGATCTCTATCCTCGATCCTCCAGCTTCGATTTTTTCTCTTTCAAAGCGCGCCACACGCGCTCGGGCGTGAGCGGCGCCTGGCGGATGCGCACGCCGACGGCGCGGTCGACGGCGTTGGCGATGTTGGCCGCCATCGAATTCAACGACGCTTCGCCGCCGCCCTTGGCGCCGTAGGGGCCGACGCCGTCCTGATTCTGCACCAGATGCAATTCGACTTCCTTCGGCAGATCGGAAAAGCGCGGCAGCCGGTAGTCGAGAATGGATCCGTTGACGAGCTGAGCGCCGTCGTAAATCAATTCTTCGAAAAGACCGATGCCCATGCCCATGGTGGCGGCGCCGATGTCCTGGCCTTCGGCGAGGGCGGGATTGATCGCGAGGCCGACATCGCCGACGGTGGCGAGCTTTTCCATGGTGATTTTTCCGGTCTCTTCATCGACGGAAATCTCGCAGCCGGTCGCCGCCGCTTCCCAGAAAACCGGCAGCGCGGCGAACCTGCCGGACTTTCTGATGTAGGCCCGGCCGATCACTTCGCCGTCGGGAAGCGCGTAGAATTTGCAGATCACTTCGGACCAATTCAGCTGCGCCTCGCCGCAGCGCACGCCGCCGCGGACCACCTGAATCTGCTCGGCTTTGACCTTGAGCACGTCGGCGGCCATCACGACCATCTGCTGGATCGCGTCGCGGCTCGCTTCGAGCACGGCGCTGCCCATCAAAGTCGTCGTGCGGCTCGCGCCGGTGGAGCGGTCGTAGGGCGTGATCGCGGTATCCGACGACACGACGCGAACTTTTTCGAACGGCACGCCAAGCTCTTCGGCAGCGATCTGCGGCAAAACCGTGTGGCTCCCCTGGCCCAGCTCGGTGCTGCCGGTCATGATCGTCACCGAGCCGTCGGCATGCACGCGGATTGCCGTCGAGGTCAGCGGGTACGCGCCGGCGTCGCTGCCGGAAACCGCCACCGTGCGGCCGTGGCCTTTGGGCAGCGGCTTGCCCCAGCCGACGGCTTTGGCCGCGGTGTCGAGATCTTCTTTCAAGGTGCCGTCGAAGGGGCGCATGCCGGGAAAAAATTCTTCGCCCGGCTTGGCCGCGTTGGCCAGACGAAACTCGTAGGGATCCTTGCCGATCTTGGCGGCCAGCTCGTCGATCTGCGACTCGCCCGGCAAAGTCACCTGCGCGCAGCCGAAGCCGCGATAGGAGCTCGCCGGCACGGTGTTGGTGTAGTAGGAGGAATTTTCGATGAGCACGTTGGGAATGGCGTAGGGACCGACGCAGCGGTTGGTCGATTTCTCGACCACCAGCGGGCTGTTCTCGGCGTAGGCGCCGGTGTTCATGAGGATCTTGGCCTGGCGCGCGATGATCTTGCCATTTTTATCCACCGCGGTGCGCATCCAGGTGTAGGCGTCGTCGCTGCGCGTGGTGAGCATCGCCTCTTCGACCGTGAGCTGGAGCTTCACCGGCCGTTTGGCCTTCCACGAGCAGGCCGCCACCAGCGGCTCGATCTTGGTGTACGACTTGCTGCCGTAGCCGCCGCCGACGAAGGGCACGATCAATCGCACCGAGCTCACCGGCAGATTGAAAACCGACTTCAGATCGTGGCGCACCATGAACGGATGCTGCGCCGAGGAATAAATCGTCACGCCCTGATCGTTCACATCGGCAATCGCGACGTAGGGCTCCATCGCGTAGGCGTAGGTCATCGGAAAATAGTAATCGCCCTCGATCACCGCCGCCGCTTCTTTGAAGGCTTTCTCGACGTCGCCCCACTGAATCTTGTGGCTCTGGCAGATGTTGGTGCCCTTGCCGGCGGTCACGTCGCCTTCGAAGCCGCGCAGCGCGCCGGCTTCGAATTTGCGCTCGTGCAAAAGCGGCGCGTCCTCGGCCATCGCTTCCTGCGGCGTGAAGACCGCTTTCAGCTCTTCGTACTTGACCTCGATCAGCTCCAGCGCTTCGAAAGCGACCCGCTCGTTGATGGCGACCACGGCGGCGACGGCTTCGCCGGCGTAGCGCACCTTGTCGATGGCGAGGAGCGGATGGTCTTTGACCGCGTGGCCGTAGTAGGGATTCAAGCCCTCGAGATCGTAGCCGGTGACCACGCAGTAAACGCCCGGATGCGCCTCGGCGCGCGATTTGTCGATGGAGATGATCTTCGCGTGCGCGTAGGGGCTGCGCAAAACTTTGGCGTAGGCCATGCCGATCAGCCTCAGATCGGCGACGTACTGCGCTTTGCCGGTGACCTTCACCCGGCCGTCGCGGCGCGGCAGCGAATGATTGACGACGTGAAAATCGGTTTTCTTCTCCGCGCTCACGCTTTTTTCTCCTTGGCCATCACTTCGGCGGCGCGCTGAATCGCCGCGACGATCGGCACATAGCCCGTGCAGCGGCAGATGTTGCCGTCCATGTGATGGATGATCTCGTCGCGGGTCGGCCTGGGATTCTCGTCGAGCAACGCCTTGGCCGACATGATCATGCCCGGCGTGCAGTAGCCGCACTGAAAAGCAAACTCGTCGATGAATGCCTGCTGAATCGGATGGAGCGTGCCGTCGGGCTTTTCCAGGCCTTCGATGGTGGTGACTTTCTTGCCGCGCGCCTCGTAGGCGAGATACGTGCAGGCGCTCACCGGCGCGCCGTCGACCAGCACCGTGCAGGCGCCGCAGACCTGAACTTCACAGGAAACTTTCGTGCCGTTGAGATTGAGCGTATTGCGCAGAACTTCGGCCAAGGTCTCCTGCGGCTCGCAGTCAACTTCCCAGGGTTTGCCGTTCAATTGAAATGAAAGATTCATGGCAAAATCTTGGAATGATGGAGTGATGGTTTTGTTCTCTAATTGTATTTCGGCAGAATATTTTCCGCCCAGAGCTCCATCTGGCGGTTCAGGCTGTCCATGGTCGGGTAAATAATTTTCAGCTCGAAGTGCTGTACGCCGTTCTCGATGAATTCATCGACCCGCCGGCGCACGTCGTCCACCGAGCCGAAAATGTGGCGGTCGAGGGCGAACTGCATGCTGTCGATGTCGCGCTCGTAGCTTTCCTGGCTGGTTTTCAAAGTCGGCATCGCCAGGTTCAAGCCTTCCTCGCGGGTTTTCGCGATCGTCGCGAGCTTTTCCACGCCGATGGTGATCTTCGACGGATCGCGGCCTTTTTCGCGCGCGGCCTGCGCCAGGATGTCGCAGCCGACTTTCATTTCTTTGGGTGAGAGCCAGCCGGGAATCCAGCCTTCGCCGTATTTGCCGGCGCGCTTGGCGGCGAGCTTCATCCAGCCGCCGACCCAGACCGGCGGATGGGGTTTTTGAAACGGCTTGGGATAAACCTCGGCGTCTTTGAACTGCACGAACTCGCCTTTGTAGGAAGCGAGCGGCTGGGTCCAGATCGCCTTCATCGCTTCGATGTATTCGTCGGTGCGATCGCCGCGCCGCTCGTAGGGCACGCCGAAAACACCGAACTCGTCCGACTCGCGGGTGGCTTTGGAGCCGAGACCGACGCCGACCAGCAGGCGGCCCTGCGCGAGGTGATCGAGCGTCGAATATTGCTTCGCGGTATAAACCGGGTTGCGGCAGGGCATGACCAGACAGGCGACGCCGAGCACGATCTTTTTGGTCTCGGCGGCGAGATAGGAGAGCATCGTCGTCGCTTCGAAGAAATTCGCGTCCTGGGTGTCGGTGATCGCCTCGAAGGCGCCCGAAGAAATATGATGCTTGTGCATCTCCGAGCTCCAGACCACGTGATCGTGCACCCAGATCGCATCGAAGCCCATGTCCTCGGCGGCTTTGGCCGCGCCGACGATGTTTTCGATGCTCGAAAGCGGGCCGGAGTTCGGCACGCGCACGCCGAAGGAAATCTTGTTCATGGTCAACTCCTGGGGTTAGGATTTATTCCCGCCAAGACGCCAAGGCGCAAAGAGAAATGATTCTCCGAGCTGGGCGTCCTTTGCGCCTTTGCGGGAGGTTATTTCTGCTCGGTGATTTCCACCTTATGATATTTCAAGTGGCGGTTGTACCAGTCCACCACGTTGGCCGCCACGTCGTCGAAGTAGTCGTTGTAGATGCCGTAGTGCGTGGTCTTTCGGTAGAGCACGAGCTTCTTGGGCTCGCCGGCTTTTTCGTACAGATCGAACGACTGCTGCTCCGGCGTGACCGCGTCGCCTTCGACGGCGATGAACAGCACGCCGCGCGGCGAAATCCTGTGCACCACATCGATCGGGCTGTATTCGAGAATCGCCTCGGCGCACGCCAGCGGCATGGCGTCGGGAATCTTGTCGGCCACGTCTTTTTTGATCGTGGTGGTCTGGCGCTCCGGCGTCTGCACCATGATGCCGCCTTCGCGCGCGCTGACGATGGCGCTCTTGCCGGTGAGCGCGCGCTGCTTGCGGTCGGCCTCGATGCTCTTCAGATAATCGACCCACTCGTATTCGCGGCGCATAGAGTGCAGCCACTCGCGCCCGCTGCTGACGCCGAGATAGCTGACGCAGCATTTGACCCGGGAATCGATGGCCGCCACGTAAACCGCGTTGCCGCCGCCGGTGCCGCCGGAGCCGAAAGTGGCGAGCCGATCCGGGTCGATGTCCGAGCGCGTCTCCAGATAGCTCAGCGCCGCGCGGATGTCCTCCGCCTGCCATTTCGGCATCACCCAGCCGCGCTGGTCGCCTTCGCTGTCGCCCCAGCCGCGATAGTCGAAGCAGAGACAGGCGTAGCCCGCGGCGCAGAGCTTCTCGAACATCATGATGTAATGCTTGGCGTCTTTGAGACCGAGAAATCCCGGCCCCTGAACAATGCCCGGATACGGTTTGCCCTGCTCGCCGTCCGGCAGATACAGCACGCCGGCGAGCTTGATGCCTTCGCTGTAGAAATTGACCTTTTCGGTACGCATAATAACTCCTGAAGAGTTCAATCACTCCGTTGCGTTCAAACGCGACGCTCCGTTCAAAGCGTTCAAGTCGTCTGATTCCGGTCCTCGGAACGTTTTGAACGACTTGAACGTCTGGAACGATTTGAACGCGTTTACGCCCTTACCGCCGGCAAAACTTCCTGGCCGAGCAAGTCGATCTGCTGATACCAGTCGGCGTAGCGAAAACGCAGATCGAAAACGATATGGTTGAGGCCGGCTTCTTCGTAGCGCTTGGTGTCGCGCGCCACGTCCGCCGGAGTGCCGGCCATCAGCAACCCTTCGATGTCCTCGACCGTGGAGAAGGTGCCGGACTTGGGTCTCACCCAGGTTTTCTTCGCAGGCTGGTTGCCTTCGTTGATGAGACCTTTGACGTTGACTTTGCTGAGCGCGTTGTCGCGATTCTTATCGAGGCTGGTGATGGGGATCGCGCCGGTGGTCACCATCGGGCGCCCGTTGGCTTTGCACTGCTCTTCGAGATATTTGACCATCTTGTTGAAAGTCGCCGTGGGGATGCGGCCGGGCATCCAGCCGTCGCAGTATTCAGCCGCGCGGCGCACCGACGCCGGCGTGCCGCCGCCGTACCAGATCGGAATCGGCTTCTTCGGCGTCGGTTTGAGCTCGACGTCTTTGAAATCGTAGTAGTCGTCCTTGTAGCTGACCTTCTCGCCCTTCCAGAAACGGCGGCAAAGCTCGGCGTTGATCTTCGCCATATTGGCGCGATCCTGCAAGGTGACCTTCTTGTAGCCCGCCGCTTCGAATTCATGGGGAAACGTCCCGAGCCCGAGACCCATGATCAGGTTCTCACACATGGTGCTCAGGCCCGCCATCGACTGCGCCAGATGAATCGGATGGCGATGAGAGATCACGGTGCCGGTGCCGAGAGTCAACTTCTTGCACACCGACGAAATCGCCGCCAGGATCAGCAAGCCTTCGATGTGCGTGTTGTCTTCGCCTTCCATGCCGTGGGGCTCGAAGACCAGATGATCGCGCACCCAGACCGAGTCGAAACCGTAGGCCTCGGCTCTTTTCGCTCCTTCGATGCAGAGCTCGGTGGAGGCATATTCACAAAAGTGAGGCAGCAGCAGACCGAATTTCAATTTTGTCGCCATGTTTTTCTCCTTTTTTTATCGAGGCCCGCTACAGGCCGCGTTCTTCCAACAGTCTGTCCAGATCCGCCAGGGCTTTGATCGAGTCGGACTTCTTCGCCCAGCCCACTGCGATCGCCAGCGCGTTGACCAGAGAAAAGGCCGGCGTCAGCGAATTGACCGTCGTGTGCAGGCCGCGCTTGGCGAACAGGCACACATCGGCGGCTCTGGCGATCGGCGAGCTGGGAAAATCGGTGATGCCGAGGATCGGCACGCCGATCTTCTTGCCGTGCTGCAGCGCGGTTTGAACTTCCCGCGGCACTTGCAGGAAGTCAATGGCGATCAGCACGTCCGCCGGCTCCATGAAGGCGAGCTGCTCCATCAGCGCAGTGCCGCCGGTCAGAAAAATCCAGTGAGCGTCTTTTTTCACCCGCACCAGGCGAAAATGCAAGAGATAGGCAAGCGCCATGGAAGCGTTGAGGCCGATCAGAAAAACCTTGCGCGCGCGGAGAATCAGCTCGGCGGCTTTTTGAAAATCGCTGAACGACGCCGCCTGCAAAGTCTCCTGCAACAGCTGAATGTCGCGCTGGATCAGCCTGGCGAGAATGTTTTCCTCGCCGCCCAGCGCGGCGAAGGTTTCTTCCATGCGATCGGCGGCGCGGAGCTTGCGGCGCATCTCCTTCTGCACGTCGCGCTTGAATTCGGGAAAGCCTTTGTAGCCCAAGCTCTTGGCAAAACGGACCACGGTCGCATTGCTCACGCCCACCGCCTGCGCCAGCTCGGTGACGTTGGAATGGAGCAGCGCGGTGCTGTCGTTTTGCAGATAATGGCCCAGGCGCTTTTGCGCGCCGTTCAGGCGATCGACCTTGGTCAGAATCTGTTTGATGGCGGGCATGAAACTTTTTTTTCCAATTATCTTAGTGAAATGTTTTTGTCAAGACAGCAGGTCCTTGGCCCGGCGCGCGAGGCGCCGGCCGGGCGCCATGCAGCGGAAAAAATCCGCCGCGAGCCGGCGCTTTGCCGCGCGCCGAGCGTTTGACAGTCCTTCGAATCGGGCGCTAATTTCCAGTTGAATCGAATGGAGGATCTCACCATGGCGGGACCGGTCAAGGAATTTGAAGTCCATCCCTACGTTCAGTTCATGACGGACAAGTACAGCGCTTATAAAAATTGGATCCGATCGGAAGGCGTGCCGATCATCGGCGGCGCCTTTGTGCAGGACGTGCGCACGGAAAAACTCGAATACTGGAAGCGCAAGGACTGCTTCGGCGCGATCTGCACCTTTTCCGACCAGATGGTGGCCGACGCCTACATCGCCGAGATCGCGCCGGGCAAAAGCATGAAAGCGCAGCGCCAGCTCTATGAAGAGATCATCACGGTCGCCGCCGGCCGCGGCGCCACTACGATCTGGTACGAAGGAACGCCGAAGCGGACTTTCGAGTGGGAACGGGGCAGCACCTTCGCGATTCCGCTCAATGCCTGGCACCAGCATCACAACGCCAGCGGCACCGATCCCTGCCGCTACTTCGCGCTCACCAGCCAGCCGGTCTCCTTCGAGCTTTTCCGCGACCCGGAGTTCATCTACAACACCAATTACATGTTCAAAGACCGCTTCGATCCGGGCGATCCGGAGTTCTTTTCAAAGGACGGCAAATATTTCACGGAATATTACGGCGGCATCCTGCATTCGAATTTCATTCCCGACATCCGCAAGATCAACCTGGTGCCGCGCGAGAAGCGCGGCAAGGGCACGCGCAACATGTACATTCACATGTCGGGCAGCGCCATGCTGGCGCACGTGTCGCAGTTTCCGGTGGGCCGCTACAAAAAGGCGCACCGCCACGGTCCCGGCGCGCACGTTTTTCTACTCGACTCCACCGGCTACACGCTGATGTGGAACGAAGGCGAGAAGCCGGAGAGATACGACTGGCACGAGGGCACCTGTATCTCGCCGCCGGCGGGCGCGTGGCACCAGCACTACAACACCGGCAATCAGCCCTGTAAATTCGTCGCGCTCCACGCCAACACCGCCGTGCAGAGTGAAGAGCGCGGCGTCGAGCAGCTCGAATTCGACGAGGTCGACGACTCGATGAAGCGCATGTACGCCGAGGAGTGCGCGAAAAACGGCGTGAAGGTCGATATGGATTGAAGCGGCGGACCGGCGCGAAATTGCTTTGCGTCAAGAAAATCGCCGGTGTTTTCGGAATTCAACGATTGATCACCGCGCCCATCAAAGGAGAGTTTCGTGTTAAGCAAAGAAGACAACGAATTCGCGTGTCGGGTCGGGCCGGGAACGCCCATGGGCGAGCTGTTCCGGCGCTTCTGGCTGCCGGCGCTGCTGCCCAGCGAATTGCCCCATGCGGATTGCCCGCCGGTGCGCCTGCGCCTGCTCGGCGAGGATCTGGTCGCCTTTCGCGACTCGAACAACAAAATCGGCGTCGTCGAAGCGCACTGCCCGCACCGCGGCGCCTCGCTTTACTTCGGGCGCAACGAGGAGTGCGGCATTCGCTGCGTCTATCATGGCTGGAAATTCGACGTCGCCGGCAACTGCGTCGACATGCCGTCCGAGCCTCCCGAAAGCAACTTCAAAGACAAGATTCACATCACGTCCTATCCGACGGCGCTTCACGGCGGCCTGATCTGGGTTTACATGGGGCCCGCACATCTGCGCGCGGAGTTGCCGCAACTGGAGTGGACGCGCGTCTCCGATAGCCACCGCTCGGTGTCGAAGTGGTTCCAGGAGACCAACTACCTCCAGGGCTACGAGGGCGACATCGACAGCTCCCACGCTTCGTTCCTGCACACCTACCTGAATCCGGCGGATTCCCCGAACGAGGGCACCACGATCGATCCCAGGTTGAAGAAGCGGGACGGGGCGCCCAGGATCGTCGTGAACGACACCGATTACGGCTTTCGCTACGGCGCCCGCCGCACGATCGGCGAGGGAACCTACAACTGGCGCGTGACCCAGGCGCTGCTGCCGACCTACAGCCTGATTCCGTTCATGCGCTTCCCGGCCGGCGGACGCGCGTGGATTCCGGTGGACGATCATCGCACCATGACTTTTTATATTTCCTACCACCCCGATCGGCCGCTCACCGACGAAGACCTCGCCATACGCCGCACCGGCCGCGCGTTTCCTCCCGAGCTGATCCCCGGCACGTTCATCCCGAAGCGCAACATGTCGAACGACTACGAGCTTGATCGCGAGATCCAGCGCACCGTGAGCTACACGGGCATCTGGGGAGTCAACGATCAGGATCGCGCGATTCAGGAAAGCATGGGGCCGATCTACGACCGCCGCAAGGAGCACCTCGGCACCAGCGACCTGGCGATCATCACGGCGCGCAAGCGTTTGCTGAATCTCGCCCGCGAGCTCCAGCAGGGCATCGAGCCCTTCCCGGCATCGCACGGCGACATCTATCGCGTGCGCGCCATGGACGTGAACACGCCGGCCGACAACTTCGACGCGATGATCGCGAGCCACGCGAACAGCTTGATCGCCAAGGTGTAGCCAACCTACCGTAGAGCGTCACGCTGCTGGGGTTTATCCAGATGGACTCACCACGAAGATCACGAAGAACACGAATGACCAGAAACTCCGAACTTCGTGATCTTCGTGTCCTCCGTGGTGAAAGATTCTTTCCAGGGCGAAATCCCTTCGAACGGTCGAGCGGAACAAAATCTGTCCTGGAATAGGCCACTTTATTTAGGAAGACACATCCCGTGCGCGACATGACACCGGATCCCTACCCGCCGTTCGACGGCGTCGAGCCCTACGGCACCGTCCGTTCGCTTGCGGACGAACGGGCGCACCGCAAGCGGATGTGCGCGCTCGGATACCGCATCTTCGGCGCGCTGCGCTGGGGTATGCTCGGCGACGGTCACATATCGGCCCGCGACCCCGTGCTTACCGACCATTTCTGGCTGCTCGACTGGGGTGTCCCCTTCGCCGAGGCGACGGTGCACCGGTTGGTGCTGGTCGGGCCCGGCGGCGAAGTGAAGAACGCCGACGGCAGCGCGACCGGCGCCGTCAACACCGCCGGCTACAATATCCACCATCCATTGCTCGCTGCTCGTCCCGATGTCGTGAGCGCAGCTCACACCCACACCGCCTTCGGCACGCCGTGGTCGGCCAACGTCGAGCCGTTCCGCGCGCTCAGTCAGGAGGCGTGCGCCTTTGTGTTCGATCAGGCGCTGTTCAACGACGAGGAAGTCGAGGTGCTTTCGATCGATGGCGGCCAACGCATCGCCGCCGCACTCGGCAACAAAAAATTCTGCATCCTGCGCAACCACGGCTTGCTCACCGTCGGCCGCTCGGTGGAGGAAGCGGTCGGGTGGTTCGTGATGGCCGAGCGGGTAGCCGAAGTCCACGTGAAAGCGCCCAACGCGCGGCCGATTTCCGACGAGGCCGCCGCGCTGGCGGCGTCGACACTGGCCCCGCATCCCACCGGATGGCGCATGTTTCAATGGCTCCAGCGCTCGCTCGTTCCCGATCGCTCGGTGGTCGATTGAACAACCGAGAGAGGCCGTGACGATGAAAAATCGCGCCGCTGAAATACACGCCGGTCTGAAACACCCGGTGATCGACGGTGACGGCCACTGGCTCGAACCGGTGCCGGTTTTTCTCGAGTACTTGTGTGAAGTGGGCGGCGCGCAATCGGTCGATCGGATGAGAGCGCAATGGCAGCGCACTCACACGTGGTACCGCTCGACCTGGCCGCAGCGCCAGCACGATCGTACCCGGCGCAGCAACTGGTGGGGCGTCACCAGTAAGACCCTCGACAAAGCCACTGCGCTGCTGCCGGCCTTGTTGAACGAACGACTGCCGGAGTTGGGCATCGACTTCGCGTTGATCTATCCGAGCCTCGGCCTCGCATTCCACGGCATCGCTCAGGACGATCTGCGCCGCGCCGCCGCCCGCGCCTACAATAAAATGACGGCCGACATGTTCGCGCCCTATGCCGCAAGATTTGCTCCGGTGGCGATTATTCCCATGCGCACGCCGGAGGAAGCGATCGAGGAGCTCGAATACGCCGTCGGTGGGCTCGGCTACCGGGCGATCATGCTCAAGGGCAATCAGGAGCGTCCGATCCCGAGCGCAGCGGAGGGCATCGATGCGAAGAAAGCCGCGTGGTACGTCGATACCGTCGCCCTCGATAGCCCGCTCGATTACGATCCGTTCTGGCGGCGCTGCGTCGATCTCGGCGTCGCCGTGACCCAACACTCGGGCGCCGCCCGCTGGCCGGATCGCAGTTCCATCAGCAACTTCACCTACAACCATATCGGCCACTTCGCCGCCTCGAATCACGCCTTCGCGAAGAGCGTTTTCCTGGGCGGTCTGGTGCGGCGCTACCCGATGCTAAATTTTGGTTTTATGGAAGGCGGCGTCAGCTGGGCCTGTCAGTTGTGCGCCGACCTGATCGAACACTGGGAAAAGCGCCGCCCCGCCGGGCTGCAAGATCCCCGCGCTACGAGCATCGCCGAGATGCATCGATTTATCGCCCAATACGGCGACGCGAAGCTGAAAGCCCATGCCGAGGCGATCATGAACAGCCTGGATTTTTTGCGGCCGGAATGCAGCGTCGAAGAGCTCGCGCGGCCGGAGTTTGTCGCCGACGATTTCGCCGCGGCGGGGATCGAATCGAAAGACGATATCCGGGCGGCCTTCTCCGGCAACTTTTACTTCGGCTGCGAGGCCGACGACCGAACGACCCTGTGGGCTTTCGACCCGCGCATGGGCTTTCGGCTGCGGCCGGTGTTCAGCTCCGACTTCACGCATTTCGACGTGCCTGACTTTGCGGAGGTCATGCCCGAAGCGTTTGAGATGGTTGAAAAAGGCTTCGTCACCGAACAGGATTTTCGCGAGTTCACGTTCACCAACGCCGCCCTGCTGCACACCCGCAACAACCCGCGCTTCTTCAAAGGTACCGTCGTCGAACAAGCGGTTGCCGACGAGTTGGGCCTGGGAAGAGCATCGCCCGCTGTGATCGCATAGATCACTTTGCTCTCAGTCTGTGCCGCGAAAAATCCGCAATGTCAAAATACAAGACCCGATCCCGTCTCTGTGCTCCGGTTCTCCGTGGGGATTCGCGCGGTTGACAGCGCGCGCGACGCGCCCCTAGTATCTGTGGGAAGTTCTCCGGAAGGGAGCCGCGCTCATGAAGATCCGGTCGTTGTGTTGCTTTCTCACGCTGGGGTTTGTTTGCGCTCTTTCCGCGACGCTCGGCGCGGCATCAGCGCCGCTGAAAGCGGTGATCACGCCGGCCAGCTTCAGCGATCGCGAGGGCATGCTCGTGGTCGCTCAGAAGCAAGGTTTTTTCCATAAACACAACGTGGACGCGCAATTGGTGTTGATGCCCAACGCACCGATCGCGCTCTCGGCCTTAGCGGGCGGCGACTCGCAGTTTTACTACGGCACCACGTCGGGCGCGAGTTTGGGAGCGGTGTTGAACGGGCTCGACGGCGTATTCGTCGCCGGGTTTGTCAAACGGCTGGTAGGCGCTTTTGCCGTCGGCCGCGACATCAAGACCCCCGCCGACTTGAAGGGTAAAAAAATCGGCGTAGCGAGCCTCAGCGGCGGCAACTGGATGTTCACGATGCTCGCGCTCGAGCATTGGGGCATCGACCCAAAACGGGACGGCGTCGTGTTCCGGGTCATAGGCGACACCGGCGCGCGCGTGCAAGCGATCGCCTCCGGGCTCATCGATGGATCGCTTCTGGGCTATACCCACGGCGCGATCCTCAAGCGCCAGGGCTATCCGATTCTCGCCGATGTGGCAGATCTGAATATTCCTTTTCAGGACAGCGGCCTCTTTACCCGCAAAAGCTTTATCGCAGAACACCCGCAAACCGTCGAGAACGTGCTTCGCGCCCTGCTCGACGCGATTTCGTTTATCCAGGAACCGGAAAACAAAACAGCCGTATTGAAGGATCTCGCGCAGTGGTTGCGGCTGCCGAACCCGGAGGATGTATTGGACGGCTACGATTTCATGCGGAGAATGTATACGAAACGGATCTATCCCAGCCCCGAAGCCATACGCAACAGCATTCGGGTGCTCACGCTAACCAATGAAAAATTCGCTCGCCTCAAGGCCGAAGATCTGGCGGACGATCGCTTTGCGAGAAAGTTCGAAAAGGAAGGGCTGTTTTGATGGTCGTCGTCGACGCGCCTAGATCCGGACGCGGCGATCGACCTAGATCGCGTGCGTCAGCGAAATTTCGTCAAGGATATCCCGTTGTCCGCAATGTCAAAGTACAAGACCTGACCCTGATTTTCCCGCTCCACCTGAATAACAACGCGTCCTGGAGCACGCACAGGCAGATGCCAGCGATCGACCTAATCTTGTGCGGTAGCGAAATTTCGTCAAGACACCCGTTGGCCGCAATGTCAAAATACAAGACTTGACCCTCATATTTCTGACCCTCATATTTCTCTGTATGCCTTTTCCCATCCAGCTTTTTCATTTGCTCATCGGGAATTCGACCCCGTCATACGGAGCATAAACGATAATGGCACAGCCGTCACGCTTTTGTCGGAGAATATCGTCTATATCCTCCGCCCAGTCATGCCAAACCACCAGGTACATCGTAGCTTTTTCCGCTCGTCCTATGTCTTCAGTCTTTGTGATCTCGCAAATATTTTTTCCATTGAATAGCTTAGAATCGATCAGAAGATTCTTGATGCTGCCGAGGTTGTCGCCTTTTGCGAAAACTGCGATCTTTCTTTTCGCGAGACCGTTACCAAGACGAAGAAGCGCTGGGAAGATACCTTTTAGCCATAATGAAAAACCCCATACTAATCCAAGGACAAGAATGATGGTTTCTATGGTTCCGACAACTGCAAGTATTTCGAGAAGTGTCTCCATCGAAACTCCGTACGGCAAATCGACCTTTAAAAGATTGGGGTATTTAATACTAGTGATTTGTCTTGAAAAACTTCCATGCGGGCGGGTTTAATAACCCCAAGACGTCTGCGCGGTGATCGAAAGGAGGGTCCATTGAGTCCTTATTATTGTGTTAGCCACTTCGCGTAGGCGTCGACATCGATCATCGGGACCGTTCCGCTGAACTGAAGCTGTGCGATGAGCTTGAACAGGAACGCAGTCGCGGGCTTGCCTTCGTTGACCATTTCGTACTTTCCGGCGGAGTGGAAGAAGTGGCCGTGTGAAGCGACGCACCCAACATCGAGGCGACCGTCGCCGACGTCCGTCATCAGAGCGCTTTCGAAGGAGGGGCCGAGCGCTGGCCTCCATTCACTTTCAAAGGTGAGAAGACCACCCAGGATCGGAATGAGCGGTTTAGGCGGGTAGACGCCCTTGGCGTAGGGTATGGGCAGGCTCGTCCGGTGCAGCCGTCGGACACTTGCGACCTTCTCCTGCGCATAAGCCACGAGCGCCGCATTGGCCGTCTGCTTGGCCTCGAAAACAGCGTAGACGCTTTCAGCAGGAATGATCGTCTGGCCTTGGTACTTAAATATGAAGGGCGAATATTGCCGGTCGAATACGACCACGTCGATCTGCTGGCTGAAGGCGCCGAAGCTGTCGACGATATGAGCCGTTGCGGCCTGATAACGCCTTGGGAGATAGGTCTCGAGGAGCTCGATCCACACACTCTCACTCGCGTCTCCCTTCGTACCGGGGTGCGCGAAGCTCCTGCGGACCGTGGCAAGCCGCTGCTGTATGTCATCGTGAAGGGAGGCGAGCAAGACTGGCAAGGACCAATCGGACATGTTGAACTCCTTTAAGTAAGTGTGCTCGTGACGGTTACGACAACGGAAACTTCGGCCCAAAGAGAGCGCGCCACGCCTTGAGCGCCTCGCCATTGCGCCCCTGGCGCGCGTGATTGATGGCCAGAGTAGCTTCGCGGCTCGCCGTCATCAGCAACTCACACGCACGCTTCTTCCGGGCCGCGTCCATGCCGTTGCTGACGGGCGGACCAAGCCCAGCCGGATCGGGCCATTCGTCGATGATGCGGTCGGCGAGCGTCGAGAACAGCCCCTGCAGCTCGTAGTCGAACCGGCCATGCCATCCCCCGTACAGGCACTCGAGGGCCATCACCTCGATAAGGAAGGACGGCTTGATCGGTTTATCTGTGCCGTGCTTCGGGTTGTTGTTCCAGTATTTGACCATGCGGACCAAACCTTTCCACTCGTTGGAGAACGCCTGATGCGCCGCAGTCGCCTTTGCCGCATGCGTCTCGGGGTTTGTCTTGATCCACTTACCGCTGTCATCGTCTGGAATCTCATAGTCGTCACCCGATGCGAAGGCGGGGACCACGTCCACGCTGATGATGCGATAGTCGGTGTTGTCCTCCGCGTCCGCCACGACGCCGAAATCCACATTGATCGACCGGCTCTGCTTGCGAACGGCCTTTTCGCCGTATTTGTCGACGAGCGCGTTGTAGAAATCATTCAGCACGACCGAGGGTGCCTTGTTACGGTAATGCTGCTCGCTCTCCTTGAGTACGAAGAAAATATCGATGTCCTTCAGCGGCTTCGTCTTTGTATGCCGCGCATAGGAGCCTGTCAGAAAGCTGCGCTCGATCTCGAACTTGGTTTCGAGATACTCACGCACTTCGGTGTGGCGCTGTATTGCGTTCTTCTGTTCGCGATCATTGAGCTCCAGCCGGCTCTTGAACTTGCGGAATGCCTCGTCGAGCGTGATCATGCGATCTTTCTCCAATAGGCGGCGCTGCCGCCCAGGCCGTTGTGTTCGATGGTTGAGCCGAGGCTGTGCCGCGTGAAGCCTTCGGTCGAGCGGTACTTGGCCGGACCCCAACCCGGCACATCCGGGCGGCCGGGCTTGTTGTGCATGAGCAGGCAGTAGGCGGCCTGGCTTGGCCAGAGGCCCGCCTTGCGGATGTGATACGTAATCTGCTCGGTGTCGGTCCAAAAGCTGCCATCGCCAGCGGCGCCATACACCACATCGATATCCCACCGGCCGACTAGCTTGTCCGTAACCGGGTCGAAGACTTCCAGCACCACCTTCTCAAGATGCCCAGAGGTAAGCCAGGTCTTGAGGGCTAGCATCTTACTATCCCAGTCCTGAACGAGATTCGTCGGATCGAGCCCGCTGAGACGAATGATGTCCTTGAAGCTCTTCAGGATGTTGTCGGCTACGTAGGTAACCGAATATGTGTAGGAGTAGACGGCAACGCTGGTCATGACCCGAAAAACCCCTTCGGATCAAAGGTCAGGCTGTGCGCATTACCGGCGGTCGTCTCCTCCTCTTTGGCGACGTCGTCATCGGGCCCGCGCGCGGTGATGCGGGTACTGTGCTTCTTCAAAGCGCCCTGGACCCACGCGAGATCGTCCTTCGCGCAGGGAAGCGAGACGCGCCAATCACCGTTAAGGGGATCGAAACCCAAAGGGTCTTCGTTTCCATCGGATCCCTCGATCGCATCGTCGTCATAGATGCAGTAGATCCGCGTGCGCGGACCGTTGCAGGTCACGACAACCGGGTGATCCTTTGGTGCCTGATCCGCGATCGTGCTGGCAGCTATGCCAGCGACCGCAAGAAGCTCGTTCCGCGCCGGGCCGTCCTTGCCCTGCGTCAGAAGACCGACGATGGCTGCCCAGGTCTCACTCGCGTCGCGCTTCGGAGAGCTCGCGAAAGTTCGGCTTGCGACCGTGCTCATGCCTTCTTGCCTCCCAGTTCACGGCTTGCCGTTGCCGCCTGCGCGGCGGCGAGCAGCTGCTCGATCGTCACTTTCTCGGGGTGCATCGCTGTCTCGGGGCTACTCGCGATCGCGTTGGCGACCATCTTGCGGATCGCGCGTCCGTCGAGACCAACGCATTCTCTGGCGCAGCGATCGAAATGCGACGCCGACACAAGCTTGCCGATTGCCGGAAACGTCTGTCCGAGACCCGTCAGGCAATCTCGTAGGATCGCGGCACATGCCTTGGCGTTCGGCAGCGGCACTGTCAGCACGAGGTCGCAGCGCGACGTGAAGGCGCCGTCGATCGCCTGTGGAAAGTTGCTGGTCGCGATGAACAGCAGTTGCGAGCTCTTCTCGGCCAGCATGTCAAGCTGCACGAGGACCGCATCGGTTGCACGATGGATGTCGACTGGATTTGCCTCCATGCTCATCTTGGCGCGGTCGGCCGCCAGCGTTTCGACTTCGTCGAGCAAAACTATGGTCGGTCCCCGTGTCGCTGCTTCCGTAATTGATTGCGAGAACAGTTCTGCGACCGCGCGTTGTGTCTTGCCCATCGACGAACTGGTCAGCGTATGCGGCTCGACTTCAACAAGCTGAAATCGTGCGCCTGCGAACGACTGCGCCGTCCGGTGCGCCGCGCCGCGCGCGAGCGAGGTCTTGCCAGTGCCTGGTGGGCCGACGAGGAGAATCACACCATGCAGCGGTAAGACGCTGCGATCCACCTTGCCCCGAAGCGCGAAGTTGAGCACCGACTGGGACAGGAGCTGAGACTTGATTTGCTCTTCGACGATGATTGAATCCCAAAGCTTTCCAAGACCTGGATCGGGGAGTGTCCTGATCCGGTGTACTCCCTTCGGGAGGCTAACCTCTTGCTGGTGTGCCAACATAATTGCCTTTCATAATCTCGTTAAGTCCAGGCGCTTAACGGCTCACAAAATTTTTTTTACCCTATGCGCTGGTACACAAACTCCATTCCACCCGTGTTTGCTGCGCTCTCGCGCCGGAGCAAAAATCCGTGTTCCCAGAGCTGCTTAAACTTCATGCTGGCATTGGCAATCGACATATTCTTCTTGGCCTGCGCGAATTCCGCCGCGCGTGCCTGGGGCCGCTCTAGCGCAAAGTGGAAGGCTTCGCGGCAGCCTTGGGTCGGCTGCGCGCCCAAGACACGCGCCGATTTACCCTGCCACAGCAACAGCGGCTGGTCCTTCTTAGCGGCGGCCGCATCGATGTTTTCGATCATGTCGTCATCCGTTAGATCTCTGAGGCATATCCCTTTTGCCCCGCGATAGCGCCGAGCGAGTTCCACGATCGTCTCGGAAGCAAACGATATGTCCACACGTCGCACATCTTTCATCGAAATCATGATTATCAGACTGCCCGCACTCGCCTCGACGGCGCGAAGCAAGCGCTGATACACGCCGCGCCCCTGCTCCCGGCCCCAGCCGTCGGGCCGATCCATAAAGTCTTGGAGCGCAAGCACACGCACGCCCTCGTTCATTGAAACCATTTAACCAGATCTGAGAGAAAGATCAAGCCCCTAGCCCAAAGCCGTAGCTGATGTGTGTTCCCCACAAAAGGGGCAGGCCTTCGTAGCAGTACGCCGTGTTTGGCCGGTAAGCGCCGCGGGAAGGTTGCAAGAAAACGCGTTGATTCGGAAGACGCACGTCGAGTGTGGCATCGAACTTGATCGCTTTCGCGGCACTGCCTTTCAAGCCGCAGCCTCGGTCGGGGCCATGACGAGAGAGACCTTGCCGAAACACCTCGACCAGTAGGTCAGTATCCGAGAGATGGGCATACCGCGGGTACTCGGTACTCAGGGCTGGCCGCAATGTTTGCATAATCCCGAGCCCGCTATCCGACACCGCGACGGAAAGCTTATTGCCCCCGGCGTAAACTTGAAGAGCCGCGTAGCCGTCAAGTTGCGTGTTGCTGTGGGCGAACACGTTGTCGATCAACTCGCAGAAGATCAGCCAAGCCGCTCCTTCAAGCTCTTTCGCGTCCGGCCGATTCTGGCACGAACGCATCAGCGCTTCCGTAAGGCGGTTTGGCAAGTCCTCATCACGGGCATCTTTGTTAATCCGCGCGATCTCCACGAGGGCCGCGTTCCCGCCGCGGTGCAACTCAGCCATGGAATAAGCCGGCCGTTCCGGAAAAACTTCGACTTCGTCGGCGAGGTGATCGAAGAAACCCATCCGGTTGAGGTACCCCATGGTGCCGGCTTCGCCTTCCTCGAAGTCAAGACGGACGCGCTTTGTCGAGGATGCGAGCTGATTCGCCAGCGACAGTAGACGGATCGCCGAATCGACCATGATCTTGCAACCCTCGGGAAACTCGAAGGCCACCTCATAGGTGTTCGGGTCGTGCGGACCGCAGGAGCGGCGCAGCGCCGTCTCGAATTTCGAGACACCAATCCACTGGCCGGGGAAGCGCACGGCGCAGTTCATGTGACGGATCCTTGCAGGAGCGACTCGGGGCGACCGCCACCACAACGAATCTGTAGCGGGCTTACGCTAAACGACTCCATGGTGAACGATTCGATCAAGCCTCACGCGTCCTCGCGCGACTGACCTGGCGCCCGACTACAGCCTGTCAAAAACGAGGATTTCATCCTCATACCGCGTCTGGCTGCCGCTGCCGAGTGTTCCCGTGTGTTTATTGGTGAGCGTTTTTCCATCAGCAGAGACGGTAATACGCCCTCCGGAGCTGACCCGACCCTCAGGGATGTATTCTTTCACGGTGCCCTCCGGCAGATTGTAATAGAGCTGGCGCAAGGTCTCGTGCTGAAAGGTGTTGCAGTCGATCCGTGTCCAGCGCATCTGACGCGGATCACCGCCTTTGGTGGGGTATGGCTTGCCGTCGAACTGCACCGACCACATCTCCCACCGTCCCGCCAGGCGTGGGTCACGGTCGTTGATGAACACTTCCGTGATTCCGTTCTCTCCAAACGGAGCGATGATCATGATGCGCGGTTCGATGACACCGTTGTTCCGGGTGATCGTGGATTTCTGAAGATTCAGCCGCCACGTCCCGATCAAAGGATTGCTGGCACATTGCAGGCCCTGCGCCGGAGCCGGTGTTGGGGCCAAGACGAAGCCGACAAGCAACATCGTGGCGACAGAAGCGCCGAAGAACCGAAAAATCCCTGAGCTCATCTTTTCCTCCCTGGTCGTCAATCTTCCACATCACGGCAGCAGGCTCCTGCTGTCCTCGATGCTTTTTCTCACCCTCGCAGGCAGCGCCTTCTCAGCGTTGCGCAAGTCGTAGGTCATTTGCAGGTTCGTCCAGAATTCCGCCGAGGTTTTGAAAAATGTTCCCAGGCGGATTGCCGTGTTCCCGGTGATACCTCTTTCATCTTTCAGAATCGCCGTGATCCGGTTGGGCGGCACCCCCGATCGCCTTCGCGAGCGCGTTTGCGGTCAAGCCGAGCGGCTTCAAGAACTCCTCGCTGAGAATTTCACCGGGCGGAACCGGTCGCATTCCGTTCTTCTTCATTTTCTTGCTCCTTAATGATCGTCCAATTAGCAAATTTTACGGTTTACGTAAAACATTCTCGTTGCCAACCAGGACGCTGCAATCGAGCATTCGCCCTGAATCTTTTTGTTCTGGAAAACCTGCTGTGATAGCTTGCTGGCTTCTTCGGGAGTTCACATGATGCGCAAATCTCTTTTCGGTGCGGCCGTCGCTATTCTCATATCGTTGTGCCCAGGTTCGTCAGCTCACGCCGCCGCGCCGGAGGAGCAGCTGATCGAAGCCGTGAAGGTCGCGCTCGGCAAAAACTTCAATAACGATTGGAGCGGGCTCGACGCGCTGCCGGGAATCAAATGGGCGCCGCTGCCGCCCCAGAGCCTGCAGAACTGTCTGCCGGACGGCGGCTGTTTCGCGCGCCAAGGCGCGGCCAGGTATGGCGATCATGGTATGAACGTGATCGCCAGCGGCGCGCGGACCTTTGTGACGAATATCTATTTCCGCAGCACCGCGAGGGCGCTGGGCGAGACCAACGTCCTCGACGCGCTGAAGCAGGCGGGGTTCGCGCCCGAGCTGGCGCGCTGTCCAGTGAAGGGCACGATCGGCGGGACGAACTGGTATCGGCTGCAGAGCGCGAGCGCCAATCCCGGCGTGCTCTCGGTACAATCCTCGTGCAACGGCAAGCCCTGCGAAGGCTTCCAGCTCACTCTCGGCGGCGATCTGCCGCAGCTGCAGCCGCGGCAGGTATCCATGTACTCGGAACGCTGTTCGGGCGCGCCGGAAGCGCGGCGCGCGGTTTCGACGTCGAGCCCGCAGGAGTTGATTGCCCAGAGTTTAACTGCGTTCATCCCGTCCGCATCGGGCGGCGTACCGGAGTGGCCTGCCATCACGAAGGTCCTGCCGGAGGCGAAATGGTTTGGCACCGAGCCGAAGCGCATGGATCTCACGTTCAAGCTCGATCTCAATCCCTACGGCATCACCGGCAGCGTCGCCTTGGCGCAGCGCCAGTTCAGCCTGATCGCCAGCGGCACACAAGCGCGACCGCAGACGGTCTACTTCGATGAAAACGGCTTGCACCCGCGCGGCGAAGACGTGCTTCGACTCTTGCGCGGCCAGGGGTTCGACGTGAGGCTCGCGCGCTGCGGGCCGGTCTACACGGAGTCGACGAACAACTGGTACGGCGTCACCGGCAACGCAACCAAGCCGGTCATGCTGCTGCAATCGATTCGGCTCGACGGCAAGCAACTGCAGGACGGCTACGCGATCCGCCTCGACAACTCTCTGCCGAAGCGCGATCCCCGCGACCGAGATCCCGGCGTGTCGGGATGCAAATGAGCCGACCTGATTGACGAGGTGTAACGACTTTGAAATTTTTTCTGGGCTGAGGATGAAAAGGCGCGCGTTATTTTAAATCGATTGGCTCTATAAATCAGTACGGCAGCCTCGTGCCGATGCCCTTTTCCACCGCGCTCCGGTAAATCGTGGTCGCCATGGCGATGTCCTGATTGACCAGACCGATGGCGCGGATGAAGATGCGCTCTTTGTCGGACTGCCGTCCCGGCTTTTTGCCTGAGAGCAATTCCGGCAGCTCGGCGTAGAGATCTTTTTCGCTCAGGACATTTTCCTTGAGCAGCCGCTGCATGTCGGATTTGTTCTTGCAGTGAAGCCAGCTGTCGACGACGAACTTGTCGCTGTTCTTGTAGACCTCGCTTTCCATCTCCTGGTTCTTGCCGATGGAGTAAACCGTGATTCCCGGGCCGAGCCAGCTCTCTTTTACAAACGGCGTCGAAGTGGTGGTCGCCGAGACCACGACATCGGCGCCTTTGAGCGCTTCTTCGGTCGACTCCACGGGACGGACGTTGAGCGAATATTCCTTGCCGATTTCTTTTGCGTAGCTCTCGCGCGACGCCGGCGTGCGCGAGGTGACGCGGATTTCTTTCAGCGCAAAAGCCTTGGCCATCACCGGCACGGCGGCGCGCGCGGTATCGCCGGCGCCGAGCATCGCCATGACGGCGGAATTCTTGCGCGCGAGCACGCGCATGGCCACCGTGGCCGCGGCGGCGGTGCGCACGGCGTGGCACCAGTCTTCGTCCATGATGGCGCGGATTTCGCCGCCTTCGCGGTCGCTGAGAATTAAAATTCTGCGCGGCCCGCGCGGCGGCCGGGACAGGTCGCGGCTGCCGCCGGCGGCTTTGATCGAGCGGATGCGAAAGCCGGCCACCGGCTCGGTGGCGAGCGCGCAGCCGGTGACCCACGACTGCCAGCCTTGTTCCGGCTTGATCGCGAGGTCTTCCGGCGTGGACCAGATCACCCGCCCTTCGCTGTGATCGCGCAGCGCCTGCTCGGTGATCTCGATGGCCCGGCCGAGGTCGAGGACTTTTTTGACCTCCGCATTGGACAGATAAAGAATACCTTCAGCAGCCATGATCACACCTTGATGCCATGGCGCCGCCTGAGCAAACCATCAGGCATCGAAAATACTCGGAATCGGGAATTGCTCCCGCCAAGGCGCAAAGACGCCAAGGTTACCGGGCAAGGACAAAACTCCTGCAAATGATTTTCACCTTCAATCTCCGAACTTTGCGTCCTTTGCGACTTTGCGGGAGATACTCCGAGTTTCATTTGCCGGTTTGCCGTGCTGTGTCCTGCGTGGTGAAAATTCTCTTTCACTCCTACTCCACCACGCTCAGGTCGCGCCGCCCGGTGGTCAGAAACTCCGGGCCCTTTTCCGTGATGAGCACGTCTTCTTCGAGATGCACCGCGCTTTTTTCCGAGCGCACTTTCGGCTCGATCGCGAGCACCATGCCCGGGCGATAGAGCTCGGTTTCCACTTCGTTGAGCGACGGCGGTTCGGCGCGCGCCATGCCGATGCCGTGGCCGATGCGCTTGGGACTGTCCACGGCCTGGTAGCCGCGCTTGAGCAGCTCGCGGTTGGCCACCCGCGACACCTCGGCGATGGGCGTGCCCGGTTGCATCGATTCGAAGCAGCGATCGATGACGTCGCAGGCGGTCTCGTGATCTTTTTTGTGTTCCTCGGTCGGCGGGCCGAAGATCGTCATGCGCGTGATGTCGCCGTAGTAGCCTTCGTAGCAGGCGCCGAAGTCGGCGATCATCCGATCGCCTTTGTTATAACGGCGGTCGTCGTAGCGGGTCGAGGAGTTAAGCATGAGAAAACCCGGATGGCGCGGGTGGGCGCCTTCCTCGATCATCGAAATATAGAGCCGATCGGCGATCTCGCGCCGGGTCATGCCGGGTTTCAACTGCGGCAGGCAGCGGTCGTAGGCCTTGACGGAAATCTCGCAGGCTTTGCGCATGAAGTCGATTTCCCGCGGGCTTTTGAGAATGCGCATTTCGGTCAGCGCCGCGGTGCCGTCCTTGATCTGCGCCCTGGGCAACGCTTCGGTGAGCCCGGAGAGATAATTCACCGGAATGCCCAGACGCTGATCGTCGCCGAGCTCGAAACCCAGTTTGGCTTCGCCGAGCCCCATTTCTTTAATCGCGGCGGCGATCATCTCCTGGGGAAAGGGCACGTCGGTGTAGGCGCGCACCTCGCCGACCCACGGCAGCGCCTTCGCTTTGGCCTTGTCGTTGCCGTAGACGAGCAGCAGCGGCTTGCCGGATTTCGGCAGGATGCAGATCTGCGGCCGCTGGATGTGATCGAGCTGGTAGCTGATCAGGCCGCTGAAGTACCAGTAATTATTTTTCTCCGACACGACCAGCGCGTCGAGACCGTCGCGCTCCATGAGCTTCTGCGCGCGGGCGTAACGGTCGAGATATTCCTGATCGGCAAACGGCGCTTCGGTGGCCATGCGTGTCTTCTCCCAGGGTTTTCGGCTTTTCGGTGGGATCATTTGCACCACGAAGACGCGAAGGACGCGAAGGGTTCGATAATTAATTTCCCGAGCTTCGTGCTCTTCGTGTCTTCGTGGTGAATCCCCGCTAGCTCGCCAGCGGTTTTCTGCCTTCCAATCTTTTGATTTTGCCGACGTAGTCCAGGGCTTCGGAGAGCTGAATCACGGTGGCGTATTTGGCGTTCATCTCGAAGAGATTGACCAGATGCGATGTGCGCGAGCGATCGAAGATGCATTCCTCGACCGGAAATACCGGATAACCGTAGGAATAGCCGTCGAGCACGGTGCCGCGCACGCAGCCGCAGGTGCTGGTGCCGGCGACGAGCAGGCAGTCGATGTTTTTGCGCACCAGATAGGTGATCAGATGGGTGCCGAAAAACGCGCTGGCGCGCGCCTTGCGCACGATGAATTCGTCGTCGCGCGGCTTGATCATGTCCGGGAACTCGACCGCGAGCTTTTCGAAGTCGGTCTTGTCGACGCCGCGTTTGGTGGCGTTGCCGAAGGCGGCTTTGAAGTCGGGATCGCTGGTCGAATAGATCACCGGGATCTCGGCGTCGCGGCAGGCGTGCAGCAGCTCTTTGATTTTCGGCAGCGCGTCCCACGCCACCTGGCCGCAGCTGGTGGGAAATTCATCGATGGCTTCGAGCACCGGCATCGGCCTGGTGCCGGTGAAGCCGGTGATCACGTCGATGATGAGCAACGCCGGATTGACGCCGAACTTGTCTTTGCCCTTGTAGCCGGCCTTCTCGTAAATTTTTCTTTCGTCCTCCGGGACGAACGCTTCCCACTCGCGCATGTGAATCCTCCTATCCTATCGGATGCCCAGGGCATCGTTGTGCAGTTTGGTGATCTCGCGCAGATTTTTATAATTGTCCGGCGTGACGACCCGGCGGCGAAAGCCTTCGAAAAGTTTCGGCGGGTCGGGCTTCACGTCTTTGCGCGGGCCGATACGGTGAAAGGTTTTCAAAAATTCCTGGCCGTCCTTCGAAAGCAAGTAGTCGATAAATAATTTCGCCGCATTCGGGTGCGACGCCTTGGCCGACAGCATGGCGACGTTCAGTTCCACCGCCACCGGCTCCAGCGGAATCCAGTCCACCGGCGCGCCGGTTTGCTTCATGCGCTCGATCACCTGGGAGTAGACGAACGTCATCGAGCGCTCGCCGACGCTGACGAAGTTGGCCCGGTTGGTGTTGCCGCGCAGAAACACCGGCTCCTGTTTGGCGAGACCCTTGAAATAATTGATCGCCTTTTCCTGGCCCCACTCCTGCGACAGCGCGACGAAGACGTCGTGATTTTCGATGTCGATGATGAATTTTTGTTTGTACTGGGGCTTGAGCAGATCGTCGTAGGTTTTCGGCAGATCGTTTTTCGCGATCACCTTGGTGTTGTAGCCGAGCACCAAAGTATTCAGATAAACCGTCGACCAGTAGCCTTTCGGATCATAAAGATCGTCGTACATGCTGGCGAACGCCGGCGATACATAAGGCGCGATCAGGTTGCGCTCGCGCATCGGCGTGAGCGACGGCGAAATCCCGAGCGCGACATCGAAGCGGCCCGCCCCGGCCTGGGCCTCGGTCATAATCCGGCTCACCATGGCGGTGCCGCCGAGGCGAATGAGGTCCGCCTTGATGAACGGATATTTCTTGTTGAAAGCATCCAGCAGCGGCTTGCTGTTCTGGATGTCCATGGTGGTGTAGTACACCAGCGCGCCTTCTTTTTTGGCGCCGTCGACGATGTTGGCCTCGGCGCCGAAGGCGAGGGACGCGCAGAGCTGAAAGAAGAATAAGACCAATAGGACTGAATAGGACATATGATTTGATCGCTAGGGCGAGAACAGTTTGTCGCCGCGTTTGGTCATGAACAAGTCCAGCGGCAGCTCGGTGCCGATGCCTTTCTCTCTGGCTTTTTCGTACATCTTGCGCGCCGTGGCGGCGAACTGGATGCCCATGCCGGTGTTGTTCTTGAAAAAAGTGATCTCCCGGTCGTTTTCCCGGCCGCGGCACTTGCCGTTGAGCAGCTCGCCGAGCTCGTGCAGATCTTCCGCCTTGACCAGGCCGCGCTCCAGGCGGTCGTGAAACTCCGCCTGCTTGTCGAGAAAAATCTGCGGCTTGTAGCCGACCACGATCAGGTCGGCTTTCTGGACTGCTTCGTCGTCGAGCTCCTTGCGCGGCAGAAAGCCGTCGCCGCCGACGATGCTGTTCAAATGCATGCCCGGTTCGACCCATTTTCCCTGGATCACCGGATCGACGGTGTTGGTGGCGGCGGTGACGATGTCGCTGCCTCGAATCGCCTGCTCGGCGGAATCGACCGCGACGACCTCGATGCCGGTTTCTTCGCTCATTTCCCTGGCGAAGCGCTCGCGATTCTTTCGGGTCGGGCTGTAGACTTTGACCTGAGCGAGCTTACGCACGACGGCGTGAGCGGTCACCTGGGTTTTGGCCTGCTCGCCGGAGCCGAGAAGCGCCATGACTTCAGAATCTTTGCGCGCGAGATATTTGCTCGCCACGGCGCTGGTGGCTCCGACCCGCAGGGTGGAAATGAAATGATCGTCCATCAGCGCCAGGATCTCGCAGGTGTCCATGTCGAAGAGCATCACCAGGCCGATGAAATCGCCGGGATAAACGCGCCGCTTGCTGCCGTCGACTTCGATCTGCCGCGAGAAGCTCGAGTCGATGCGCAGCGCCATGGATTTCACGCCCGGCACCAGCCCCATGATGTTGTTGAAATAATACTGGCCGCCCTCTTCTTTCCACGGCGTGCGCAGCCGCGCCCGCGGCGCATTCATCGCCTTGCCCTGCCCCAGCTCGATAAACGCCTGCTCGATGGCCTCGATTTCCTCGGACATCGGCAGCAGGTTTTCCATCTGATCGTTTTTCAGCACCAGTACCATGAGCTTTTCCTACAACGGCCGTCGCCTGCGAGTCAAAGCAAACTTCTTGCGGAAAAAAACAAAGGGCTGAGGAATTTTGCCTCAGCCCTTTGCGAATCGGTTGGTAATCGCCGGCTCGCGCTCAGCCCTTTTTCGCTTTGTACCAGTCGGCGTTGATCTGGATGAAATGTTTCCACTTCTCGGGGGTCGCCGCTTCCTCGAAAATCGCCTCCACCGGGCAGACAGGCTCGCAGGCGCCGCAGTCGATGCATTCTTCGGGATCGATGTAGAGCTGTTTCTCTTTTTCGAATTCCTCGGTCTCGTTTTTAGTCGGATGGATGCAATCGACCGGGCACACATCGACGCAGGCGGTGTCCTTGGTGTCTATGCACGGCTCGGCAATGATATAGGTCATCTCTTCCTCCTGAAATAGGACTCCAACCTACCTAGCAAATCGATTCCGGCAAGTCAATTAAAGCTGCCGCGGACGGCTTCGAGCTCGCCTTGACCGTGCGGCGGCGCGATGTTAGAGCCGTTGCCAGCGGGAAAAATCATGGCCATCGTCCGGCTTTTTTTGGCATTGCAACTCGGGATCGCGCTCCTCGGCGCCGCGCCGCTGTCTGCCGCGAGCGTCGAGGACGCCGTGAAAAGTTTGCGCAGCGCGAGCCCGGCGCAGCGCAAAACTCTGATCGAGGAAGGCGCGCGCAAGGAAGGCGAGCTCGTCTGGTACACGTCGATGGGCCTCACCGATTTTCCCAAGATCGTCGGCGCCTTCGAGAAAAGCGCGCCCTACGTGAAAGTCCGCACCAACCGCCTGGCGCAATCTTCGCTCATGCCCAAGATCGCCACCGAGGCGCGCGCCGGGCGTTTCGCGGTGGATGTGGTCGGCTCGGCGCCGGTGGAGATGTGGGAGCTCAAACAGGGCGGTTATTCGGCGCCCTACCTGTCGCCCGAGCTGAAAGCATTTCCGCCGGGCTCCTACGATCCGCAGGGCTTCTGGTCGTCCACCGAAGTGACGCCGCTCGTGCTCGCTTTCAATACGAATCTCGTGCCCGCCGCCGAGGCGCCGCGCAGCTATCAGGAGCTGCTCGCGCCCAGGTGGAAAGGCCGGATGAATTTCGGCAGCGACGAGTATTCCTGGTACTCGGTCATGCTCGACGGCATGGGCAAAGCGAAGGGCCTCGACTTCATGCGCGCCCTGGCGCGCCAGCAGCTGCACATTCCCGGCGGCAGCAGCATCATGCGCCTGCAGCTCATGCTCGCCGGCGAATCGGCGGTGGCGCTGGCGGCGCGCGGCCGGCGGGTCAGCGAATACAGGGAAAAAAGCGCGCCCCTCGACTACCGCCTGCTCGACCCCTACCCGGGCGAGCCCAACAGCGTCGCGCTGATGCGCCGGGCCGCGCATCCCTACGCGGCGCTGTTGTTCATCGACTGGATCCTGTCCGAAGAAGGGCAGACCGTGCTGGCGCAGCAGGTGCCGCGTCTGACTTTGCGCAAAGGCATCAAACAGATTCCCCGCCACCAGGATTTCTACAAGAAAGATTTCGTGTTCGTGAACCCGGCTTCGATCGGACCCAACCTCAACGAGCTGATCGCTTCCTATCAGCAGATCTTCGACGTGCGCTAGAGCGGATTCGCAACCGTTTCGGCGAAACGCTACTATGCAGCCATGCCGGTCGCAATCGCGCGCCGCGGCGCGGGGAAAAAATTTCGTGGCCGCAAGCTGGAAAAAATCGCCGCCGCCATCCTCGAATTGGTGGATCGCGCTGAAGCCGAATTGAGCCTGGTTTTGATCGGCAACCGCGAAATGCAAAAGCTCAACGCCGGCTATCGCAAGAAAGACTATCCGACCGACGTGCTGTCGTTTCCGGTGGAAGGCGCAGTGCCGGCCGAGGTTTCGCTTCTCGGCGAGGTGATCATCTCGGTGGAGAAAGCCGCCGAGCAGGCCCGGGAACGGGGCCGCACCCTGGAAAAGGAAATGGCCACCCTGCTGATCCACGGCATCGTCCATCTGCTCGGCTACGATCACGAGCGCTCCGCCAAAGACGCCCGCGCCATGAGCCGGGTGGAGAAAAGAATTCATCGCCGGCTTTGTGAGCGCGGCTTAATCAAGCTATAATCCCCTCCTCACGTTGAGCCCATTCGAGAAACCCCATGCTGGAAGAAACCACCGAACAACTGACCCATCTGGAAGAGCGGCTCGAGCTTTTGCGGAGGCGTCTTTGACGTCGAAGCCAAGCAGAAGCGCATCGCAGAACTGAACCAGATCACTTCCAAGCCCGACTTCTGGAACGACGCGGAAAAAGCCCAGGCGCTTTTTAAAGAACAATCCTCGCTCAAGTCCGTCATCGACGCCTGGAACAAGCACCGCGCCGATCTCGAGGAAGCGCGGTTTTTTCTCGACGTCGCCAGAGACGAAAAAAGCGAGGACGCGCTCTCCGAGGCGGCGACAAAAGTCGCCGTGGTCGGCAAGGAAATGGCCGAGACCGAGCTGAAGCAGCTCCTCGGCGGCCCCGACGACCGGCGCAACGCCATCGTCACGCTTCACCCCGGCGCCGGCGGCACCGAGGCCCAGGACTGGGCGGAAATCCTTTTGCGCATGTATCTGCGCTGGTGCGACCGGCGCGGCTATAAGAAAGAAATCCTCGACTATCAGCCCGGCGAAGAAGCCGGAGTCAAGAGCGTCACGTTCAACGTCACCGGCGATTACGCCTACGGTTATTTGAAAGCCGAGGCCGGCATTCACCGCCTGGTGCGCATCTCGCCCTTCGACGCCAACTCGCGGCGCCACACCTCGTTCGCTTCCGTCTTCGTTTATCCCGAGGTCGACGACGACATCAAAATCGAAATCAACGAAGCCGATCTGCGCGTCGATACGTATCGATCGAGCGGCGCCGGCGGGCAGCACGTCAACAAGACCGACTCCGCCGTCCGTCTGACGCATCTTCCCACCGGCATCGTGGTTGCCTGCCAGAACGAGCGCTCCCAGCACAAGAACCGCGCCATGGCGATGAAGATTTTGAAGTCGCGTCTCTACGAGCTCGAAGTCGAGAAGCAAAAAGAAAAAATGGAGAGCTACCACAAAACCAAAAAAGATATCGCCTGGGGCAGCCAGATCCGCTCCTACGTGCTTGCTCCCTACCGCATGGTCAAAGACCATCGGACCAACGTCGAGATCGGCAACGCCGACGCGGTGCTCGACGGCGATATCGATCCGTTCATCGAAGCCTATCTGATGCAGGCCGACGAGCCGGCGTAGGAAAGTAAAGGTTAAAGGGCAAAATTAAAAAACCGCGATGCCGTGTTTTGCCGAAAGAATTCGAGAGCGCGGCGTTACGCTGAGCCGGCGCGCGCTTGATACCCTGCAGGTCAATCTCGGCCGCCACTGCAACCTCGCGTGCATTCACTGCCACGTCGAATCGGGTCCCGCCCGCACGGAGAAAATGAGCCGCGAAAACGTCGACGCCGTTCTGCGCTTTCTCGCTCAAAGCGGAATTCCGACTCTGGACATCACCGGCGGCGCGCCGGAGCTGCACCCGGATTTCGCCCATCTGATCCAGGCGGCGCGCGGGCTCGGCCGCCACGTGATGGACCGCTGCAATCTCACCGTGATTTTCGAGCCGGGTATGGAAGGTCTGCCGGAGTTTTTCAAAGTCCACCAGGTCGAGCTGATTGCTTCGCTGCCCTGCTACTCTCGGGAGAACGTCGATCAGCAGCGCGGCAAGGGAACTTTCGACGCGAGCATTCGCGCTCTGCGTCTGTTGAACGAGATCGGCTACGGCCGCAGCGGCGATCTGATCCTGAACCTGGTCTACAATCCGGTCGGCCCGCATTTGCCGCCGCCGCAGGCCGAGCTCGAGCGCGACTACAAAAGAATTCTCGGCGCGCAGTTCGGCATCGTCTTTCACCGGCTTTATTGCCTGACCAACATGCCGATCACGCGCTACGCGACTCATCTGAAGCTGCGCGGCGAATACGAGGGCTACAAGAAACTTTTGGAGAGCAACTTCAACGCCGCCACTCTGGACCAGGTCATGTGCCGCGACCTGATCAGCATCGGCTGGGACGGCTCGGTGTACGACTGCGACTTCAACCAGATGCTCGATCTGCCGATCCGGGATCGCGCCGGGAACCGCCTTCACATCGCGACCTTGACTGCCGATCAGGCGCGCGGCCATGCGATCGAGACCGGCGATCATTGCTATGCCTGCACCGCCGGCAGCGGAAGCAGTTGCGGCGGCGCGCTGGTTTGACCGCGCCGCGCGGTTGCGGCCCCACCGGTCATTGCGTAGTGTCATTGGTGCAGGCAATCCTTCGCGCAGACACCGTGCATGAAAATCTCTAGGCTGGTGTTTTTCGCCGCGCTGGCGGCGGCCGCGGCGCTGGCTTTCTGGCTCCTGCCCGCGCGCCAGTGGTTCAGCGACTTTGAAACCTACGTGCACGCTCTCGGCGCGCTCGGACCGGCGGTTTATGCGCTGGCCTACGTCGCGCTGACGCTCCTGCTGTTTCCCGCCAGCCTCGTGACGGTGGGCGCGGGCACGTTGTTCGGTCTTCAGACCGGCTTGTTCGTCGTTCTGGTCGGCGCCAATCTCGGCGCCCTGTGCTCTTTTCTCCTGGCGCGCACGTTTCTGCGCCGGCGCGTCACCCGCTGGACAGAAGCCAATCCCCGCTTTCGTTTTCTCGACGAAGCGATCGGCCGCCAGGGCTTCAAAATGGTTTTGCTGTGCCGGTTGAGCCCGATCTTTCCGTTCATTCTGCTCAACTATTTTCTCGGCCTCACCGCGGTGCGCGCGGCTGCCTATGTGCTGGCGAATCTGCTCGGCATGCTGCCGGCGATGTTTCTGCTGGTCTACATCGGCGCGACCGCGCGCGACGCGCTCGAAGCGCAGCCGGTCGCCGCCGCGGATATCTATCAGCAGGCCCTGAAGTACATCGGTCTGGCGGCGACCGTCGCGATCGTCGCCGTGGTCACGCGCCTGGCGCGCAGAGCGCTGCGCCAAGCCGAGCAGGCGCAGGACAATGGCAGGCGCGCGGCCAGGCCGAAGATGGAAGAGAACGGCGAGACGACGCCTTTCGAAAGGATGCTGTCGCTCGAAGATCCCGAGGACCGGCGGCTGCTCGAGAATTGCCGTCCGGCGCGCTGGATCAATCCGGACCCGGCGAAAAAATACAACCTGGTCGTCCTCGGCGCCGGCACCGCCGGCCTGGTGAGCGCCGCCGGCGCCGCCGCTCTCGGCGCGAAGGTCGCGCTCATCGAGCGCAATCTGCTCGGCGGCGATTGCTTGAACGTCGGCTGCGTGCCGTCCAAGGCGCTGCTCCGCGCCGCGCGCGCGGCGCGCGAGGTGCGGAGCGCGGCCGAGTTCGGCGCCGGCGCCTCGGCAATCGCGGTCGACTTCGCCGCGGTCATGGAGCGCCTGCGCCGCCTGCGCGCCGACTTGAGCGCGCACGATTCGGCGGCGCGCTTCGCCGCCCTCGGCGTCGATGTGTTCATCGGCGCCGGGCGCTTCACCGATCCCCAAGCCGTCGCCGTCGACGGCCGGCAGTTGAGATTCGATCGCGCCGTGATCGCCGCCGGCGCCCGCCCGGCGGTTCCGCCGATCGCGGGCCTGCGCGCTGCCGGCTTTTACACCAACGAAACGATTTTTACCCTGGCCGAGCGGCCGCGCCGTCTGGCGGTCATCGGCGCCGGGCCGCTCGGCTGCGAGCTGGCGCAAGGTTTTCAGCTTCTCGGCAGCGAGGTGACGCTCCTCACCGACGGCGATGAAATTCTCCCCGGGGAAGACCGCGACGCGGCGGCGGCGGTGCGCCGGCGGATGGAGAAAGACGGCGTGAGGATCGTGAGCGGCGCGATTCTCGAGGGCGCGCAAATCCAAGACGGCGCGCGGGTTCTCGTCGGCGCCGCCGCCGGTCAGCCCTTCGCGATCGCGAGCGACGCCGTGCTCGTCGCCGTCGGGCGCGCGCCCAACGTGGAAAATCTCGGCCTCGAGGCCGCGGGCATTCGTTACTCGGCAAACGGCATCGACGTCGATGAGCGCCTGCGCACGTCCAATCCGCGCGTGTTCGCCGCCGGCGACATCTGCTCGCGTTTCAAGTTCACCCACGCCGCCGACGCCATGGCGCGCATCGTGATCGCCAACGCGCTTTTCTTCGCCCGCCGCAAAGCGGCCGATCTGGTGATTCCGTGGTGCACCTACACCGACCCGGAAATCGCCCACGTCGGCTTCTATGAAAAGGACGCGCGCGCCGCCGGCTTCGACGTGGCGACCATCACGCAGGCGCTGGACGGCGTCGATCGCGCCGTGCTCGACGGCGAGACCGATGGTTTCGCGCGGGTTCACTACGATAGGAAATCCGGCAGAATTCTCGGCGGCACGATCGTCGCGCGCCGTGCCGGCGAGATGCTCGGCGAGCTGACCCTGGCGCTCACCGCGCGGCAGAAGATCGGCGCGCTGTCGGCGGCGATCCATGCGTATCCGACCCAGGCCGAGGCGCTCGGCAAGATCGGCGATGCCTACATGAAAACAAAATTGACGCCGGCGTTGAGAAAGATTTTTGAAAAATGGCTGGCCTGGCGGCGTTAGAAAACGAGGAGTGAGGCCGTGAGGATAGAGAGGACTTTGATGCGGAGTCGGCGGCTTGTTGCGATTAACCTTCTTGTGCTCGCAGTCGCGGCGGGCGCAGCGCGCGCGGCTTCGAAGGCCGAGCTCTGGGCGCGCTGGCAGCAGCAGGACGCGGCGAGCGCGCAGAAAATCGATCACGGCGCCTGGGACGCTTTTCTTAAAAAATTCGTCGCCGCGCCGCATCCCTCGGGGATCCATCGGGTGCGCTATCAGGCGGTCGGTCCGGCCGATTTCAAAGCTCTGCAGGATTATCTTGGCGCGCTGCAGGCGGTGGCGATCTCCCGCTACTCGCGCAGCGAGCAGAAGGCCTTCTGGATCAACCTCTACAATGCGCTGACCGTGGATCTGGTCCTTTCGCGCTTCCCCGTGGCCTCGATTCGCGACATCAATATTTCGCCCGGCATCGCCGTGCGCGGGCCGTGGGGCGCGAAGCTCTTCACCGTCGAAAACGAAAAGCTCTCCCTCGACGACATCGAGCACCGCATCCTGCGGCCGATCTGGAAGGACAGCCGCATCCACTACGCGCTCAGCTGGGCGACCCTCGGCGGTCCCAATTTGCAGCCCCTCGCCTTCAGCGCCGAAAACAGCGAAGGGCTGCTCGAAAAAGCCGCGCGCGAGTTCATCAATCATCCGCGCGGCGTGTCGATCCAGAAAGGACGCCTGCAGGTGTCGAGCCTCTACGTCTGGTTTCAGGAAGATTTCGGCGCCAGCGCCGACGGGCTGATGGATCACTGGCAGGAATTCGCCGATCCGCCGCTCGCCGAAGCGCTGGGCAAATACAGCGGCGGTCTGGCGCACGATTACGACTGGCGGTTGAACGCGGCGGAGAAATGACCCGGGGCGGCCGCCGATCGCCCGGCAAATTCGGCACCCGCGCGCAATCGCGAAACCATGGCGGCGATGAAGGTATCGGTCATCGTTCCGGTTTTAAACGAGGAAAAATCCCTCGGCGCAACCTTGCGAGCGCTGCTGGCGCTCCGGCCCTACGAGATCATCGTCGTCGACGGCGGCAGCACCGACCGCACGGCGGACATCTGCCGCGGCCTCGGCATCGAAATCGCTCCCGCGGCGCGCGGCCGCGCGCGCCAGATGAATTTCGGCGCAGCGCAGGCGCGCGGTGAAGCGCTGCTTTTTTTGCACGCCGACACCCGATTGCCGGCATCCGCGCTCGGCGACATCGCCGCGGCGCTCGCCGATCCGCGCTGCGCCGGCGGGCGCTTCGATATCGAGCTTGACGGCAATCACTGGATGCTCAGGATTATTGCGACGCTGATCAACCGGCGCTCCCGCGCCACCGGAGTCGCCACCGGCGATCAGGCGATCTTCGTCCGGCGCGAAATCTTCGAGCGCCTGGGCGGATTCCAGGACATCCCGTTGATGGAGGACATCGCCTTTTGCCGCGCGCTCAAGCGCGCCGGCCGCATCGCCTGCCTGCGAAGCCGCGCCGTCACTTCGGCGCGGCGCTGGGAAAGCGACGGCGTCTGGCGCACGATTTTCAAGATGTGGATCCTCAAGGCCGGCTATCTCGCCGGCGTCTCGCCGGCGCGGCTGAAAAAATTTTATGCCGACACGCGCTAACGCGCTGGCGGTCATGGCCAAAGCGCCGATCGCCGGCGCGGTCAAGACCCGCCTCGTGCCCTTTTTAACCGCCGCGCAGGCAGCCGAGCTGGCGCGCGCGCTGCTGCTCGATCAGCTCGAGCATCTGTGCGCGCTCGATGACGCCGATCTTTATCTGGCGTTCAGCCCGCCGGGCGAAGCAGCGCTGATGCGCCGCCTGGCGCCGCCGCGCTTCGAAATTTTTCCCCAGAGCCAAGGCGATCTCGGCGCGCGCATGGAAAATATTTTCGCGCGCCTTTTTGCTCGGGGCTATGAAGCGGCGCTGCTGATCGGCGCCGATCTCGCGCCGGTGCCGTTGGAATACTTCGCGCGCGCGTTTGATTATCTGAACGCCGGCGCGCCGCGCGCGGTGTTGGGACCGAGCCGCGACGGCGGCTATTATCTGGTCGGCCTCAACGGTCCCCAGCCGGCGCTGTTCGAGAACATGACCTGGAGCCACGATCAGGTGCTGGCGCAAACGTTGGCGAAATTGGCCGCCGTCCGCATCCCGGTCTTACAGCTGCCGCCCTGGTTCGACATCGACACGCCCGCTGATCTGACCCGGCTTCGCGCCGCCCTCGATTCGTCGCTGCACGGAACCGCGGCGCATACCTCGCAAATTCTTAGCGCGCTGAAATTGCCGGGCCCTTCGCGGCGCTGAGCGCCGCGCGCCATCGCTCAAAGCGGCTTGGGCGTCATGCTCTCTTGCCATAAATGCTGCGCGGAGTAGAAAGTTTCCATGGGAACCGATGCGCCGACCGAGCGGCGTTTCTCTGCAACATCCGGCCCCGTCCATCCTGAAGCAAAAATTACGCAGCGCCTCCCGGAAACCCAGTTGGCGCGATTGGGAGTGATTGTCGAGAAGTCTCCGGACTTCGTCAGCATCGCGGGTCTGGACTTGGGCGCGCTGTACGTCAATGCCGCGGGTCAAAGACTGGTCGGCTTGAACGGCATGGAAGAAGCAAGGGCGGCGCAACCCATCGATTATTTTTTTCCCGCGGATCGCGCGTTCGTCGAGCAGGTTGTCACGCCCGCCGTGATGAAAAATGGCTCCTGGTCAGGGGAGATTCGCCTGCGCCATTTCAAAACCGGCGAGGCCATTCCGGTGATCTACAACTGCTTTCGGATCGACGGCGCGGAGCCGGGAGAGCCGATGAACTTTGCCGCGGTGGCGCGCGATCTCACGGAGCGCAAACGCCTCGAACACGAGCTGGAGCGCGAGCGCGATCGCCTGCGCCTGCTGCTCGCTCTCAACAACCGGGTGGTTTCGAATCTGGATTTGCGCGGGCTTCTGCGCGCGCTCGCGGCGAGCGTGCGGCGCGTTATGGAATGCGACGCGGTGAGCGTGATTTTGCCGGCCTCGCAGAAAAACAAGCTGCGCATTTTCGCCTTGGACTTTCCCAGGGGTCGGGGGTTCATGCAGGAAGAAATTTTGCTGCCCGCCGACGCCCTCGGCAGCGTCTTTCGCACCGGCAGGCCGTGGGTCGGAAACCTCGGTGGCGACACCGGCTTCGTCCCCCTCGCCGAGGCGTTGGCGGAGGGCCTTCAGTCCGTATGCTTCATGCCGCTTCTCTCCGGCAAGCGCGTGCTCGGAACTTTGAATCTCGGCAGGACGGGCGCCTCGGCCTTTACCCCGCAGGACGTGGAATTCCTCACCCAGATCGCGCGCCAGGCGGCGATCGCCGTGGACAACGCACTGGCGCACCAGAAGGTGACGCAATCGCGCGACCTGTTGGAAAAGCAAACGTCTTACCTGCAGGAGGAAATTCGCACCGAGCATGATTTTCACGAGATCATCGGCAAGAGCGGCGTTCTCAAGCGCGCCTTGAAACAGGTCGAGACCGTTGCGCCCACCGACACGGCCGTGCTTATCACCGGCGAGACCGGCACGGGCAAAGAGCTCTTCGCGCGGGCGCTCCATGATCTCAGCGCGCGGCGGGACAAGACCTTCGTCAAAGTCAACTGCGCGGCGATTCCTCTGGGACTCCTGGAAAGCGAATTGTTCGGCCACGAAAAAGGCGCGTTTACCGGCGCCCTCGCGCGCCGGGTCGGACGCTTCGAGCTGGCGCACCAGGGAACCCTGTTTCTCGACGAAGTCGGCGACATCCCGCCGGAGCTTCAGCCCAAGCTGCTGCGCGTGCTGCAGGAACAGGAGTTTGAACGGCTCGGCAGCTCGCGGACGATTCATACCGACGCGCGGGTGATCGCCGCCACCAGCCGCGATCTCAAACGCATGGCCGCGGAGAACCGGTTTCGCAGCGACCTGTTCTACCGCCTGAACATTTTTCCGATTGCCGTCCCGCCTTTGCGCCAGCGCCCCGAAGACATTCCCCTGCTGATCGAGCATTTTCTGGCGAAGTACAGCCAGCGCATGGGCAAAAAAATCGACGTCGTTCCCAGGGAGGCGATGGCGGCGATGACCCGCTATAGCTGGCCGGGCAATGTGCGCGAGCTGCAGAACTTCATCGAGCGCGCGGTGATTCTGACTTCGGCAAACGCGCTCCATGCGCCGCTGGCCGAGCTTCAGTATTCGATCGCCGCGGCCGGCGAAACCCTGGAGCGCACCGAGCGCGAGCATATCCTTAAAACTCTCGAACAAACCCGATGGGTCATCGGCGGGCCCAACGGCGCCGCCGCCAGACTCGGCCTCAAACGCACAACGTTGCTCTACAAGCTCGCCAAGCTCGGCATCCCGCGCAAAAAAGTTTGATCCCGTCGGATCTCCGGCACAGATTCCGCGCGCCATCGTACGGTAACAGCCTTTGCATCCTGACCGCTGAGCTTTCGCCGGCGTGTCGGTATTTAGACACAGTGTCGAATTTTGAGCTTAGCCGCCGCTGCGCCTTTCGATTACATTGCCGATGCAATCTGTTCGGGATTCACTGCCTATTGCCACAACACGCCCGGCGCGGCGTTCGCGGCACAGGGGTTGCTGACCTGATAGATCGTGCTCGGCTCACCGTCGATCATTAGAAGAGGCTTTTCTCCCTCCGGCGTGCCGCGGAATTTACTTCCTGCGGTGGCTTTCGCCGCGCTGCTCGCGGGATGCACTGTGGGACCGGACTACAGCCGGCCCAAGATCGCGGTTCCGCCGGGCTGGCGCAGCGCCGAGGCAACGCATGATTCGCTGGCAAATCTCGGCTGGTGGCAGCTCTTCAAAGATCCGACGCTGCAGCGCCTGATTCGCGCCGCGCTGCAAAACAACTATGACTTGCAGCTTGCGGTCGCGCGGGTGTCGGAGGCGCGCGCGCTGTTGGGCGCCGCCCGTTCCGCGCAATTTCCCCAGCTGGATGCCGGAGCAAGTTACAAAAACCAGCGGCTTTCCGAGACGAGCTTTCCGCCGGTGGGCAAGCTCGGCGTCAATCCGGATATGGATGTTTATCGAACCCAGCTCGATCTGTCCTTCGAAATCGATCTCTGGGGCCGTCTGCGCCGCGCCACCGAGGCGGCGCGCGCCGAGCTTCTGGCAAGCGAGGAATTCCAGAGCACCGTGACGATGACGCTGGTGAGCGACGTCGCGCAGGCTTACTTCGAGCTGCTCGAGCTTGACCGCGAGGCGGCAATCGATCGGCGCACGCTGGCATCGCGGCGCGCATCGCTGGACCTCGTGCGCCACCGCTTCGACGACGGTCTCGCGTCCAATCTCGACGTCAAGCGCGCGGAAGAAGCGCTGGCGGCGGCGGCCGCCGCCGTGCCCGACCTCGAACGGCGCATCGGCCAGGCCGAGAATCGGCTGAGCATTTTGCTCGGTCAAAATCCCGGGCCGATTGCGCGCGGCGAATCGCTCGACGACCCGGCGATGCCGCCGGACGTTCCGGCCGGTCTTCCCTCCGCGCTTTTGGAGCGGCGTCCGGACGTGCGCGCCGCCGAGCAACAACTGGTGGCGGCGAATGCTCGCATCGGCGCGGCGAAGGCGGAGTTTTTCCCGCAGATCTCGCTCACCGGCGCGTTCGGCACCGAGAGCGTTTCGCTCTCGGATTTTTTCACCGGCCCGTCGCGCGCCTGGCAAATCGGACCGACCGTCACCCTGCCGATTTTCAACGCCGGGCGTCTGAGCAGCAATCTCCATGCTACCGAAGCGCGCGAAGAACAGGCGCTGATTCGCTACCGCCAGTCGATCCAGCAGGCCTTCAAAGAGGTCGAAGACGCGCTGATTTTTCACGGCAAGGCGCGCGAGATCCGCGTGGAAGACGAGCGCCGGGTGAGCGCCGCGCGCCAGGCCCTGGCGCTCGCCAATCTGCGCTACGGCAACGGCATTTCCTCTTACCTCGACGTGCTCGACGCGCAGCGCCAGCTGCTTTCAGCCGAGACCGATTTGGCGCAGGTCACCCGGGACCAGCTCGTTTCGGTCGTGCAGCTGTACAAGGCCCTGGGCGGGGGCTGGGAAAACCAGCCGGGCAGTGGAAAGAAAGGTCAGCCATGAGCGAGCTCATCGAAGAAACAACGCAGGAAGCCCGCGGTCCCATCGTTGACCGGCCGGGTGACGGCAATGAAGCCGAGGAAGAATCTTCGCCGGCCGCGCCGCCGGCGGGATCGCGCCGCTGGCTCAGGGTGGCGATCGGCGCGGTGATTCTGGCGATCCTCGCCGCGGTCGCGATTCACTACTATCTCTATGCCCTCGCCCACGAATCCACCGACGATGCCTTCATCGAGGGGCATATCATTCCGATCAGCGCAAAAGTCCCCAGCTACGTGAGCCGCCTTCACATCGACGACAACGTTCACGTCAAGCAAGGCGACCTGCTCGTGGAGCTGGATGCGCGCGATTTCGAGGCGCGGCTCGCGCGCGCCAGCGCCAATCTGGCGGCGGCGCGGGCGCGCCATCGAAGCAGCGAGGTCAACGTAAAACTGGTCGATACCACCTCCGGCGCCGGCGTCGACCTGGCCCAATCGGGTCTGCAGGCGGCCGAGCGCCAGATCGACGGAGCGCGCAGCCGTATGGAGCAGGCACGAGCCCAGGTCGCCGCCGCCCAGGCCGAAGCCACCCGAGCGAGCGAAGACGCGCAGCGCTACGAGCGGCTGCTGCAATACCATGCGGTGTCGCGCCAGGAACGGGACAACGCCGTGGCGGCCGATCGCGCGGCCGCGGCGAATCTCGAGGCCGCGCAGCAGGCGCAGCAGGCCGCGGGCGACAATCTGCGCCGGGCCCAGTCCCAGCTCGGCGAAGCGAAGGCGCGCCTCGCCAGCGCCAGGTCGGCGCCGAGCCAGGTCGCTTTCAGCAAGGCTCAGGTGGACACGACGGCGGCCGAGATCGCGCAAGCGGAAGCCGAAGCGCGCCAGGCGGAGCTCAATCTTTCCTACACTAAAATTTACGCCCCGGAGAGCGGCAAGGTCACGCGCAAGGCAGTGGAGCCGGGCGCCTACGTGCAGGTCGGACAAACCCTTTTCTCGATCGTGCCGGACCGGCTGTGGGTGCTCGCCAACTTCAAAGAAACGCAGCTTCGCTACATGCGACCCGGACAACCGGTAAGCATCGAAGTCGATGCCTATCCCGACAAAGCTTTCAAAGGTCATGTCGACAGCATCCAGGCGGGCTCCGGCGCGCGTTTCAGCCTGCTGCCGCCTGAAAACGCGACCGGCAATTATGTGAAAATCGTCCAGCGGGTGCCGGTAAAAATCTTGTTCGACGAGCCGCCGGATCCCGCCCACCCGCTGGGCCCGGGCATGTCCGTGGAGCCGGTGGTCAAAGTTCGCTGATGGATCCACTGCGGTAGCAGAGATGGCCAGCAGCACGAACAAATCGGCCGGGATGGAACCGAAAGCGGGAGCCGGCGCGACCTCATCAGCGGGTAAACCGCCATGGCGGCCGCAATACAACCCGTGGTTGATCGGGAGCGCGGTTTCGCTCGCTGCGTTCATGGAAGTTCTGGACACGAGCATCGCCAACGTCGCGCTGCCGTACATGGCCGGCAGCCTCGGCGCCAGCAACGACGAGAGCACCTGGGTGCTCACCTCCTATCTGGTGTCCAACGCCATCGTTTTGCCGATCAGCGGCTGGCTCGCCAACATCATCGGCCGCAAGCGCTTTTTCATGACGTGCATTTTTCTATTCACCGCCAGCTCGCTTTTTTGCGGCGTGGCGCCGACGCTTCCCATGCTGCTTCTGGCGCGCATCGCCCAGGGCGCCGGCGGCGGCGGACTGCAGCCGATGGCGCAGGCGATTCTCGCCGACATTTTTCCGCCCGAGAAGCGCGGGCTCGCCTTTGCGCTTTATGGAATTACCGCCGTCACGGCGCCGACCATCGGACCGACTCTCGGCGGCTGGATCACCGACAACTACTCCTGGCGCTGGATCTTCTTCATCAATTTGCCCGTCGGGCTTCTGGCCCTCGGCCTCGTGCTCAAACTCGTCGAAGAACCGCCGTACCTGATGCGAAAGGGTGCCCGCGCGCGGCTGGATTATATCGGCATCGCGCTGCTGGTTCTGGGCATCGGCGCGCTGCAAATCCTGCTCGACAAGGGCCAGGAGGACGATTGGTTCGGATCGTATTTCATCACGGCGCTCGCCGTGGTGGCAGCGCTGTGTCTGGTCGGCCTGGTGATCTGGGAATGGTTTCACAAGGAACCGATCATCGAAATGCGCCTGTTCGCCAATTTCAATTTCCTCGGCGCCAACCTGATGATGTTCGCCTTCGGCGTGATGCTGTTCAGCAGCCTGGTGATGATGCCGCTGTTTCTTCAGACCCTGACCGGCTACACCGCCGAGCTGGCGGGCCTGGCGATCTCGGCGGGCGGCCTCGTCATCCTGGCGGAAATGCCGGTCGTCGGCCAGCTCACCCAGCGGCTTCAGGTCCGCTACATCGTCGCCGCCGGCTGGCTCGCCCTGCTCATCGGCATGAGCTTCTCGGCGTACAATTTGAACTTGCTGCTGAGTTTCAGTTTTGCCACCTGGATGCGCATCACGCAGGTAATCGGCATCGGTTTGCTGTTCGTGCCGATCACGCTGGCCGCCTATATCGGCATGCCGCCGGAGAAAAGCGGCAACGTCGCCGGCATGGTGAACTTCATGCGCAACATCGGCGCCAGCGTGGGAACGTCCATGGTGGCCACCCTGATCGCCCGGCGCGCGCAATTTCATCAGGTGCATCTGGTGTCCCAGCTGGCCGCGGACAACCCCATTTTCGAAGAACGCATCAGAACGCTCACGGTGCATCTGTCGGCCTCGGGCCTGGGCGACTATCAGGCGCAGCAGCAAGCCTACGCACGGGTCTATCGCGCCATGCAGCAGCAGGCGCAAACTCTGGCTTACGTCGATACCTTCTGGATCCTGGCGGCAATCGCCGCGCTCATGTTCGTTGCTTCTTTCGTCTTGAAGAAAAACGATCCGCACGCGGGCGGAGAGATCGCCGTCGGCTAGCCAGCCGGAGGTTTGGCAGGGAATGATTCGAGTCATCACGGTAGAGCGCGAGTACGGATGCGGCGGGACTTTGATCGCGCAGCGGCTCGCCGCGCGCTTGGGCTGGAAATTATGGGATCAGGCGCTGACGCAAGAAATCGCGCGCCGCGCCGATTGCGACCTGGCCGCCGTCCAACGGCGCGAGGAGCGCAAAGACCCGCTGTACTACCGGCTCTTCAAATCCTTTCTGCGCGGCAGCTTCGAGGCCAATCTCAACCTGCACCGGCTCCAGCTGCTCGATTCGGATCGCATCGTGGCGATCACCCAGCGGCTGGTTTTGGAAGTCGCGAGCGCCGGCAGCTGCGTCATCGTCGGGCGCGGCTCGCAATATTTTCTCCAGGACCGTCCGGATGTCTACCACGTTTTCCTCTACGCGCCGTTGACGGAAAAAATCCGCCGGGAGCGGGCCGGCGGCAAGAGCGCGGTTCAGGCGCGCCGGCTGGTCGAAACCGTGGACCGCGAGCGCGCCGCGTTCATCAAAAAATATTTCGCCAAGCAGTGGCCGAATCATTCGCTCTATCACCTGATGGTCAATTCGAAAATCGGCGACGAGCCGGCGGCGGCAACGATCCTCGCCGCGATCGATTGCCTGAACCAACACGAGGAGGGGTATCGTGAACAGTCTTGAGGGCGGCGCACAGAAAAAAGCGCTCGCCATCAATCTCGATCCGCTGCCCTACGGCACCTTCGCCGAAATCGGCGCGGGTCAGGAAGTGGCGCGCTGGTTCTTTCACGTCGGCGGAGCGGCCGGCACCGTGGCCAAGACGATCTCGGCCTACGACATGACCGTCAGCAACGCGCTCTACGGGCCCACGTCGCGCTACGTCAGCCGCAAGCGTCTGGAGGCGATGCTCGATCACGAATTCGCTCAATTGCTCGACCGCCTCGGATCGAGCCGCGGCGAGCGCACCCAATTTTTCGTTTTCGCGGACACGGCGGCAACCTGCAGTTATGGCCGCGCCGACAGCGGGCGCGGCTGGGTGGGCATGCGATTTCAGACCGAGCCGCGCGGCGAGCCTTCCGAAATTATCATTCACGCGCACCTGAACGACTCGACCGCAGCGCGCCAGCAGGAGGCGCTCGGCGTGCTGGGCGTGAATCTCATTTTCGCCGCCTTCGAAAAGCACGGCGCGCCGGCGGAGCTGATCGGCTGCCTGATGGACGATCTGGGCCGCGAGCGCATCGAGATCGACATGATCAAATTCTCCGGGCCGGCCTTTGCCGGCGTCGACAACCGCCTCCTGAGCTTGCAGCTCGTCGAGCAGGGCTTGACCGATGCGGCGATGTTCACGGCGGCAGGCGAAGTCGTGCAGCCCGCGGAGGTGCTGCACAAAAAGCCCGTGCTCGTCGAGCGCGGCAGCTTCAGGCCGCCGACCAGGCTCACCCTGGATTTGCTCGAGCGCGCGCGCGAGCAATTTGCGCAAGAGCCCGGCGTGCAGGGCGAGGAGCCGGTGGTGCTCGCCGAAATGACCCTGCGCAATTTGCTTTCCGAAAACACCGTGGATCACGAAGACTTCCTGGCGCGCGCCGATCTCCTGGGCGCGCTGGGCTTCGCTGCGCTGATTTCCCGCTTCCAGCCCTATTACCAGCTCGCGGATTATCTTGCCGGCTACACCGATCGGCCGATCGGCCTTGCGGTCGGTTTGCCGAGCGTCAGGCAGATGGCGGATGAAAGATTCTACAGCGATCTTCCCGGCGGCGTCCTGGAATCCATGGGGCGTCTCTTTAAACGCTCGGTGAAAATGTACGTCTACCCGACGCTCGACTTGGAATCGGGCGAGATTCGCACCCTCGACACCGCGGTGATACCGCCGCCCTGGCATCACATGCGCGCATTATTGCGCGAGATCGGCCGCATCGAGCCGATCCGCCGATTCGAAGAGAGCTATTTGGCGATTCGCACGCCGGAGATCCTGGCGCGCATTCAGAGCGGCGATCCTTCCTGGGAAAGCCTGGTTCCCGGGCCGGTGGCGGCGCTGATCAAGACCAAGCGACTCTTCGGCCGCCGTGCATGATGAGCGGGTTGTGGAAAAAGCGCCCCTGACAGATGGCGCGGCGGCGGTTTAAAAATGCCCAGGCCGAGGTCGAAACCCGAAATTCAGATCGTGCCCAACGTAGAGGATCTGGCGCTGGCCGGCGCTCTGCATTTCGTCTACCAGGGCAAACGCGCCATCGAGGAGAAAAATCTTTTCACCGTTGCAATGAGCGGCGATTCGCTGTGCGCGGCCGTGTGTTCGCGCTTGGCCGATGACTCCGCATTGATTCAACAATTGTCGTGGCAATCCGTGCATTTTTTTTGCACGGCCGCCCGCCCCATGGAACGGGAAAAAGCGCCGCACCGCGATCAAATGGCTTGCGCGGCTATGCTGAAACCATTGCCGCTGCCGCCGCTCAACATTCACCGTATCGAAGCGGGATATCCCAGCGCCCGCGCAGCGGCCGCTGCTTACGAACGGCAACTGCGCAAGTTTTTCGCTTTAAAGCTCGGACAATGGCCGCGATTCGATCTCGTGTTGCTGGGCATCGGCGCAGACGATCCCGGCGCCCCGCTCAATCCGGCCGGGAAGGCGCTGCGGGAAGAGAAGCATCTCGTCGTTGCCGAACGGATCGGCCCGGAAAAGACCTGTGAGATTGCCCTGTCTCTCGCGGTCCTGGACCACGCCGCGTGCGTCATTTTTCTCGGCGCCGCGGATCCTGAAACTTCGCTGTTGCGCCACCCATCGCCCCGCGGGTACCAACCCCATCCATACTCCTTCCGGCTCATTCGACCCAAGCGCGGAAAACTTCTGTGGCTGCTCGATGAGCGCGCCGCGCGGCTGCTCGGAAACATTCGGAACGAATAAGCCGCCAGCGCCGCATCGCAGGGTTGCCCCTCGAGCGCGCCTGGCCGCTTAGGCGCTCGCCTGAACGCCTTCAATCCCGGACACTTTCGTCTTCTCGGTTGTGCTTTGCGCGCTAATATTCGATCTTGTTTTTAGAGGCTGCGATCTCGCCTCGGCGAAGGAAATCGAGTGGCCTATCAGCCGATTCAAAATTACGGCCTGATCGGCGACCTGCACACTGCGGCGCTGATCGGCATGGACGGCTCCATCGACTGGCTGTGCTTTCCTGCCTTCGATTCGCCGAGCGTGTTCGGCGCCATTCTCGACGATAAAAAGGGCGGCCGCTTTCAGATTTGCCCGCTGGCCGAAAACGTCACCTGCAAACAGTTTTACTGGCCCGACACCAACGTTCTCATCACCCGCTTTCTCTCGCCCGACGGCGTCGGCGAAATCGCCGACTTCATGCCGGTGGACGAGCCGGCGCGCTGGCACGGCCGCCACCAGTTGATCCGCCGGGTGAGCGTGGCGCGCGGCAACATGGCGTTTCGCCTGCGCTGTCAGCCGGCGTTCAACTACGCGCGCGACCCACACCAGGTCCGGCCGTGCGATGAGGGCGTGGTGTTTCATTCGCCGCACTTGAGCCTGGCGCTTTCGACCAAGGTGGCGCTACGGATCGTGAGCGGGCGGGAAGTCGCCGCCGACTTTACTCTGGCGGAAAACGGCACCGCGACTTTTATTCTGCACCAGGTCGACAGCGGTTCCGATTGCGGCCAGGGTCTGACCGAGGCCGAAACCGACCGGCTGTTCGAGCGCACGGTGGAATTCTGGCGCCGCTGGATTTCCAAATGCACCTACGCCGGACGCTGGCGCGAGACCGTCCATCGCTCCGCGCTGGTCTTGAAGCTCCTCACCTGCGAGCCCACCGGCGCGATCATCGCCGCGCCCACGTGCAGCCTGCCGGAAAACATCGGCGGCGGACGGAACTGGGATTATCGCTACACCTGGGTGCGCGATGCCGCGTTCACGCTCTACGCGCTGATGCGCATCGGCTTCACCGAAGAGGCGGCGCGCTTCATCGCATGGCTTGAGGCGCGCACCCACGAGCTCGAGCCCGACGGCTCGCTGCAGATCATGTACGGCATCGACGGGCGTCACGATCTGCGCGAAGAGGTTCTCGACCACCTCGAAGGCTACCGCGGCTCGCGGCCGGTGCGCATCGGCAACGCCGCCTACAACCAGCACCAGATCGATATTTACGGCGAGCTGCTCGATTCGATTTATCTCTACAACAAGTACGGCACGCCGATCAGCCACGCGCTCTGGAAAGAAACCCGGCGCATGCTCGACTGGGTGTGCAAACACTGGCGCACCAAAGACTACGGCATCTGGGAGGTGCGCGGCCAGCCCCAGCACTTCGTCTATTCGAAGCTCATGTGCTGGGTGGCGCTCGACCGCGGTTTGCGTCTGGCGGAAAAACGCTCCTTTCCGGCCGATAACCAGGCCTGGCTCAAAAACCGCGACGCGATCTACGAGGAAATTCTCGCCCGCGGCTGGAACGAGAAGCTTCAGGCGTTCACCCAGTATTACGGCAGCGCAACGCTCGACGCGGCGAACCTGCTCATGCCGCTGGTATTTTTCGTCTCGCCGACCGATCCCTGGATGCTGCGCACCATCGACGCGGTGATGCGCGCGCCCGCTCAGGGCGGATTGCTGTCGAACAGTCTCGTCTATCGCTATCATTCCGATACGAAAATCGACGGCCTGGAGGGCGACGAGGGCACCTTCAACATGTGCACCTTCTGGCTGGTCGAAGCGATGACCCGCGCCGGGCGCACCGACAAACGGCGCCTCGAGCTGGCGCGGCTGATCTTCGAAAGAATGCTCGGCTACGCCAATCACCTGGGGCTCTACGGCGAGGAAACCGGCCCCTGCGGCGAGGCCCTCGGCAATTTTCCCCAGGCGCTGACCCACCTGGCGCTGATCAGCGCGGCCTTCAATCTCGACCGCGCCCTCGGCGCCAACCAGCACGATTATCCGGGCCTGCCCGGCTCGGGCCTGCGCAGCCGCGCCGGCGCGGAGAAAAAAGCCGACGAAAAGAAGCATTAGCGCGGCAGCGCAAAAACACGCGCGGCCTTCGCAAAGGGATAGAATTTTTCGCCGGGCGCCGAGCGCGGCGAGCCGATCGAGAACCCCGACGCCACGGTGCCGTTAACCCCGCCCGATCCGCGCTCCTGTTAAATTTTGGCAAATCGCGGCGGCGCCCAGCATCGGCCTCTGGTGTAACAGCCGAGTTTAAGTTATGCGTGGGTTCGGTGTCGTCCAAGCGGCGTAACAGCGCCGGCGCAGTCGATACCGCCGGGCATTGGCGGTGTCCCTTCCTCGAGAGAGCATTATCCGGCAAGCCGCATCTATGGGCGAGGTTGAGTATCGGCGAAGGGAAATTTCCTTAGACAGCTGCAGGTATGACGTGGCGGCGCTGCCCGGCTTGGTTATCCGCCGCGGCGCGTATGGAACCCACCCGCGGCTCCACGAGAGTTGCGGGTTCGATCTGACCCAGATGAATCAGAGCAGGTAGTGGTCTCGATGCAGGATTCGGGACCGGGGATTGATTGCGGAGAATCTCGATCATCTCTTTGATGCTTTTTATACGCCCCAACCCCGGGGAATTGGGCCTGGGTCAATCAGACTGCTCGGTTATAGAGAGTACAATTCACCGTTCGGCGTAAACGTTCCCCATGGAGGTGAAACGTGACCGAGTCTGATCAAAGGACGAGTGACGTTTCTCTTGAGGCTTCGATTTTACTGGATGGCGCAGTTCCTCTCGAGTCGATCCTTTGCACGGAGGAACTGTATCGTCGCCCCTCGCGTCCGCCCGATTACGAGAAGGAGAATCGCGCGCTCGCGACGCTGGTCAGCGCGCTGGCCGACTCGCCGGGCACCATTCTGCAAACACTGGCCGAGCAAGTGCTGGAGGTCCTCAAAGCCGATTCCGCAGGCCTGAGTCTTCTGACCAAAGACGAAAAGAGATTTTACTGGGCAGCCATCGCCGGCGCATGGCAGCCGCACATCGGCGGCGGCACCCCGCGCGATTCCGGTCCGTGCGGCGACGTGCTCGACCGCAACCTTCCCATGCTGTTCACGCATTGGGAGAGGCGTTATCCCTATTTGAGTCCGGCGACCCCGCTCGCCGAAGAGGGACTGCTCGTTCCTTTTCATGTCCACGGCAAAGCCGTGGGCACAATCTGGGCAATCGCCCACTCCAATCGCCGCAACTTTGACGCCGAGGATCTGCGGCTGCTTCAGAGTCTTGGCCGGTTCGCGTCGGCTGCCTATCAAGCGGTAGCGTCAATCGACGACCTCAAATTCCAAATCGCCGAGCGCGAAAAGGCCGAAACAGCACTGCAAGAACTGGCCAAAGGGTTGGAAGCCAAGGTCCGGCGGCTGGTGGAGGCGAACATTATCGGCATCGTCATCTGGAATCTCGAAGGTCAGATTGTTGAGGCCAACGAAGCCTTTCTTCACATGGCAGGATACGACCGCGAGGACCTCCTCTCAGGTCGGGTTAGCTGGAGACGGATAACGCCCGACGAATGGCGCGCGGCCGACGAACAGGCGCTGGCAAAGCTCGCCGCCACCGGCGTTTGCGAACCTTTTGAAAAAGAATACTTGCGCAAAGACGGCAGTCGCGTGCCGGTACTGGTCGGCGCGGCATTGTCGGAGGGAAGTCGAAACGAAGGTATCGCTTTCGTGCTCGATTTGAGCGAGCGCAAACGCTCCGAGGAAGCGCGCGCGCGTCAAGCCAGTGTTCGCGCCGAGGTGAGCGCATCTCTTTCCAAGCCGGCGCACCTGGGAGAGATTTTGCAAGGGGCGACAGAGGCGATCGTAAAACACCTCGACGCGGCCTTCGCTCGAATCTGGACGCTGAACAAAGAGAAAAACCTGCTGCAACTGCAGGCCAGTGCCGGGATGTATACGCATCTCGATGGTCCCCATAGCCGCATCGAGTTCGGCAAACTGAAGATCGGCCTGATTGCCCAAGAGAAGAGACCCCATTTGACCAATGACGTCCTGAACGATCCCTGGATAAGCGACAAGGTTTGGGCGCGTAACGAGGGCATGGTTTCCTTCGCCGGCTATCCGCTCACCGTGCAGGATCGCGTCGTGGGAGTGATGGCCATGTTCGCTCGACAGCGCCTTTCAACGGCGACGCTCGATGCGCTCGCATCGATCGCAGACTCCATCTCGCAGAGCATCGAGCGCGAGCGCACCGAAGAGACGCTGCGCAAAACGCAGGCGGAGTTGGCCCATGTTTCGCGGGTGGCAACTCTGGGAGAGATGAGCGCTTCGATTGCCCATGAAATCAATCAGCCGCTCGCGGCGATCGTCACCAGCGCCAGCGCCTGCTTGCGCTGGCTCGATGCGCAGAGGCTGGAGGAAGCGCGGCAGTCGGTCGCAAGGGCGATCGCCGAAGCACATCGCGCCAGCGAAATCATCGGTCGAATTCGCGCGCTCACGAAAAAGACGCCGCCGCAAAAGGACTGGCTCGACGTCAACGAAACGATCCACGAGGTCATTGCGCTGGCGCGCAGCGAGATCCAACGCAACAACATTGTGATAGAGACCGAACTCTCGGAACATCTACCGGTCATTTCGGCAGACCGCGTCCAATTGCAGCAAGTGATTCTCAATTTGATGATGAACGCGATCGAGGCGATGAGCGGACTCAGCGAGGGTCCGCGCGAGTTGCTGATTCGGTCCGGCCCTGACGGCTCCGAGCACGTAGTAATATCCGTGCAGGATTCGGGGCCGGGGATCGATCCGGAAAATCTCGATCATCTCTTCAAGGCCTTTTATACGACCAAACCTCAGGGAATGGGGATGGGATTGGCGATCAGCCGCTCGATTATAGAAGCCCACGGCGGGCGGCTGGGGGTCAAACCCAATGCGGGTCCAGGCGTGACTTTTCAATTTACGCTTGCAGCTGCCGGCAAATAAAGGCGGCATTTGAATGCAACGGCAAAGCGGTCGGCACGGCGCGCGACCGGGCTCCCGGCCCAGCTGGACGCGCCGAAGCCGAGCGGATTTCGCCCGGCGAGGTATGAGCATCGTCTCGCGATCCAGATCCGGCTCGACGACGTTTACAGCTCTGTGTTAAATCCCTGGGCAGAATGGCTTCGATCCGGCGTGAGAGTCCCCTGCAAGGAATCACCGGCGTGATCTATCGGTACGGCGTGCCCGCGGTGTCCACCCTGATCGCGTTTTTGGTGACGGTGTGGCTCGACCTCTCGGTGTTTCCCACGCCGCTTTTCTTTGCGGCGATCGTCGCCAGCACCTGGTACGGCGGAGCGCTGTCGGGGCTGCTGGCCACGGTGCTTGCGACGCTGACGCTGGATTTCTACTTCATTCCTGCAACGCAACCGATGGTCAAGGCCGCACTGAACCTGCTGCAGTTTTCATTTCCTGCTCTTCTCACCCTATGGTTCGTCAAAAAGCGCCGCGAAGCCGAGTCCTCGCTGCGCGCGTCCCGCGACAAGCTCGAGGTCAAGGTCCAGGAGCGGACCTCAGAGCTCTGGTTGGAAATTGCCGAACGCGAAAAGGCTGAAGCAACAGTGCGCCAGACGCAGGCGCAGCTTGCGCACGCGAATCGTGTCATGACGATGGGAGAATTGGCGACATCGATTGCCCATGAAGTCAATCAGCCGCTCGCTTCCGTCGTCACCAGCGCGAGCGCCTGTTTGCGTTGGCTGGACGCGCAGAAGCTGGACGAAGCTCGACGGTCCGCCTCGCGGGCGATGGAGGAAGGTCATCGGGCAAGCGCAATCATCGGCCGAATACGCGCGCTTACTAAGAAAGTGCCGCCACAGAAGGACTGGATAGACACCAACGAGACGATAAATGACGTCATGGCCCTGGCGCGCAGCGAGATCCAACGAAACGGTGTAGCGTTAGAGACTGAGCTTTCAGAACACGTGCCGCTGATTTTGGCAGACCGGGTGCAATTGCAGCAAGTGATTCTCAATTTGGTGATGAACGCGATCGAAGCGATGAGCGGGCTTGGCAAGGGTCCGCGAGAGTTGTTGATTCGATCCGGGACAGATGAATCGAAGCACGTAGCGATCTCGGTGCAGGATTCGGGGCCGGGCATTGATCCGGAAAATCTCGATCATCTCTTCGAGGCCTTTTATACCACGAAGCCTCACGGCCTGGGCATGGGCCTGGCGATCAGCCGCTCGATTATCGAGGCTCACGGCGGACGACTGTGGGCGTCAGCCAACACGCCCCGCGGCGCCGTCTTTCAGTTCGTACTGCCGGGGGGCAGTGAAAAGTTGCCTGATGGAACCGGACAAACTGGTATTCGTCGTTGATGACGATGCACCGCTCCGGGACTCGCTCGCCGATCTCCTTCGCTCCATCGGCTTGCGCGTGGAAACTCTCGCGTCCGCCCGGGAATTTCTTCAATGCGAGCGGCCGGAGGTGCCGAGCTGCCTGGTGCTCGACGTGCGGCTGAAGGGCTTGAGCGGACTCGATCTGCAGAAACACCTCCTTGAAGCCGATATCGAGATCCCCATCATCTTCATCACCGGGCACGGGGATATTCCGATGGCCGTGCAGGCGATGAAGGCCGGCGCAGTGGAGTTTTTACGCAAGCCCTTCCGCGATCAGGACCTGCTCGACGCGGTTCAGCAGGCCCTCGAGCGCGACCGCAAGACTCGCGAGCAGCGGGCCGAGCTTTCCGCGGTGCGCGCACGGTTCGATTCATTGACGCCGCGGGAACGGGAAGTGATGCAGCTCGTGGCGGCAGGGCTTCTTAATAAGCAGGTGGCGGCCGAGCTCGGTACGAGCGAAGCCTCGGTTAAGGTTCACCGCCAGCACGTGATGGAAAAGCTTGGCGCCGATTCTCTGGCGGAGCTGGTGAGAATGGCCGACAAGCTCGGCCTCTCCGCATCCAAGTAGCCGCCTTCACCAAAGTCTAAAACCCTTCACCAAAGTCTAATAGAAGTTTTCTCCCGCGGACGATAGCGTCTCCTCCAGGTGCAGAGTGTTCCGGAGCTTTTTTCCCGGAAGAGAGGAGAGGCTCGCTTCGTGTCTGGCATGCCCACTATCGCCATCGTCGATGACGACGACGCTCTCAGGACCTCGCTCGCCGATCTGATTCAAGCGCTCGGCTTTCGAGCGTTGGGGTTCGCGTCGGCGGAGGCTTTTTTGAGCTCGAGTCAGGCGCGCGATGCGGCATGCCTGATTCTCGACGTCCGAATGCCGGGCATGAGCGGCCTCGAGCTGCAGCGCCGGATCCTTGCGGCCAGCTGGCAAATCCCCATCATCTTCATTACCTCACACGTGGATGACGCTGCCCGCGCGCGAGCTCTCAACGCCGGCGCCGTGGCTTTTTTGTACAAACCATTCCGCGAGGAAGAGCTGCTCGTTGCCATCGATGCAGCTCTCAGAGATTCGTGAGAACGCAAGGCTGCCTTGTTCGCAAATAAATTCCTGACTCTGGAGGAGGGTTGCGCCGTGAACGAACAAAAAGACTCATGTATTTTTGTCGTGGACGATGATGCGTCCATCCGTGAAAGCCTGAGAGATCTTTTCGGCTCGGCGGGGCTCAACGCACAGACGTTTTCCTCGGCGCCAGAGTTCCTGGCAAGCCCGGACCGGGAGCGCGCCCATTGCCTGGTGCTCGATGTGCGCCTGCCCGGCATCAGCGGTCTTGACCTGCAACAGGAACTGGCCAAGTCGGATGCGCCGACTCCAATTGTTTTCATCACCGCTCATGGCGACATCCCGACGAGCGTACGGGCAATGAAAGCCGGCGCCATCGAATTCCTGACGAAACCTTTCCGCGACCAAGACCTGCTGAACGCCGTGGAGAAAGCGATCCAGCGAAGCGCGCTCGCGCGAATGAAGAACCGGCCGGGTGAACGAAACCCGTGCGCGAAAGACCAGCCAGAGAGCAAAGGCCGCTTCGCGGAAATCATCGGGCAAAGTGCCCGGCTCCGCCGCGTGCTGGAGGAGGTCGAGACCGTCGCGCCCACCCCGTCCACCGTGCTGATCCACGGCGAGACCGGCACGGGAAAGGAGCTGATCGCGCGCGCGATTCACACCATGAGCGGGCGATCCCAACGCCCTTTCGTCAAGCTCAATTGCGCGGCCATTCCCTCGGGTTTGTTAGAAAGCGAGTTGTTTGGCCATGAGAAGGGCGCTTTTACCGGGGCCGTGGCGCAGAAGATCGGCCGCTTCGAGCTGGCGCACGGGGGCACCGTCTTCCTGGACGAGATCGGCGATATTCCCCTGGAACTGCAACCCAAGCTTCTGCGGGTTTTACAAGAGCAGGAGTTCGAGCGCCTGGGCAGCACGCGCACCCTTCGCGTCGATGTCCGCATCGTTGCGGCGACGAATCGCGATTTGGCGCAGATGAGCCGGGCCAAGCAATTTCGTGAGGACCTTTTTTTCCGCCTGAACGTGTTTCCCGTCCACCTGCCGCCGCTGCGCGAGCGAGCCGGCGATATTCCACTGCTCGTTCGTCATTACGTGGACAAATTCTCCCGGCGCATGAACAAGCGAGTGGAGACGATTCCGCCGGAAGCGATGGCGGTCTTGACGGCTTACTCCTGGCCGGGAAATATCCGCGAGCTGCAGAACTTCATCGAACGCTCGGTTATTCTGACGCCCGGAAACGTTTTGAGCGTTCCCGCGCAGGAGCTGCGGAGCACGAAGCCCATGGCCGGCGCGCCGGGCAACACCCTCGAAGATGTGGAGCGCGATCATATCTTGCAGGTTCTGCGTGAGACCGGCGGGATCGTCGGCGGCCGTCAGGGCGCCGCTTTGCGGCTGGGCGTCAAGCGCACCACCTTGCTATCGAAAATGGAAAAACTCGGCATCGCGCCCGAGCGAAAACATATCGCCTGCGTTGCTCCTGGCGCAGCACAGAGCACGCAACCGATAAATGTCTGAGCGCTCTATGTAATATATTCCGGCAGTTGGCAGGCGCACGTTCTCTGAAGTGCCGCCGATAGCGTCGGTATATCGACAGAAAGTCCAACTATCGACGCGCCAGCTCCATCCGCGTCGAAGCCAGACGTCCCCACAAACGGCGCCGCTGCGCCATTTAGCAAGACTAATCAGTTGGGGCTGTTACGGGAAGAAGGTGGCCTTGCGATTGCGACGGCAAAATCCCACATCACAAAGGAGGAACTATGAAATATCCGCCCACGGCTCTCGACCTTCCAACCTCCGGCAGTGCGCCACGAACCACTGGGCGCACCGCATTGACCCTGCTTCTGAGCGTTGCCCTGTGTCTTGTTGCCGCCAAGCTGATGGCTCAGGAGGCCAACGTCACCTCGCTCATGTCGAAAATTATGAAGGACGCGGGCGGCAAGGAAGGCCTGCTGATCACGGTCGAATATCCGCCCGGGTCTTCCGACCCTGTTCATCAGCACCATGCGCACGCGTTTGTTTATGTGCTCGAGGGCTCGGTCGTCATGCAAGTGAAGGGCGGCAAGCAAGTCACGCTCACGCCGGGGCAGACTTTTTACGAGGGTCCCAACGATATCCATATTGTGGGCCGCAACGCGAGCAAGACTCAACCCGCAAAATTCGTTGTCTTCCTGGTGAAGAACAAGGACGCGCCGGTGCTCGTGCCGGTAAAGTGACCGTGGATCAATCGCGCGGCAAAGGTCGTTGAGAATTGCGCCAACCACCGCTCCGGGGATGATCTCGGATTGAATCGTCCGGCGACGGGCGACAAAGGAAAGGAATACATATTATGAAGATCGTAGTGATCGGCGGCAGCGGGCTGATCGGTTCAAAGCTCGTGAACAAGCTGCGCCCGCTGGGCCACGAGGTGATCGCGGCGTCGCCATCTTCGGGCGTCAACACCATCACCGGTGAGGGAGTGGCCAAAGCGCTTGCCGGCGCTCGAGTCGTCGTCGACGTGACCAACGCGCCTTCCTGGGAGGACAAGGCGGTTTTGGAATTTTTCGAAACCTCCACGCACAACCTCCTCGGCGCCGAAGCCGACGCCGGCGTCGGGCATCATGTTGCCCTCTCCGTCGTCGGCACCGACCGCCTCCTCCAGAGCGGCTATTTCCGCGCCAAGATGGCGCAGGAGAATCTGATCAAGGCTGCGAAGATTCCTTTTACCATCGTCCGGGCGACGCAGTTTTTCGAATTCGTGTACGGGATCGCGCAATCGGCCACCGATGGGCAGAAGGTGCGCCTGTCGCCGGCGTTGATTCAACCCATCTTATCGGACGATGTGGCCGGTGCGCTGGCCGAAGTGGCGCTCGGGTCGCCGGTCCATGGCATGATCGAAATCGCCGGTCCGGACCGGATACCTCTCGATCAGCTCGTCGGCCGATTCCTGGCGGCCACCAAGGATCCGCGCGCAGTGGTCACGGATGTCCACGCCCGTTACTTCGGCTTGGAGTTGAACGATCAATCGCTCACTCCCGGCGATCATCCGCGCATCGCTCCGACCCGTTTCGAGGATTGGCTCAGGCGCCCCGCGGCAACCCAGGATCTCGCAAAAGCAAAATAGATTGCATTGCGCCAGGAAGAAATCGGGTCGGATTACGGTGCCGCCACGATGGCGAGGATCTTTGCCAATCTCGAGCCTTTGGTTTACAGCCCGCCGGCCGCCGCGCAGCGGCAATCCACGGTGGCGCACCGGGGGCGATACCGTCGCGACTCGGCTTGCGCCGACGCACTGCTCGTCAGGCGCTTGAAGGCCGGCGACGCCGATGCGCTCGAAACAGTTTTTAATACTTACTCGAAAAAACTCTACGCCGTCGCGCTGAGAATGATCGGCGCAGCCGCCGACGCCGAGGAAGTCATCCAGGACGTCTTCTGGACCGTGTTTCGCAAGATTCACTCTTTTCAGGGCAAGGCGCGATTCTCGACGTGGCTTTACCGGCTGACCGTGAATGCGGCGTTGGGCAAAATCCGCCGCAGGAAGCGCCACCGGGAACTCGCCTGCGAAGCCCTGCACAAGTTTCGAGAAGGCGGCGGCCCGGCGGCGGATTGGGCGGACACCCTGGACGAAAAATACGCGAGAATTCAGATGCAGCGGCTGCTCGGCAGGGCCTTGGAACAATTGCAGCCGATCGATAAAACCGTCGTTGTCCTCAGCGATCTCGAAGGGATGTCCGACCAGGAAATCGCCGCCGCGGTGGGCCTGACGGTTTCAGCCGTGAAAAGCAGACTTCACCGCGCGCGCGTGCTGCTCCGGGAGAGACTGCTGCAAGCGCGCCCGCTGACAGCGAGGTTGGCGGGAGATCGTCGCGCCGTTGAGTTAGATATCGATTGATCATGGCGGCGTTTAACGCAGAATGTGCTCGTAAACAGACTTTTCATGCTCCTCGATCCCTCGGCATGCTATGGTATTGTCCCTGGCGGGCGCGGCCCTCGGCGTGCAGGTTGGCGACAAGCCGGCTCGGCGGCGCGGATTCGACACCGCGCGCCTGGTTTCAGGCCTGCGTTTTGCTGATTGCGAGGAAGAAAACCTCATGGGCATCGTTTCGCAAAGCAAATCGAGCGCGGGGGCGCAGCGATCGGATGGCGCTCAGCGGGTTCGCCTGATTGCCGGCCGTCATGTGTCGATAGGCCGGCAGGCGATTTCGGGCGGCGCCTGCCGATAAATATCAAGACCGTGCTGACCTCGATCCGCGAAAGTGCTAGAGGTGAAAATATCAACCGACACCTAGACCCGGTGCACCGCCGGTAGAGACGAGCCAATCATGAATCCATCGATTGATCAGTTATGTATCAATACGATCCGCACGCTTTCGATCGACGCCGTTCAGAAAGCCAACTCGGGACATCCGGGCGCGCCCATGGGCTTGGCCCCGGCCGCCTACGTTCTGTGGACGCGCTTTCTCAAGCACAATCCAAAAAACCCCGCCTGGGCGGACCGTGACCGATTTGTGCTGTCCGCGGGACACGGCTCGATGCTGCTTTACAGCATGCTTTTTCTCACCGGTTACGATCTGCCGCTGGAACAGATCCAGCAGTTTCGCCAGTGGGGCAGCCGCACGCCCGGCCATCCCGAGCGCGGCCACACCGCCGGCGTCGAGACCACCACCGGACCGCTCGGCCAGGGCTTCGGCAACGGCGTCGGCATGGCGATCGCCGAGGCGCACCTGGCGGCGCGCTACAACCGCCCCGGCTTCGACATCGTCAATCACTTTACCTACGCCATCGTCAGCGACGGCGATTTGATGGAAGGCGTGGCTGCGGAAGCGGCGAGCCTCGCCGGCCATTTGAAACTCGGCAAGCTGATCTATCTCTACGACAACAATCGCATCTCGCTCGCGGGCGCCGCGGATTTGTGTTTCACCGACGATTGCGTCAAGCGCTTCGATGCCTACGGCTGGCACACCATCGCGCTCAACGACGGCAACGATACGGCCGCCATCGAGGCGGCGCTCAATGCCGCCCGCGCCGAGACCTCGCGGCCGTCGCTGATTTCGCTCCGCACCCATATCGGCTACGGCTCGCCGAAAAAGCAGGACAGCTTCGAAGCGCACGGCTCGCCGCTCGGCGAAGCCGAAGTCAAAGCGACCAAAGAAAACCTCGGCTGGCCCGCCGAGCCGGCGTTTCTCCTGCCCGACGACGCGCTGGCGCATTTTCGCCGGGCGCTCGCCGACGGGGAAAAATCCGAATCGGCCTGGCGGGAGCGCTTCGCCGCCTACCGTGAAAAGTTTCCCGATCTCGCCGCAGAATTCGAGCGCATCACCCGCGGCGTGCTGCCCTCCGACTGGGCGGCGGCGGTGCCGAGTTTTCCCGCCGACCCGAAGGGCATGGCCACGCGCGCGGCGTCGGGAAAAATCATCGCCGCGCTCGGCGCCAGGCTGCCGACTCTGATCGGCGGCTCGGCCGATCTCAATCCATCGACGTTCACCGTGCTGCCCAAGCTCGGCGATTTCGAAAGTCCGCAACGGCCGGCGGCCGACAAGCAGGGCTCCGCCGGCGGCGAGTGGAGCTACGCCGGGCGCAATCTGCACTTCGGCGTGCGCGAGCACGGCATGGGCGCGGCGCTGAACGGCCTGGCCGCGCACGGCGGCGTGATTCCGTTCGGCTCGACGTTTTTGATTTTTTCGGACTACCTGCGCCCGTCGATCCGTCTGGCGGCGCTGATGGGGCTCGGCGTGATCTACGTGTTCACCCACGACAGCATCGGCGTCGGCGAAGACGGCCCGACCCATCAGCCGATCGAGCAGCTGGCGGCGCTGCGCGCGATTCCGCGCCTGATCGTGATCCGCCCCGGCGACGCCAACGAAACCGCCGCCGCCTGGCAGGTCGCGATCGAAAACCGCGATCATCCGGTCGCTCTGGTGCTGACCCGCCAGAACGTGCCGACCCTCGACCGCGGCAGATTCGCGCCGGCCGAGGAGCTGCGCAAAGGCGCTTACATTTTAACCGATGCGCCCGGCGCCAAGCCGGATATCGTGCTCATCGGCACCGGCTCGGAACTCTCGCTCGTGCTCGCTGCAAGCGAGAAGCTCGCCGCCGAGAAAATCAACGCGCGGGTGGTCTCCATGCCGAGCTGGGAATTGTTCGACCAGCAGCCCGAGGCCTACCGCGAAAGCGTGCTGCCGAAATCCGCGCGCGCGCGTCTGGCCGTGGAAGCGGCGCTGCCGATGGGCTGGCACCGCTACGTCGGCGACGGCGGCGACGTGATCGGCATCGAGCGCTTCGGCGCCTCGGCGCCCGGCAACCTGGTGATGGAGAAATACGGCTTCACCGTCGCCAACGTGGTCGAGCGCGCGCGGAAGTTATTGAAATAAAAATTTGCCGGGGGCGGGACGCCGCCCCCGGGGTGAAAAATCATGCGCATCGCGATCGGCGCGGATCATGCGGGTTTTTCCTTAAAGCAGATTATCGCCGCCCATCTGCGCCAGCGCGGCCACGAGGTCATCGACGACGGCACCGACAGCGAAGCGCCGGTGGACTATCCGGACTTCGCCGAAGCGGTGGCCAAGAGCGTGATCGGCGGCCAGGCCGAGCGCGGCGTGCTGATCTGCGGCAGCGGCGTCGGCGCTTCGGTGGCGATCAATAAAATCCCCGGCATCCGCGCCGGCCTGTGCCACGACAGCTACTCCGCCCGCCAGGGCGTCGAACACGACGACATGAACGTGCTCGTGCTCGGCGCGCGCGTGGTCGGCGTCGAGCTGGCGCGCGAGCTGGTGGAGCGCTTTCTCGCGGCCCGATTCACCGGCGAAGAACGCCACCGCCGCCGCATCGCGAAAATCGCGGCGCTGGAACGGCGCTACGGCAAAGGCGGCTGAACCCGATGGATTCCCGAGCGCGGCGGCCCGGGAGATTGTCAACCGATAAAACCTGGGGAGCTTCGATGAATGCTTTGAAAGAGCTGGCCCAACAGGGCCAATCCATCTGGCTGGATTACATCCGGCGCAACATGCTGCGCAACGGCGAGCTCAAGCGGCTCGTGGAGGAAGACGGCCTGCGCGGCGTCACCAGCAACCCGACGATCTTTGAAAAAGCGATCGCGCACAGCACGGATTACGATCCGGCGCTGCGCGCGCTGCTCGCGGCCAACCCGAGCGCGCCCGCCGGCGAGCTTTACGAGCCCCTGGCCATCGAAGACATTCAGATGGCCGCGGACGTGCTCCGCGGCGTTTATGAAGATACCCGCGGCGAGGACGGCTACGTGAGCCTGGAAGTCTCGCCGCACCTCGCCCACGACACCCGGGGCACGATCAACGAAGCCCGGCGCCTGCGCGCCGCGGTCGCCCGCCCCAACGTGATGATCAAAGTGCCGGCCACGCCGGCGGGGATTCCGGCCATCGAGGAGCTGATCGCCGAGGGCATCAACGTCAACGTGACTTTGATGTTTTCCCTGGGCCACTACGAAGCGGTGGCCGGCGCTTATGTGCACGGCCTCGAGCGCTGCGCCGAGCCGGGCAAAGTCGCGTCGGTGGCGTCTTTCTTCGTCAGCCGGGTCGACACGATGGTCGACAAAACCCTGGAGAAGCTCGGCGGCGAAGACGCCAGGGCGTTGATGGGCAAGATCGCTATCGCCAACTCGAAAGTGGTCTACCGCCGCTTTCAGGAAATTTTTCACGGTGAAGGCTTCGCCGCGCTGCGCCAGCGCGGCGCGCGCGTGCAGCGCCCGCTCTGGGCCAGCACGGGAACGAAAAACCCGGCCTACTCGGACGTGCTCTACGTGGAAAATCTGATCGGGCCGGAGACCGTGAATACTTTGCCGCCCGACACCATCAACGCGTTTCGCGACCACGGCAAAGTCCCCGGCGCCACCGTGAAGGCAGATGTCGCCGACGCCGAGCATGCGCTCGCCGAGCTCGCCCGCCTGGGCGTCGATCTGCGCGCGATCACCGAGCAGCTCCAGAGCGACGGCGTGGCGGCGTTCAGCTCGTCGTTCGATCAGTTGATGGCGGCCCTCGATAAAAAGCGCGCCGCCATGGTCTCGGCTCGCCTCGACGGTCTGGAGATCAATCTGGGGACTTATCAAAAACGCATCGAGGCGCGCCTCGGCGCGTGGCGCAAAGAACGATTTGCCGAGCGCCTCTGGCAGAAGGACTACACGCTCTGGGCCAAGGAGCCCCAGCCCGAGCTGACCGATCGCCTGGGCTGGCTGCAATTGCCCGAGACCATGACCCGGGAAGCCGCGGCGCTCAAGGCCTGCGCCGAGCAAGCCAGGGCGGACGGCATCCGGCACGTGGTGCTGCTCGGCATGGGCGGCTCGAGCCTGGCGCCGGAAGTGTTTCAGCAGACCTTCGGCAACGCCGCCGGTTTCCCCGAGCTGCAGGTGCTCGACAGCACGCACCCCGCGGCGGTAAAGGCGGCGCAAGCGCGCATCGATCCCGCGCGCGCGCTGTTTTTGGTGTCGAGCAAATCCGGCACCACCACCGAGACCAATTCATTTTTCTATTACTTCTGGGACAAGCTGAAGGGCGCCGTGGAAAATCCCGGCGCGCATTTCATCGCCATTACCGATCCCGGCGCGCCGCTGGAGAAAATGGCGCGGGAGAGAAATTTCCGCGCGATCTTCAACGCGCAGGAAGATATCGGCGGGCGTTACTCGGCGCTCACCGTGTTCGGCCTGGTGCCGGCGGCGCTGATCGGCGTGGATGTCGATCAGCTGCTGGCGCGCGCGCGGCGCATGAGCGGCGCCTGCGCGCCGGCGGCGGACGGCGATCACCCGGGGCTTCGCCTCGGCGCCGCGCTCGGCGAGCTGGCCCTGGCCAGGCGCGACAAGGTGACGTTCCTGTGCTCGCCGTCGCTCGGCGCGCTGCCGTCGTGGCTCGAGCAACTGATCGCCGAGAGCACCGGCAAGAGTAATAAAGGCATCGTGCCGGTGGCCGGCGAGCCGCTCGCGCCGCCGGAAAGCTACGGCGCCGATCGCTTTTTTGTCTATCTGCGCCTGGAATCCGACGACAACGCGGCGCTCGACCGCCACGTCGCGGCCCTGGGCGCCAACGGCCATCCGGTGGCGCGCATCGATCTTGCCGACAAGGAAGACATCGGCCAGGAATTTTTCCGCTGGGAATTCGCCGTTGCCGCCGCCGGCGCGGCAATCGGCATCCATCCGTTCAATCAGCCCGATGTCCAGCTGGCCAAGGATCTCGCCAAAAAAGCCATGAGCGCGGGCGGCGCCGGCGCCGCCGCGCCGAAGGGCGAAGTTTCGCTCGATGACGACGGCGCGCTGCGCGCGGCGGTGCAGCAGTGGACAAACCGGAAAAAGGCGCGCGACTACGTCTCGGTGCAGGCCTACATCGAGCCTTCGGCGGCCCATCGGGCGGCGCTGCACACGCTGGCGGCGGCGCTTCAGCGGCGCTTGGGCGCGGCCATCACCGTGGGCTTCGGCCCGCGCTTTTTGCATTCCACCGGGCAGCTGCACAAAGGCGGACCGAATTCGGTGCTGGTTCTGCAGATCGTCGATCAGCCCGCCGAGCATTTGCCGGTGCCCGAGACCGATTACAGCTTCGACGCGCTGATCCGAGCCCAGGCGCTGGGCGACCTGAGCGCTCTGCGGCAGCGCCGCCGGCGCGTCCTGCGCGTGAATCTGGGGAACGCCGGCGCCGCCGGTTTGAAGCGGCTGGCGGAAATGTTCAGCGCCTGACGTTTGGCGACGGAGGACAGGACCATGGAACTGGGAATCATTGGGCTCGGACGCATGGGAGCGAACATGGCGGAGCGTCTGGTGCGCGGCGGCCATCAGGTGGTGAGCTTCGACCGCAGTCCCGAGGCGATTCAGCGGGTGGTCGACAAGGGCGCGCGCGGTGCCCATTCGCTCGCCGATTTCGTCAAGCAACTGGCGGAGCCGCGCGCCGTCTGGCTGATGGTGCCTTCCGGCGCTCCGGTGGACCAGACCATCGAGCAGCTGCTGCCCAATCTGGCCCGGGGCGACATCGTCATCGACGGCGGCAATTCGAACTACAAGGACTCCATCCGGCGCGGCGAGAATCTCAAGCCCCACGGCGTGCACTTCGTCGATGCCGGCACCAGCGGCGGCATCTGGGGTTTGCAAAACGGCTACTGCCTGATGGTCGGCGGCGAGAAAAGCGCGGTCGATCACCTCGCGCCGATTTTCAAGACCCTCGCGCCGCCGGACGGTTTTCTCCACGTCGGGCCGGTGGGCGCCGGCCATTTCGTCAAGATGGTGCACAACGGCATCGAGTACGGCATGCTGCAAGCGTACGGCGAAGGCTTCGAGCTGCTGAAAGCCGCGCAGTTCGATCTCGACCTGGCGAAGATCTCCCACCTGTGGAACCAGGGCAGCGTGGTGCGCTCGTGGCTGCTGGAGCTCGCCGAGAGCGCCTTTGAAAAGGATCCCAAGCTCGAAGCGATCAAAGGCTACGTGGATGACTCCGGCGAGGGCCGCTGGACGGTGGTCGAAGCGATCGACAAAGGAGTGTCCGCGACGGTGCTGGCGCATGCGCTTTTCGCGCGTTTCGCCTCGCGCCAGCCGGACGCGTTCTCGAATAAATTCATCGCCGCCCTGCGCAACGAGTTCGGCGGCCACGCGGTCAAGAAAGGGTAACGGCTCATGGCGAGCGATCCCCACTCCTACATCGGCAACGGCGCGGGCAAATCCAAAAAGCCGCACGCCTGCGTGCTGGTCATCTTCGGCGCCTCCGGCGATCTCACCCGGCGCAAGCTGATCCCGGCGCTCTACAATCTCGCTCTGGAAAAACGCCTGCCCGAGCGCTTTGCCGTGGTCGGCTACGCGCGCAGCGAGCTCACCCACGAGGCGTTTCGCGACAAGATGCGCGCAGACGTCAAGGAATTCTCCCGCACCGGGTTGAAAGACGAAGCGGTGTGGCAGCAGTTCGCTTCCACGCTTTACTACGTGCGCGGCGGCTACGACGACAACGCGGGGTTCGAAGCTTTGAAGGAATTCGTCGAGGGCTTCGATCGCGGCAGCCGCGTCCTGCCGGCGCGGGTTTTTTATCTCGCGATCCCGCCCGAGCTTTACGGCGGCGCCATCGAGCGCATCGCCGCCGCGGGCCTGGCCTCGCGCGAGCCCGACGGCGAGTCGCGCAGTCGCGTAGTCATCGAAAAACCCTTCGGCGCCGACCTGCAGAGCGCCCGCGAGCTCAACCGGCGCATCCACGACGCGCTGGACGAGCGGCAGATCTTTCGCATCGATCATTATCTCGGCAAAGAAACCGTGCAGAACATCATGGTGTTTCGCTTCGCCAACGCGGTGTTCGAGCCGATCTGGAACCGCCGCTACGTCGATCACGTGCAGATCACCGCGGCCGAATCCGTCGGCGTGGAAAACCGCGGCGGCTACTACGAGCACGCCGGCGTGGTGCGCGACATGTTTCAGAACCACCTGCTGCAGCTTCTCTGCGCCACCGCGATGGAGCCGCCGGTGGGTCTCGACGCCGACTCGGTGCGCGACGAAAAAGGCAAACTGCTCAAGTCCGTGCGCCCGGTCGCCGCCGAGGAAGTCGCCGCCGCGGCGGTGCGCGGCCAGTACGGTCCGGGAAAAATGGACGGCGAGGACGTCGCCGGCTACCGCCAGGAGCCCGGGGTCGCGCCCAATTCTTCCAACGTGACCTACGCGGCGATCCGCTTTTTCATCGACAACTGGCGCTGGGAAGGCGTGCCGTTTTATCTGCGCTCGGGAAAGCGTCTGGCCAAGCGCGTTTCCGAGGTTGCCATTCAGTTCAAGCGCCCGCCGCTCCTGCTGTTCAAGTCGCACGCCGTGGAAGACGTAAATCCCAACGTGCTGGTGATGCGCATCCAGCCGGACGAAGGCGTGTCGCTGACCTTCGAGGTCAAGCCGCCGGGACACGACATGGTGATCCGGCCGCTCAGCCTGGATTTCAATTACGAGGAATCCTTCGGCAACAGCCCGCCGGAAGCCTACGAGACCTTGCTGGAGGATTGCATCGAGGGCGACTCGACTCTGTTCACGCGCCACGATTGGGTCGAGCTCGCCTGGTCCCTGATGGACCCGATCATCCAGGTCTGGGACCTGAGCAAGCCGCGGCACTTTCCCAACTACGAAGCCGGCTCCTGGGGACCCAAGGAAGCCGACGAATTCATGGCGCGCGAAGGACGCCGCTGGCGCCGCCCGTGAAGATTGCTCCCGCCAAGGCGCGAAGGCAAAAAGTAAGCGATTCCGAACTTGGCATCTTGGCGGGAGGTATTCTGAATCCGAAAGGTCGACTAGGGATGGCCAAGGCCCGCAGAGAGCTCATTCTTGCCGGCGACATCGGCGGCACCAAAACCAACCTCGCGCTCTTCTCGGTTGCGGGCGAGAAGCTCCGCGTCGAAACCGAGCGCACGTTTCAGAGCAGCCGCTACTCCGGCCTGACGCCGATCCTGAAGGAATTCGGCGACGGCGGGCGCGCCGCCGACGCGGCCTGCTTCGGCATCGCCGGTCCGGTGGTCGACGGCCGGGTGAAGACCACCAACCTGCCGTGGATTGTCGATACCGCGGAGCTTCGCCGCGCGCTCAAAATCGATGCGGTCTATCTGCTCAACGACCTCGAGGCCAGCGCCTACGGGATCTTCACGCTCGAAGACGACGAGCTTGACACGCTCAACGAGGGCGCACCGCGGCATGGCGGCAACCAGGCGCTCATCGCCGCCGGCACCGGTCTCGGTGAGGCAATGCTGTACGACGACGGCCGGCGCCTTCATCCGATTGCCTCCGAAGGCGGCCACGCCGACTTTGCGCCGCGCGATGAGTTGGAGATCGAGTTGCTGCGCCATCTCCGCGGCCGCTTCGGCCACGTGAGCTACGAGCGCGTGTTGTCCGGTCCCGGGCTGGTGAACATCTACCGCTTCCTCAAAGAAGGCCGCGGCATGGAAGAGCCGCCCTGGCTCGCCGAGCGCTTCGCCGCCGGCGACGATCCCGGCGCGGTCGTCTCGCAGGCGGCGCTCGCCAGGGAAGCGGAGATCTGCGTGAAGGCGCTCGACCTGTTCGTGTCGATCTACGGCGCCGAAGCCGGCAACCTGGCGCTGCGCGCCAAAGCGGTGCGCGGGTTTTACGTCGGCGGCGGCATCGCGCCGAAAATTTTGGCCAAGCTCAAGGACGGCGCGTTCCTGCGCGCGTTCATCGACAAGGGCCGCTACGCCGATCTCCTGAAGGCGATGCCCGTTCAGGTGATTCTCAATCAAAAAACCGCGCTCCGCGGCGCCGGCTACTGCGCCGCTTTCGTGGCCCATGAGTGATCGCGAAATCATCCTTTGCCGCGACGCCGGCGAGCTGGCGCGCAAGGCCGCGGAGCAGTGGATCGCGCTTGCCAAGGCGGCGATCGCCGCCTCCGGCCGCTTCGCCGTGGCGCTCTCGGGCGGCTCGACGCCGAAAATACTCTACGCGCTGCTCGCCACGCCGGAATATCGCGAGCGGATCGGCTGGGCGCGCGTGCATCTGTTCTGGGGCGACGAGCGCTGCGTGCCGCCGGACCACGCGGAGAGCAATTTTAGAATGACGCGCGAAGCCCTGCTCAGCAAAATTGAGATTCCGCCCGGCAACATTCACCGCATAGCCGGCGAACAAGATCCCGCCGCGGCGGCGGCCGAGTACGAGCGCCAGCTGCGCGATTTTTTTCAAACCCGGGCCGCCGCGCCGCGCTTCGATCTGATCCTGCTCGGCCTCGGCGAAGACGGCCATACCGCATCGCTCTTTCCCGGCAGCACAGCGCTGCAGGAAACTTCGCGTTGGGTCGCGACCTCGTACGTCGAGCGATTGCGCGCGCACCGTCTGACTCTGACCCTTCCGGTGATCAACGCCGCCGCGCAGGTGGCGTTTCTGATCTCGGGAGAAAGCAAAAAATCGATTGTCCGTGAGATGGCCGGATCGGACAGCGCTTCAGCGAACTATCCAGCAGCGCAAGTGCGTCCAAAGAACGGACGGCTGGTTTGGTTTATCACCGCCGACGCCGTCGACGATTTCTCCCATCGATAGCCTGCCGCGCCATTCGTAACTCAACGGCAGCTCGACTCGATACGGAAACTATCGTGCGCTGCAGAGGCCGCCCAAGAAAGCGATCAGCGGGCTGCGACGATGAACAGGCGCGGGAAGCGAAGCAGGACTTTGCCGTCGTGGCGGGCCGGATAGGCCTTGGCGATCTGTGCCGCATAGTCGCTCAGGAAAATCTGGCGCGCCTGTGCGTCGAGCGCATCGAGGAACGGCCGCAGCGCCGAGCCTTTGAACCATTCGACGATCGCCTCGGGCCCCGGCATCACGTGATTGTAGACGATGTGCCAGACGTCGAGATGGCTCGCGAGCGGGCGCAAGAGATTGTAGTAATCGCCGGGCGCCGGCAGCGCGCCGCGGGTGGCGTGCTCCAGCCCCGGATGGCCGGCGTAGGGTCCGCGCTCCGCCGCCTCGCGCATCAGCGCCAGCGCCGGCTCGCCGGTGTTGTCCGGCATCTGCACGGCGAGGACGCCGTCCGGCGGCAGAGCCTTCAACAGCCGCGCCAGCACCGCCGGATGATCCGCTACCCACTGGAACACCGCGTTGCCGAACAGAAGATCGGTGCGCTCCGGCGGATTCCAGGTCGTCAGATCGCCTTGAACAAAAGTGCGGCCGGGCAGCCGCTCGCGCGCCTGGCGCAGCATGTCGGAGGAGGAATCGACGCCGATCACCTCGGCAGCGGGAAAACGCTCGATCAGAAGCTCGGTGGAATTCCCCGGCCCGCAGCCGAGATCGAACACCTTCTCCGCGCGATCGAGCGGCACCTGCGCCAGCAGATCCCGCGACGGCCGCGTGCGATCGTCCTCGAATTTGAGATACTGGCGAGCGGACCAGTCGTTCATCTAGAGCTAGCTGAATATCAATGCAGGCGTGACAGTGTCAATTCGTCGAGAAGCATTGCCGGAGCATTTGAACTCTCCACTATCAATTCTCCACTACCCACTCCGATTGCGCTCTGGCCGGATGCGCGATTGTCGGCTATTTAAGATATCAACCCTGAGCGAAAGCCGCGATGAACGGAAAAACAAAGCTCGCCAACATCGGGCCCAAGGAGATTCGCAAGCGCCAATTCATCGGCGCCGCCATGCTCGCCATCGGCGTCGTCCTGGCGGTTGTCTTCGCGCACGCGGATGTGAGCCGCTGGTGGTATGCGGGGCTGTTTCTGCCGTTCTGGATCGGAACTCTCGGTATTTCCCAGGCGCGCAAAAAAACCTGAGTCGCGCTGGCGGCGCGCGGCGCGCGCAAGATGAACGGCAGCGAAGAGCCGGTGGGAGACAAAGGCGCGGAGAAGCGGCTCCGCTCCCAGGCCCGTTGGATCTATGTCGAATCGGCGCTGGCGGCGCTGATCTTGACCGCTCTCAGCTGCTTTTTTGCGAGCGTATTGCCCGAGGCGGCCGGGGAATTGACCCTGGAACAAGCGGCCGACTTCCTGATCAGGCACGGCTACACCCTGCTGTTCGGCTGGGTGCTCCTCGAACAGCTCGGTCTGCCGATCCCGGCTGCTCCTCTGCTGGTTGCGGCCGGCGCGCTCGCCCGTGGCGGCAAAATGAATTTAACGTTCGTCGTCGCCCTGGCATTCGTCGCCGCAACTCTGGCCGACTTGTTCTGGTATTTTTTAGGCCGCTACCGCGGCGGCCGCATCCTGAAGCTGCTGTGCCGCATTTCTCTCGAACCCGACTCCTGCGTGCGCCGGACCGAGAACCTTTTCGTCCGCCACGGCGTGCAGTCTTTGCTCGTCGCCAAATTCATCCCCGGCCTCAACACCGCGGCGCCGTCGCTCGCGGGAATCTTTCGCATGCCCGTGCGGCGTTTCCTGATCTTCGATTGCCTGGGCGGATTTTTCTGGGTCGCCACGGTGACGAGCGTGGGCTTGATTTTCAGCGATCAACTCGAGGCGATCGCGCAGCGCTGGGGCGGTGGGCTGGCCGCAGCCCTGGCCGGCGGTTTGGCAGCTTATGTTTTGTGGAAGTTCATCCAGCGGCGGCGCTTTCTGCGCCGGCTGCGGATCGCGCGCATCACGCCGAAAGAGCTCATGGACAAACTCGCCGCCAAAGAAAACATTTCCATCGTGGATTTGCGCCAGCCCATGGATATCCAGGCCTTTCCCCAGATGATCCCGGGCGCGCTTCGTATCGCCATGGAAGAGATCGAAGCGCGCCACGAAGAAATTCCCCGGGACCGCGACGTGGTTCTCTACTGCTCGTGACCCAACGAAGCGACCAGCGCCCGGGTGGCGCTGCAGCTCAGAGCCAAAGGCATTACCCGGGTCCGCCCGCTCGAAGGCGGCATCGACGCCTGGCTCTCGGACAATTTCCCTGTCGTCACCGAAGCCCCGGTCGATAAATCCGTTGTTCTTTGAGAGAAGGTATTTTTCACGGGTTCGTGATGTCGACAAAGATCCGGACTGTCAAGGTGCAAGACCTGACCCCGAGTTTCCCCTACTGACCCCCGACCCCCTTTTATTGCCCAACTTCTTCCCCACTATAACAAATAGAAGGATAGCGGCTCTACTGTTACTCTTGCATTCTTCATTTTTGTACTGAGGGCTTCTTTAATCACAGTAATGAAAGTATCAACATCACCGCGTACCTCTAAAGATCGTCCGTGATTAGTAATCACCGTAACCCAGAATCCCCAGCCAGTCTCGGATTTCCTATTTTCGCCTGCGCAAGCAGATACCGTTACCTTAGCACCAGTATGCGCTAATTCCTTATTCTCATAGTACACACAGTTTGGCGCGCCAGCAGGTATTACACGTGGTCCAGCTAAACCAGCGACAACCACAACAGTCTGCCTGAGATCATCTACCGCCTGCGGTTTCAAATCGACCAGGATGATGGCTCCATAATGGTCCCTACGTATGACTGAATCTACACAGGCACTTAAACAGGCAATAAGAGTGATCCAAATGATGCGCCGCACGCATGATTCACTCATAAGCAACCTCTGAGCAACCTCTGGGGTCAGGAGCAACCTCTGGGGTCATCAGGAGCAACCTCTGGGGTCAGACTTTTATATCATAACTATCTTGCTCAACCGCTCGATCTCTCGCCGAACCTCCTCCTCCTCATCGATCCGCGCCGCAAGCCTCCCCAACAACGTCCCCACCGTGGCCGGGTCCCGGCCGAAGTATTTCGCTACCTCGCCCAGCCTGTATCCCGCCCTCCGCACC